>Ga0098044_1001896_pt1 | contig 10887 bp, 11 predicted proteins | sample 10_taG_FD_75053 | JGI IMG/M metagenome (GOLD analysis project Ga0098044, IMG submission 75053) | Marine viral communities from the Subarctic Pacific Ocean - 10_ETSP_OMZ_AT15264 metaG | ecosystem: Environmental > Aquatic > Marine > Oceanic | place: Pacific Ocean | collected 2015-01-16 | reverse complement strand
TCGCTGGTGTGCCGTTTGGCGGTGGTAAAGGTGCGATTCGCGTTGACCCTCGCAAGTTGTCCAAAACAGAGCTTGAAAGGCTCTCACGTGCCTATGTGCAGGCTTTTGCCCAGATGATCGGCCCTGAGCGAGACATTCCCGCGCCCGATGTTTACACCAATGCCATGATCATGGGCTGGATGGCGGATGAGTATAGTTCACTGGTGGACTACCCCTGTCCCGGGGTGATTACCGGCAAACCGATTGCATTGGGTGGCTCAAAAGGGCGCGACGATGCCACTTCACGAGGCGGTTTCTATGTACTGAAACACCTGCAAAAAGAGCTTGGACTGGATAACGGCAGTGAGCGCCGAGCAGTGGTCCAGGGTTATGGTAACGCAGGTTATCATTTTGCCTGTCTGCTCCATGAAGATGGCTGGAAAGTCGTGGGTATTTCCGACTCCCGGGGCGGAGTTTACGACCCGGAAGGGCTGGACCCCAAAGCCGTGAAAGCCTGCAAGGAAGAGAAGGGCGAGGTCAGCAAGTACGCTGAAGGTCGGGATAACGTTGAAGTGGTGGACAACGACGCGCTGCTTTGCAAATCCTGTGAATTACTGGTGCCGGCTGCATTGGAGGATCAGATTACCGAAAGCATTGCCAAGTGCCTTGATGCCAGGGTCATCCTGGAATTGGCAAATGGCCCTGTAACCGCCGATGGTAATGCCGTGCTGGAGCGTCGGGGTATTACCGTGGTTCCGGATATCCTGGCCAATGCCGGTGGCGTCACGGTGTCTTATTTTGAATGGGTGCAGAACCGCCAGGGGTTCTATTGGACCGAGAGCGAAGTCCGTCAGCGGTTGAAGCAAATTATCCAGGAAGAGGCCATGCATGTCTGGAGCCTGAGCAAGCAAAAAGAGATCTCTTTGCGCACTGCCGCATACGTTCATGGTCTTGAACGGCTTTCCGAGGCAATTGAGGCGCATGGCACCCAAACTTACTTCCATTGCTGAGCGCATTAGTTTTGTGACAGGAATATCAATTCGTTACATTCGTTCTTATTATTGAGAGCCAGTTGCGATTGTTATGAGATTCTGTTGGAATAAATAAGCAGCCTGGATGTATAACAGTCAGCTGTGGTGCTCAATTTCCGGTGCAGGGCCTCTTGTCCAGGGAAGCAGTATAGGGATGAGGTGAAAGGCCCGGCCTTCTGAAACACATTGTTAGTGAAGGAGAAGTACAATGGCTACGACGAACAAGACAGCGAAGACCACCAGTGAGCTGGACGCTACAAAACAGTCGGCAATGGAAGCACTGGATAAACTGATTGAAGCTCGTGGACACTTTCGAGCTGCGGCTGAAGAAGCCGGGCTGGATCTTCGTGACGAAGCCTTGCAGCGACTGGAGCAGGGCAAAGCCCGTGCTGGTGAGTACAGCGATGAGCTGAGCGAATACTTGCAAGAAAAACCCCTGCAGACCATTGGACTGGCTGTGCTGGGCGGTTTTCTCCTGTCGAAGATATTGTCTAAATCATGAGTGAAGACCCGGCGCGATTACGACGACAGTCTGAAATCGACGCCTGGTTACGCTGGCTGACAGATCTGCGTGAAGCGGGTGCAGCGTTGCTGCGTCTGCTGGCCGCAGAACTGCGACTCGCTTCCAGTGACCTGCGCCGTTTTTTACTGTTATGCCTGCTGGTGTTACCGCTGGTCTTACTGACCTGGCTGGGCTTTGCCGTATTGTTTTCATGGGCTGTGTATGCCCTGAGCGGTTCACTGGGCGGCGGATTCGCCGGATTCTTTCTTTTGCATGTTGGTATCCTGCTGGTTATTCGCAGGCAATTGCGTCGTTACCGAAAACGCATGAGTCTGCCCGCGACCCGCAAGTATATCGGTGTTATCACGGAGGGATTGCGACGTGAACCGCAACGACCAGATTCGCCGGATTGAAAGGTTAGAGGTGGAACTTTCTGCCCGGCTGACACAAGCTTCTGTCACATCCCGGCGCCCGCTGGCCATTATCATGAAGCATAAGCAGTGGCTGTTCCCCGGAGCAGGCCTGGCTTTTGGTGTCATACTGGCCCGAATACCTTTTCGCAATGTCGTGACAAGAAGTATTTCCGCAACCCTATTGGCCATGCGAGTCCGGCGAATCGCCTCCAGAGCCTTACAGCGAATGTAACGAGGCCCGCTTTATGGAAGATTCAAAAAAGGGCAGTGATGCGCCAGATAGCCTGGACGGGCTGCTGGACAATTTCTCCGATGCCGCCGAAAAAAATGAGGTCTCTCTCGATGACCTAATGGATATGGTGGGGCGCCGTTCTTTTGGTTCCTTATTATTGCTGGCCGGGTTGCTCACACTGGCACCGGTCATTGGTGATGTTCCGGGTGTCCCGACCGTTATCGGCGTGTTTGTCTTTTTGATCGCCGGACAATTACTGTTTGGCATGGAGCATTTCTGGCTGCCGCGCTGGTTATTGAATCGGACAGTGAAAGGTTCACACCTGGAAAAAGCCGTTCAGTGGATGCGTTCCCCGGCCCGGTTTGTGGACAAGATGCTCAAGGCTCGCTATAGCGCTTTTGTAAACGGCACGGCGAAACATGTTATTGCTGCGGTTTGCATCGCCGTTGCCATGTCGATGCCGGTGATGGAGTTTGTACCTTTCAGCGCCAATGCGGCAGGTGTGGTGCTAACAGCATTTGGTCTTGCGCTGATCGCCCGGGATGGCTTGGTTGCATTAGTGGCATTTGTCATTACCGGTCTCAGTTATTTTCTTATTGCGCTGAGCATGTGACAGGTATCATTTATAAATAACAGAAATAATACAGAATCATGGGAGATAGTACGTGGACGTGAATCGTCAATCAGGGACTGACAAGCCTGCACCCGCAACATCGGCCCGGCCCACCTATCGGGTGCTACAGGGCATACTGGCACTGGCCGTGCTTTACACACTTTACTTCGCTAAAACACTGATTGTCCCTATTGTCATTGCCTTGATGCTGACACTGCTGCTTGGTCCACTGGTTTCGTGGCTAAGACGTTATATGGTGCCACGATTCCTCTCAGCCGTGATTTTGCTGGTACTGATAATAGGGCCCCTGGTTTTTCTGTTTACAGAACTACGTGATCCGGTCCAGCGTTGGGTTGAGCGTACGCCAGAATTATCAGAGCGCCTGAATGAGCAGATACAGGCATTTCAGACCACCTGGGGTGGCGGTCAGGAAACTGCAGATGATGCCGCACAGGATGCCGAGGGCTTTTTTACCAGCCTGTTCGGGGGAGAGCCGGAAGAGCCTGCGATCGAAAGCCAGGAACCCAGCCCGTTGATGGAAGGGGTGACACGCGGTGGCATAGAGCTTGGTCTTTATGTGTTCGCTGCGGCACCTGTGCTTCTGGCGCAGCTGGTTACCTGTCTGACGCTGACCATTTTTCTGCTGGTGTTTGGGCCGCGGCTATTTGAGGCCGCAGTCAACAATCTGCCACAAATTACCGACAGGGATGAAGCCAGAGGCGTCGTGGCTACCGTCCAGGTGGAACTGTCACGGTTCATTCTTTCTCTGAGTGCCATCAATGCACTGTTAGGGTTGTCAGTGGCCGGTGCCCTGACCTTGTTGGGGATGGAGGATGCCATACTCTGGGGGGTGCTGGCTGGCGTGCTGAATTTCGCCCCTTACATTGGCATGTTGATTGGCTTGACGATACTGTCACTGGCAGGGCTGGCCCAGTTCGGCGTGACCGGAGCCGCCTTTTTGCCGGTGCTGATCTATTTTATTCTGAATGGCATTGAAGCACAGTTCATCACACCCACGGTGATGGGAAAGCACATGCGCCTGAATCCTCTGGTATTAATGATCTGGCTGATTTTCTGGGCCTGGTTGTGGGGAATGGTTGGCGTGCTGCTCGCCGTACCGTTGCTGGTGTGTATCAAACTCGCCGCAGCGCAACTGAGTGTGCCCCCTTACTGGGTGCGTATTATTGAGACTCGTGCCTGACCAGGAGCCTCTATCGTACGGAACCTCTATAGCACGATAATCTTTGCAAGGAGAATGCTGACATGATCTTCACAATTGATTTATCGGTTCGCAGGTTACTCGCTACAGCAGCGCTGCTGATTTTTTCGGCCAGTGCATCTGCCCAGCAAACTGACGCCTGGCAGGTGATGGCTCGGGCACTGGAGGCCAAAGTAGCTGAGGCAAGGGAAGAAAATATCCGGCTGTCAATCGGAGTGGCTGGACTGGCTGGAACCCAGGAGGGTCGCATGACTTTCGTAGGGCCGCCCGAATCCTACCCGCCTGCATCGACGATAAAAATGTTGTTGATTGCTACGTTGATGCAACAGGTGGATGCCGGAACCCTGTCGCTTGAAGACACAGCCACTGTTGAACAGAGCGACATTGTCGGCGGGTATGGCGAGATCCAGAATGAGCCGGTGCCGAATGAGGTGACGCTGGGCAGGCTGGCAGAGCTGACCGTTACTATTAGCGACAACACAGCGACCAACGTACTGGTAGACGTGGTTGGCTATGAGGCCATGCAAGCACTGGCAGATGAACTGGAGCTGGAGACCATGCAGTTTGGCCGCAAGATGTTCGAGTCGCCGATGCCTCCGCAAAAACAGAACTACATCAATGCCGAAGATACCATCCAACTGCTCAAGCAGATTTATAACGATTCATTTCTGACATCGCAGTCACGACGTCAAATCATTGCCTGGATGTCGGCGCAAACGGTGACAACAAAAATTGCTGCCGGTGTTCCCGAAGGTATGCCCATTGCCCATAAAACCGGTGAGAATGCTTCCGTCACCCACGACCTGGGCTATCTGCTGTGGCCCGAGAATGAGGTGGCCGTTGCCATCTTCGCCGAATCAGAAGTATCTGATGATTTTGATACCGTGCAGGCTGCCGTAAACCCGGTGGTGGCAGCAGTGGCTGGCATCATCTATGAACATTTGAATGTGGTGGTTTCACAGTGAAAACCAGACAGTTGCACCGTGGGTTATGCATTGGGATTTTGTCGCTGTTAATGATGCTGTTGCTGCCATGGCAGTTGCAAGCACAGCCACCGGAACAAGAGACACAGGCTGAGACGGATACGCAAATCCGGCAACGGCTGACGGGTATCTATGAGGTACTTGAGCCCTTGTCAGCGGTTGAAGTGGATGTCCGTGATGGTGTGGTGCTGCTATCCGGGGCGGTCTCCAATGAAACCCAGGCGGAGCGTGCCTTGTCACTGGCCGAGCAGTTGCCTGGTGTGATTCTGGTGGATGACGGCATTCAGCGTCGACTGGATGTTCAGGGCAACCTGTCACCGTTGTTGCAGCAACTGGAAAACAATGTGATGCAGTGGTTGAGGGCGTTGCCACTGTTCGCCATCGCACTGCTGATTTTTGCTGTGATTGTCTATCTTGGCTATGCACTGGCACGGTGGTCTGCCTTATGGCAACGTTTGACTCCAAATGCCTTTTTATCGGAACTAGTGGCGCAAACCGTTCGCACCATAGCGATCATGCTAGGACTGATCGTTGCGCTTAGCTTGATGGGGGCGACGACGCTGATGGCGACCATCCTCGGTAGTGCCGGTGTTGTTGGTCTGGCGATCGGCTTCGCTGTGCGTGATACCATCGAAAACTATATATCGAGCATCATGCTCAGCCTGCGTCAGCCCTTTCGCGCCAATGATCATGTGGTGATTAACGAGCACGAAGGCAAGGTGGTTCGGCTCACTTCCCGCGCCACTGTGCTGATGACCCTGGATGGTAACCAGTTGCGCATCCCCAATTCGACGGTGTTCAAGGCTGTCATCCTCAACTACAGCAGCAATCCGCAACGTCGCTTTGCCTTTGAACTGGGCGTCGATGCCGCAGATGATCCGGTTGCGGCCATGAAAGTTGGTACGGATGCGATTAAAGCGCTGTCATTTATCCTCACCGAACCGGAACCCAATGCTCTGATTCAAACGGTGGGTGATTCCAATATCGTGCTCTGTTTTACGGGCTGGATCGACCAGGAAAAAACCAACTTTGGTCGCGCGCGCAGTCTGGCCATTCGAGTTGTCACCAGTATGCTGGATGAACAAGGTTTCACCATGCCAGAACCGATTTACCGCCTGCGTTTTGATAACACGGATCCGATTGCTACTGCATTGGAAGCGGGTAGCAATGATTCCGTTAACAAAAACGACATGCATCACAGCAACCGCGGTCAGTCCGCCGTAGCTGAGATGGGTAGCAAGCGTCAGATGATCGATTCAGACCGTGCTGTTGCGGCTGACAAATTGCTGGATGTGAGCCCTGATACTCACCTGGAAGCGATGGTGAATGACGAGCGAGCCCAGAAGCATGACGATGACTTGCTGGATCCGCAGCGCCCGGTGGAGTAACAGTAATCAGCTACTCCTGAGTTTTCAATGGTGTTATATGTATGGTAAGTAAGTATTAATTCGGATACACCGTTCTCTTTGGTATAAAGAGTTGCTCACGCTGGCTAGCGTCTAGCAATAATCCACACGGCATGAACGATACCAGGTATATAGCCGCATAGTGTCAGCAGAATATTAAGCCAGAAGGCACCGCCCAACCCGACTTGTAGAAAAACACCCAAGGGAGGTACTAATATTGAAAGCAACACTCTCAAAAAATCCATAAAGATCTCCTTGATTGATAATTAGGTTTACGAAATTTTTTATGTTTCATAACTTGCACTTCAGTGGATACTATTCAGTGTCATAAATCAAGGCTGGTATGCAGTCATAACACCATGATAAGCAAAAGGTTATGAATTTCCTTTTTGTTGATATATAATGCGCGTCCTCCGCTGCATAGCGGGGCTTTCCCTCCCGGCCCGGGTGGCGAAATTGGTAGACGCAAGGGACTTAAAATCCCTCGGTGGCAACACCGTGCCGGTTCAAGTCCGGCCCCGGGCACCAATAAAATCAATAGGTTATAATCTTTTTTTGCTTATCCTAAGTTTTCAATTTTTCTGTGTAGGCGCAGAGTAGGCACTCTTATTCATTCTTAATTTCCACTTGGTCTGGTTTGTACTAAACTCTCTGGTATCAAGAGTCTTAAGCAGGGATGATAAAAGTGAATTACATTAGCCATGTTAAAATCACAGGGTTTTGGGGCGATAGAACATTCAAACTGAAGTTCTTCGATGATGTAACATTTTTAATAGGTGTAAATGGCTCAGGTAAAACAACCGTAATCAACCTAATTAGAGCTGCTATTCAGGGTGACGCTAAAGCATTAATCGAAGCAGAGTTTGACGAGCTAGAAATAGGTTTTTCTCACCCAAGCCTTAAATCAAAGCCTTCAATCACAATCACAAAGCCTAGTGCTTCTGAGCATGATTCAAGAGGTTTCTTTTATTCCGGAGTAAGATACAGTGTTAAGACTAAAGCTAGTGGAAAAGCATTAGTTTTTAATCTTGATTCCGATGGAGATGTTTATTGGCTTTCAAGACATGTAAGCTCTTTTTTGAAAGAAAAAGGTGTTGTCAGCCAATCGAACGAAAACTCAAAGCGTCGCGCTGGGTCACGGCGGTCTCATTCTGAAAGAGGATTAAAACAAGAACGATTTTATATTGATATGTTTGATGATATGCCTGCATCCTTCGATAGAAATGGTATTAATATCGTACTGGCTATTATCAAAAATATTGTTAACGTATCTTGGCTTTCAATTCATAGGTCAAATCCTAACGAGACAAACTCAAAAGAACCTGGAAGTCTTTCCTCGGTTGATAGAAAGCTGCTATATGTTGCAAATAGACTCGTTAGATATTTCTCTGAACTAACTGCCCAAGCTTCAGCAAAATTGCTTGATTTTCAAGAAAGCGTATTTCTTTCAATGTTGGCATCAGATACCGATGAAAAAATAAAATTTGATCCTAAGCTTGATGTACATAAAGAAAAAGAGTCTTTGATTAAAATATTTTCCCATTTTAAATTAGATAAAGAAAGTTACCAAAATAGAATAAATAAACACTTTGATCTTGTTACTGATGGGATAAGTGTATTAAAAGATAATCACAAGAACTCTCGAGGAAAAATGCGGAGCTTTTCTCTTTCTACATTTATCTTGAATCAAAGGATCGACAGCCTAGTCCAAGAATGGAATGTTATCGAGCAGGATAGAGAAGAAATTATTGAGCCAAGAGTTAATTTTTTAGCAATTGTTAATAGCTTAATGCAGCGTAAATCTTTTTCAGTAGATTCTAGAAATGAATTGAGGGTTACTACTCAATCCGGTAAAAATCTCCCTCTAACACTATTATCTTCCGGCGAAAAGCAATTATTAATAGTATTGGCAGAGGCCTTGCTGCAAGAAAAAAAATCATGGGTTTATATTGCAGACGAACCTGAGCTATCTCTGCATGTTAATTGGCAAGAAACACTTGTAGATAATTTGAAACAAATTAACCCAAATGCTCAGGTAATCTTTGCTACACATTCTCCCGATATCATAGGTCACTATGGTAGTAATGTCATTGATATGGAGAAAGTGTTGTGAGTGATACTTTTACAAGGACCGTGTCAGGTATTACTAATAGTCATTTGTTTAATTCAAAAAGGATAACTGTTTATACCGAGGGTAAGCTACTAAAATCAAAAAATATAAATTCAGAATATAGCCCTGATCTTCGCTTTTGGGAATCTGTCTTTGACTCCTTTTCTGATAGAAGTGATTTCAAATTTAAGTGTGTAGGAACTAAGCGAAACTTAATAGAGATTGCTAATAAAATTGTAGAAAATGGTGCTAGAAATGCCCTAGTTACTATGGATAGAGATCATGATGATTACAGAGGTAAATTGTTAAATTCACCATACGTTTTATATACATATGGCTATAGCTGGGAAAACGATGTTTTTGGTGTTGAGTCCGTTATTGCTACAAGCAAATACTGTTATGGACAACCCAATTTGCCGAAAGGCCTAGTGACAAAGATCCGACAATGCTACAAGAAATTTGTAGAAGAGATCTCTAGATTAGTTAAGGTGCATATTAAATGTAATGTGTCTAAAGTAAAGTTTTTTGATGGTCGGTGTGGGCAAGTTGTAAGAATTGATAAAAATGAATACCCAAAGTATGACAATAATGGATTTCGTCAACTGGTTAATAAATTTAATACTAATAAGAAAGAAAAGTTAGTTCCATTTAAAATATCTAGAATCAATACTTGGCGTTCCTGTTATGGAAAACTATGTGAGTTTTATGGTCGTAATTATTTTAGTTGGATATTGATTAACCAACTAGCTCTAGCTGATACTGTGCCAGTTAAGATGGCTTTTAATACAATCATTTCTAAATTCAAAAGCTCACCGTTGGAATGCATGAGTGATTTAGCTATTAATTATTATAAAAAGATCTTTAGCAGATTGTAGAAATAAGCTTATTAAGTAAAGTTACAGTTATTGACAGAACTCCAAGTGAGCAAAAGCCTACATGTGCCTGACTCCGTCAAGCACACGCAAGCTTTTGCTCTTTAACTTCTGTTTCCATGTGTGCATGTGTGTTTGTATACATGTATCGCCATCAGATAAGCCAGTAATCTGATAACCAATCGGTTCCCCATATTTTCCTTCAGTAGAGTTAAATTCACGAATTAGTTTTACTGGGTGATATTTTCTACAAACGTCAGTTCCGCCTAGAACATTTGTAAATGTCATCCAATCCCCTTGGTCAGCGGCCGTTCTTGCCTGATCTAAAATGCCATCAGGTGCATCAGTTAGCTTTCTAAGCTCACGCCAACAAGTGACAGAAGGCCCTCCAAATTGCTGGAACTGCCTGATACGATGAATAGATGCCCAGGCTATGACTCTTCTAGCACTGTCTTTTGCATTCTTTCCGTGTAAATCTGTATCAAGGTGTTCGCCGTCGATATTCTTCGATATATATTTTGCAGCATAAGCAACGCCGCTTCCTTTGGAGCGATCAATGATTTCAATTTTACAGCGCCGCTTTTTAGCCCCTTTTTCATCAGGGGAATCCCTTAGAGATAACTCCTGAAATGTTGAACAAATGTAATCCTGGTCTGCTTGACTCGAATATACCAGGATATGCCAATGAGGGGTTCCGTCATGCTGGGGTTCGGCCATTCTAAAGCCATAGATATGGGTGTTAGTGTTCTTGAACCTAGCTCTGGCATTTACCCAAATATCGTTGAGGTATGCTTGAGCCTGTCTTGGGGTAGTTCCGTCATAGTTGGGAACAGGCTCGCCCGATTTTTTGTACCTGGCGTGCATGCGTGATGGGCATGTAATTGTGATGAACAGCCCGGTATGGTCTAGTTGTTTGGCAATTTCATCAAAACCATATAGCCGTACCATCAATTCATGTCGGCGATTGGTAGGATTAGCCACCGATCTGGCAACCAGATCTGGCAAGTCGAAGGTTTGGCCGATCTCATTCTCTAATTCAATTCGTTCTAGGACTTGTCTGTTGTGGGCTTGCCTGTCTTGAAACGCTGATAAAGAGGCGTCACTGACATACAGCCCAGCCCTTGCATGAACCATTCCAGCTTGAATGGCGGTAGCCTCAAACTTGGGTAAATACTCTTTTCGGAATTGTCTGGCCAACCATCCCTCATCGAGCATTCTACGATTGGCTCCTACTACTGTTATTGATCCAGCTATCGCTGGAGCTATGATTCCTAAGCGTTCCATTCTGCGAGATAGTCTCGTATATGCATCTTGGTCAGTGGGAGATTTACTGGCGATGATAGTTAGCTCGCGTTTTCGATTCCTAACATATTGCTCCAGGTAAATTGGGTCGGTGGCTAATCGTCGGTGTTTTTCAAGATAGTTGACACCTTTTTCTTCACGCGGCCTGTTTCTCCGCACTGATAATCTGATCGTCTCTTTCCGGATTCAAACACACTGCTCCGACCGGCGTACAGTTCCTGGTTG
>Ga0098044_1001893_pt1 | contig 10897 bp, 13 predicted proteins | sample 10_taG_FD_75053 | JGI IMG/M metagenome (GOLD analysis project Ga0098044, IMG submission 75053) | Marine viral communities from the Subarctic Pacific Ocean - 10_ETSP_OMZ_AT15264 metaG | ecosystem: Environmental > Aquatic > Marine > Oceanic | place: Pacific Ocean | collected 2015-01-16 | reverse complement strand
CACTATGCTGTTTTGCAGTGTCATTAATCATTTTCTCTCTCCTTGTAATTTAGCGGGGCCATGACTATCACGATCATTAGACACGCCATTTTCGGGTTTATGGGTTTCTACGGCCCCGCTATTAAATAAATTCTTCATCCACTCATGCTTGACTATCCAGAGCCAAGGCTTTCTATCTTGTCTAACCATCACTACGTCCGCATTCTTAAAATCTAAGAATCCTGCGATCTTCTTTCTACGCTTGACCTGCACTCGTATGGTCAGGTCACCTTTAGTAGCTTTGACATCTATATCACTCTTCTCACCAAAGCTGCGCCCATCGCTACCCCAACTTCGTTCGGCTATGAAGCCGAGATCGCGGAGTAACTCCACGACCTCGACCTCGCCTTTATAGCCTTTTCGGGATGCGGAAGAAGGCATCAGAAAGGTAACTCTTCCTCGCCTTCTGCGGTGGGCGTACTCTCGAAGACCTTTTCGGGTTCATAGGTCTTCTTAAATTCTGCCAACGCAGTTTTGACCTCTTCGGTCAAAGGTGCTTTAGGACATGGTGTCGTTGTATACGTGGTATCCATGCCATCACCGCTACGTGTCACGATGACATCGTAATCAGTTAGATTGCCCCACTCAGAGTTGCGATCCAACTCTGTTAACTGTTTTTGCACAGTGGATTGCGTGACATCCAGCACCTTAATGGAACCACCATCCCATACTGGAACTTGCCAGAAATGTTTTGGCTTTTCACCTGCGGGTGCTTCTGCTGCGGTTTTGATGCGAACTGGCACTTTATCATCCTGCCAATACTGATAACCCATAACTGGTGTATCTAATATTCGGAATCTGTTTTCGCCTTTTTGAAACTTCATGAAACTACTCTCACCAGTGCTAGGCACATCGTAGGTAGGCTCTAATAGTCCACTCATCGTTACTCCTTTATTATGTTGTATGTATATCCATTGCGATCGATAAGACCAAGGATCTTCTTATATGTACCATCATTAGTGTTGGCTTTGATACCGATGTCTGCTTTATAGACTTTTCGCGCACCTGGAATGTATGTTTGGGATTGACCCAAGAGTTTGCGCACCTTGTGTGCAAAACTAATTCGTTCTTGTTTATCTGGTATATGTATTGTGAGGAGCATGGGCAGTACCTAATGACGTAAAAGAGAGAGAGAGTGTAGTTGTAGAAACGCCACTTCAAACAGCACTGCCCATGTCATATGATCAATATCTAATAAGGCCATTTAATGAACTCCATCTTAATACCTAAGACTCGTGCAATATTGACCTTATGTTCGTAACGAAACTTACGCTTGCCACGCATCATAAGTGAGAGCATTGATTTATCCAACGCGATGTGTCGCGCTAATTGGTTTTGTGAAAAACCACACTCTCTCATATGTTGTTGTAAAGGCTTCATAAGTGTTGACAGAAACTATAAAAGTTTGTCAACACTTGGCAAGAACTATTTTATATTAGAACTCTTCTTCTATGCGCATTGCGACATTATATACGTCAGGAGCGACTTGTTGCATATTAAGTGAGTCTTGTGCAAACCTAGCAAATACATATTCACTTTCTGCACCACTAGCCGTAGAATCTTTATCAATACAAAAGATCATTGGTCGATGTGGTCCATCTGTCATGTTCCATACATCTGTTATTACAGAATCATCGCTATATTGTAAAGCAGAGTATTCATCTGGTAATAAATCTGTATTGGATAAAAATGAGAACGATAGATCAAAAGCAAGTCTACCACCAAACTTATTTTGCTCATAAGTACCTAATGCAAAAGGACTTTTTGATGTAGAAGATGCAGTTCTTCCTAGAGATGTCGCAGATGCAAATCTATGACCACCTACAGATTCATTGACCTTGACCTTATCATATATTATGCTACGAGTGAGGTTTGAGTCAGGACTCACTGGCATTTCATATGCTTCACCGATCATCAATCCACCTACGGTAAGATTGGTCGATCCCCAAGTACCATCTGTCGCATTACCAGTATTGGTGGTATTACCTTCAAATTGAATTGCCCAATATCTTAGTCCTTGTTCTGGAAATGTAATGATGGTTGTACCATCTGTCGCAGGTTCTATTACCATACTTTTACCATTAGATGCAGCCGTTCTTGTATCACCATTAACTGCTTCACTCACAGTCACACTCCCCCAGTTAATATCTGCTGTATCTGCATTTGCACCATCAATTGCTGTATGATCATCATCTTCGTCACCAGCAAAAATTCTTATCTTACCAACAGCCGTTGCTAGATTATGATTTAATATTGCAATATAATTTTGCTTATAAGATGCAGTTGCAAATGTAAAAGTACATAGAACGTGAGAATCTGTATCTCTTGATGTAAGAAATTCAACTGTATTCAATGGTCGTAGGTCCAATAGGTCTGCTACTGTGTTTTGTGATTGCAACCCAGCAAAATAAGTTCCACTATCTGTTGCTGTTACTGCTCCGATCGCAGAACCTCTTGCTCTGTGATAACTAATTAGATCTGGAAAAAACTTTGGTGTCTTTATATTTTGATTTGCCACTAGCCTACCTCTCGTGCCTTTATGCTCACTTTACCCATTGAGCGATTTGTTTCTATTACCATGTAATACTTACTTGTTGAAAAATTTGTGCCAAACATCTCTACTGGCATATCTGTAAATGTTATGATGTCTCCAGTCTCTAGTTGACAACCTTTCATTGGATTAACCACATCACAGGAAACCAATACTTTCATGTCTCCCATAATGTTATTATAATATGAATACCAGTCTGCATTGCAATCTGAGTCTGCTGATGATGGTATTGTGCCAATATTATAATCTAGATTTATTGTTCTAATACCTTCCTTATCACCGAGGTTAAACTTTACTCGATTTGTATTTGATATTGTATTAAAAGTATAATAACCAGATTTCCTTCCACTTGTTTCAACAACAGTATCAGATTTATTATCTGGTGCTGGGTGTTTATTATTTGCTATTTCCCATTTTGTTATTACATTGTCTAATCCTGTCGTTTTCAAAGATACCTTATCTATGTCTTGACTTGTAAGATTAACACTAGCACTTAATTCACTACTTTTCTTTAAATGGATATATTTCAACTTTCCACTAGCATCCATCTTGTAATTAAATCCAAATTCCATTGCAAGTTTATCTAAATTCTCTTTTAGTGATGTTGGCTCCATCTGCCAATATCGTATTTTCCAATTATTAATTGCCCTATCTGTATTTAAAGAACTCCAATTTTCAGGATCATCACCTGATATCCCTGCAAATCTTTGTAAAAGGTCTCTATGTGCATCGTGACCATGAAGAATTGCACCCGAATCCCAAGATGCAGTTAAGCCTGGACCACCACAATAGAAGAATTTTATTTTATTAAGACTGTTATAATCTTCTGCATTATTGGAATTACCACCACCAGAATAATCTTTCCAAAATCTAATTGACACAAATATCTTTACACCAAATAATTTCAATGTATGTGCTTCTGATACATGCGAAGGTGCGGCAGTATCATTAATATAATTAAGATTTATTTCCGTAGGACAAGTCGCTGCTGTTTGTAATGTGTATTCAGTATTTGAGCCAGTTGATCCTGTGCCTATTACTGTTCCTGTAGTACCGTCTGTGCTGTTGTCATAAATTCTATTACCAGATACTGAACTACCATCTTTAAAAAAATCAACTTGATAAAACTGCCCTGATCCTGAACCATCAGTATGTACTACACCATGCCTTAACTTTATTTTTCGTATCTTAGTATTCTCTGTAATTGCTGGCACTGTCATCTTTTGTAAGTATCTATTAACGCCTGTACTAGAATCTGGATGCGTATAATACGAAAAAGCATCTGTATCCCAATCTCCACTTGATGTTTTTTTAAAAGCATTCTCAGGATTGGTTAATTCTGTTCTGCCATATAGATCATTACCATGCTGTGGAACGAGGTATCCTTTTGCATAATAATTCACAGGTGTACTTAAAACATTGACATCACCATCCGTTGCTGTTGCTTCAGCCTCCGTATTGGTTCCAGATGTATCTAAAACACCAGATCCCATAGCCAAGAAATAATCTTGACCAACATAATAATGTAAATAATTATTGTCACCAGAAGTATAAGACCTAGGCATTAAAGTCTTTATTTTCAAATCTTCTGTTATAATTAAAGGCACTGGATATAGTCCGCCATAAGATGCATCTGTATGATTTGAGTAATTAAAAGCACCGTAAACAACTGGTTCATATATATATTTAGTAGCATGTCTTTTTTGTGGAAAATCTATACCATCCCAAGGTCTATGTGTGTTGATCTGCATCGTGACATTTTGATTTTGGTCTAAAGCGACATCAACTATGCGACCTGTAAAAATTCTTTGACAACTACTTAGTGTGTCCTCTCCTTCAAACTGAGCATATACACGCACTTCTTTGTTGTGATAATTATTAGTGCCATTGAAGAGTAATTTATAAACATCAGTTCTGTGTAGATCAAAGTTTGCACTTGTGACACTTATATTACCTGTCTTCGATGTACCATTAGTAATATCAATACTATCTCTAATGGTTATGTTTTGATTTAATATTGATCCATGATAGAAATTAGAACTAACTGTTGTGTCTCTAAATGACAATCCAAAAGCATGAATGAATTGGTCGAATTGACCTATCGCCCATTCTGCATCACCATTAATTGTACCTGTATTACTATTTGTGCTTGAATCTGCAGCAGACGTTCCTGAACCTTCATCTAATTTCCAATAAGCAACAAGACCAGTCGCACTACTATCAACTAACCTATTATAATAATAGGCTATTTGATCATCTGTCCTTGCAACATTCCAGATTCTAACATGGGCCATCTTACCATTGAACCAAGATGGACTGCTTGTATTTTGATTTGTACCTATTCTAAGATTAACGCTGCCAGATGTTCCACCAGCAGGATCTGTAGTTGAGCCAGATGTTTCTACTAATGCACCATTCTTATAAAACCTAACTTTATTATCTGAATCATCTCTTGTGGCACATATATGATACCAAGTACTATTTGACATTGCATAGTCATCATCTTCAGCAGATTCTGCACTTCCATTACCATATTCCCAATTCAGTTTAAGGTCACCTGTTGCCTGTACATTTAAATTGAATACTGTGTTGGTTGCTAGATCTTCAGGACTATCATGGTAACCAAGAGATAATATGGGAGCATTTGAACCAGTATCAAGATATATCCATAATTCTATAGTAAAACTTGCGTAAGTGCCTAATATATCACCAAAACTTATCCAATCATTGGATCCGTCAAATTCCAAACAATTATCATTGTCAGCAGTAAAATCAAACAGCCAATTCTCGTCTACATTTGCATTGACTGGTGGGTTACTTAAAGCCATACTATGCTAATCCTTGTCTACTTGCCTTTGCTATTTGAGGTATGAGTGTATCTCTTACAAATTCATCATTGGCGATCATGTTACCTTGAATATTAAGTGTTACACCACCACCTTGGCCTGACTGATTCATGTCTGCAAGATTATTAACTCCAATACTTTGTACTGCTTCCCTGCGCATAACAAATTCTCCTGCCTGCGCCATGATCGGTACATTGTCTTGACCTTGGACCATTCCTCCAGTAGCAAATCTTTGGATACCATTATTGCGAATCAATCCGCCTGTATGAGCAGTGAACATAGCGGCAGATTGTAAAATTGCGCCTGGAATTTGCCCACCTGGAAATAGCATCATCATTGCACCAATGGTTTGCAAGATCTGCGCGTGTGTGATCTCTGTACTATCTCGCAAAGATACCATTGCTCTAGATGCAGCCATAATGCCATTGGCAATTTGCGTAGCACTAACTGCAACTTTTTCAAATGGATCCTCAACTAACATCCCCGCTGCGGCCATTGCTGCATTTTCCATTCGTGCAATTTGATCATCAAGCAGCGCATTGGTTCTTGCAATCTCATCTTGACGCATTTTTTCGAGCGATGCCAATGCAAGAATGCGTTCTTCACGCAACAATTCTTCCATGTTAATATCGCTTAATATATCTAATCTTTTAATTTCTTCTTCTTTGACAAGTCGTATTCTATCTTCTAATATCTTAATTTTTTCTGCGAAACTCAATGTGCCTGTGCCAGTCATGGCTTGTGTTTCATTTTGCTTTTGTACAGCATCAGCAACATCACCTAATACGCCTTCAAATATTACAACGCCTGGAGTAATTGCTTCTAAATTCTTAAATCCTTCTTGTGTATCATCAGTGAAAATCTTTAAATTATTTTTTGCTTGATTGAACGCAGGTGCTAATCCGACAATTTTTGTTTGCATCTCTACAACAGGTTGCTGCGCAAGTGTCATTTGAGTTTTCAGGTTATCCAACTCGTTATTTAGTGATTGTAAATCGCTGGTATTACGAATACGCAATGAAAACGCATCTACCGCTTCTCCAAATGTTTCAAAATCTGCTCTTCCTTCTTTTGCAAAGCGAACAAAGGCTGTAGTGTCATTTATAAATGCGGTTGTACTTTTTACTGCGTTTTTTATACTAGAAAGAAATGGTCCTGACAACTCAGCCGAAAGCCTAGTTACCGCATCGAACATATTGCTGAATGCGCCAGTTACTGTATCTGATAATCTATCTGCGCTACCTGCTATACCTACTTCAGGATCAATGAATGCATCCATCATTGCTTGTCTAAACTGAGGTAGCGTTAGGTTGGTTATATCTTCTATACCTTTAAACTCTTTAATGATATTGAGAACACCTTTTTCCCTAAAAATGTCAGCCGCACCTGCTCCTCCAGAATAGGCACGACCAAAGGCATTTGCTGCTTCAGTAGCCGTTGAACCCATGAACGCAGCAAGATCGGTAATAGGCTTAATAGTGTCATTTGCGCTTGCGCCAAAAGCGTTCAATTGCGCACCTGCGTTCACTACATCATCTAATTGGAATGGTGTCGTGGCTGCTACGCGACTAAACTTTTCAAATGCAAATTCTGCGTTCTCTACACTTCCTGTTAATCCAACTAAACGAGTTTGCACATCCTCAAATTGAATAGACGCTTTAAAAAACGCTTGAGCAGCTTTCGCTAAAATACCAAAAGCAAAAGCATTGACTAATAGGCGATTCCTCAGTGAACCAAAAGATCGTTCTAAACCAATAGTTGATTTACGCATTTGGTTAGTGGTTTTTTTAAATTTTTGACCGCTTTTATTTAAAGTTTTAAAATCACGAGTAGCTCGTGAGAATCCTTTACTTCTTACCTCAATGATAAATTTCTTTTCAGCCATTTTGTTTCTTTATGTCTTCTTGTTGGAGTGCATTGAATTCTTCATCTATAGCCGAAAAGATGACTAGACGATGATAATCTGCTTCATCGATAGTATTTGCCAAAGATAGATTGAATCGCTTCATTGCCATGTACTCCTCAAGCGCAAATATGGTCTCAGGCGTTACAAAGTATGTTGAGTCGGCACAGAATACTAATGAATGGTATAACGCAGCACCAAGCGTAAATTTCCCATCCTTATTCTCATCTACGATACGCCATATCTCATTCCATAATTCGTCTTCATCATACGTGATGGTCTTTTTAAGCGTTGGAGATTTGGCTTGATATGGGAAATACAGGTTGCGACTTGGTTGATTCTTGTAACTCATCCACATCGCAACGCGGTGCATCAAGACTTTTTTTGGTTTACGTCCTTATAAGCATTATAGATGGTCATCAATACTTCGTCAATGATATTATCATCAAACTTACCCAATGACTTTTCTGGATCGGTAAATGAGTAATTGAGTATCCAGTCTAATACATCAAAAAACTTAGAGGTATCAATTTCACCTTTTTTGGTGATTGCCTTAACCTCTAATTGATGTAACTCTCTACGTGCTTTGAATGTGATTTCTGGAACATCAAATGTTCCATGATCTGTTTTGATTTTCATTGTTCATCCTATTAAGATGAAAATGGCGCGATTTAAGCGATCGTGATACCAATTATTTCCGCAGTTTCACTAGCTGCAAATGCTCTGAATGGTATGCTTTGTAGCATAAAATCTCCCATTTCTGGCTTAGAATTATCTATCATTACCTTTTGACAATCAATAATAAAATCACTTCCTTGTGCAAGTGCCAATATAATCCCAGTGGAATCACCAGCTATGCCTGCATCTAGGTCGTGAATCTCGTCATCGCGTTTTGCAACTAATGTCCCAGTCACTTCATATGGCCCAGTTTGCACATATCCATATGGATGATAGTCTGTTGTATCTTGATAATGAACTCGAACCAATGGTCTTGAAATATTAATTTCCCAAGAGTTCAAAATTAAAGTTTCTCCACCTAATGTGTTTGCAGTTAAGCCAAAAATATTTTTTGGTGCGCCTGTGTCTAATACTTTACTGTTTGGTGCTGCATAAGCACTTTGAACTGGTCTATATCCAGTAACAAAAGTGGTTTCTACTACCATTTCTCCACCATTAGTGCCAACATCTTGTCTCATAGTCATAGAAGTGGCGAAGCATCCTACCATTGACACATCAAGTGCTGTTGCATCTGCGCCAGCATTTTCAAATAGTAAAGTCACTGCATTGACATTTGTACCACCATGCTTCATTGCAGTGGAACTATTATCATTAGTATTGGATGCTGGAGTAAGCGATGCTTCTGAAGCACCATCACCAAACAAAGCTAAACATGATTTCAATACTGCTGTCGCTGTACCTCTCATCGTCAAAGTTACTTCATACATTTGCGTATCTGGACGATGATGCCCTTGACTGGCAAGCTGACCTAGTAATCCAGATTTATTTGGTGCAATTTCTAATGGTGCTGATGCAGCTTCTATATTAAAATCAGTCACCTGTAAAAAATCCCATGTATCACTATTGGCATGAAGTGTTCCTAAAGCCTTTGAACCACTACCAATACCGACTTCAATTATATTGCTTGGTTGAAAATTAGTTGCCATTACTTATCTTCCTTTTTTACTTTTTTTATTTCCGCACTTTGCAAATGCGATTTTAATTCTTTAGGTACGTTTGTAACCTCAATTGCTAAACCTGACATTAAACGATTATGCTTGGCAGCACTACCAAACGCATAAAAATTCTTATCATCTGATAATTTTTTATAAGATTCTTTTGCAATATATTTCATCCTATTATCTCCATTGCTGATACTACAGCGGTCATGTTTGCGCGTAGCAGATCTTCATTATCCTCATCGCGCTCATATACAGTGGAGTCGATGACAGCGTTATAAAATTGCCTTGTTCCCGATACACTGTAATTACGATTATTATATATCAGTCTCTTCATGCGTTCCGCAACCAATGAAACCTGCCTAAAACTTTCCTTGGTGTAGTTACCCGCGAAATCCACTTGATAACTGATAAGTATCGTATAGTCTCGCACCATGCCAGTATTGATCTGCTCATTAAGGTCATCTGACACAGGTTCAAGAAGAAAACTCTGATTGCCTTGATGCTCGTCATAAAATATCTGTATCCCAAATTCATTTGCAATGATACTATGGAGATTGTCAATGACTCTATCATAAATGATGTTGGTAAATGTGATTGCCATTATCTATATATCTGCCCACTACGCACAGTTCCCATTTGTACTTCATCGGATTGAAAAGTGACGGACCACTCGTCATTTAATGTATAAACACCAGCTTGGAATCTTATGAGCGCACCGTATGCCAGTGCTTGATAATCTCCATTCATTACTTCTGCATCCACTGACTTATGCCTTCTTATGCCAGTATCGTTCTTAGTATAAACATCGTATTTGACCGTGGATGCAGTTCCAGGTGTGAATGTACCCGCAGTACTGATCACTACTCTTACCTCATCATAATCAGTACTAGGTGGACCGACCAATTTAATATCCTCAATATAACCAGTCGTTGAGCCATTAACACTGACCTCTCTTATCACTCCAGATTCACTGCGGAACGATGTTTCATTCCACATGACATAATCGCGTCTTTTTAATTTCGTGAGTAGTCCTTCATCGCCTAAAACACGTTCCTCAAGTTCGTCTGCTTTTTCTGGGTCTTGGCTACGCACCAGGTCAGCGCAGGCCAGTAGCGCATTGCAACGGATCACAATGAAATCATATGGCCTATCTGCTGCGCCTTGATAATTGGAATTACCTCTTTTATAAATAGGTCGATTCAAGAAACTTCTGATATGGTCCGCTTGCTCTTTGGTCACTCTGGTCTTTAAAGTATTCCAATCCTCACCTGCTTCAAAGACACTGCCATTCAATGCATTGACTGATGATGAAGACAAGAAGAATTGAAAAGAATCAGTCGTACTAGAATAATTATATTCATTATCTGCATTTGGAGTATCAGCAACAGATGTCATTTCAATACCATCACGATACAATTGCTCGACATGACCTGTATTCATTAATTGATATAGATTAGTTGTATCGGTGGTGATGAAATTACTCATGAGTACGCGTTTACGATCGTAACGATCTATATCACTGACGCAGGCTTGTAGATCTGTGGTAGTATTGCAGAATGCTTCTTGGTAACTCATGCTTGTGCTATCTCACTTATATTACTACTAGTAGGTAAAATGGTTACATCGGGTATATCTGCACATATGATCAGTGCGATCATCGTGCCAATGGTGATGTCGATATCTGAACGTGGGTCATCCAATGTCTTACATAGTTCCTGTAATTCATACATCAAGTGAATAAGATTATCAATTTGCTCTGCTTCATCCATATTTCTGTACTATTTCACAATACTTCTCTGGAGTGCCTTTACCTTTTGCTGTATTATAATAGGTCTTCCATTGTTTTGCCTGGTCTTCCAATGTTCTAGGTAGTTTCTTG
>Ga0098044_1001891_pt1 | contig 10898 bp, 9 predicted proteins | sample 10_taG_FD_75053 | JGI IMG/M metagenome (GOLD analysis project Ga0098044, IMG submission 75053) | Marine viral communities from the Subarctic Pacific Ocean - 10_ETSP_OMZ_AT15264 metaG | ecosystem: Environmental > Aquatic > Marine > Oceanic | place: Pacific Ocean | collected 2015-01-16 | reverse complement strand
ATACTCATTTCTCAAATCAGACGGGCATACATCTTCAAGCGACTTTCCATAGGTCCAACATTTGACATCCACTAGTACCCTCCACTGCCGCCTCCACTGTAGGTCCCGACAGTGGAGGTGGAAACTCCTGTCGTTATGTCCGCATCCACCGCCCCCAGCTCTGCGGTCTCCTGTGCGGTCTGGATACCTCCCGGCTTCTTAAGCGAAACGCTGCGAAACAGGCGAAGCCTTCTTTCGTACTTTGCATCAACAACCACCTTGCTTAACGCCAGCTCAAAGCCAGCAAAATCATAATAAGACATCAAATCCCTTAACCGCGTGCGTCTCTCGTAAGGGTCCAGCCTAACCCCATACTCTGCCAGCTTTATCTCAAAATAGAACTTAAGCCAAAAACGATCTCCGTACTTCTGGAAGTACGTGCTGTTGGGATCTAACACTCCGTCGATGAACGCCTTTTCGGGCATTAAGTATATTTTCTCCATGGTAACCGTAGCTTTTTTGTTTGCGCAGTACTCAGTAAAAGTAGAAAGAGGACCCCCCAATAATTTAGGAACTTCCGTTACACTAAAAACATTTATGTAATTGTTATAAAAGGAAGCTAAATGAAATCGTAGAAGCTGAACATCCTGGACAAAAGCCCTCTTAAAGACGATATCATATATCTTCTCCGTGGTGTACGGGGCTGGCGTCAAGAAGTGTTTCGCGAAAGCGCTTTTAGCCTTTGGGTGGTCTAAATTAACGTATAAGCGCCACGGAATATTCTTATCAATAGCAAATCCGTTAGTCCCCGTCAAAAACCGATAAAATTCAAAGTTAGTGTCTAGAAAATATTTCTTAAACTTGTAAGCATCATCATCATACTTCTTGTCAAATAAGTCAATCGCAAGGCCTGTGGTGCGGCGCGAACAACCAGCGGTTAGCAAAAACCCCGAAAAAGTGAAAACAACGCCCTCACTATTCTCCTTGATGAACTTAAAAAACAAATTGGCAAAACTATTGAAATCAATAACTTCTTGACGATAGCGCTCTAGATATTGCTCCGTAAACAATTTATAAACACTTCCCATGAACTCATGGTACTGATTAGCAGCACTTTCCCACCCCTTAGCCACCTCCAACGGAAAGAACGGTGTAGAGCCTGCCCCAAACATAGTTGGGGCTTTATTCTTGTAAGCAAACGCTTGGTCTGCCATCTCTTCAAACATATCAACAACGAAATTAAGACCCCATACATCCTTGTCCCCTTTCGCCGAGGGGAATAATTTTAAGAAAGTCTCAGACGGATAAATAGGAAACTCTTGATTGTCTACTTTGCCGAAAAGATTTCTCTTATTCCACGTATCAAACAAATTCTCATCATATTTCGCCGTCTGCTCTAAAGCAACGTTATAAAAGAGTTTCTCGTTAAAGTGGAGCGGCAAGTCGCGTGCCGCAAGGGGGTTTGACCCTATTGGGAACGCTTTATACGCAGAACTCTGCTTAACCACCGGCATTGACGGATTGCTATCCTCGTACTCTAGGAAGACGCTACTCTCCGGATTAGGGACGACGCCTTCATTTATATTTTCCTCTTTCATTTATATTTGCTTTCCTTTATCCTACCAAAATGCTTTACTAATTGTACCCGGACTCGTGACTGCTCCATGCGCTCCATGCGTTCCCACCTCTGCCATCAAAGTAAGTTTGGTACTCTTCACGCGTGTTGGCAAAAACTGCTCTATTTGAATATCTTGATATAATGCTCATTATTATTTTCCTTTATGGCATGACCTTATTCGAGGCTGGATCCGGGTGGTGGTGTGTAGCCCGTGTCAGGAGGCGTCCACACCTCTGGCAAATCTTCTATCTGGGCCTCTATCTCCTCATTGCGCCTTTTTATGTCAGCTATCTTCTGCTTTCGCTGCGCCGCTATCTCCGCGCCCCCTCCAGGGGTGTAAACACCTTCTAGCGTGGTTATGAAGTCGCTAAGAGTGATGTCATATTTTAGCTTTGTCACCACATAATAGCCACCAATGTACAATTTGCGTGCTAACGACCTCTTACTGGCTACATTTCCTAACCCGAGCCCTATCATATCCATAAAAAATATACCGCCTACACGAAAAAACGTATTACCCATCAGATCCAAATTAACATTATAGACATTGCCGCCACTAATGTCTTCGCCCTGTCCGATATTACCATCTCCATACACTTTTGCCTCAGCCAAGAACGGCTGATTATTCTTTGAGAAAGAAAAATTAAGCAGCAGCCCGTTCGCTTCACCAGGAATTATATTATATATGCCCCTCCTGAGGTTCTCTTTCTTGCTGTATTTCAAATCAACAGACGAGACCTCAGGTCCCGTTACTAATATTACCTCTTGAAGTTGCCCCTTTGATATCTTGGGCTTGTAATTTTTATCATACACGATGTGGTTTCTGAGGGAATTCACTCCAATAGTATAGGGGTACTTTGCTCCAAAAGTAGGGAGCCCAGAACGGCAGGTGAGCGGGGTCAGGGTGGGATAAATCACAGGGGCCGCTGCGCTTGAAAAACAGTTCTCCCCCTCTCCCAGCGCCTTCGGAAGTAGTTCCTTCACCAGTGCATTTATAAATGTCATATACGTAAGGTGACGAGTTCCCGACCTCATAAATCTATTTGCGAACCAATTCAAAAAAGTGGTCACCTCCACAGGAACGTCCGCAATATTAATCTGTTTATCTGTCGAGATAGACGCCTTCCCGTCAGAACCAATACACAACTCTTTTGACATGTCTACAGGCCCAAGTAACAAGTAAGGAAATTGATCAAAAAAAGCACTCTCTTCACCTTTCTTTTTGTTGTCAATAATGGCCTTATGTATGGCATCAACAATGTGCCCAAATCGATAATAAAACAGCTTGGTTAGGGTTGTTGTCTGGCCATCAATAGTCAGAGTTGCCTCTGACGTAGCGCTCTCGCCCCCAGCATCAAACAGCCCGCTGTCATATACAGCATCTTGCAGCTCTGCTTTGCCGGCTTCTTTTCCGCTCGCTTCCTCTATCTGTTTCTTAAGTTGTTCTCTCCCCTCTTTACCCATGCCGACTTTTCTTGCCCGTGCATAGTTCAAGGTGCTAGCAACCTCTGCACACGTCTTCTTAAAGCTTTTTGCCGATCCCGCCGAAGAGTCAAGATCTAACAAAGAAGAAGGAACATCTACTCTCTTCATATAGCCTTTGTCGATTAAGATTGTGCTTAACGATTTATAAAAATTAGTATTGTTCTCATCAATGATCGCAGCAACACGCTTTTGAGCGGCATCTCTTTGCTTAGACAACTCTTTGTACGGCCCCTCCGCCTCCGGATTAAAACTCCCCCCTAAGTCGTCTTTCAGTTTCGCCATGTCGTCGTCAAGTTTTTCCACATCCTTTTCCAGCTTGTCAACTTTCTTTTTGTCTTCCTTGTTGAGCGCCGCCAAGACATTCGTCTTATGACACCTCAAGAAGCCATCGGCTGCCGCGTTATACTCAATATCCAAATTAACATTTCCATTCTGTTCTAGAGTGAACGTATGATCCTTCAAAACCAGGTCCAATACAAGACGAGACTGCTTGCAAATTCTCTGTATTTTGGCATTCCTGGGGCTTGGCACGCGACTGGGGTTACTCCATCCCATAATTAACTTTATTCTATTATCTTGGGGATCAAATAAGGGGTCATTGGGGTCGCTTCTTTGAATAAGGTCAGTAATTTTTGCCTTCGTACCGGGCAATGGATCTGCTATAGCTCTGAGGCTTTTCAAGAATAAAGATACCTTTACGGTAAGATGGCTCCCTTCCTCTTCCGGTTGCGACGTTAGGTCTTCAACGGATACAGAGGTAAGCCCCACATCCACACCAGTTGTTGCTCCAAGGGGATTATTCCGCCCCTTCCCAGACGCTGCGTTATAGGCCCCTATCCCCTTCGAAATGGAGGTGTCCCCCATGGAAAAAGGTATCTCGCGAGACGAGCCATCGCGATCCGTGATAAATAAGCGAACATATGGTACAAGAGCCGCCCTCTCAAGAGCCGTCATACGAAAAAAAGTTTCTGCGTCTTCCACCCTGTTCAGGGAAGACATAACGAATTTTGCGCCTGCTCCCCCCACCAAGCGGCCAAACGTCTCATATGTCTCTTTCTTAGGCAATTTGCCTTTGATTAGCAACGCATTTAACACACACTGCGGGTTTGGAATGCGCACATAAGAAGTTTGAGCTAAAAGGGAGCCCTTCATCGCACGATGCTGGGATGCCGATACGGTTTCTGGTGTTTCTGGGGGGGTTGCTGCCATTCACTAATACCCGTAAGATGCCAAAATATACTCTAATGGAAACGGAATGTAAAGCGCTTCGCCAGGTTTAATCGCAAACTCCCCAGGCTTCTTGTTAAACCAGGCAATAACCCACCACAATGTAGGGTCACTATAATAATAAGCCGCCAGATTGGCAAGTTTGTCTGTGCTCTTATATATGTGCGTAACTAAGTTCAAGTCCGCTATATCTTCCTTGGTCGGATAAGGCAGACTGGGGCTATTATATTGCCTGATGCTCTTTCTATTCCGGTCATCAAAATAGGATTGATATTCTTCGCGCTTATTTTTAAAAATACGGCGGTTGGTGTAGCGTGAAATAATACTCATTCTGTTGCTGGTCCAATTGCGTCGGTTGCGTTGATGTCTGCGACTACGGTGGCGACGTCACCGTCATCAAAAACATCGGCAGGGGTCTGTCCAAAATATATGTCCAGTTGTTCTCCCCCCTCATTGCCAAATGCGCCTTGCTCGGTTTGAGACTGAAGTGCCTCGTCTTGCATAGCCTGCGGCGCCGCCACGCCAAATGCCTCGTGAAGAGGTGTGTCCTTTATAAAAGCTTCACTTGCCTTGAAGCCGGGAAAGTAATGGTGAAGAACTGTAAAGGTGGTCTGGATCCCCACGCGATCGGGAATGTAATTGCCTTGAGCGTCAGTCATCACCTTCCCTTCATATAACTGAACGTCAAAGCTTTCAAATACGCCAAAGACTTTTTTAATCTTCAGGTAATCGCCAGCCATAAAGTTATTGGCCGTCTGGCCGTCCGTTCCAAAATTGGCGCTGCCAAATGTAATATGAAAAAGGGGCGCATCCTTGATAATAAAGTTTGAACCAACCTTCGCATACGAGGCGTACAAGAGACGCTGTAGGGTCCTAATTGCTCCCAACAAAAAGGGGTTGTGGTGCGTTTGGGCCACCCAGTTCATGTTAATCGTCCGTTTCGTATTTTTATAAGACATGATAGGATCAGGACGCCCATAGATGTCCCTCCTGTCATAATTCGCCTGCACCGAGTCTTTGAACTCCTGCATAGTGGAGATATTTAATATAATCTTCGCCGGTATGTTCCTTACGGGCTCTATTTTCATCGCAGGCTCTGTTGGCATCTTTCTTTTAGCTCCTTAGAATGTTAAGTTTCTGTCCCATGGCATCTGTCATATCATCGACAATGCCTCGCGCAAACTGTCGTCTGCCCTGTGTATCCATATATAGTTTGATCTCTCGGGGCGCGGCCGCAGCTGTTGCCGTTGCCGGCGCGCTCAATGCAGTAACAGCCCCTTTTAGTTCCTTTAATGCGGCCGTTAAGGAACCATCTTTCAGGGCCGTCGAGTCATCTGCGACTTCCAGCACCCTTTCAACTATGGAGAACGACTCAGAAAGAGCCTTTGAAGCGGATGGGTTCATTCCCCCGACTGCCTCTATTGTGCCTTCTAAAGCTTCTACCGCAGGGGCTGCCAAAGCCATAGACGCCCCGATGGTCAAGAACATACCGCTAAGAACGAGAGCGCCCAACATCGCAAAAGGATTAGCTAAAGCGGATACCACCGCGACAAGGCCTCCCATTGCAGACACTAAAGTTACAAGGCCTCCCAATATTTGAGGCCCCGTCAAGTCTTTCATCGCTGTGTACAAGTTTGCAATGCTGGCAAAAAGCAAGCTTGCCGATGCCGCAACCAATGCAAGGGCCCCTGCGCCAGCTATCGCGGGTCCATTTATAGAACCAAATGCACGCCCCAAGAGAAACACTCCCCCTGCCATAACACCAAAAATTAAGTAAAACTCTGGCGAACCTTTCCAGTGCAAGAGCGCCGACAACAACGCCAGCACTACCATCACGACGCCTATCCTCTTACTTGTCGTTGACAATGCTATGTTCAATAGGGCTTGAGAACTAGTCCACACTGCAACAGCAGCAGCAATAGCATAAAATATAGTCATCACAATGGGGCCTTGCGAAGCAACCCATTGAAATGGATAAAAAAGATAACTAAACGCGGTTAGGAGAGGTTGTATTCCCACCACGAGACCATTAATAGCCGCCGTGATTTTTTCCATCGCCGTCCGTGTTAATTGTGCTTGTTCTTTCATCTCTTTTTGCGTCATTGCATTAGCGGCACCTTTGGACTGCATGGCGTCATAAGACGATAATGATTGGCCAAGTATTTGGTTAGCTTTTGCCATATCCGTAATACCAGCCGCGCTTGCAATCGCCTTCTGTTCAAAACGAGAAAGTTGTGAAAATTGGCGTCCAGATAGCTCTATTGCTTGAATTGTTGCGCGAACTCTTTCCTCTTCCGTCATATGAACCATTTTGAGACTGTTTAAATAAGGGCCGCCCAAGATCGCATTCAGCCTAGAAACGGAACCTGCCGCGTCCTGAAACGTATCAAACTGTTTCGCGAAACCAAGAAGGTCGCTCACCTCGACGCCTGCGTTCTTGGCTGCGGCTGATAGTTTTACAAACTGCTCAACTGCCCTGTCTCCATAGACAGCGACAGTTGACATTGCATCGCCAAACCCACTCTGCATCTCTTCAAACGAGATGTCCAAAGCCTTCGCTGCCCCTTGCAGCTTCATTATGGCCTCTTTGGACTCGCCCACTCCCTTCTTTAACACAGAGCGCAACAAATTAAAGTTCTTAGCAGACGTAGCACTATCAACACCAATTGCTTCAAGCTGCACCGTTAAATTTGTCGCCACCCCTCGGGCCTCTTCGCCCAACGTTGAAAACCCCCTAAATTGTTGAAACAAGTTCTGCGTAGCTTTTCCAGCTTCTTCCATAGTGGTACCATACATAACATTGTTCTGGCGTGCATCATTAATGACGCTGTTATAGCTGGCGCCTGCGCCTGTTGCCTTCTGAAAGCTTGCCTGCGCTTGGTCCTGCGATCCGATCATGTTGAGAGTGGCCTCAAAAATCTTTCCCGACAGGTTCGCCATCAGGTTCATGGGAGTCACAGCAGTGCCCATGGTCTCAGCCATTTCAGCGATACTGTTGCCAACACCCCCCTCCTCAATCTTTCGAAAGAATGAATTCTCGTAAGCTCTTGAGGAGAGGCCAATCTTGCCAAGAATGGTATCAGTCGCATCTCTAACTTCGGCAAGAGCTTCTCCCTCCGCCCTCTTCTGCCTTCTTATCTCTTCCTCTAAATCAATTTGCCTATTGAGGTCGACTAGCACTCCTTCATGCTCCGACCTCTGCTCTTTAATGGCCTGTGTTTTTCTTAGCTCCTCTATTAATAGAGCCCGTGCCGCATCCGACGCTTCTTTGGAATACTCCTCGTGATTCTTGTTGCTTTCCTCTTCAAAGAGTCTTCTTGCTTCTGCGACTGCCTGTTGCTGGACGGCCAAGTCAGCGTCAAGAGCCCCCATGTCTTCAACTGCACGCCGCTGCTCTCGCAGGGCATCGAGCTTCTGCTCGGACAGAATAAGCGCCTCAGATGCAGCCACAACCCTATCCGATTCCCAGTCTTTGATGCTTCGGAGTTGTTCCCTTTGATAATCCGTCATCCGGTTTTGCTCAACCTGCAACGCATTGATGCGCTCAATGTTCTCACGTACTTGATCTAGCTGGACATTACTATCCGCATAGTCAGGAGCAGCTCCCGTGGTTGCCGGTGCAGAGGGAGTGCCCCCTCCCACTCCACGCATTGCTCGGGCAATCTCGTCAGCTATTGCTCTCGCATCTTCCCTTGATAAAGCCACTCAACTGCTCCTTATTTAAAAGGCCATAGTAAGCCAGTTTGACGTTCAAAATTCTTAATGGATGTTGCCAATTTTGTTTTATTTCTATACGTCCGTGGATCATCAAGCCCATAGCGTTGTGCTTGCTGAAGGTAGCTCTTCTCTTTAGATAAAGCGTCTGCCAGCGCGCTCACCTTATTGCGAGGCCCACGGATCATGCCGTTAATGGGGGCACCCGCAAACATGCGTGAAAGCATATATTTAATATTGGCCCCAAGCATATCGTAGGTCTGCTCGGTGATACTGTCTAAATCGATAACAATCTTCTTCTCGTCTTCCATAACACAACCCTCTTCTATAAATAGTCTTTATATAGGAAAACCAAAGACAACCCCTTATAGGGCTTCTATTATTTGCTCTTCTGGCGTGCTTTTTCCACGGCATCGTTTTCTCTTTCGATCTGTTTTGATAACCTTTCCAAGAACCATCTACGCAAACCGACAGGGAGGCTGTAAGCCTCCGTAAAGCTCCAGCCGCCATGGTACTTAAGCAGAAAAAACTGCTCATACATGTTTTCCATGTACTTACTGTCGAGGCCAAAAAAATTCAGGGGTAAACGGTACCTCCATGAATGTGGTCTGCCCACATTCGACACAACCATACTCCTGAGTAAGATCAAGATTTGGTGTAAGCTTTTGATACACGTTTCTTAAATGCCGTGAATCAGCTGCTGGCATACCTTCAAGGAACATCCTCATTTCAACCTTCCCCTGAACTCCGTTCAGAGAAACTACAAACAACAACATTTGATCGATAAGAGAAGCATCGGGCACAGGTGCGCGCCTTTTTTTCTTATTTTCGGCCAACCGAACAAGAGCTGTTTCATCTTCGCTCTTTAGGAGCCGCACTTCTGCGGTTACCTTAGTCTTTGGCAGGTAGATGGCAAAATTACCACCCTCCAACACCTTAAACCCCTCAGCTTCAGGGCTCTCAATGTCCGCAGGGTGGGTATTAACATGCTCAAGCAAATTAAACGTATACTCGCTAGCCTCTCCGCAGGAGGGGCAGCCAATCTTGGTTGTATAGTCCGGACCATATGCAAAAATTCTTGAATAGACAAGAATAGCGTTCTTGTCCCCCACCAAGAGAGAGTTAACCTTAACTCTCTTATCTACAATAACATTCTGAATGACCCGATCAATGGCAATCCCCTTCTTTAGAAGGGTCCGGGAGGTAAGAACCTCCTCGTCCTTTGCCGTCATATGCCGCACTTCTATAGTATCTTGTCCGTGCAAGGGGTGATCCTCCGGATAGAAGAGCCCTCGCGAGGGAAGATCCACAAATTCCGTAGGAATAACAAAATTAAGCCCCACCGTTGGCGCAGCCTCTTCGGCTGGAGGGGGGTCTTGGTGCGCCAAGTGCTTAACCCTGTCCTCATTATTTCTAATTGACATAAAAACCTCTTAGTTATTGTCACATCTTAATAGGAAGTAGTTTACTCTCTCCATATCTTTTTGTTAATGTTTTTCGTCCGCCACCCTTAAAATTTGTGGGCTGCGCGGTTGGGCCGGTGCCGTGCATCATAGAAGCGAAATTATCAGCGTTCATTGTAATATAGCTTGGTTGGAACGTAAAAGAGACCTCTACAATCCCTTCTCTTTCATACTCGGCTTTTCCAAAGTCAATGCTGATAGGTACCGGGTCATAATACATAAACTCTTCAATAACAGGGGGAGTATTCCCACCGAGCCCGGAAAGCGCAGAGCCTAACAAGCTCGTTGACCCTCCTGCTCCTAGTGTCACTAATCTGATCATCGGCAATCTCTTTTGAAAAACATTATGATAGAGTGAAAAGTCAATCTTTTTTGTAGCACCGTCAGGATAACTAAAAAGAGACTGGTCGCCGGCCTCTCTCATCAGCTTATAAAAGAAGAAAGATACATCGTCACTACCACCCGCATCTGCAAAGGTTATCGTATGGTTCCCTATCGGTGTATTAACAACCTGCATGTTCTGCCCCAACACAAGGCGTCTATCGTGGCGGCGAACAATATCTGCCTCAGCTTCTAGCTTAGGGCGGTCTACGCTCTTAACAACATACGGCTGAAGGTTGTTGTCTCCCCCAAAATAGGCCAGGAACTTAAACTCACGTTTAGGGTCCTGCTTGGCGCCTCCTCCCTCTTGCACAAGAGGGGGCCTGTTGTCACTCCAAAATGCCATAAGTTTTTCTTTTTAAAGGAGGCCGTTACTACTAGGGAACCCCCACGTTACGGGGGGTGTGCCGCTGGTACCGGCTTGGTTAGCGCTGTTGAGTTTTGCGTAATCATATCGCAAAGTTAGAGTCAACTCGGTCAAATCGTCTGCTTCGTAATCCAGATCGCCGAGATCAACATCCTTAATCCAGGCTCCATAGAGCATCCACTCCTCAACGATCATGATGTCGTTGGGTTGTTGTTGCCCCAGTGCGACCGCACCGGGTTTATCAGTAATTTGCTGGATTTTTACGGTGCCCAGCGCATTCGCTGCGGCACTTTTTGATATAGTACGATAGTCGTTGGCGCTTGGTTCAACAAACCCACTCTCAACCAGATTATTGTAGATAGTCTGCATTGTATCTGTGCCCTGCCCTGCTGGGTCGACCAGTGTCAAGGTCACGTCTTTCCATATAACACGCCCAGGATAATAAAACTGGTGAACAAGATAAGTGTGCTTAGTTTCGGAAACTTCCCACCCCGGCTTAGACACTTTCTTGGCAACCCACGGGGCAATACCGCCCGCATACACAAGAAATCTATATTTTCTCTTTGGGTCGGGGGTGCCTACATCTATATCTGACCAAAATGCCATTATCTTATTCTCCTATACTGTATAATAAATAGTCAGGGGAAAAGGTTTCCCCTCACTT
>Ga0098044_1001890_pt1 | contig 10906 bp, 11 predicted proteins | sample 10_taG_FD_75053 | JGI IMG/M metagenome (GOLD analysis project Ga0098044, IMG submission 75053) | Marine viral communities from the Subarctic Pacific Ocean - 10_ETSP_OMZ_AT15264 metaG | ecosystem: Environmental > Aquatic > Marine > Oceanic | place: Pacific Ocean | collected 2015-01-16 | reverse complement strand
CCGCTAATTCCTGCTTGTGATATACTAGTGGCTGATATATCAGAAAATGTCTCGCTTGCACCTGGACCATATTCACCGCCATGAGCTGCACAAGCAGCCCAAGTATATGTACCAAACCCAGTCCCGGTTTGTGACTTTCTGTATCTACACCATTTCTCGATAGTCCAATTATCAATTAAAGCAGTGTGAGTACCTTCAGCACCGTATACATCCGTATCATTTAATGTACTGTGTGTTACCGGGCTTCGCCACTCGAATTGATTTTCCCCGGCCGGGGCTCCATGAGCTCCGGTAGAAAAATCGGCATGACTACTTGTTATACCGTTCAAATAATTAACCCGTGCATTGATATACTCACTCATCTTAATCCTGTTAGGGATCATTACTGTATCCAATAATCCTGTCTTTATTGCTTGAGCCGCTTCAATGTCTTTGTTTGTAAAGACGATGCCTTGCGCTAAACCTCTCCCAGCCGCTGATGCGGCTGTTAATTCTGTTTTGAATGTTTGATAGCTCATGATGGTATTATTTCGCCCCCTAACATTGACCCATAACCTTTATTTTCATTCTCAATTGGAGCTGCCGGTATAGGTTCCGTGCTCTCCATGCGCGCACCAGTTGCTCGAACATCATCACTAGAATTTGTAAGATGTAACGGCAAGTTCTTAAACGCATGGCTGTGGTCATACATCTTAAGACTGTTCGGCATCGCACCAAACCCGTATACAGGTATTTGAATATCGACATAGCTATGAGAAATGACACTAGCTCTACCGACAGCTGTACCTATTCTAACCGGTTCAGGTGTACCATATAAAGTAACTTGCTCAGTTTCCTGAACCTCCATTGGCGCGGTAATATGATTTACAGTTAACTCACCTTCAACATGCATGCCACCACCTACAATAACGTTAGTAGATACCCCTAAATTGCCATCAACATATACTTGTTTGTTATTATTCTGTCGCAATGTTAGTATCTCAGCAGCTATATTTACTCGCTTGCTTGAGATGTTAATTTCATTTTCTGAAGCAATATTAACTTGCTCACCTACAACATTGGTGATAGTGCCACCTATATCTACCGGTCCATATGACTTAAATGATATGCCACCTGCACCAACTTGAACATTATATTTGTTACATACATTTAAGGTGTAAGACCCACCTGGTAGATCATCTACATGTACATACTCTATTAGAGGAGACGGTGTAAAGGAAGGTACGACACCTTTCCGAAAAACTTTCATTTCGTTTTTTACTATCTTACCAACCTCATCAACTCTAATACTAGGAAAATCATTAAATTCGAGACCTATTGTTTCTACTTTATGTTTTGTTATGTTGACAATCTCACTACCACCTAACCCCATCTCCTTCTCAATCAAGGTGAGATCGGTAATTAAATCATTTAGCTTAGCGGAAATAGATTCATTCTTGTTACCTTTTTCCCAATTTCCCTTAGCAGATGATGGGCTGTATCCAGACCCGTTACAGACAGGACAGGCACCGCTCCCCAAAAAATTTCCCGGATTGGCTGGGGCTTTTGTAAAGTTATCAATACCAATTGATATTTTATTTAGAGCACCTATTAGCAGAAATATATCTATCTGAGCTATATTAATGGTAGGTCTAACTATGGTAGGTAACCCTATATTATCTATACTCCAACACGAAGGCCTGTCATCAGCTGAACATAACGGGCATGGTGCCGGGGTACCTACCCTTTTTTGATAAGGAGATTGCTTACTCAACCCACCACTCTCTTTATATTCTGTCCTCTGTACTTCAAAAAGTTGCTTCAAATCGGCGAGAGGTCTTACGTTGTCCATCCATTCTCTAACGGCATCAGCGTTAAATGTTCCAATTTTTCTATAATGATCACCTCTAATAATTGTGTCATTGTCACTTCCTGTAAAGATATTACTAGACCCAACGACAGTCAAAAATTGATCACCTTGCACACGCTTTTGATCATTAGTAGTTACAGACTCTATAGATGTATGATTATTAAATTCTTTGAACGATCCAGAATAATGTGTCAATCTTAAAACTTCCTTGTTGTCTGTATTTACAATCTCCAATGTACCTCCTTTTTGATTTAACACGAATTTGCTACGATACGTTTCAACATTATGATTGTATGTAGGGTCATCACCTCTGCTCTTATTCTCATACACACCAGGGTAGTCATACCCACCCTCATTCGAGCTACTATCGTAAATAGCATTCCAATCTTCCCGGCCATGCGAACAGGCAAAATAAACTGGATTCATCGGATCCCCTTCACCAAAGAAAACCCAAACATGGCTACCAACATTTGGAATCGAAAAACTACCTTTAGCGCTATTACTATAACTCTCAGGTTTGTATTGATGACTAAATTTGTTAACATTATTTGGCATTCCTAGACCAGTCTCCATATTAACTGTTGAACTAAAGGCATCAGATACCTTTAGTTCATCAATTTCATAAATTCGAGCCGGTTTCTCTCCAATACCGTCTGCATTTAATTTGTAGTTTGATTCTTGAGTACTGGAAGTTGTTGTATCTACATGAGACGAATCAGAAATGGTACCAGTTTTCATATGTGCATTATATCTACCTGATCCTGTAGATCCCATCAACGGGGCCGCACATTCAGCCCATGGTAGGATATGTTTTAACTTATCAGTAATACCTGTCAGGTCTGACTCAATATTGTCTCCAATAAATTTGAATTTTTTATCCTTAACTATATTATCCCAGTTTTCATAAATAGAAGCAGCAATATGAGGAACATAAACCTTTATTCGCCCTCTATAACTGGGATCATTATTCTGTATAACAATTCCTAAGTAGTTACCATAGAACCTCTTTTCATATTGCTTTCTCGAATGTGAAGATTTAGCGCTGTTACTACTCTTAATCATGTTACATTACCATTATCATCAAATAAATCATCCATTGTCTCATCACTATAACCTACAGCTTGCGCGCGCCCTTCTGAAGCTATTGAATCTGTTGCATTACTAGCAACATCGATCACTAATTGCCCAGTGCTATTGCCTTGCTCTACGTAATGTACAGCCTCTATGGAATCTTTGATTGCTAAATTTTTTAACTCCGTCTTTCCGTCTGGAAGTTTCCATGTTGTGTCTGCTTGTAGACGGCTGGTTAGAGTAGGTGACACTCTCTGTACTGGAGCTAGGCTATGATGTGTGCTCGGACAGATACCTCGAATTGCTTTAGTAATCTTCTGCCTAAACGCTGCAATTTGTTGAATTTTAATTCTTCTATATAATATATTCTCTATGTCTGCTTCAATCTTTAGCCTTAACATCCGTCTAAGTTTGCCCAATTCTTTTATTAATGCCCCCTCTAAATCTAAAAGAATTTCAATTTCTGGGTTTTTGTTAATTAATGATTGTAGATATTTGTCTATACAGCCTTTCACTTCATCTACAACTTGACGCTCAATACTAAGAATGTATTCCTTAATGCGCTCCTCAACGTTCGTTACACTAGTAACGTTTTCAGCCATTAAGTTTAGATTGACACCGGTTACGTCTTCTAAAACATTGCTCAGACTATCAAAAGATTTATCGTTTCCAGCCACCACGTTTTTCATTTCCCCAGCAAATGTTTCAAGTGTAAAGGTTGGTGAGATAGGAAGTGTCTTTACAAAATTGTATGTAGCATTTCCCATACCAGCATTCATTGATGTACCAACTTCAGACTTAACACCAGCAACTGAAGTAGTTATTTGAGTACCAAGACTTCCAAGTGACGACTTTGTAGTTGATCTTTTAGCAATATCTGAGAAGAAATTTCCCAGAAACGTATTATGTAAGAGAGCTCCCATTACTCTAAGTATTTATCTAGTAATTCTGATATTACAGCTTGAACATGCCCGCTAGTAGTGTATAATGTGTATGTGAATAAAGTGGTTTATGTGTGTTCTTATGGAGGGTGCGCGAGTAAAGCTTTTTGTAGTTGGGTGAGTCAGTCTGGTCACTATTCTAACTATCACATTCATTCAAGAATTCCGCCAAATAAACTCTGTATTGCCGATAGTGAGAGGTTTATATATGAACAAGAAGTATTGGATCCGGAGAACTATTATGTTGTATACATATTCAGAAATCCGGTGGAATCGTTTTTGTCTAGATTTGGCCCAGGGTTAGGTCACCACAGTGCTAATATTGATGTATATGGGTACCTCTTAAACGAGCACAATATGTCAAGCGAACAATACGAAGCGTTACTAAGTAGACCAACATTGACCAATGATAGTAAGAGTGTACCTATAACTTGGATTACAAATTATATAGAGCATGGTATAGACTTGTGGGGATATGGGAACTTTTTCGATAACTATGTAAATCAGAATATCAATACAAATTATCCAATATACGCTATTAATTATCATAAGATGTGGGACGATAAAGATGCAATTTGTGATGCTCTAGACATTAATAAAGCTGTACCTTTTTTTGAGAGAACTGAAAAGGTGACTTCTCATATTACGACAGCTCTAGACGACAGGGTAGGCTGTTTAGGTCAAATATCTGAAGATTTGTTAGACAAACTTAACAAAATTTATGAGCCTCTAAATGATAAGATAAATCAAATGCCAAGCATTACTATCGTTGAACCGCAATAATATGTTGACATTCCTGTACATATATACTAGAATAAATGTATGAAGTTATTAGTATCTCATGAATCACCAATCCAGCTTTTTGAAGTATCATTAACTTACAATGATTATCAATACTGTTTGGTTCATTTAATGGAAGAAAGTGAAGAGTACCGGGATTGGTTCCTTACAGTTAATAAGAGATTCGGAGCTGATGTACTCTTAGATAATAGTATCTTTGAGCTTGGAAAATCATTTGATCCGAAAAAGTACGCTCATTGGCTTAGAGAGATTAATCCGAATTATTATATTGTACCAGATGTATTAGAAGACGCAACCGGTACTATGCAGCAGTGGCAAGATTGGGAGCTTAACCACCAACCTAAAGAAAATAAATCTCTCAAGATTGGAGTAGTTCAAGGTAAGACTTGGCAGGATCTAGTCGATTGTTATCAATTTATGTCTGAAGAAGCGGACTATATTGCTATTAGTTTTGACTACTCATATTACAACTACACAGGATACGGTAGAGATAAGCTCAGCTTATGGTGCACTGGTAGACAGCGATTCATTCAAGATCTAATTGATAAGGGTTATTGGAATTGGTCTAAGCCACACCACTTACTTGGATGTAGTTTGGCGAAGGAGTTCAGATATTATGTTGATAAAAGTATTAATAATGTTCGTAGTTGTGATACATCTAATCCTATTGTGGCCGCGATCAAAGGACTAAGGTATAACGGAGACTTAGGACTACAAGAAAAGCCATCTACAATGTTATGCGATCTAATTGCTGCAAATATTGATACAGATGAGCTCGATGATGTACTGTATAATACAAAAATGTTCAAACAAATTATAGGCAGATATGATAAAGAAAAAGAACTATCCTTGGTCTGATCCAATTGGTGAAACAAACCATTATCATGTATATAGGGATAAGTATCCCGTCACCGAGGGCCATCTACTCTTTATACCGAAAGAGGATCACGAATGTTATTTAGATAAATGCTTTCTTGGTGCATACGCGCAAGGTCAAATATTTGTCAAGGAAGGAACATGTGACGGGTTTAATATTGGTATGAATATAGGTGAACATGCCGGCCAGACTGTTATGTATCCTCATATACATCTTATACCCAGAAGAGATGGTGATATGGATGATCCAAGAGGTGGTGTCCGGCACGTTATTCCAGAGAAAGGTAATTATAAGAAATGAAATGGTATACATTATTCTCACAAACAGGGTCTGAGATAAATGAAATTTCGAAAAAAATTGGTAGATTTCCAGACATGGTACTTTGTAATAAGCAGGACGATTTTGAGTCTATCACCGGTAACCTTATTGGTAGAGCACCGATTACTTTTACAGACAACAAACCAACAGTTAAACAGTATCTAAATTACATCCCAGAAGATGTGTTGGTAACAATGCATGGGTGGATGAGAATTGTACCTGGAGAAGTTTGTGAGAAGAGAGAGATATATAACGGGCACCCAGGATTGATCACAAAGTATCCGGAGCTTAAAGGTAAGGACCCTCAACAAAAAGCATTTGATCTAGGTCATAAAGATCTTGGATGTGTTTTGCATAGGGCTACAGCAGAACTAGATGGTGGGCCTATTATTGCAGAATCTGAAACAATTACGCTAAACGAAGAATCAACTATGGATGATGTATTTGAAGGCTTGCATAAAGCATCTGTCAATATGTGGGTAAAATTTTTGACCGAAAAATTACATGAAGATTAGTTTTACAGGTACAGGATGCTCTGGAAAGAGCACGTTACTTGCGAAGTGTCGTGAGTATTACGATAATAGGTTCCAATACGTGACCGAAATTACTCGACCTATTGCGCGTAAGGGTATGAAGATAAACGAAGATGGTGATGATATGACTCAGACAGCAATTATCGAGGCTCATATTAAAAACAATAACCTAGACAATGTTATGATGGATAGATGTATTGTTGATGGGTATGCATATACTACTTGGCTATACTCTCAAGGAAAAGTGACTGAGAGTGTATATACTTATGCGTGGAATACATTGAATGAAATTGTCAACGATATCGATATTATCTTCCACACAGCTCCTGTGAAGATGGAGGATGATGGAGTTCGAAGTGTTAATAGAGATTTTCAAAAAGATATTCATGATATGACTACCGAATTACTTGAAGGTCGCCCGTGGTCAGAGATGTATAAAGGTAGAGTAATTTATCTTGAAGGAGATATTGATAAACGATTTAATGATATTAAAATTGCTATAGAAGAACATGAGCGTAACACAACTAGATAATTCACAAGTCTCTCGCCACCTAGGACAAACAAGCAACTATGCACGTGATTATGATCCTAAATTATTAGTTCGCGAACCACGCGCTGGTAATAGGGTTCACTTGAAGTTAGATGGTAATAATTTACCTTTTTGTGGATATGATATATGGAATGCATATGAGGTTTCATGTATGACTGAGCTTGGAAGACCTGTAACAGCTGTTGCTAAGATCATGTATCCGTGCGATAATAAATACATTGTTGAATCTAAATCATTAAAATTGTATTTTAATTCATATAATATGACACGATTCGGTAAGACGGGAGATGAGTGTTTGGATATAGTTAAGGATATGGTTGAAAGGGATTTATCTGATTTACTCCAAACAAACGTAATTGTTAGCCTATATGAGCCATCGTCTATTAGTAGCAATGCTAAACCGTATTTTAACAAAACATATAAAACACTCGAAGATGATAGTGGTTTAATGGATAGTATTGAATTTACACAATTCAGTGAAACGCCAAATATCTTATCCGGTACTGGTCCATATGGAGCGACTAACTACTTAATAGATCAGCGGTTTCATAGCAGCCTCCTAAAATCTAATTGTCGTGTTACAGGTCAGCCGGATTGGGGTGATGTTTACATTCATATAAAAAGTGTAATACCATTACTTTCATCTGACATAGTTAGATATATTGTATCATTCAGAGATGAATGTCATTTCCATGAGGAGATCTGCGAGACAATATATAAGCGGCTTTGGGATACATATAAACCGCAACAATTAGCTGTTACATGTTTATATGCTCGTCGAGGTGGGATTGATATTAACCCGACTCGCGTGTCTCATGTTGACTTATTGAATAATCAATTAATTGATCCAGAAATTCCATTTACTAAGACATCTCGTCAATAACTCGACCCGTACCCTTACATATAACGCATTCCTGTTCAACTGAAGCCATCCGCCTCGTAATAACCATAATACCTATACCATAGCAGAGCGAGCATGGTATTGTATTAGCCAATGGGTCTGTCAGGATCTGATATGCATTTGAAATTTCTTGAAATTTGGCCGTAGTATCATTGTCTGAGTTTTTATCAGGATGATACTTTACAGCTAGCTTTCTAAAAGCTTTTTTAATTTGTTCCGGAGTAGAATCAATACTTACCCCTAATATCTCGTAGCACTCCTTCACTAATAATTATTTAATAACATAAAAAAGAACCTGCCCCCGAAGGGGCAGGTCGTGATTTGGATGATAACCGTATATATCTTAGAGATATACAGACTGGTTACCTGGCGTAAACGCTTCACCGAGGTTCTTAACGATGACAATATGGTAGTATAGGTTCGCACCAAAGATGTGATCCACAACACCATAACGTGTCAACATACCGACTCTCGGAGCGAAGTCATTGGGGCCAATCGTACGTTGTACCATGACAGGAATGTACGGGCAGTAGACGATACCAGTGTCGTAGAACTCAGGTCCTTTGTACCCCAAAAGGGCATACTCAAGACGAGTTCCACGTTGTGAATCTTCAAACTGACCTTCTGTACGTGTGTCACGATAAACGTTAAAGCGACCTCCTAGATTACCTACCTTTGCGACGCCAACAGGCTGCGTATTAACATTGCTGTTAACTGGCATACCGTTGAACTCCGGAAGCATTTCCAGAATGGCACATACCCGAGGGGTACTAACAACAAAGTTAGCAGCACCTCTACGGTTACGTACAGCAATTCTGTTAGCTTCTACGATAAGTTTTTGATAGAAGTCACGATTACGTTCGGCCAACCAACGACCGTCAGCACTAGCAGGACTCCAGATCGAGTACCCCTTAGGGTGTCCAGCGGTAAGAGCAACTTGAATCATGCGCATCAGCATCTCACGATCGATCTCTGCTTGGAGCTCATAGCTCATAGCGTTGGTCAACTCGGTGTCGATGTCAATACCATTCATGTTTTTCAAGTCTTGCTCTAGCTCAACACTCCAGCGAGCAGCAAGTCTGCGAGTTCCGGCCTCTACAGCTGTCTTTTCGAAGCTAACTACCATTTGTGGGATCTTAGAGGTGAGCTCGTAATTCTTAAGAAGTGCGGCAACACCTTGATCGGCCCCAACCATGGTAAAGTCAGTTGTCGAAGAAGACAACGATGCAGAAGAAACACCAGTAAACCGCGAGTCTAGGCGTTGATACCCAGCTTCTGATCCGTCCGAATGGACAGCATCTCCAGCTTGAGCATCTGCACTCATCGAGCCGTCCAAATTTGGATGGCCAGTAGTAGGTGCACCTAGCGCAGTTGCCTCGTATTTGTAGCGCAGCGCGAACGCAAGGCCTACCGGACCGCTCATGGGCTGAACACCAACTAATTCGTTAGTGATCAACTCAGGGAACGTACGGCGAATCATCGGAATGAGGATCTTGGGAAGACGTGCATCATCGTTGGCATACCAGTCAGTGCTACCAGGCACTGAACCGCCTTTGCCGCCAATGTAACTAGCGCCACCAGTGGCACCGCCAGTACCAGCGTAGTTATTCTCCTTCAAGCACCACTGCTCCTGGTTTTCCAGAAGAATAGCAGTATTCAAACGAGTATGGTCGTCCTCAATTGCACTAACATTCTTAGAGCTGTAATCCAATACAGGATTCCATTTCTCCATGAGTGCTTTTGCGCGACTCTCATCGATATAAGCTTGCGATGGTCTAATTGATTTCATATATGTATTTGTGTTCCTTTCTTGACTGTATTTAGAGGCCTCAGTGAGCCTGCTCAGGTGGCCGAAACCGCCTCAAAAGATTGAATTAATATTTACCAAGTTCTCCCATGTATTGATTAAACATTGGATCATCATCGACTATCTGCTCCGTAGATTCAGGCTGTGCTTCCTCTTCAATAACGGCATCAACATTACCTTTAACCTGTGCTTTAGCCTCTGCTACAAGAGTCTCTTTTTTAGTCTCTTGGTCCTTATCGAATAGATCTAAAGTATATTCAAAATTCTCAGTAATGAATTCTGCTTTCTTACCGGTGAGAACTTTATTAATATACTTTTTCTTATGCTCTGGCAAATTGGCTGAGAGTTTTTCAAGTATAGCTTCGGATCTTAGGCTTTCAACCTCATCCTTAAGTGCTGTATTTTGCTTCTCGACCTCGTCAAGCTTACTAGAAGCTTCATTGATTTGGGACTTACCATCGACAATTGCATCTCTAATTTCGTTCTTAGCTAGTGCCATGTCAACAGCAAGAAGTTTCCTTACTTCTGCTAATATGTTATCTGATCTCTTGTTATTAACAGCTTCTTCTAACATATCGGCTGGGAAAGATTTCTCCAAATACAGATCAAGATAATTGCTCATATTGTCAACAAGACCGCCTTTGAATTCGGAAGCTTCTTCATTAAGTGATACTTTGAATTTGTTGACTATCTTCTTGAGTTTCTCTGCATGGTTTTCGTTTATAGCTTCAACAATACGCTGTAGCTTGCTCGAGTGATCGTTATCTACAGCTTCAAGGAGATTCTGCACTTTACCGGCATGATCCTCGTCTTGCTTCACTAAAGCAGCTTCTACTTGAAGAGAAGCTTTCTCTTCAATCGCTTCATTGAAAAATTGCTCGATTTCGTTAAGGGCTTCTTCTGGTAGAAGATCTTTAGTTCCCTCTTTTAACGTATCTTTAATATTTTTAGCCATAATTAAAATCCTATTTCTTAGTAATATTACTAATTCTTGCTCTCATCTTATCCTCTAGAGCAACTTGTAAATATTTATTAGCCTCCGCATAATTTTTCCCCATAACATTTTGAATGAATCGGGTAATATTTACATTTTCGTTGTGAGGATCATATTCACCACTTTGTGATGTATAGTTTTGAGGGTGATCTTCTCTATCCTTACCCTTTGCTCTTAGTTCAGCTTCCCATTCTTTATGAGACTTGTTCGGGTGCACTTTCTCACAATCATGGTCCCCAGCTTTGACACTCTCATCTACTTTTT
>Ga0098044_1001887_pt1 | contig 10912 bp, 12 predicted proteins | sample 10_taG_FD_75053 | JGI IMG/M metagenome (GOLD analysis project Ga0098044, IMG submission 75053) | Marine viral communities from the Subarctic Pacific Ocean - 10_ETSP_OMZ_AT15264 metaG | ecosystem: Environmental > Aquatic > Marine > Oceanic | place: Pacific Ocean | collected 2015-01-16 | reverse complement strand
CCGGTTGGCTGTTATGCTTCAGGATAAAGGAGAAGGATTGGCAGCAATCAATCCTAAAGAAGCACAGATGCTGAAACGAGCAGGAGGATCCGGAAGACCATTGCCTGGAACAGAAGGTCTTGGAGTGCAAGGTGGACCGATTCGGAGTTATGACAAAGAAGTAGATCCAGGCTCATATACTACAGACACATCAAGCACCAGCACCAGCACAGGAATGGGGAAAGGTGAAAATAAGGATGTTGGAAAGTTAGGAGGAGATACGCATGATACACCTCCAGGTGATGGAAAAACTGATTTACAAAAACACCATGATGAGTATCTAAAATCCTTAGAAAAACAAAAAAAAGACAGAGGAACATCCGGTCCAAAAGAAGGTGATGCAAAAATCAACAACGGCATCACATATATTTACACCAGTGGTTCCTGGGTTGCTCAACAAAACAAAGGTCCAGACCTTGATGGTGCCATGCACTATTCACAGGCAGAACTGGATGCAGCCAATAAAAATATCCGACTTCGTGAAGGCAAAGCCTTTATCCAAACAGACGCCAGTACCTTCACCGGTGACGAGGATTTTGAGACATGGTTCCAGGAGAATAAAGCAGGAGTCGTCACACTGAGCGACGGCACAACAATCACTCTAGAGGATATCGACAAGGATGAACTGAAGGCAGAATTCGCTGATCAGATGTTGTTAGTGTCAAAAGAATCAACTGCACAAACGGCAGATTTCAGATCAAAGGCAGTCAACCTGTTCAATGACGGCACCTTCACAGCACAAGGTAAGAGGACGGTTAATGCTGATGGTACAGTCTCGACTGTGACACCTACGACCTTTGAAGAAGCCAATGCGAAGATGACAGAACTTTATCCGGATTCATACGGACGTTTGTCATTGGCACAAAGACAGGAAGTTTTGGAATCAGCACTCAAGGAGTTTGCACGGATCGAGGCATTTACTCTCACAATTGCTGATGTCAAACAGTTTTCAAGACCGGCACCTGAGATGAAAAAACATATTTCATTCCAGGATTGGTGGACTTCAAAAGGAGGTGTAACCGGCACTTATAAAACTGAAGCAGAAGCAAAGACAGCATATGAAAGTGATCCTGACATCATTGCTGATATCGATGCAACAACACTTGCTAGTGTAACAGGTAAAACGGCACCAACTATAAAGACCGGTACAGTATCATTTGAAGAATGGTTTGAATCAAAAGGAGGATCTTTTACAGAGACTGGAGTCATACAAGGTCCATATAAAACTCTTCAAGATGCACAAACAGCATACCATTCCGAAGCAGGCAACATTGATATTTTTGCTCCAAAACTTGGTGCAATAAAAGATGCATCACTTTTAGTTAATAAGACCATAAGCTTTGAGGATTGGTGGACTTCAAAAGGTGGAGCAGGTGGTACATATAAAACAGAGTTGGATGCAAAAGAAGCTTATAATAGTGATACATCAATTGATGTTGTTGATGATATCACAGACACAAAAATCGGAGCAGTAGATCCAATCACTGGAGTAACCGTTGGTGCAGTTGATGATGTCACAAAAACGACGATTGATACTGTCACACCAGCCGTTTCAGCAACCGTCGGTGATGTTGATGATGTCTCCATAACGACACTTGCCAAGGTGCTTGATGTTACATCAGATGCTGGTGAACTCGCAGAGATTGTTGCAGATGAAGAGGAGTTGATTCAGATCCTCAAGGACCGTGTAGCCGGTGAAAAGCCGAGTGTTGCAGAGGTCCAACTTAAACGAGGCACCGAGCAGAACCTGAAGGCATTGCTGGCAACCACGGCAGGAGTGATGGATCCAACCAAACTCCGTCAGACTCGGAATATGTGGATGGATATCCAGCAAGTCTTTACTGGTCAGAAAACTGAACTCCGTGCAGCCGAGCAAGTCCAGGCCGAGGAGAATCTAAGGAAAATACTTGAGACCAAAGGCACCAGAGAAGCAAACATCTCCATTGCCAACATGCAGAAGAATATGCAGATTGCCATCAATCAAGGAAACCTGGATCAAGCAAGGAAGATTGCAAACCAGCAGGCTGCATTGACTCGTGTAACAGTTCAGGCCGAGATGGATAATGCAGTGGTTCTGGGGAACCTGAAAGCCAGACTTGACACTGCAATTGCACAAGGAGACGTGGACCTCCGGACCAAAATACAGAATCAGATCAAGGAGATTGAACGAGTATCAACTCAGGCAGAAATTGATAAGGCAATAGAAGTTGCAAATCTGAACGCTAAACTTGAACAGGCAATCGCACAAGGAAACCTGGATCAACAAGCAAAGATTCAGAACCAGTTGAAAAATCTGACTCTAGTCCAGACTCAGGCAGATGTTGATAAGGCGCTTGCAATTGAAAATTTAAGGAAGGAATACACACTTGCAGTTGAACAAGGAAAACTTGATCTGGCTGCCGAGAAGGCAAATCAACTGAAGGATCTGGAGATTGCAGTCAGTGATGCATCCAATGCAACACAAGTCCTGCTTGCAAATCTGGAAACCGAGAGGATCCTTGCAGTCGAGCAAGGCAAGCTGGATCTGGCAACCAAGATTGCAAATCTGGAGAAGGAGATTCTCATCAGCAAGGTCAATACTCAGGTGGCAATTGAATCAAGGAGACTCGATGATGCATTGGCAATTTCCAGTTTTGAAGGAGAAATGGCACTTGAAGGTCTGGAAACTGAGGTTGAGTTGACAACGATGAACTTAAAACTCAAAGAGAAACTCGGCATATATGGGATAGATACTCAAGAAAAAATTGCCGGTTTGGATCGTCAACAAAGACTTCTGATTGCAGAATGGAATAAAGAATTAAACAAAGCATCGAATACGACAGACCAGCAAAATGCTCTACTTAGTTTTGTTGCTACCGTTGTTGAGAAATGGATTACCTCTTAATAAATCCTAAAGGACTGACATGGCACAACCAGGAACCAACCAAGACATTGTAAGTTTTTCGAAGGAACTTGGATATCCGGACCTTTCGACGTTCATGTCCTTTAATTCTGACAAGGTCAGGACATCGGAATCCGGAGCGCCTTACGTCCTTGCAGGAGTGGATTATCCTGAGTATGACACCATAGGAAGGACACCAGAGGAAGTCGAGACAGAGGAAGTCGAAACAAATACAGCATCAGAAGTTGAAAACTTTGTTCAACTTACAGCAAAAAGTCTTGCAGAACCTCAACCTGGAGTTAAGAAGTTTAATATCCAAGAACAGGATCCTCGTCTCAGTGTCCAGAATGAGGTGTTGAAACAAACAGAAGAAAACCTGCCGACTCTGAAGATGCCTGAACCGGTTGTGGAACCTCCTGCCGAGATGGTTGTAGGAGAGGAAACCGTGAGTGTTCAGGATGTTCCTGGTGCAGTTAAAGAAGTACCTGAGATGGTTCCTGAAGATACTAAGAAAATATTGTCAGGAGAACCTTTAAAAGAACCTGAAGCAAAGGCTGCTGAACCAGAAGGAACACGAGCAATCAAAACGGCATCAAGTATTTTAGCGGAAGACGATGCAAACAGACCAATCACTGAGGAGGAACTGAAATCCTATTCAATAAAGGTTCAGCAAGTCGTTGATAACTTTTTTGAAGATGGAGGATACAAATTTTTTGATGAGTCTGCCGAGTTACCATTCAAGGCCGACATCGACAAGGTTGATGAGAGAATCAAAAACCTGGATGACCGGTTGGAACTGATTGCAAATGATAAGATTAAACCGTATTTCGGCAAGGAAGACACCGGCAGGAAGATATTTGCTGCCATAGCAGCCGGACTTGGTGCCTATGCCAGTGCAATGTCTGGAACACCAAACTATGCTTTGCAGATTCTGAATAAGGCAATTGATGACGATCTGGAAAAGCAAAAGACTGAGATGGCATTTAAACGTCAGACCATCAATGACCAGAGGATTCTTCTTTCTGAGAAACGTCAGGAGTTACTGACGATGGCAGAGATGCAACTGAACAAGGCTGCATCGATGGCACAGGATGAAAGATCAAAACAGAAGTTGAAGATCATGCTGACTGAAGTTTTGATGGCAAAGGATACTACCGAGAAGAAACAGATGATGGACTTTGTCAGTCTACTTCAAAAAAGACAATCTGCACAAAGTGAAGGAATTGTTCCAGGTATGGGTGCAACACCAGAACAGGCAGGCATAACAAATCTGACAGGCACAGGACGAACAGAGGCAATCAAGTCATCACTCAATTTTATGACGATGTATCACGAAGCTGAAATTACGGTTGACTACCTTAAAGATTTAATGAAACCAGTTGAGGAAGGAGGCACACCAAGATGGAAAATGATGCTTCCACCAGAATTGAATAAGACAAGAACATTTCTAATAGGTCAGGTTGAGAACCTGAAATTGTTAGGTGCTAAAAAACTTTACGAATTCGGTGCAGCATTGACTCCTTTGGAGAAAGAAATGTTGGACCAGATTGTTGCTGATGCTTCCAGGCAGGATATTGCATTTGATGTCATTTCAGACCGTCTTGAGAATTTCTATACGATTATGAAAACAAAGCGTAAGGCTTTGATAAAAGCCTATGGTTTCACTCCTGTTAATACTGGAACAACACCAAGTCAAGCACCTGGGACTGCAAAAAGGAACCTTCCAAAGTCTGCACAAGTCGGAGTTTTTGAGACCAACTGATGGCAAGACTCTACTCCTACGATCACGAAGACGCCTTATTCGTACCAGATGAGGAAGTTGAAGAGAAGATTTCTTCAGGACGGTATTCTTTTCTTAAAGGTGACCGAGTCCACATTCTCGATGAAAACAAGCAGATTTATAATATCGCAGCCGAGGATGCACGTCAGGCACTTGACGACGGATTCCGCTTTGCAACGGAACCAATAGTCGAGGAACGGCGTCTCAAACAATATGTTCGAAAGAATCCATCTCAATCTGCACTTCTTGGATTCCTCCGGTCCATGTCATTCGGTCTTTCAGATGCTGGTCTTCAAAAGATTGGAGTCGATGAGAAGACCATCAAGATGCATCGTGAGGAGAATCCTGGCTACACAATGGCAGGAGAGATTGGTGGACTCTTCACACCATTTGGACTCACCGGAGCCGGTGCAAGGTTGGCAGGCAAGGCAGGAACGACTGCTGTCAGTAAGTTGCTTGCAAAACGTGCAGAATCACTGACTGGAAAGACCATCCGTGGCGCCGTAGGAGGTGCAGCCGAAGGCACAATCATAGGAATTCAGCAAGCCGTTTCTCGTGAAATCCTTGATGATCCGACACAAAGACCTCTTGCATCAGAAATGATTTTAGGATCTGCCGGATTTGGAGCAGCAGCCGGTGGAGTGATTGGAGTTGTTGGTGGAGTCTTGAGCAAAGCATCTCCGCTTTTAAATAAAGGAAAAGACTATGCGTATTATCGGCATTTGAAGGCACGTTCTCCTGAATATGATGCACTGACGAAACGTGGAAAGTACCGAGAACGAATCTACGAAGTCGGCAAACGTCTGCGAGAGTTGGATAAACAGAAGATGACTCAGGCAAACATCAAGGAACTTGACCAACTGACTGTCGAACTGGAGGAGAAACTTCTTCCATACTATGGAGGAGAAATCAACCGGATCATCAAAGATATCTCAAAGACTCAGAAACAACTTGGCAAGCAAGTTGCCGGTGACATGTTTGATCCGAAAAAGGTTGGTCAACGGATGAGGCAGGAGATTCTCGACAAGGAATTAAGTTCCGGTGTTGTTGTTTCACCAACGGCAAGAAAAGCCATTAAGAAGGCAAAGAAGGAGATCGAAGCATTTGAAGCACTTCCAAAAAACTTGGACCTCTTAGGATCTGAAACACAAAAAAGGATCTATCAGAAGCTGGCAAACTACCGGAAGAACACCGATCCGGAGAAGTTCGATCTGTTTCAGAAAATGGCATACATCATCCGTGATGAATCAGAGATGGCACTTGGAAAGATGGAACAACGTCTGTCTCAAAAACTAGGTAATCGTGCCTCGGTTCAGGAATTCAAGGAAGCAAAGAACATGTATCGTGATCTTGCAGACATCCATTTCCTGACATCCAGTGCAACACGTCGTGCCGATGTCAATAATGTTTTTGGACTGACGAGTTTCCTGGCAGGAGGATCTTTTGGAGCAGCCGGTCCAATGATATTTGGAACTGAATCTGCTGTCACCGGAGGACTTTCTTCCATTGGTATGTTCGTAGGTGCAGGACTCGCACGTAAGTATTTGAAAGACACTGGAATGCTTCTGCTAGGCAGAGTTGGAGACTCTCTCACAGATTATGGAAAGCTCATCAATAACGTCGGATTGACTCAGGAAAGGATCCGGAGAGGAGTCAACACGATCATCCAAGGTGGAACGATTGCAGGAATCCAAAGCTACTATCCTGTACCAAAAACACCAGAGACGGCACTCAAGGAATTCAAGAAACAACGCAAGCAACTGGATGAGATCATGCGAGATGAGAGATCGATCTATGCACGTCTTCAGGAAGTCACTCCGCAGGTACCAACGGCGAACCAGGATTTGAATCAGAACATCCAAGGAACCTTGGTCCGTGCCTTGACCTTCCTTCATGAGAATCTGCCGAAGGATCCTAATGCAGGACGTTCCATTGTTTTTGATCCAACCAGTTATGAACCATCAAACACGGAATTGATGAAATGGCAGGCATACAATGAAGCAATCAATTCACCTTTGTTGGTCCTTCAAAGAATGTCGGAAGGTGCAGTGTTACCAGAACACATCAAGGCACTTTCTCAGGTGTATCCGGATCTTTACAAGTACATGCAGGAGGCAATGCTTGAGTCAATGACTGTCAAAAAACCGAAACTGAAAGTGTCACAAAACGTAAGTCTTGGAACTTTTGTGAAACAACCACTTGGTCTGGAAATGACAAACATTGCCGGACTACAATCCACGTTTTCACAAAAGCAAGGTACAGGCTTGAACCGGAAAACAAACAAGGTCCAGGATCTTAATCGTCTTATAAAAACACCAATTCAAGGAGTTGCTTAAAATGGATATTTCGATGATCGTCGAATTGGTGAATTCACTCGGCCTGCCAAGTGTAATCATTGGCTGCAGTTTCTGGTACATAAACCGTAAAGATCAAATGCACGCATCCGAGATTGACTCGTGGAGGAATAAAGATGACACAAGTGATGAACGTCTCATTGGTTTGATCAATTCAACCAACACAAGGAATGAGGAATTTAAAGTTGCTCTTGGTGATCAAACAGCAGCAATCCGTGAACTGGTTGTAGAGATGAGAGGAATACGTAAATGATCGCAAAAGTAACTGCAGAGATCCTCCAGAAACTGACCACTCAAAAATTTGTTAGCGAATTCATCATCACAATCTTGGAACACTTTGCGAAACTTTCTGAATCGAAAGTGGACGACAAACTGGTCCAAGTCTGTCGAGAGGCTTTGCTCACTGAAGAAAAGCCGGCGTGAATTTCTGGTAGGAACTCCAATCGTGTTATTCGGATTTTATATGGCTAATAAACACCTGACAAAATCATTCACTGTAGATGAATTAAAATGCAAAGGCACCGGCATTTGTGACATGGATCCTGCTTTCCTGGAGAAGCTCCAACTGATCCGTGATAAGTTTGGAAAACCGATGTATCCTTCAAGTGGTTTCCGGCATCCTGACTGGAATGATAGAGTCTCATCAACCGGTAGGAACGGACCTCACACAACTGGACATGCCGTTGACATCAAGATATCCGGACGTGATGCAATCCGGTTACTTGCAATTGCTCAGCAGAACGGTATGACTGGTCTTGGAATTTCTCAGAAAGGACCACATGAAACAAGGTTTATTCATATGGATGATTTGACCGGTGACAACCGACCTTGGATCTGGAGTTACTGATGCCATTCAAATCAAAAAAACAGAAGGCATATCTGGCAATCAACAAGCCAGGAGTCTACAAAAAATATGCAAAGCACTCAAAGAAGAGGAAGAAAAAATGACTGGACTGGAAGCGATCATTGCGAAAGAATTGATATCCTTTGCAGCCAAGGCAATCTTTAATATGGTCCAGGATGAGAACAACAATATGACTTCAGGTCAAGCAAAAGCTCATGCAAAATCTGCCTTGTCGGAGTTATCTGAACAGGCACAGAAAGCCTTTATTCACAACCTTCCAAAGCATTTGAAGCTATGATTTGGTTCAAGGAATTTGACCAATCTTGTAGACATTCTTGTAGACATCACGGTTTTTGCTTACAACGGCAACCGTGTGAACCGTTGCAAACAAAGGCGTGGGCCAGTAGCTCAGTTGGTTAGAGCAGTCGACTCATAATAGGTAGGTTGCCTTCCAATGGCATTGTGTGAGGTGAGTGATTCCAACGGTTTGCAAGGATATGCCTCCTTTAAAATCCTTGTAGACATCTGTAGACATGGCCTGTAAATCAAGGTTTAGCTCAAGTTTTGTAGACATTTCTGTAGACATTAAAGCGCAATGATTCCTTCCTCTTCAAGATAGGTGAGACAGTCTTCAATCTTTCCAGAGGTTTCGTTTAAATCTTGCATTGCAATTGCTTCTCCACTTTCAATTCCAGCAACTTCTAATTGATTCATGATTGCAGCAAGAAAATTCGTGAAATCTTTTCTTGAATCATATCTCATAGTCACACTGAAAACATAACTCCTCGGATTAACAATCGCATGATGGACACCAATATTATTATTTTCAGCGATCTTGAGTTGTTCCGGAAAATTTTCCAGTGACCGTTGCCAGCTTTCACTTGATGGACATTGGATTTCATAATATTCGTTGAAGGTTTTCATTTTCCTCATCTGACCTTTCATTGTTTATATGCCTTCTGAAGCAACTCCTCCATCAGTTGGAGTTTGTCCTTTAGTTTTGTGATTTCCTCCTCCTGAGAGGTACCTGAGAGGATCCAATGGATATCGTATCCTTGTTCAAGCAATGACTTCATAATCCGGCCTGACAATAATGCACGTCCGGACATCACGTTACCAACGTAAGAGCGAGAGCAGCCGAGGATGTCGGCTAATTCTTGTTGTTTCATGGCAGATTGCCGGAAGGTCCGTCGTAGTCTTTCGACGATGTCAGGATCTTCAACACTCCGTTTTTCTTGCGACACCATTTTCCTTTCATTAAGACTTTCCATGTCACGGTGTTAGCATCCTTCCTAAGAGGCAAGTGCTTTCTCCAATATGGAGGAAGTTTTCTTTGTATAGTCATCAACGAGATGTTTGTAAATCTGTGCAGACTGAGGTGATTCCTGACCAAGATGAGCCTGAATGTCTTCTAAGGTTCCTCCATTGTTGGCAATGATGGACGCACATGTATGTCTCAGAGAGTGCCAAACCAGTTTGCGGTGAGGATACCATTCACGGTGCCACTTCTCGTCACGGTGATCGTGTGTGCAGCCAACTGGACAACGTAGACCGGCACGGACCAAAGCTTTCTTCAATCCATCTAGGAAGTCAGGTGCCTCTTTCAAATCCTTGTCCTCAGAGTTATTCATCCACTTGGCCTGCCGTGGAAAGATCCTGTTTGAGTAGATAGCACGGACCTTCATGCGCTTATGCATGACCTCGGTTGCCGTTGAATCTAGTGTGACGGATTTACTCTGACCATTCTTGGTGAAGGAAAAGATGAGCCTTCCGTTGTTCATGTCAAAGTCAGACCACAAGGCATTCATTAGTTCATTCTTTCTGGCACCTGTATAGACTGCCAAGATGACGGCGTCAACAAGATGCTCATTACGTGATCGTTCACATTCCTCCAGCAGCCTCTTGTATTCATCAAGCTCCAGATAGTCATGACGGTGATGTGCTTCCACAAACAAGGAATCATTCTTGTTGCCGGTGGAGATGATAGGATTGCGATCTAGCCAGTTCCGTTCTCGTGAAGAACACCATGTCAATACACGAGACAAGGCACGGAGCAATGCATTATAGGTCCAAGGATTTTTGTCATTGGAAGGATGCCAAGGTTCAATGGCTTGTGTGATTTTCTGGACCGTCAGATCCTCTAGTGTGATCTCACCGAGAAGCTTCTTCATGGTCCTCAACTCTGACAGGTAGATAGTCTCACCTTCCGGCAGACTCTTCTTGCTTTGTGCTTCCTTTAAGGCAGGCCAGGGCTTCTCATTCCACTGGTCAATGGCATAGCCGACGGTCAGTCCTGCCGACTTCTCACCTTTGTCCAATTGGACTTGCTCCAGAATCTCCTTTGCACGTTCTGCAATATACGTCTCACGGTTGTCTCTGACCTCAGAAGACTCACGAGCCATCGGTCTGTATGAACCAGCCTTGATTCTGTTCTCCGTGTCCGTGGTCAGACGTAGATCCTCAAGCTTCTGGAATGAGGCAACGACACGAGCAAGCCTAGTTCCACCTTCCGGAGTGGCAATAAGCTGAACGCACCGGCGATTCTTGTTCCAATAAATGTCTGTTTTCATATTATTCTCCTTTTGGATGTCCTAACTCCTCCCATGTCATGTGAGCAGAAATCCTTTCTGTACACTTATGCGCCCATACTGCATTTCCTGCTCTCCCATCCTTTGGGAATTTCTTTTTACAAACATAACATTCTTCAATCTGACCAGTTTTTTTATTCCATTTATCAATGATGCTCATTTATCGTCCTCATAAAATTCAAAAGACATAACGGTGCATTCAAGAGTGATGTGACTCCCATTGTCATATTTATCTTCTATGCCAATCCAAAGCTTCTGTCCTTCATAAACTTCTTTTTCTATCTCGTCAATACTCACGCCTTCCTCGTCAGTCAAAACAATAGCCGGACCTTCTGGATCGTCGTCTAAACCAATCCTAAGAGACATACATCCACCTCCAGTGTGGTATTTGTAGAATCCAGTCTTTTCCAAAAAATCAATCAGTTT
>Ga0098044_1001886_pt1 | contig 10915 bp, 5 predicted proteins | sample 10_taG_FD_75053 | JGI IMG/M metagenome (GOLD analysis project Ga0098044, IMG submission 75053) | Marine viral communities from the Subarctic Pacific Ocean - 10_ETSP_OMZ_AT15264 metaG | ecosystem: Environmental > Aquatic > Marine > Oceanic | place: Pacific Ocean | collected 2015-01-16 | reverse complement strand
GATGATATTACGTATCACATTTATTTAAAGGACAAACCAATATATTGGAATTTAGATGAGGAAGATTTTGAAGAGAAATGGCAGATGCTACATGTAATGATAGATTTAATAACAACTGATTATGAAAAGGAAGATCTATCATATACTAAGTTACAAGGTAAGGTAGGGTATGGTGGTCCTGGAAGAGTAGTATATACCACACCTATCGATGAAGATTCTTATTGACAATTACTAAATAAACTGTTAAAATAACATTGAAGTGAGTTAACTTTTATGGCTAAAGGATTTAAGGTAAAAACAGTTGCACCTAAAGCAAAAGGCCCTGAATGGGACATAGATGCAATTAAAGAACGAATGAGAGGAAAGAAGATTGTCTTTTGCTTACCAGGTAGAGGATGTTCTTATATCTTTTTAAAGAATTTTGTTCAACTGTGCTTTGATATGGTACAGAATAATATGAGTATTCAGATATCACAAGATTACTCATCAATGGTAAACTTTGCACGTTGTAAGGTACTTGGTGCTAATGTACTACGTGGTTCAAAGCAAATTCCTTGGGATGGTAAATTAGAATATGATTACCAACTCTGGATTGATAGCGATATAGTCTTTGACACTTCTAAGTTCTGGCAGTTATGCGATTTAGCATTACCCGCAGAAGTTGAAGGGAAGGAGACAGAAGAAGCAGAAGTAGCAGCAGGATGGTACGCAACTGAAGATGGTACTACTACTTCCGTTGCACACTGGCTTGAAGAGGATGACTTCCGTAAGAACGGTGGTGTTATGAATCACGAAACCGTTGAAACAATGGGTAAGCGTAAGAAACCATTCACTTGTGATTACACTGGTTTTGGTTGGGTGCTTATTAAGAAAGGTGTATTTGAAAACCTTGAGTATCCTTGGTTTGCTCCTAAGATGCAAGTCTTTGAATCTGGTGAGGTTCAGGATATGTGTGGAGAGGACGTTAGTTTCTGTTTAGACTGCATTGAAGCAGGTTATAAGATCTGGGCGGATCCTCGTATTCGTGTCGGTCACGAAAAAACTCGTATTATCTAAATTATGCAATTTGCGTCGTGTCTCGGGCTTTTCCTCGTAGTTGGAATAACTGGATTTGCCCTTTATCTTAAATCATTTAACCCACATTAAATATGGCTAAATCAGTTGCATGGAATCCTGAAACGTTTATAGAAACGAAACCGAAAAAAACTCGGCAAGGAACAGGAAAACATACGAAATATGCTGCCTCCTCTCGTAACAAAGCACCAAAGCGAAATAGAGGCCAAGGCAAATAACACATATAGTGTCTAAATAGACTAAATTGTCTCTTTTAGGCACTTTTTTAATGCACACCATCGTATTGGAGATCACAATGGCACCTAAAATGCTTAGAGAGATCATGGAAGACGATCTAACACCTAAGAAAAGCGACAAAATAAGGAAAACACAAGACTTTTATGAACGTCTTGACGATCCTGATGATGGTTTAGACTATGAAATCGAGAGTTATGAGGTAATTACCGAATACAGGTAATAAACCTTAATAAATAATATAGGTCTAGGTAAATTTTATGCCTTTAGAAAGGGTAAGTCAAGGATTTAGGGATATTAGTGCTTCATTTAAGATTAATCCTCTTAATGATGACCTAGTTCCACTAAAAAATGAGCAAGCAATTGCTCGTTCTATAAGAAATATTGTCTTTACTATCCCTGGAGAGAAACCTTTTCAACCAGACTTCGGTTCAAACATCAGTTCCTTACTATTTGAGAGTATTGATGAAGTAACTGCAGTTAATATTAAGGATGAAATTAGAGAATCTATAGAAATTTATGAACCTAGGGTTATATTGAGAGATGTTGCAGTATTTCCTGACTATGATAATAACAATTTTGAAGCAACAATCATATATGAAATAGTGGGAATCGATGCCCCACCTCAATCATTAGAATTTGTGTTACAGCCAACTAGATAAATGCCTCTTCAAAATTTTACAAATCTGGATTTTGACCAGATTAAAGACTTACTTAAAGATTATATAAGGAATAATTCCAATTTTACGGATTATGACTTCGAGGGATCTAATCTGTCAACCATTCTTGACGTACTATCATACAATACTTACATAACCTCTTACAATGCCAACATGGTATCTAATGAGGTATTCATAGATTCTGCTACTCTGAGAGAAAATGTAGTAGCATTAGCAAGAAATATAGGATATTTACCAAGATCAAAGAAATGTTCAATAGCACAAATAAGATTTTTTGTAGATTTAAGTAGTGTTACTCCTGCACCTGCAAATTTAACCCTTACAAAAGGCCCAGTTGCTAGTACAGGGAACCAATTTGGTGGTCAATCCTTTGTTTTTAACCTTCCTGAAGATAAAACAGTATCAGTTGTTGATGGTGAAGCAACTTTTCTGGAATTAGAAACCTATGAAGGTACTCTTCTTGACAAAACTTTTACATATTCGTCTAGAAATCCCAATCAAAGGTTTATTTTACCTAATACTGGTATAGATCTTGACACTTTAGTCGTTAAAGTTAAACCAACATCAGGTTCTACAGTTAGTGTTAAGTATGTTAGACAAGATAATCTCTTTAATGAGACAACTGGGACTACAATTGATGGTACTTCTAACATATATTTTATTAATGAAGTAGAAAGTGAGCAATATGAAATAATTTTTGGTGATGGAGTCTTTGGTAAAGCACTAGAAGATGGTAATATTATTGAAGCTTCTTATATCGTAGCAAGTGGTGATAGTGCTAATGGTGTGAGTAATCTTACATTCGCAGGTAGATTAACTTATACTAGAAATTCTGTTGATATTAATGTAACCAGTGGTATCTCTTTAATCACTGTTAATACCCCCTCTAGTGGCGGTGAGAGCATCGAAAGTACTGACTCCGTTAAAAAGTATGCACCGCAAGTTTATACCACTCAGAATAGAGCATTAACGGCAAATGATTATGAAATTCTAATTCCAAATAAAATTTATCCTGAAGCTGAATCAATTTCTGTGTATGGTGGTGAAGAGTTAGTTCCACCACAATATGGAAAGGTGTTTATTAGTATAAAACCAAGAACTGGTGATTTTGTACCTAATATGATTAAGCAAAATATTAAAAGGGATTTAAAGAAATATGCGGTTGCTGGAATTATCCCTGAAATATTAGATTTGAAGTATCTCTTTATTGAAACTAATAGTAATGTATATTATAATACGAATGCAGCACCAAATGCAGCTTTTGTTTCTACAAGAGTACAACAAGATATTACAAAATATTCTGAATCGTCAGAGTTAAATAAGTATGGTGCAAGATTTAAATATAGTAAATTTTTGAAGGTCATAGATCAGAGTCATGAGTCTGTTACATCCAATATTACTACTATTGAGATGAGAAGAGACTTAAGAATAGCACTAGATCAATTTGCTGAATATGCAATTGATTTTGGTAATGAAATCCATATTAATTCAATGGATGGATATAATATTAGATCAAGTGCTTTTAAAGCCTTAGACATTAATGAAGATGTTTATCTTACTGATATTCCAGATCCTAATAAAAAGACTGGAAGTATTTCATTATTCTCATTAAATGAAGGATCTACTAGTCCAGTTATTCAAAGAAAGAAGACTGGTACTATAAACTATAAAACAGGTCGGGTTACATTAGACCCGATAAATATAGTATCAGGAAAAACTAAAGACAGTGTTCAAATTTTAGAAATTTCTGCAATTCCCGAATCAAACGATATTATTGGATTACAGGATCTTTATTTGCAACTAGATAGTAGTAATGTTGACATGATTGTTGACGAAATTAGTTCAGGAATCGACCCATCAGGATCCAATTATGTTGTTACCCCAAGTTACACTTCTGGCAGCATTGTAAGATAAAAAATGACAGAAAAGAGAGTTCAATTTAATCAGATTGTAAAGAATCAGCTGCCAGAGTATGTGCAGAATGAATTTCCTTTACTTGGTGATTTCTTATCTCAATATTATTTGGGACAAGAGTACAAAGGTGGTCCTTTAGATCTAATTCAGAACATTGATCAATATATAAAATTAAGTGAATGTGGAGATATAACAAAAAGTACAATATTAAATGAAGTAGATGATAATGCAGATGATACTTGGTTAAATCAGTATCAAACGACTATTGCTGTTGAGAATACTGAAGGGTTTCCTGATAATTGGGGACTAATAAAAATTAATGATGAGGTTATTACATATGCAAGTAAGACATCTATCAGTTTTGTTGATTGTATTAGAGGATTCAGTGGTATTACGTCCTTTACAAATGCTTCTAATCCCGAAGATCTTGTTTTTACGAATTCTGAAAGAGCTATTCATGAAAAAGAGTCTGTTGTAGAGAATTTAAGTGTCTTATTTTTAGAAGAATTTCTTAAAAAGATTAAAAGGCAGTTTTTATATGGATTCCAAAAAGACTTAGATCCAAAAATCAACGAAAAACAGTTTATTCGTCAATCTAAAGACTTTTATTCCACTAGAGGAACTGAAGAATCCTTCAAAATCCTCTTTGGAGCACTATATGGAGAGCAGGTTAGTGTTGTTCGTCCTATTGATAACGTAATTTCACCTTCTAATGCGAATTTTAAGAAAACTAGAGATGTTATTGTAGAACCAGTCCTTGGAAACCCCGAAGATTTGGAAAATTTGACTCTTTTTCAAGATGAATTTGAAAATATATCAAAAGCATATGCTCCTATATCAGCTGTACAGCAAGTTAATGTTGGTGTTTTAACAAATAGATATTATAAACTTAGTCTTGATGCTTCCTTTAACCAAAATGATGGATCTACCGAATTAATATATGGTAAGTTTTCAGTAAATGCGGAAACTAGAGTAATTGGTGAAGTTGGTATTGCTCAGACCTATATGGATGTAGATTCCACTTTAGGATTTCCTAATTCTGGAACACTTTCATTTACTTATGAGAATGGAACGGCTGGAGTATGTACATATGCTGATAAAACTGTAAATCAATTTTTAGGAATTAATACAACTGGAATTGATGATATAATTAGCGATAAAACAAGCATAGATCAGGATACTTTTGCTTATGCAGTTGGTGTTGGATCTACAAACCCAATAAGAGTAAAAATAAGATCTGTTTTACATGATTTAGAACTTCCTAAGACTAATTACTACCAAAAGAAGGGATCAAGGGTAAAAATTAAATCTTTGGGTGAAATCGGCAATACTGTCAATGCAAATAATTGGTTATTTAATACTGCACAGAGTTATGTTGTAAAATCTTTAGTTTTAGTTGATTCTGTTAATAATACTTATAAATTAATTACCGAAGATAGTAATATTCTTAGAATTGGTGATAAAGTTACGACACATGAGACTGTTATAAGTGGAACTCAATGGGGATCTCTTATAACATCAGATTTTGGACCAATTTCCAAAAAATATTATACTGTTACTGATGTTTTTGATAAAAGCACTTGTTTGATAACAGGAACGGGTATTGGAGACCCAAATCAAGTTACTAAAGTAACTAAAACAATTTCTAAAGCAGATTCTAATCTTCATGACAATTTAAATAAGATTACAGCTAATATTCAGAACATCTATACTGAAAATGATAAGGTTTTAGTTGCATCATCATCATTACCATATACAGGACTTACTAAATTAGATCCAAGGGTGCAAAAATACACTTTTGATGGAACTTATGCTGCAGGTACTGAAGAAATACAAATAACAACAGGATTTGATCATAATTTTTATACTGGAGATGCTGTTTATTACACACCACAGAAAAGTGTTATAGTTACACCTCTTCCAGATGGTACTATTGTTAATCAGGAAGTTATTGAGAGTTCTCTTTTTGGTAATCAAATAGATTATCGGGGTGAAGGACTTTATTTTATAAAAAGGGTAAATGGAAACATAGTAAAATTGGCAAAAAGTACATCTGATTTATATTCAGGTATTTTTGCATCAGTATCAATATCTGGTGGATTAAATGATGTTACTATTACTTCTAATGATATTCAGAAGTATAGTTTTGATAAGAAAAAGATAGAACCACAAAAACTTTTTAGACAAGTTTATAAACCAGTTCATGATGGGAAAAAACATGAGACACTTCCTGGATATAATGGAATTCTGATAGATGGTGTAGAAGTTTTAAATTATAAGTCTAAAGATTTTGTATATTATGGAAATTTAAATTCTATTGATGTTATTAGTGGCGGAAAAAATTATGATGTGATCAATCCACCTGTTTTGTCTATTAATGATTCTGTTGGTACTGGAGCAACGGGAACTTGTTCAGTTAAGGGATCTATAGATGATATTAGAATTATAGATTCTGGATTCGATTATTTAGATGTTCCTACTATAAAAATTAGTGGTGGTAATGGAAAAGATGCTACTGCGGTTGCTAAATTAAATACTGTTCCTCATGAGGTTCGATTTAATGCTACTGGAGTTGGTCTTGGTACTGTAGCTATTGGAACTGTAACAGATTCAAATGCTGGTGTTAATACATCTTCTATTGGATTTACTACTTACCATAAATTTAGAGATGGTGAAAGAGTTGTATATGATAATGCTGGAGGAAATCCTTTGGTTGGGTTATCCACCAATGCAATATATTATGCTTCTAAACAAACTGAATATACTATAAAATTGCATGAGAATTTTAATGATGCTGTTGTTGGTCTTAATACAATATCAATAACTAATTTTGGTACAGGTGTTCAAGCATTTAAATCTTTAAAAGGAAAAGCTGTTGTAAGTTCTGTTGTAGTAACAAATAAAGGTTCTGGATATGAAAATAGGCAAAAGTCATGTCCTACAACTGGAATTAATACTGCATCTAATACTATAGAAATTTCTAGTCATGGATATGAGACTGGTGAGATTATTAATTATTCTGTAGATGGAACAGAAATTGATGGTCTTTCAACTTCGTTAGATTATTATATTTCCGTTGTAAATCAAGATTCTTTTAAATTAGCGACTGTAGGAGTTGGAACAACTGTAAAGGATTTTTATTTAAAGACAAACCAATTCCAAGATTTAAGATCGATTGGTGTAGGAACTCATACTTTTAACTATCCTTCTATTTCGGTAGAAATTAATGGAACTGTTGGAATATCATCTATATCAGGAAACACCTTTGAGGCGACTCTACAACCGATTGTAAGGGGTGAAATAACAGGTGTTGATATTACCAGAACTGGAGTTGGATATGGAGCCTCAGAGGTTCTTAACTTCCATAGAACACCTGATGTTAGTGTAAATTCTGGTAGAGATGCTGTACTAACTCCAGTTGTTTCTAAAGGAAAAATTGTTGATGTTAGTGTTGCTTATGGTGGTACTGATTATAATTCTCCACCTTTATTGAGTGTTTCTGGAATAGGTTCTGATGCAAAATTGGTTCCTCAGATGAATTCTGCAGGTACAATTACTTCTGTAAATATTCAGCAAAGTGGTATTGGTTATGGAACTTCAGATACCTTTATTAAAGTAGTAGAATCAGGATCTGGAGTTAAATTCAGACCATCTATACAATCTTGGAGAGTCAATGAGTTTAAAAAGAATTTATCAATATTGAATGAAGATGATGCATTTATTTCTGTACCAGTTAATAGGGATTTTGGTCTTCAATGTTCATATGTTTATGCACCAAGAAATTTAAGAAAGATTTTATATCAGACTGATGGAAATGGTAATGTTTTATATGGTAAGAAAGATTTAAGTTTGATAAATGGTGTAGAACAAAGTTCAGGTTCTCATTCTCCTATTATTGGATGGTCATATGATGGACACCCAATTTATGGTCCATATGGATATGTGAATAAAACTGGTGGTCCAGTAGTTCAAATGAAATCTGGATATGTTGAACAAGCTACTAGTAAAGCAAATAGACCACCTACATCAGTCTTCCCACCAGAATTTTTTGTAGAAGATTTTAATTGGACATCATCAACGGATGAATCATATCTTGATGAGAATAATGGAAGATTCTGTGTAACTCCAGAATTTCCAAAGGGAACATATGCTTATTTTGCAACATATGATGGAGCACCAGCTTCTGCAGGAGTATTTAAAAATTATAAGCAACCAGTTTTCCCATATTTGATTGGAAACTCTTATCATACTAAACCTAATAGTTTTAATTTTAGTAGGTTATCAAATCAAGTAGATCATGATTTAAATAAAACAAATTGGAGACGAAATAGTTATCCATATGGATTTGCCAAGGATTATAGTGGTTATGATTATGTTATGCAATCCTATGATTATGTTGATCAAGATTCTATTATTGATTATGCTGAAAAGGGATCAGTAGATTCTGTTGGAATTATTACTGGTGGAATTTCTTATAAAATTAATGATAAACTTGTTTTTGATGATGAAATAACCAATACTTCTAATGCAGTTGCTAAAGTTACTAAACTATCTGGACCAGGAATAGCAGAAATAAGTGTAACGAATCAAAAGTTTGATAATGTAGAATTTTATCCTACAGGTAGTAGTTTTGTCGGAATTGCAACAACTAATTTTGGATATGTAAATAATGCTTTAGTAACGGTTTCTGGTTTAACAACTACATCATCTTTAATTCAAGGAAAATATAATATTGGAATTAGTACTAATAGATTAATTCTAACTCAAGGAATATCTACAGATGGAGCAACAGGTGTTGTTACTTACTTCCCAGTAACTGGTGATATAAACTTTATTCGACCAAATGATACATTAATGGTTGGATACGGCAATAGTGAAGAAAATGTTAAAGTTTTAAGTATTGATAAACAGTCCAGTAGATTAAGAGTCTTAAGAACTCATAATATTGGAGTAACTGCTCCTATAGGTTTATCTCACACTTCAACAACTCGTATAGAAGATTTACCAAGATCATTTGTCGTTGACGTTGGTATTAATACTACATTTAACTCTAGAAGAAATACTGAATATTATTTTAATCCATCAGAAGCTGTTGGTCTTGCTAATAGTAGTACTACTGTAGTTGGATTGGGTACAACAGTACCAATTTCAAATCCAGGTGCTGGTGCTACGCAAATCTTTATTCCAACTCAAGCAATTTATCTTCCAAGTCATAAATTACAGACTGGTGATGAAGTTACATATCATATAAACCAAACCAATGGTACATCTATAGGTATAGCAAATGATAATCAACATGGTATTGGTGCCACATCTCCAACTACAACTCTTCTTTCTGTATATGAAAAATTATGGGCAACAAAATTAACTGACGATTTTGTTGGTCTATCGAGTGTTAGAGTTGGTTTAGGTTCTACAGGAACTTATATTGGTGCTGCTTCTAGTGTATCTGCTTCTGGATTACTTCATTTCTTAGGATCTGGTATTGGATCATATCATAGTCTTAAGACTAATTATTCTGAAGTTATAAAAGGATCTGTAGATAAAAATATAGTTAGTGTTGTTGGAGTAGCCACACATGGATTGACTACTAAAGATAAGGTATTTGTTGAGGTTAGTCCAGGACTTACTACTAGTGTAGCAATTAAGTATAATAAAGCAAATAGGAAATTAGTTGCTAATCCTTTAGGATTCTCCACTTCTGGAATTAAAACTGATACTTCTACTTCAGGTCTTCAGAATACAATTCAAATTGATGATCATAGGTTAACTACAGGACAAACAGTTATACATTTATCTGGTGATAATCCAGTATCATCTTTGGTAGATCAGCAGCAATATTATGTGTATGTTATTGATAATAATAAATTTAGACTTACTGATAATCTGTATGAGACTACTAGACCACTTCCTAAGTTTGTTAGTCTTGCTTCTTCTGGTGCAGGAACTATTTCTCCAGTTAATCCTCCATTAACATTCTATAGAAATTCGAAGGTGGAATTTGATGTTTCAGATTCAACTTTATCATATGAACAAAGTTCAACTAGTTTTGCTGGATTTACTTTAGATTTTTATAGAGATTCTAATTTTTCTCAAAAATATATTACGAATGGATTAACAGATACATTTGATGTTACTAATACTGGTACAATTGGTGTATCTGGAGATGCCAAGGTAACTCTAACTGTTAATGAGAATACTCCAGATATTCTTTATTATAAGTTAACTCCAGTTCCAACAGAAGAAAATTTAACGGTTAATAAAGAGATTGTTATAGATGCTAATGTTGATTTGAATAATCAATTATTATTTACTAACAGTTTGTATAGTGGCGAATTTAATATTATTTCAACGGGAACAACAACATTTACTTATGATATAGAAGAGTATCCAGAAGCATCTTCATATACTCTTGGTGCAGATTCTAAATTACAATATGCAACTATTTCTACCAGTGCTTATGGTAGAATTGAAGATATTGTAGTTCTTGATGGTGGTTCGGGATATTTAAGTTTACCAGGAATTACTACTATTAATTCTGCAGCAGGATCAGGTGCTGTAATAGAACCTTTTAGTAAATCAATAGGAAAAGTTTCAAGAGTTACTATTGAAAATATTGGATTTGATTATCCTTCTGATAAAACTTTAGAACCAACTGCAGTATTACCTCAAGTATTAAGAATTGAACCCCTCACGGGATTTAAGTATATTGGTATTACATCTTTTGGACAAGGTTATAATACTGATCCAAGTTTGGTAGTTCTTGATGGAGTTACTAATAAACCAGTTACTGATGTTGATTTAAGATATAATCCAGATGAACAAATTGTTGATGTTCTTGTAAATTCTGAATCTTTAAACAATACAACACCAGCAATTATTCCTGTTGGAAATCCCAATGGAGTTAGGGCTTCAAATATTACATATGATAATGCAACTCAAGAAGTAACAGTAACTCTTAAGAAAGGATTTAGTGGAGTTGTTGGTCAATCTGGGACATATATTGATCCATT
>Ga0098044_1001884_pt1 | contig 10924 bp, 20 predicted proteins | sample 10_taG_FD_75053 | JGI IMG/M metagenome (GOLD analysis project Ga0098044, IMG submission 75053) | Marine viral communities from the Subarctic Pacific Ocean - 10_ETSP_OMZ_AT15264 metaG | ecosystem: Environmental > Aquatic > Marine > Oceanic | place: Pacific Ocean | collected 2015-01-16 | reverse complement strand
CATGATCAAGCGTGCCAAGAGACAGAATGAGAAAGGCATTGAAGTAGATGATCTTATATTCGAGCCTCATGAGATGATCAAAGCACGTCAGCAGGCTCACCTTGTGACTCAGGGAAGTCCTGATCTTCCTTACGTACCTCTTTGGGCATCCGAGGCATGGGCTAAACCATTAACTCTTTTTTACCGTATTGCTTACCGTATTACAGATACAACATCAAAAAATGTTATAAAGCCCATTCTAACAAATGGCAACATAGCTCCAGCTATGAAATATATTGCTGGTGCTGGTTTCACTGGTGCAACACTCTACAGTATGTATGACCTGCTGTTTGACGAGGAAAGGATGAACAGGTTTAAAGGCAACAACTCTATAGCTCCTTACCTTGCCATGTTTATTAAGGCTGAGGGTTTAGGTTTATTCAGCAACACATTCGATGAATATGGAGGTATAGTCGATTCCTATAAACCTGCGTTATACAGGAACTTACAGACAATAGCATCAAATACTTGGGCCATTGCTGATGGTAAGAAAACCTTTACTCAGGGTGCAGGAGACACTGCAAAGGAAGTATATGCTCTCTACAATGCAAGTATGCGTACCTATGAAAATATAATAGACAGCAAAAAGAAAAGGATGATCGAGTCACGCAGGAGACAGGGCCAATTCAATGATGTCTTTCATTCAAAAGACCCTATTGACATTGATTACGAAGATGCCCTTACAACAAGGACTCCTTACTTCCGTGACATTTCTACTAAGTTCTGGCTTAATCAGGAAGATGAGGAGGTTAAGGGCAAGGCATACTGGGTTGCTGTGATGTCAATAAGGGATCATCTCATGGAGGACGGATACAATATGCACCGTGCTGTGAGGGAGGCTAAGAAAAGACTTAAGGGAGTGGTCGGCAGACAGAGGCCGATTCCAGAAAGCTGGCGGAAAAGAATAAGAGGACGTAAGCAGTCTTATATAAAAGAATATTATAGTCAGTTAATGAAAAAAGATGTACCTTGGCTGCCTCTTACTGAATATAAATCAGGAGCAGAGATAATAAGAGAAGAGGAAGAACTAGATAAGTTATATAAGAGACAGAAAAGAGAATTTAAGATAGCAGCTAGGAAATATAAAGATAAATATTATAGAACATGGGAGAAATAAAATGCCATTATTAGATTATCTTAATAAAGGAAACAATAATTTTACAACAGCAGTAGTTGATGAGACAAATCCTCATGGATATATTAATGATCTTATAGAAAAGTGGGAGCTTGGAGAAAAGGGTGGTCAGTACTCGATGAGGGCAAGGCCTGAATACGTTGGCGGGCCTCCATCAATACTAGAAGCTGTAACAGGGATCGGCAAAGCAGGGTCTCTTATACCTGCTGTTACAAAGGGTGGTAAAAAAACTCTAAAAACTATGACAGACATGTTAAAATCTGAGGGTAAGCTGTCAACAGATAAGCTTGAAGAGATGCATAGACTTGATGATCTGTTTAAAGGTCAAAAAGCAGATGAACTACGCAAACTTAATTTAGGAGCTGGAATGCAGGAGCACAAGAAACTTTCTGATACTGAAAGCTTACTTGATATGCTTATGAATTATATAAAGTATGGCGGTTAATGTTAACCATAGCGACAAAACTAGCCCCTGCACTCTACCCCTAACTTCCCGTTTAAGCCGTCTATTTGACTTGATACGGACAGTTTTTGTATTTATCGACAGTATGTATGCCTAAAGTATTTTAAAGCTGTAATCAGCCTTAAAATGGGACGTCTGTATCGTCACTCCCTTTATCTTTTGGCTCTGATACTGCGATAGAGAGATACCTGTTGCCCTTGGCTGATGTATTGTCCCAAGCAGCTAGTCTCCACTGCTCACCTTGGACATCTACATTCCCGGTGTAATCAGGCTTATTATCTCCTTCTTCTTTGTAACGGTTGGGGAATAGCACTCCCCTGTTTTCTGTTTCGTATTCTGGCATTAGAATAACTCCTCTTGTTTAGTACGTTCATGAATTATCTTGTGATAATCCGGGTTCAGCTCCACACCTGTGTATTGACGCCCTAGTTTCTTAGCAACATGGGCTACTGTGCCTGACCCCATGAATGGGTCCATGACTAAACCTCCCTTTGGAGATCCAGCCTTTACACATGGAACTATTAAATCTATTGGGAATGTTGCAAAGTGAGCTCCCCTATACATAGCAGCCCTCACTGTCCAGACATTTCTCTTATTTCTTTTACCGTTCTCTGAGCAGTCCTCGGTTACAGCATCCTCCATTATGGCTTTGTAGTCGTAGTAGTACACCGGAAGCTTTGAGAAGAGAAAGATATGTTCTATTGCATTAGTCGGTCTGTCTTTTACAGACTCAGGCATTGGATTTGGCTTGTGCCATATGACATCACTACGGAGTATCCATCCCCTTGACTGCATTTCAAAGGCAACCTTCCAAGGTATGCCCATGAGGTTCTTAGGATGGAGTCCATCTATATATTTTTGCTTACGCTGTACTACTGGCTGACTTGAGAAGCCTCTTCGCCCGTCCTGATTGACAGGATTGTTGCCTCCATAACAGTCTCCGATATTGAGCCATAGCGTACCCTTTGGCTTAAGGATATCATGTACATCATCCATAATAGATGCAAGATCATTAATATAACTACCAAGATCATCTTCCATTCCAAATTGCGAGTCATGTCTTTTTGCACCGCATTTTTTACACTCTCCTTTATACTGGTAGAACTGGTTGCCCTGAGAACCTGTTTGTACCTTTGATTTATCACCATGACCTCCCTTGTAGTACCTGTGGTCGCAGTTGTCATCACCTCCGATCCACTCAGCAGTACCGTAGTCTCTGAGGTTCCAGTAGGGAGGAGATGTGATGCAGGTGTCAACAGATTCATGAGGGAAATCCTTTAAGACTTCGCGGCAATCTCCCTGTATAACTTTATTTAGTATATCTATTTTAATACCTCTCTTTTTAGGATAGGGGCCGATGTCCTAGGAGCGGGGAAAGGAGGATTAACCCCACACACCAACCCCAAGTGTTACTCCTTCAAATCTTATCTATCATGTTGTTTGTTTTTGACAAGTTGACTAAGAGGAGATATATCTCCAAGGGTATTGATATGTATGGACTCATCCTATCACCCCTAAAAATAACTCCACTCTCATGTTTCTCAGGCAACAGCCACCTTGGTATTGCTTTTCTTCTTTTGCATCCGTAGAACTTATCCTCAATCTCTATATCTCCCATCTCATGCTGTGCTCCTCCACGGTCTCTGTTGTGAGCCTCAAGTTCAAAGTTTTTAGCTATCCTTACTGCCTGTCTTTGAAGTTCCGCTCCCCTTTGCCTGTTTCTTTTGCCCCTTCTCTGGTGCTCTTTCGATTTTGCCATTTTCATCCTCCAAAATCTTTAAGAATTTATCAAGATCTCCTTTGAAAGCTATGTACCTCTCAAGCATATTCATTGTTGCATTTATCTTCAGAGATACCTCATTACTCAGATATGACTTGATCATGTTTACGTCATTCTGTATATTGTGCAGCTTTAAGTCATTGTTTTTATTGAACTTCCTTTTCATTCACACTCCTCGCAAATAGTATTTTCTACGACATTTTGCTCTGTGATTCCATTTGAAATCTCAACCTTTTTTGGTATTTGAGGTCCATTGTCTCTGATTTTTTGAAAATCATTTTGCAGATTTTTTATTGCTCCAATTTTTGAGGTTTCGTCAAAGTAATGCGAGCTGTTCTCGTACCAATCAATAGCCCTTTCAATGATCATCATCTCACTAGGTGATAACCATATTCCATATTTACCTTGTATATCTTTAGCCTCCATTATTTGAATATCTTCCACATATTGATCTTAGGTATTTTAACCGGAGTTCTCAATGCTTTCATTAGCGGATCACGTTTTTTTCTTTTTCGTTTTTTATTCATTTTTCTTCCTTATTATCATTATTATACTCATCTGCAGTAGTTGGTTCTCCATCTAATGCAGCCTGAGCTATTTGCGTTAAATGATGCACATGATGTGATGTTGCATCAGCTTTAGCTATTTCCTCCAATGCTTTTACATATCTCGTCGCTTTTTTCCCGATATTATCCACTATGGACTCCAATTCGTTAATACTATCTGTATAGCTTGTCATATTGATTTTCATTACACTCCTTTTTATTTCGAGGAAAATGTATACTATACGCTTTCCTCATTAATTTATTAGAGGCGAAGGCATACCTGCCTTTTAGCCAACCGTTTTTCTTTTGTAAGACAATTTATACCTCAAACATACGAGTTGTTAATTGTCAACGATATTTTTACGCCTCTAATTTTTCTTTAAATTTTCCATAGCATCTTCAGGGGTCTCAAATATTTTACATTTGTTGCCAACCACTCCAAGATGAATGTTTCCTACTCTCCCATATCTGTTCTTGCCAAGTACGACCTCAATACCGTACTCCCCAACACTGCTGTCCTGCATATTATACCTATAATCATAATACATAAACAGTATTGTTTCTGCATCCTGCTCTATTGACCCGCTATCTCTCAGATCACGCAGGATAGGTCTCTTATTCGCACGATCCTCACATCCTCTGTTAAGCTGAGATACGAGCAGTGCTGACATATTATAAGTTTTAGCAGCACGTTTGTACTGTTTCATTATGTTGTCAATTCTCAACCTATTGTCATCAACACCGAGTACATCAACAAGGCCAATGTAATCATCAACAACAACATCGGGCTTATGCTTGCGTACTTCACGCATAGCACGGTCAATGTCGAATATATCGTCATACATTGTAAGATTCTTGTATTTGTCTCTTATGAGAGAAGTCACTCTTTCAAGTTCTGATCTTTCATCGTCACTAAATGTTCCCATCCTTATGTTGGCATATGATAGGTTTTTACTTTCAAGGACAATGAGTTTCTTCATCATCTCCACATTACTCATTTCTCTATTGAAAACAAGAACACTATGCCCGTTTTTAAGCAGTTGAGATACTGTGTTTATCATCATCGTAGACTTGAAATGTCCGGGTCTCCCGGCTATAACAGTTATCTCCCCACGGGTCATACCGCCTGTCATCTTATCAAGCTGTTTATTGCCGTATGGTATGAGGTTCTTCGTATTAAACATATTCTCCATAGTAGAATCCATTAAGGATTCAAGACTATAATCTTCTCTTACTCTCAGATTTAATATATCCTCCAGTTCTCTATGCAGTCTTTGGAGTACGTTGTATGCGTCTGATCCGTCAGCCGACATAACTTTTTCTACTTTCTTAGACTTTTCTATAACTTTACGTAAGAGCCATTTTTCATATATAACTTTTGCATACTGCTCCGCAGTTGCTGTTGTTACCACTTCATCTAATAAACCAGTTATGTAATATGCTGGAGTTTTTTCGTAATCATTAGGTGGTATATTTGCAGTAATTGTAACTGCATCAATAACTGAAGCACCGTTCCTGTGCATATCAATCATTGCTTTCCATATTTGCCTGTGTCCTTCCTTGTAAAACACAGTCTCGTCTGGAATGTAATGTGCTATCTGATCTATTACAGTATTATCAGTAAGCACCTGTCCAAGTACGAGTCTTTCAGCCTCTTGGCTGTGTGGTTGTAATTGCATCTTCAATCTTTTTTCTTTAGGAAAATTAATTCTCCGGTTCTAGGGTGTTCTATCCATGTCAGGTATCTTAATGCCCACTCTAAATCTTTACCTCTTCTATAGCGTAATGGAAAACCAAATTCAAAATGAGCTTCCCAAAATTTAAGATATCCTCTTTCCTCGAGTTTCGGCAGTATGTTGAATACGTAGCCTTCATCGGTTACCATCTATCTCCTTTAGTACCTTTACTATTTTAGCAACAGGTAATTTATGATGGCCTTTAGCATCCTTCCACTCATCATAATACACATTAAATATAACATTTTTACCAACGACCATGTCGCTGGAAAGAGCGGGTAGAATGTACCTTATTTTACCATCTATACTCTTCTTTTCCAAGGGAATTTCAAGACGGTCAAGAGCTTCCTTATAGAATAAATTCTTTTCTCTTAGCCCCTTTCTAAAGCGGAATAGCCCAGCATCCCGAACTAGACGTCCGGGAGCTGTAGGGCTATCGGTGCTTATCTTGTACCGCATCCAGAATATATCACAGACGTTGCCTGATTTGGTAACTCTGTTCAATTTCCTCGATAACGCTACAACAGTACCTTGGTATGTGCCTTCTGGAATTTCAGAATTGTCAGGCTCTTCATAGTATGCCTGCTGATCTGTTGTTACATCGTCTAAGAGGTCATTAATCTTCGCCATTGATCTTAGCAGCTTTCAATTCATTGATGCGGTCTATTGTTTTACCGAAGTTGGAACTGGTGATCTTGCCATTGGATATAGCATCCTCCACCATTGCAACATCCTCATCACTGAGACCTTCCATTGCTGATCTCACCTTTTTCAGCCAATCTTTATCATGGCCATTGCTGCTAAAATCTTTTTTGAGCTGATTTACATATTTATTGTCATCAAACCTACCCATAAATACATCAGCGTTGAAACCAAGTTTACTTAATCCCTTGGTAAGAGCATCGGTTGCTACTTTCTTCATAAAGTCATCGTCAACTCTGCCGTTATTGTGGTATTTGATTGATGAGTGTATTGGTATATTACCTACTGCACCAGAATCAAATTTGTACCATAATGTAGCTTGATATACAGCAAGTCCGACATCTTCCCATTTTTCTATTACTTCATCCTCAACTCCCCATCCTGCACCAAACGGCCCGAACAGTTCAGTTGCTTTCCTTAGCTGATATTGGGCTCCTATTGCAGTAAATCCGCCTCTTTGGTTTACTTTTGTTGTGTATTTAGGATCAGTTGTCTCTACTAATTTCCAGAGCCCAAGATGATCATCTTTCTTTTTTGGCATTGTGTTCTCCTTTTTATGTTAGCACTTACTAAGGGCGTCATTCATATGGCATTGTAATTGCATATACACAACTGATTATGAAATCAACCCTCAGCAAGCGTTTGGTTGTTAGACTCACCCCTGAATCACTATCAACCTAATATTATTCATCTATTAATTCTTGTAATATATCCCTCATACCTTCGTTTAGTGATTCTATTCCAGATCTAATGCGTGAATTTGTCCAGATGAATGTTATACAGGTTAGTGTATATATAACCATCATCAGCCACCAAGCGTTTGTCTCTAGGTCGGTGAACATCTCCCACGCATACCATAATATATCCATATTTACTCCTTATTGTTTTTATTGCATATTTTGCAGGTTATTCTTGGAAGTCCGTAAGTCGGCAAGTGTCCGTAAGAAACCTGCGACCCAGCATAGGTGTTTTCCCACACTCTTTCACATGACTCACAATATTTTAGACGTCTTTCATCTTTAGCATAGTGATTTCTTTCTTTTCTTAGAATCACCTTATCTTTTTTCCACTCTTTATTTATTATCCAATCCATATGTAACGTACATAGAGTACCAAGAATGATACCTGTACCTCCTGCTTTTAATTTTTTTTCTTGTTGCTGGCTCCATCCTTATTAATCCACCCCACCTTACAGCTTGATCTTTAAGCATTTGCTCAATTTCCTTGAACTTCAAATTTTCTTTATGTCTTACTGAAAAACTTATTGTAAAAGACTGCTTATCTCTTCTTTGAGACATATGCAATTACATTGTCTATCACAAGCGGTAATAATACAAGACTCAACATAAGCATTACAAATGCCAATGAGAAAGTTAAGAAATTTAGTATCCACTCAGATATTTGTATTATTATCATTTTTGTCCTCAATTTTTTCTATGTCCTCAGTTGGATTTTTAAAATCATCTTCATGATTTAGACACTCGTCACACATACGCTCATCAGTATCACCTGTTTGTTCTGTGTACTCACTGCCGCATTCGCAACAAGTCCATTTTATAAAGCTCAGCATTCAGGATCCTCCTGTATTCCCTTTTTAGTTTTATTTGGATAAATATACGCTCCTTTCTCACAATCCCAATCTGGATAAGGTTGTGAGCCAACGGGTTCACCAGTTGGGTTAGCCATAGAGTACGGAGGTCCATGATCCTGTATTGGCTTTAATTCAACATCTTCTATAGATGTGCTTTCACATTCACCACACTCACAATGATCATATGTTGATTCCAGCATAAATTTCTGTTTTTCCGTACTCCAAGATGCAGTAGCATCCCATAATATGAAATCACTGCCGCATTCTGAGCACTTATAATCCCACATTTTAGTTTTTTCCATGAATACCTCCACCGCATATATCAAAGTATTGACAATATTTCTCGTTACACTCCCAAGAGTATACCGGAGCAGATTCAAGACAAATCTCAGGAGGTGTTAATGATGATGTTGCATCATTAATCATATTCCAGTAATCCTCTGCTGCTTTTATCATACCGATAGGTACTTTTACTTCTCTCATTGCGGAATTGTTTTTATTATAGAATATAAGAGTCATTCCCTGCAGAGGCCCCATTTCACGCTCGTACCATAGACCGTATGTAGCCAGCTGCAGTTGGTAGTTAATGGAGGGTTCATCGTCAGCATTCTTGCCGAACATTTTACTCCATTTCCAATGGTTGCAGGTTTTGATATCATGAAGTGTATCATCATACACAAAACCCAAATCTATAAAACCTCTTACATTGAGGTCCTCAAGATATAATTCTTTTTCTATTAGTATGGGGACTCCATTAGAGTCAGCCCACCATCTTATAGCTTCTTGTATGTCTCCATGCACTAAGTCTCCAAGCCGAAAGAGGCGTCTTGTAGTATCATCTATAGACGCCCCCTCCAACTGATCTATTGTAGCGTAATAGTGCTTTCTAGCACAGAGGCCTGCAGTGCTGCTATGAAACCAGCTCCTGTCTTGGTATCTGTGAAGTGTCTTTTTCTCGTTAAGAAGCTGCAGATACTGATCGTATATCTCCCTTACTGTTGGTCTCTGCATCTAAGTTCTCCTTTGTTGGTAGCCATTGCTCTTTAACCATGTGTTGTACTATAATAATTGTAAGCATATCCTGCAGCTTAACATTTTTCATTGTACAGTACATTTTAAATCTCTTCCACGTATCATCAGGGCAACGGAATGAGCATTGTTGCATTTTTGTACTCCTTTAGTAACCTTTTTTTTTGAAATCAAACTAACTTATTACCTTTTTTTAAATAAACAAACTGCTTTTAAAAAAACATGAAAACAATATATAATATATAGTATATATACATTATATACATAGAGAGTACATAGCAGCATATAGCTACATAATTGCAGCTATACACTACTATATACTATTAGTGGTTAATTTATAGTAAATCCACCACTAAGCCTGCAAAACAACTCAAATTCCTCCAGTAGTTCTGGAATAAATTTGTAGTGTGTTGCATGAGCCTCACGCTTTCCTTTGCCTTTACAAGCATTGCAGCCTTTGTTTTCATGAGCCCATTTAAAAGAGATCTCACACGAACTTTCCGGTCCTCCGACACCAAGCGAGCCATGAAGTTCTAGCCATTCCTCTTTGGATTGCCAGCCTTCCCAACCTGCTCTTGTGCCTTTACCGTCACAGATGTCGCATTTCTCAAGAGGCATATTTTCATGCCTCAGATCAAGCCATTCTGCGAATTGAACGTGTTTATTTTTACCTATCTCTTTCTTCAGTGCTCTTGCCATTCTGGTAGCTTTTCTATTAGATATGAGGTGTCCATCATTAAATGCACCTCCCGACATATCATCTTCACTGAGTATCTCTTTACAGACACCAGCTACGTAGTTCCAGAGTGGTCTCCAAGCCCATACATTAGCACGGAAGTAGGCTCCGGGTATATTGTTCAAAAGAGCAAAATACTCCGAAGCCTCCTTGTCCGTACATATCTCAAAGTCGGGCTTTGGAATGTCACAGCTGCTAGGATGTTGTCCGTATAGGTCGAATCCCATAGCAACCTCCTTAGAAGAATCTTACTTTTGGTCCTCTGCGGGATTTCCAGTTATAGAGACCTTCTAACAGCCTGAGGTAATCAAGACGTGTAGTGCATTTTACGACTTTAGAACCAGCAGCCTTTACTTTTTTCATAAAGAGCTTATGGTTATAGTCCTCATGCTTCCACATCGTTGTAAGAGCGAGTACGAATCCTCTGTCTTTATAGAAAGAAAAATCTCCCTTCAGACTTTGGACTCTACTTGCCCACTCATTGGCACGTTCAAGGGATACATCATTTAATGTGAGAGTACCATCCTTGAATTTCTCATACAGGATATGAGTGAACCTACCAAACAACATTATCATTGTTGTTGAGAAGTTCATATCATAACGCCTCATGAACCCTTTAAACACTTTGTAATCGTGTAAATCGAGTTCACAGTAGGTGTCAAGGTAATCAAACCACTTCCACTGGTCTTGATTTGCATTGATCAAAGCAACCGATGTAAGGTCTACATTGTCAACTACAACGTAGAAAATCGGCAACCTTAGATCAACACAAGCAATATAGCGGTGCTGACCATCTAAGATGGCGTGATTTGAGTTAACCATAATAGGATACAAATGGCAAACATTTATTTGCTTTATTGATTCCTTTAAGCGTTTCAGCTTCTTTGGTTTAACTCGTCTATTACCTTTAACAAAAGAAAACCTAGAGTAATCTCTTGTTACCTGTATTTGCGGAGCTACGGGACTGCTAACTACTTCCGTTATTGGAGTTGTTATTATCGTTCCGTTCTCCGTTGTGCCGATCATTGTTGTCGCTTCCACGTTGTGTGTCTGCTTTGTCATAATCGACTCCTTGTTGTTTGAATGCAGGATCGGTGTATATACGCATTATTGCGTCACTTGAGCCTGTCATTCGTTTTCTGTAATCAAGAACATTCTCCTTGAATGT
>Ga0098044_1001881_pt1 | contig 10932 bp, 11 predicted proteins | sample 10_taG_FD_75053 | JGI IMG/M metagenome (GOLD analysis project Ga0098044, IMG submission 75053) | Marine viral communities from the Subarctic Pacific Ocean - 10_ETSP_OMZ_AT15264 metaG | ecosystem: Environmental > Aquatic > Marine > Oceanic | place: Pacific Ocean | collected 2015-01-16 | reverse complement strand
TCGGATTTGCTATCGGGACCGCTACGTCGCTGGGAATATTTGCGTTGTCAACGGAGATAGTTCAGTGAGCGACATACCACGGCAAAAGAATGCTTTAATACAGTTTCTCAGAAAGTATTTGCTCGGGTCATCGCCCGGGCACGAGCCTCCAACAGTAAAGATTAAATCAACCGAGATTGCTCTTTCGGCGTCGACGTCAAGCACTACTGACAATACGGTTAAGGCGGTTGGAAAGTGGCCCATTCAAGCAAAACAAACAGTGGCCGACGGCTACGGACTGTTCGTAAATCGGTCTGGCTCCGTTGGCGATAATGAGACTTTTGCTTTGGCGCTCCTCAAGGATTGGAACGGCGCCAACGATCAGCCTGTGTTACAAATAGATCAGCGGGCCACGACCTCAGAGGGTGGAACTGGCCATATTATCAATCTTCGCGGAGTGCCTCCCTGGCAGGGTTATTTGGGGATTAGTACATGGTACCAGGAGCACTTAGTCGTGACTCCGGAGGGCCGCCTGGGCCTAAGTCAGGGGACCGCCAACACCCCGGTAGAACCAACCTATAAAATTGATATGCAGGTTAATAGTTATTGGAACAGTGCGCCCAGTTTTAACGGCTCGGGCCTTGATGACATGGTACAACTGATGTGGCCCTCTGGCTGGACCACTGCGGACGCCAGCACGTCGTATACATATAGGATTCAAATAGATGGTACCGGCACTCCGGATACATTTAAGTGGGGGCCGGCTGGGGCCGGCTGGTTGGACCAGACGGTGGACATCACCGGCGGCTGGCAGGAGTTAGAGAACGGCATATATATTGCATTTCCCGCCACAACGGGCCATACAAGCGCAGACTATTGGGACATTTCTCCCAGAATCGTGCCCCCCATGAGAATAAAAAATGCAGCCGGGACGACTATTTTTAGTATCGAGAATGATGGTGATTTAACAGTTACCAACATAGAGCAGCCTGCGTGGACTGCTGTTACCTTTGCTACCGATTGGGAAGACTACTCGACCAGCACCTATGAAGAGTGCAGCTATTTTAAGGATTCTATGGGATTTGTGCACTTGAGGGGTCTGGCGGAGTGCAGCGACCCGTTTGGCGGCGGCGACACAATCTTTACGCTCCCGACCGGGTATAGGCCTAGCAGGCAGGGTATCTATAATGTTCGCTCGAACGATGCCGCTGGAGTCGACACCTGCCGGGTTAATGTCAACGCTGATGGCACCGTGGAGGCCACCGATGACTTTACGCCTGTAGCAGGCGCGTGGGTGTCATTATCAGGAATACTTTTTGACACGCGCGCATCGACCTAAAAAATCAAAATGACCGAAAAAGATCCCAACTACATCCCTAAACTGGAGAAGGCCATCGCACAGAAGTATGGTCCGGAAGCAATTGACAATCCTCGCAAGTTTTGGGATGAGACAAAAGAGCAAGAATACATCCAGCAATCTAAACTTTTTGTCGAGAAGCTTAAGAAAAACGAAGCCCAAATTGAGAAAGTAGAAACAGACGGATTTTTAGTAAACAAAAAACTACTTAATAAGGACACGAATAGGGTTTGCTCTGTTTGTAATGAATATTCATTTGATGTGCGTGACAATTTGTATATCAATAAATTTGATTGCTGTTGGAAATGTCACATTCGGTGGATAGAGGGCAGAGAAGAACGATGGTTGTCTGGTTGGCGACCAAAGAAGGAAAATAAATAATGGCTACGACACTCGAAATTATCCAAGGTATTGCACAAGCGGCCGCAAACGCTTATGATGGCTCTCACGAAGAGTCTTTAAATGCAGACGGCCGTGCGCGCAAGGTTGGCTTGAAGCGTGAAGAGGGGCACCTTATTAATGATAGGCGCGTATCTGATGGCTTTAAGGTTCGTTTTGCCGGCCCCAATTTGACTATCCTCTATCAGGCAGAGACTAGATTAAAGGAAGTGGCCCAGAAAGGGTTTGAAAACGAGATATCTGGAATGATAGGCAAGATCGCCTCCTTCCTCAAAAAGGAATACAAGGCGGTCACCGGAAACAGCCTAGCTCTTACCAAGATCGGCGAGCCTTCAATTGTTGTGCAAAAGCTTTCAAACTACAGATCGGATGTTTGTGCTACGTGTGATTATAAAATTGGCGGCATTGAAGGGGTTGAGGGGGTTAAGGAGCCGTCCAAAGACCGCTTAGACAAAGCCGTACGGGATTGGCTAGCTCTCGGGCCTGCAAACAAGCGCCCCAAGAACGATACACGTAAAGGAAAATAATGGCGTGTCATGGGATATCAGCTTACTAAGCAAGAAATCTTAAAAGAAGTAATTAAGGCAGGTAAAGAGCCGGTTTACTTTGTTACCGGGTATTGTAAGATATCTCACCCACAAAAAGGCCTCATCCCGTTTAAAACTTACGACTTTCAGGACGATCTTTTAGGAGATTTTAATGATTATCGTTTTAATGTTATTTTAAAAGCGCGGCAGCTTGGCATCTCCACCATTACGGCCGCCTACATTGTCTGGCTGATGTTGTTTCATCGCGACAAAAACATTCTTGTTGTTGCCACAAAGCTTCAAACCGCAACCAACCTGGTTCGCAAAGTCAAAAAGATAATGAAGGAGCTGCCGCCATGGATGAGAATCGCCGAAATTCATATTGATAATAGGACTTCGTTCGAACTCACCAACGGTTCCCAGATTAAAGCATCTTCAACCTCTTCAGACGCCGGCCGTTCAGAAGCTTTGTCTTTATTGGTGATTGATGAGGCCGCACACGTTGAAGGGTTGGAAGAATTGTGGACCGCTCTCTATCCTACACTATCAACCGGCGGTCGCTGCATTGCACTTTCAACCCCTAATGGCGTTGGCAATTGGTTCCACAAGGCCTGCGTTGAGTCCGAAGCAGGAGTAAACGATTTTCACATGACCACGTTAATGTGGGATGTTCATCCCGATCGAGATCAATTGTGGTATGAAAAAGAGACAAGAAATATGTCTCGGCGCCAAATCGCTCAAGAACTCGAGTGTAACTTTAATGTTTCAGGCGAAACAGTAATACATCCGGACGACATTATTCACTACTTTGAGAATACTTGCGAGCCCAAATATCGTACCGGGTTTGATCGCAACTATTGGATTTGGGAAGAGTATCAGCCAGATAACACATACCTTCTTTCAGCAGATATAGCCCGCGGCGATGGTCAAGACAACTCAGCATTTCATATTTTTAAGCTAGAAACTATGGAAATAGTTGCGGAATACATTGGAAAACCAAATCCTGATGATTATGCTGATATGTTATTTGATGCGGGCACAGAATATGGCACTTGTATGATGGTGGCTGAGAATAACAATATTGGCTTTGCTGTCCTTAATAAACTTAAAGATAAGGGTTATAATAATATTTACCATTCTACGAAGTCTTCTCATGATTATGTCGACCCCATTCAGGCCCAGTGGATGTCAAATATTGTTCCCGGGTTTACTACTTCTTCAAAAACGAGGCCTCTGGTGATAGCAAAGATGGAAGAGTTTATGAGAAACAAACTAATTAAGATTAACTCTAATCGCTTGATATCAGAGATGAAAACATTTGTTTGGCAGAATGGACGAGCGCAGGCGATGAGAAGCTATAATGATGATTTAATTATGTCATTTGCTATCGGATGTTGGGTGAGGGATACGGTTTTGGTTGAGAACCAAAGGATGATAGAATATAATAAGAACGCACTTTTATCAATGTCAACTTCTTCCAGAACCATGAACACAACAATTCCGGGAATGCTGGGCTACAAGAAACATGCTGGCGAGCAAGCGCAAGAAGAGGCAAAAAAGTTCAATGAGCAGTACCTAGGAATTATTAAAGGATAAATAGATGCCACCAAATAAGAAAATAGATCATAAAAACAACCCGCGCAATCCGGCGTCTCCATTATTCAAAAGGCTAACAAGGCTTTTTTCCGGCCCGCTCATTAATTATCGTGCACAATTTACCAGGGAAGAGCGCCGCTCCGGACTAGACAAATATCAATACCGCATCAGAAGCGCAAGCGGTCAGCAGTTTAAGCGCTCAGCCGACAATCTTTCGCGAAACTATAACATGCTTACTTCCGCAGCAATGCGGAACCAGAATCGCAATGAGCGTTATATTGATTTTGATCAGATGGAATATATGCCAGAGATTGCGTCAGCAATGGATATTTATGCCGACGAGATGACCACTTCAAATGAATTTAATAAGTTAATTAAAATTGAGTGTCGCAATGATGAAATTAAAAACATTCTAGAAGCGCTTTTCTACGACGCTCTCAATATTGAATTCAATGCATTTGGCTGGGCAAGAACAATGTGTAAGTATGGGGACTTTTTTCTTTATTTAGATATTGACGAGGTTCTTGGAGTTAAGAGCGTTATTGGTCTTCCGTCTGGAGAGGTTGAGCGGCTAGAGGGCCAAGATCCCACCAATCCTAATTATGTTCAGTACCAGTGGAACTCAGCCAACATGACATTTGAGAACTGGCAACTGGCACACTTCCGTATTCTCGGCAATGACAAGCACGCGCCCTATGGTACCTCCGTCCTCGACCCAGCCCGCCGCATTTGGCGCCAGCTTGTCTTGATTGAAGATGCGATGCTGGCTTATCGTGTTGTTCGCGCGCCTGAACGACGCATGTTTAAGATTGATGTTGGAAACATTCCTCCGCAAGACGTGGAACAATACATGGAGAAGGTCAAAACCTCATTGAAAAGAAACTCTTTAGTTGACGCCACGACAGGCCGTGTTGACTTGCGATACAACCCCTTGTCTGTTGAAGAAGATTATTTTATTCCAATTCGTGGCGGCGTTGGATCAGACATTACCACCCTCGCCGGCGCCTCGCAGCTTAACGATATTGATGATGTAAAATATATTCGTGATAAGTTATTCTCTGCTATTAAAATCCCTCATTCGTATTTAGCTATGACCGAAGGCGGCGAAGAGGACAAGTCAACTTTAGCTCAGAAAGACATTCGATTTGCACGAACAATTCAAAGACTACAGAGGGCATTTATGTCGGAACTTGAAAAGGTTGCTGTGGTTCACTTATATACTCTTGGCTTTAGAGGTCCAGATTTGATTTCTTTTAAACTCTCTCTCAATAATCCCTCTAAGTTGGCAGAACTACAGGAGATTGAGCATTTACAAACCAAGTTCGATCTTGCCAACAACGTTGTTGAGGGCATGTTTAGCAAACATTGGATCGCCAAGAACATTCTCAATCTGACTGATGAAGAGTTCTTGCGCAATCAGCGTGAAGCTTATTACGATCGTAAATATCAAGCATCTCTTGATGCCGTTACAGAGGCCGGCGCCGTGGAGGCTGCCGGAGGCGGACTTGGTGGCATGCCGCCCGGCGGAGAAATGGGCGGAGAAATGGGCGGAGAAATGCCCCCGCCCGAAGAGGGCGCACCGGCTCCTGAAGGCGCACCGGCTCCTGAAGGCGCTCCTCCCCCTGAAGACGACAGCGCGCTTTTGGCAGCCCCCGCCCGCCGCGAAGATAATCCTACGCCGGCTAGCATGGAGCCGCAAGCTAAAGGGAAGGTATATCACGCCAGAAAAGAAGACCGTCGAAAGGTTGGCAAGCAGGGCCCGCGACGCCGGGCAACTACTCCAAGAGCTCCAGCACGCGGATCGTCTCGAAAAAGCATGTTTCCGGGCCACGATCTTTTAAATCCGAACGTTTATGAAGAACTAGAGCCTATTTATAACGATGAAGAAGAAGTAAAATTGCTTGAGAATACCAGGGACATTCGAAGGTTAATTACCGAATTGGAAAAAAAAGAAGCGGAGACCATAACAAGTGAAAGTAAAGCACAATAAAAAAAGAAATACCGCATTTTTATATGAGGTGCTGGTAAAAGAGCTAACTGACGCCATAATTGATAAAGACGCCAGGCGAAAAAACTTTGTTTCGAGCCTTATAAAAGAGGCTTTTGGGCCTTCGACGGTTCTTGGAAAAGAGTTAGAGCACTATAGAGCGTTAGTGGAAACAACCAACCTTGAATTATATTTGGCCGAGAAGCTTTTGCAAGAAACCAAAATGGCCCATTCGCTTTTGGACAGTAAAAATGTTTTTGATACGCAGACTAAAATAATTAACAAGATTAATAAAGCGCTTTCCAAGGATGCATGGAATACTTTTGTTCCTAACTTTAAATCTCTCGCCACCGTGGCGGCCATTTTTAATATCAACACTCCTGTGAAGCAACGAATCTTGCATGAGGACACCTTGGTTAAAATGATGAATTCTCCAGAAAAACTGGAAGAGAACAAGCTCGAACCCATTGATAATATTGTTTATCATTCTTTTGTAAAGAAGTTTAACGAGCAATATGTGGAACTCCTCAAAGAACAGAAAGATCTGCTTAGTAAATATATTGCTTCTTTTGCTGATAATGGTTTGGAACTAAAGTTGTATTTAAATGAAGAAATAGGGCGCCTTAAGGAGGAGGTTAAAGCCTCGTTACAATTAGAAGAGGTTCGCGCAGACGAAAATATGACCGAGAAGACCAAAAAAGTATTAAACATTTTAGAAAGTTTCAAAAATGCGACGCCCACACAAAAAAATATTTCAAAGGTTCTAAATATTCAAGAGCTTGTTAAGGAAATAAACTCATAATGATTAATATTCGTGTCGGCGGCCCACAGGCCAGCACAAAGCTTCAAGCTCGCAAAACATTAGACGGGAATCTTTTAATAATGGATCATGATGTTATTGATATTGTGTTATTGCCAGAAAGTAGCAGGGTTTTGACCTTTCCTAAAAGCCAATCTGTTGAAGATGCATACGGAACACAGTCTCGTTTTTTTGATTTTTTAGCCGACAAGGGTGTTGTCGACAGATCCAGTGTTCAGGCTGGTAATATTTTTAGCTCCATAGAGGGCGATATTTTTGAGAGCAAACATGCAAACGGTTTGCAAGCTGCAGTATATGTTATATCAGAATTTATTGCTGATGAGGCAGATGCTTTAAAAACGGCCGAGAGTTACGAGAAAAATCTCGAGAAATACTTTACAGAGCCTACCGATCGAGACTCAACAGAGCTTGGGGAAGTACCGCAGCAAGCCGAGAAGGGCGCGATGGTGCCTGGGTATTATTACATCCCGCTTCGCTACAAGATGTAATGGGCGCCCACATTATAATGTGGCCCACCTTAGAGAGCCTGATACTTTTTATTTTGTGTGCGTATGGTCTCACGCAAATCCTTTGTTTTTCCAAGATTTTAGATCGCATTAGGCCCAAACATTATTTCTTTTCTTGCCCGATGTGTATAGGGTTTTGGGTAGGTGTATTTCTCTGGGGCATTAATGCACATACGGAACTATTTATTTTTGATGGCGTTAATCCAGTAACTGGATTTTTGCTTGGATGTCTGAGTTCGGGTACATCATATGTTTTAAATGTGATTATTTGCGATGACGGAATACAAATAGGAAGAGGAGAACAACATGACTAAGTGGATGTTACAACCAGTGCGTCGCTGCTGTAAAGGCAGTTGACTACTTTAAGAGGATAATAAAATGAGTAAAGTACTACTTCGAGAATATTATGAGCTTTGTGACGGAGGGATCTGCAGGGATCTACTTACGGAAACTGAAAAGAAGTTTGTTGCCGATGGAGGAATGATACTTACCGGAAAGTTGCAAGAGGCCGAAACACAGAACGGCAATGGCCGCGTTTACCCTCGGAAGGTGCTTGAGCGAGAAGTAAAAAACTATAAGAAAATCGTGGAAGACAAGCGCGCTCTCGGCGAACTCGATCACCCGGAAGAATCAGTAATTAATCTTAGGAACGCTTCTCACATGATTACAGAAATTTGGATGAATGAAGGCAGCAACGAAGTAATGGGAAAGATGCAAGTGCTGGAGACACCATCTGGTAAAATCTTGCGATCGTTGGTTGATTCGGGAGTGTCGATTGGCATTTCTTCCCGCGGCCTAGGCTCAGTTAAGGAGAACGCCGGTAAAACTATTGTTGAAGATGATTTTCAGTTAATTTGCTTTGATATAGTTTCAGAGCCCTCCACGCCCGGCGCGTTTATGATGCAAGAGAACAAGAATAGATTAAACGAAGTGTTCACAAAAGCAGATCGCATCAATCGAGCCCTTAACGAAATATTGAGGGACTAATGAATAAAAACGAACTAAAGAGGCTGCTCAAACCATTGATAAAAGAGTGTATCAAAGAGGTCATGTTTGAAGACGGCGTTCTGTCCGGAGTCGTTTCAGAGGTGGCTCGTGGAATGGTCGCGCCTCAGATTGTTGAGGTTCGTGAGCCACAGCAAAAAGCGCAAAAAGAAAACTTTGCTGAGTTGCGAGAGCAATCTTTGCGAGAACAAAAACAAAAAATGGACGAGCACAGAAAGAAGCTCATGAGCGCCATGGGCAGAGATGCATACAATGGGGTGAACTTGTTTGAGGGTACAACGCCGATGGCTTCGGCCGGTACGGCGCCTGGTGCTGCCGCGGCCCCACAGGGTTCTCTCGCGAGTGTAGCCCCTCACGATCCCGGAGTAGACATTTCAGGATTGCTTGGGACTGTTGGCAGAAATTGGAAAGCGCATTTAGACGCAGAAAAGTAGAGGTGGCTCATGGCCGTTAATGTAGAGGTAACCCGGAGAATAAACGAGAATTCAGAAAGATTAATCAGAAGATTTATCAAAAAAGTTAAGAAAAATGGTGTTTTAGAGACATATCGCAGCAGAACTTCTTACTATATAAAACCCTCTGTTAAAAGGAAGAACAAATCCAAAAAAGCGCGAAGAGAAAAAGAACGTTTAGAAAGAAAGTTCAATAAAAGGAAATAGTTATTATAGCTGACTATTTAATGTAGTCTGGAGAGTACAAACATGCCCAATTTTCAATATAAAGCCGGTCTAATGAACGTCGGCTCATATCAGGTTTCAGGAAAACCTTTTGTATCAGGAAACGTCAAAGCCGGCGCGCCGCACTCCGGCCCCGGCAGTGTCCGAGTTACGTTCCCCAAGGTTACTAGATGGGTACAAGTAGAAAATTGGGGCGCCGTGGACCTGTATGTAGGATTTTCTCGGAATGGTATTACGGTTAATGATAATTATTTTATAGTAAAATCAAGTGGCTCTGTAGGGCCTTTGGAGCTTAAAGTGACAGAGCTTCATTTATCCGGTGCTGCGGGTTGGGGGGTAGCTCCCTCCGAGCAAGCTTGTGTTATAGCGGGCCTCACTTTTATAGCAAACGATACTATTAATAATAGTGGTATGTCACCATCCCAGTCGCCGGTGGTCGGAACGAATTGGTCTGGATCAACAGGAGTATAATAGCAGATGGCTGCCAACTGGGCATACGTTGGTTGCACCGACTTTCTCACCGCTAGTGGTCCCACAGGATCGGTTTACTATCGCGGTGGTGCTAGCAGTCTCATCACCGGTAGCAACGACTTTCTATTTTACACTGCTTCGGCGCCCGGTGCGTTAGGTCGAACTTACTTAGCTAACACCCTGGTTTTAACCGGCACATTAAACGTAAAGGGTACAGTTTCCGCTAGTCATCTTCACATTAAAAATATTACAGAGATAGATGCAACTGGTTCTACTAAGTTTGGCAACACAAACGACGATCTTCATCAACGAACTGGCTCTTTTGGAATCAGTACACTTTCAACTATAGTTTTTCATGCGACGGCCAGTTCTGACGGCGCAACTCCATATGTAGGCGTTGGAACGGAATCTCCCATATCAACCCTTGAAATAGAGGGCGGCCTCACTACAGTTGGCGCCGTATTAACGCTTGGAACAAAAGAACCCACGGTTGAAGCAAACGATATCTTGGGACGTATTAACTTCTATGCACCTCTTGATACCGGAACAGATTCAGACGAAATTGGAGCATCTATTTCGGCAGTAGCACAAGCTACGTTTTCAGATAGTGTTAATTCAACTGCCTTACACTTTCAGACTGGAAAGAGTGAAGATGCTACAGGAAATAATGCCGCGATGGTTATTGATGAAGACGGAAGAGTGGGCATCGGCGACACTTCTCCAGACGCACTTCTTGATCTTCAGGGGGCTTCGGGTACGGCCGTCCCAACATTACTAGTTGACCATCTCGACGCCGACGTCATAGCAATAGATATTAACACAGCAAATGATACTGCTGACGCTATAGACATTACAGCAGATGCAGTAACAACCGCAAACGTAATCGATATCACAGCCGACGCCTTAACATCAGGCACCGCATTAAATATTACTAGCACCAGCACAAGCACCACAGCAGGATCGGTAGTTAAAATTGCTGCTACCGGTAACCGCGCTGATGACTCTAACGCTGTTGTAGGCCTCGACATTGATTTTGACTCAACGGCTGGTACCGCCGCAAGAGCATTTAGAATTGACTCAGAACAAACGACAGGCATCGTTGCAGAAATTGATGGCAATGCGCTCACAACTGGCGCAGCATTAGATGTATCAACATCCGCCCTCACCACCGGCAAAGCGGTATATATAGGCGACAATTCAGCTAATACCGGCACAAGAAATAGTGTCGAGATTGTACAAGCTCACGCTTCTGCCACTGGCGCTACTGCTTTGACAGTTCAGTCTGATGGCGGAAATACCGGTATGTTTCTTGACAAAAACGCATCCGGTGTGGCAGCACAAAATGCAACAGGATTATACATTGACTTTGACAGAACCGTCGCGGCTTCTGGGACCAACGCGCACAACGATATCGGCATTCATCTGGATGTCACTTCGCGAAGTCTAGGTACATCCACTGTGGTGGGCCACGACGTTACCGTCACTGGCTACACAGACGGCACTAGTACAGCCACCGGTATGGAACTCACGACCACCGGCGCAGACACCAATAATGGATTAATTATCGATTGTGCCGATGGAGGAACAGACTTCAAGACCGTAAGCTCT
>Ga0098044_1001874_pt1 | contig 10948 bp, 8 predicted proteins | sample 10_taG_FD_75053 | JGI IMG/M metagenome (GOLD analysis project Ga0098044, IMG submission 75053) | Marine viral communities from the Subarctic Pacific Ocean - 10_ETSP_OMZ_AT15264 metaG | ecosystem: Environmental > Aquatic > Marine > Oceanic | place: Pacific Ocean | collected 2015-01-16 | reverse complement strand
CCTCTTTTCTCGAAGGTCTTCATATAGTTCTGAGGTATTAGTTCTTATTACTCTGTTATTATATCTTCCTGATCCCATTATAAAATTCTCCTATTTAATTTTAACACACTATGTTTTTAGTTTTGGCCGTTTTTGCCCCTGCGGCTTTGGCGGCGGCGGCAGGTGTTGCACTTGCGGCGCCGGTAACCGCAGCAGCGGCGCCTCCGCCCGTAATATCGCCCTCACTTTGGGACTGCTCCAGCTCGGCGGCGACCTGTTGGAGGTCACTGACCTCGGCGTTGCCTTCAGCTTTTTTATCGTTTGCTTCTCTTTCGGCTTCCGTTATGGGCTGACCGCTAGCGTCGTCTGTTGGTGTGGTCACTGCGTCTTGGGCTGTTTGGGCGTCGATTTGGGCGGCGTCGGTGCCTGTTGGGGTGGCTGGGGGTCCTCCCGTGGTGGTGGCGGGTTCCGGTAAAAACGGAAAGGTTTGAGAACCTCTCCAAGAACCATCCTTATTCCATCCCAGCTTTTCTGAATGGATGACATCGCCTTCCAAAGATAACTCCCAAGATTTGGGATAAAGGTCGGTTCCGGGGTCGAAGAAACCTGCATCTAAATCCGGAGAAAAAGAAAAATTCGAAACTACTACATAAAGACCCTCGCCGGCGCTCTCGCGGACTAAACTAGAAAAAGAAACCTTGAGTAATGGTGGCTGCTGTAGGACTGTGGGAGTTTCGTGATTTTGACATGTTGTTGAGGGTTGTTGGGAAGTTTGTTGTTGACTCTCACTATTAGTTTTTCCAGCCACTGGGCCGTACACTCCATAAAGCATTCTCATTAAAATCCCGCTCGATTCTAAATTGTGTTTCGCTTCATCCAAATCGGCATTGGGGACGCTCCACCCCAGATTAATAGTTCGCGTCGTATTTTTATAAGTAGCGATGATATCATTTCTCTGCAGAAGTTCTTCCTTATTCCAATTGGCAGTAATGGTGTCAGAATATTCAGTTATAAATCCCATAAATTTCACGCATTTCCCTAAAGCAGGATATTCTATTTTAACATATGCCTGTTTGGCGTCCGCATACGCCTGGGGCGCAGGGATATATCCCGGTACTGGTCTTGTCATCTTTTATTATCCTTTATTATAATTGAGTTCTTTAACTACCACTTCTCGAACAAACTCACCCATTTTTTTACCATTCATTTCCAGCTTGACAGTCAGGGGGAGAAGCTTTTCGCGTTTTCCCGTGTCTTTAGGGCCCGGGGCTCCTCTATTCGCCATCGTGCCACCTGCTGCCACCGCGCCAATGGCCAGGGGAGCCAAAGCAACTGCCACTGGATTAATCGCCATGAGTGCAAAGCCCCCTCCCATAGCGGCGATTCCTACCCCCATAAGGAGAATATTCGATGCGGCATCTGCAGTGACTGCCGACAAAGCTGTAAAAAGAACAGTTAATGCTGAGAGTTTACTGGTGTCCATTTTATCCAGCGAAGCAGCAATCCACCCAAGTCCCGTAGAGAGGCTCCAAAAGGCGCCTCCGGGCAAAGTAGCCAGCAAGAGAGGCACAGTCAAAGCCAAAAGAGCGAACATAGCTGGGAGCAATATCCAAACTCCGGCTGCTGCCGTTATCATGCCTGCGCCGATACCCATAAAAGCATGGCCGAGCTTTACGAGTCCCTCAAGAAAAGTAGAGGCGCCCACATCGTCCTGGAAAAAATATTGAGTAAGCATCATTATAAGCGTCAGTATTCCAGTGATAAGGGGAATTATTCCAGCCGAGGCTACATTAAGCAGAGCCCAGGCCGTTGCGACTGCTGCCACAGCGAAAGCAAATAGTTTCAATACCGGGCCCCCGTATTCAAAGACTGCCATAGCCGTCATGATTATCCCTATTAGCGGACCTCCTGCTGCCATTTTAACTTCTTGTATCCTTAAGGATAACTGCTTCCAGTTAATGGCATTAAATTTCAATGCTATCGAGAGAGCAGCAATGACAGGAATTATCATTTTTATGATACCGCCAAAAGTTTGAATCCACCCGGCGAGCGTTTTGATCATCTGTACGGCCGGATAGAAAAAATCCATTACTAACATGCGGCCGATTTGCTTCATCTCATCCATTACAGTATTAAACTCTTTGGTTTGGTTTTTAAGTGCAATAAGCTCTGCTTGGCTTTTGGTGGAACTTGCGGCCATCGTATCAAAATCGCCTGCCATCACTAAAGCAAGTTCGCTTACATCGGCTAGTCCCATGGCTTCCGTCAGGGTTTTTTTCTGATAATATCCCATATCATCAAATGCTACGCCCGCACTATTAACCGCATCTGAAAGCATCTTCATTCTCTCGGTAGGATCGGTATTCATCACCATATCCATCGAGTTTAAAAACGGACCGCCCAACAGAGCGTTTAAACGTCCCACCGATGTTGCGGCGCCCTCGAAAGTATCAAATTTTTCTGTAATACTTAAAAGTTGATCGACGGCCATTCCGGCTTTGGTGGCGTTAACATATAATTTTTTGAAAACGTCTGTACTATCTTTACCAAATTTAGCCATTACTTTACTATTGGCTTCGAAGGCGTCGGCCATTTCTGATGCTGGCCGACTGAGGGACTGCGCTGTCAAATACATGTCTGCTTGAGTTGCCGCTGCTTGATCTCCCGACATTCCCATGGCAGTCGTTAAGAAGTTCATATTTTTAGTGGTGGTATCGGCAGCTACTCCCATTTTATCCAAGAGAGCCGTCGTCGTCGTCATTGCATGCTGGGTATTCTTAGAAATTCCTTCGAGCTTATATTGATTTGTGATTAAACCGGTCATAGCCGAGGATGCCTCTTCGAGGCCAACGCCGAACTGGTGCATCTCGGATTCTAATTGTAATAGCTGGTCTCCATATTGTTGAGATTGACCGGTATTTTTAGCGAATTGGACCATAGCCTCATCTTGGGCCGCTACCATTGCAAGGGTGCCTTCTATAATTTTAGCCGAAGTAGAATGAAGGATATTCATCGAGTTAAAGGTGGTTTCAAACGCTTGATTGAATGCTTCGGGGTCCTGGGCCATTTTGGCTAAAAACCCATTTTCCCAATCATTGGAAATTCCAGTTATACTTTTAAAAGTATCGCGCCACTCTCTAAGCTTATCGTTGCGCTGACTCACCAGTTGCAGGAACTCTCGTTCTTTTTGAATAAGTTCTTCATATGCCACTCCATCCGCATTCCTAAGTTTGCCGGTGGCCAGTTCCTGTTCGTATATTTTAATAACCTCTTTTGCTTCCAGGGCCATCTTCTGATTCTTTAACTCACGAATCTCCAATTGACTTCGCATGGAACCTTCGATTTGTTCCTCATACTTTAATTTTTCCTTTAAATCGTCTAGGTCTCTCCGGATATATTCTACCGACTCTTCTCGGCGTTTCTGGACCTCTACTAGTATTTTTGCGCGCATCGCTTCAACGATACCCAAATCTTCTAGTGCTTTATCGAGACTTTTACTTGACATTTATTTAATTTCCTGCTCCTATTGAAAAGGCCACTTTAAACCTGTCGATGCTTCAAAATTCTTAATAGCCATTGTAAGTTTAGATTTGTTCTGAAAAGTGCGCGGATCGTCTAAACCGAACTTGGTAATAGCTTCCAAGTATTTCTTTTCGCGTCCAAGAGTTCGTGCAAAGGAGGTGACATCACTTCGGGATCCCTTTACATTTAAAAATCCTCGATCGCCGCGCGGCTTTACATGGGCCGGAGAAAACATTTTATCGAGGATGAGTTTGATTACTCCACCGAACATGGCGAGCCAGCTTTCGTTAAGCTGATTCTTTTTTAATTGGTCCAAATCAATTTCTATAGAAACTAATTGTTCTTCATTTAGAGGCTGCATAAGATAAATTCCTTTATACTCTATTAAATAGTTGGGTTAATGATATTAAATATATAAAAAATAAGGCCAAATCTAAAAGATCTGACCTTATTTATGGGAGGCGACCGGGTTACGGTCTAGTAGAAGATCTGGTTTTTTGAGCTTTCTTCATTTCTTTAGCTTCTTCTTCGAACTGTCGTATAAGACGCTGTAAATACCAGTGCCGAATAGAAACCGGTAAGTTATAAACTTCAATGAAAGACCACCCCATATGATATTGGAGCAAAAACATTTCTTCATAAACATTCTCTATGTATTCATTGCTTAGGCCAAAAAAAGTCCGTCGTAAACGGAACCTCCAGTCCTTCAGTTTCGAAGCCACAGGCTTCGCACTCAAATGCTTGTCTTAAATCCAATTTAGGAGATATACACTCATAAGCACGTCGAAGGTACCGTGCATCTTTAGCTGGCATGTGATTAATCAAGGCGGCAATATTGCTATGCTCTTTGTTGCCATTAGCCGAAACGATTATGGCTTTGAATTGATCCGTTGTTGTAGATTCGGGTAGCTTTTGCTTCTTCTTTTTGATGGCTAATTTAGCTAGGTGACTTTCTTGTTTTCCGGTCAATAAACGTACTTCAATATCTATGGTGGTCACTGGTAATTTGATGATGAAAGTGCCGCTTCCGGTTTTACTAATATCAAAATCATTATAATTGTCACCCTTATAAATCTGTTTTTCATTTAAATCAAAATCTACTTCTTGGTTGGTGAAGCAGGAGGGACAAATCATTCTAGTTTTATATTCTGCGCCGTAACCACTGATTCGAGCAGCGACCAAAATAGCATTCTTGTCACCAACATATAAACTATCGGGAGAAATCTGCTTATTAACAATAAGATTTGTTAAAAGACGATCTAACGCTACCCCCTTCTTGAGAAGAGTTTGAGAAGAAAGAATATCCTCTTCTTTAGCAGTCATATGACGAATTTCAATATGTGGTTCTCCATATAATGGGTGGTCATCGGGATACAACCTTCCCTCCGAAGGAAGATCGACGAATTCTGTAGGAACAGAAAAATTTAAAGAGCTGTTGTCCACTGTAGCCGCTCTAGTGCTAGCGGGACTTTTATTCCCCGGGGGTGGGCCGCTCATGCGGTCACTATTATTTCTTGACAAATAACACCTCTATTTTAATATTAATATCTATCAGCTACCGCCCTGGTTGAAAAACTTCTTTTTACCATCGGCGGCTACGTCGCTTGTTAACTCTGCCCAATCGTAGCGTAAGCCAATCGTAACTTCTGTTAGGTCGTCGCCACTATAATCTAGGTCGCCATAGCTAACACTAGTAATGAACGCGTTTTTCAGCGCCCAGGCTTCAAGTTCTACTCCAGTGGAGTCGATTTGGACTATTCTTACTCCAAGTAAATTTTTGACAGCTTCAGATTTGGACATAGTAGTCACATCTGTGGCGTCCACGGGTGGATGATAACCTGCTGCCTGAATGATGGCTGCAGTTTCGGCTGCTGCATCTGGACTTACAGGATCAACTAAAACTACTTGAACTTCTCCCCACTCTGTGCGGCCGGGATAATAAAATTTATGATTTAAATAATTATGTTCAACCGTGGTTATAGTAATCTCAGGTTTTTTGGCGCTTTTGGCGTACCATGTGGCGCCGCCCTCCATTCCTTCGAGATATACCAAAAATCTATATTGTCTTTTGGGATCTTTTACGGAAGGTCCCGCATTAGTCCAGAAATTATCACTAGCCATTATTTTGATCTCCTATTAGACTCTCATGTGTAAGTAGTTCTAAAATATTTTTAATCATCAAAAGAAGCTCCAGTACGCGTAATATAGAAGTCAATAGCAATAAACTCAATGGCACGAGCAGGCTTAAGAAAGATTTTAGCATACATAATATTTTGATCCACCTCTTTGGGGGTGGTGGTTGTGCCATCTAAAATAACTTTCCAATCCGTCAATCCTTGTTGGGATTGGATACCTGCCAAGAATGGCTCTACTGCGGATTTAAATCGACCCCAAGTTAATACTGTATTCTGATCAAAAATAACTTCCGATGCCATGATGGATACTTGTTTTTTAATATAAACCAGGAGTCTGCGAACATTGATACGGTCGAGCGCCGTTTGGGTCTGCTGTAACGTCTTTTGACCAAAAACCACAATCCCTTCTGCGGGGAATTTGGCAATCGGATTAATATTATTCATATAAAGAGTGTCTCTGTCTTTTGATGTGACACGCTCTGACACGTTTAAGACCGGGATGGCCGAAGTTGCGTTGAGGCCACCTCGGTTAAATCCAGCGGGAGCAAACCATACTTGTTTTTTCGCCTGCGTATTGGCAAAAGTCCCCAAAACTGGAACGCTGGGTGGGGCCCACAAAACATTCCCCTTGATGGTATCCTTGATTTGTACCCAAGGATAGTAAGTACACCCATAAGAGCCAAGACTTCCTTGAGAGCCAAGCTGGCGGGCAGCTAGCGCGTCACTGGCTTCTTTGACGTTCCCGAACCTTTGGGAAGGGGGAAGATCATTTTCAGTAAACGGGGTATAGACATGGGGGATATCAATGATAGCTAAAGCATCAGATCGTTCGGCACATGTCTCTACTAGTAGCTTAGTCAAGAGTGGTTCCGTTAATCCAGGCATTGTTATTACATTGCATTCAACAAACTCTGGGTCGGATACCGTTTGAATCGCACGTTGAATGGTATAAAAAGCATAATTCGTTTTAGGATCTGGGAAGTCCGATAAAAGCGAGTTTCTGAAGGGTTCCATTTCAGTGATATCGAGGCCGTCGAAGCCGCCGAAGAACGGAGCCGTAAATCGATCATAACCAAGAGATAAAATATTTGTAAAGGCGCCGGAGACACCGCAAGTGATTGAGTCTTGGGAGGCCCGGGATCCAGAGATCCAGACCACATCATCCACCTCTCCACCAACAGAACTGGTAGAAGATACCACAATATCATCTAAAGTAAACGCCCATTGTGGCTCGAAACTGTCTCCCGTTTGGGATGGAAAATCCGTAATCTCCATACCTCCAGGGAGAGCCCAGAGATAATCCACATATCCCGGATCATATCGAGTACCGAGAGACGTTGCACCTTTTTCTTCTTGTTTTAGGGCTGTTTGAAGCCCAAAGTAAGCATTGGTTGGATTAGACATACCCACCGAAGCGGTATGACGCAGAGCAACTTCAGGGAAACATAAGGATGCCGAATAGTTACCCAATTCGAAGACGCCAGGGGCGCCAGTGGAGATTCCACCTGCTTCAGAACCCGTTACCGGGAATAGACTTTCATCGCCACCGGTGATGATACCAGTCGACGAGGCCATCGCGGATCCGCTTGTGGCCAGGGTGCAAATAAACTTATTGGGGCCGTAGACTCCGAAGGGAAGAAGCGAAGCTTCTTGCGTGTTCATTTCTACTTGATCGCTTAGTTCTACACGGATGTATTTGGATTGGTTATCGTATTCACCCTTTTGAAGCAAGCGTTCTTGCCCGGGGGTAGTATCCCATTCCATAAATTTGTTGCCAATAACTTTAGCAATAAATCGGGGAGAATCATCATTTAAATTAACATTACTATATCGTTCGATTACGACGGGATTTTTATCGGTATCCGAAGCGGATCGAAGGACAACCGAAAAAGTTCCATATTGCAGCTCGGGATTGCCGCTTGTATCAGTCGTTGCTCGGATATTTTCAATAGATACTTTGATATTGTCTTGTAACCAGCGGCCGCCGTCTTGAGAGACCAGGCGGAAAAGCTTAAGCATATTATTCGGAGAATAGGATGCAGAATCTGTGCTCACATCTTGAGAAAAGAACCAGCCGGTTTTGGCCTTTGTGAACGGAAATCGATAATCAGTTTTATTGATCGCCGGGGAGGATGGTTGTTCTAAAGGCAAGAGGATCGCATAAGCATCTTCTTGGCTAAGTCGTTGGTCGGCCGGCGTTTTGTCGCTTCCCTTGAGATTGATCCATGAAGCATAACTCTCACCAAGCCAATATTGATTTTGTCCTTCGGCAAAACCCGTAGATTTTACGATGGTAGCATTTGTAACATGAGGGTTTGTATTGAAAACATTTCTAATATATGCTTTATTTCCCTCGTTGAAGTTAAAAGCTGTTTCGTAAACGGAATTTCCGGCGTTATCAAGAACAGCCATTTTATATTCAAAAAGATCGTTTGTGGGTTCGAAAAACCCACAAGTTCCGCCTGTAACAACAGATGTTGCAGACTTCTGCGCGAGAGTTCCAGTCAAAATGAGACCACCATCTTCTACATAAAAAATAGCGCCCAGATATCCGGGCTGTTCGCCAGATCCTGATCGACAAACGAAGAGTCCATAAGCGCCGCCGTTTGTGTCGGGGTCGTCCGTATTAGTATTTGTAGTGGCCCATCCGGCGAGGCCGTGGGTGGATGTTAAATTAGCTGATGGGTGTTCTGTTCCCAAAAGGCGTAGATAAGTCACAGGGCCTACATCGGGCTTGAAGTACGCTTGGGCTCCATATGCTCCATAAGTGGGTCCCGCTGTATTTCCTTCTCGCCAAACATCGCCGCCGCCTTTGCCCGGAACAGGGTTCCCGTACATGGTGACAAAATCAGAAAATGAGTTCACTTTAATGGGGCGCATTCCAGGGCCCATTCGGGATCTACCGATAATAATGGGGCCCATAACAGAAGGCTCGGCCGGGAGTGCAGAGTTATCGATCTCATGGATCATGATTCCCGGTGATACAAATTTAAAACTTTTAACAGGCATGTAATAGTTCTCCTATCCTAACTATGGACTTTGACTTTCGTGGCTTTCATCCTATAAATAGTATAATAAAAACTCAAAATCTATATAATTATAAAGTTCATTTCTTCTTAGGAGTAGGCTCCCACGGGCGCGTATCTCCCAAAATAACTCTCTCGCGTGGGATTCCCACCTTCACTATTGTTTCGCGAGTAGCCATTTTTGGTCTGCGCTCGTTTTCACCTTCGCCTAAGAGATAAGCTAAGATTTTTAGATTAATTGTCGTTTGATATTTACGCTCTTCTTCTCCGAGATTAGAAATATTATTATCAGCAGAGAAATCTCCTTCAATAAAGCCCTCAAATTTATGACCGTCCCAATAAATAAAAAAATTATTAATTTGATTGGTTCTCACCAAGAAGGGAGAAAACATCTCATTTAACTGTTGTTGATATTCTGCGTGCAATATAAGTTCATAGTTGGCTACTACATAAATCGGCATCGGAGAATATATAATATCATAAACGGGCTTTTGATCTTCGAGAGGCGCGGGGGCATTTTGGTCTCTTCCGGCAGTGGCGTTATTGGACCGTACATTATTAACGTTACCAGTTTTTTCCGAGTTAAGCCTTACAGCCATTGGGAGGGCCCCGCCGCGTGCGTCATTAATCGGATAAACATTAGCCCACGCAACTCCCTTCATCTGGGGGTCTTTTATCAAAGATGTTCTGTTGACGGTCATCAAAGGCAAAATAAGGCGCCCATTGGCATCTCGCAAATCTTTATTATCCTTTATTTGAAAAGCTCTTTCATTGGCCACCCATATAAGATTAACTTTCTTCCATCCTTTATTGGTGGTAGCAAAAATGTTTAATTCAGATTCAATCCAATGAACGAGGGCCCTATCTATAGTTTCGATAGTGGAGGGCATAAGTGGCCTCGGCTTGAGCTTCCTTAAAGAAGGGTTTTGAGATTCTTCGTCTTGGCGGAAATATTCTCTATAACCTGCATATTTTTCTTTTTCACTGGGCATCGAACAATCCCTCCCTGGCCATCAAACAAATCGCCGTGATCTCAAATGCATGCTCAATTTGCCCAAAGAGCATTCTGGGGAGTGAGGTCTTGGTGATCTCATATAATGTTTCGCCATACAAAATAAAATCTCCTTCGCGTACAAAAGTGTCCTGATCTTCACATAACCGACGACGGTGGAAATGGATAGTCAAATGCCATTCTTTATCTAGTCCTATATTATCGGAATAAACTGTGGTTGCATCGGGCCATTCTATTAATGCGTAGACTCGTATGGGACCTAAAAAGTTTTTTTGAATGGCTTCTCCATATAAGGAGTGATAGTTGGTTTTATCGCGAGAGATTGGATAATAAACAATTTGTTGACCGATAACCCGTTCCAGCAGTTCATCATTAACTTGCTTAACTAAATTTCTCTCTTTCTCCCCCAGAAAGAGGGGAGGCGGAGGCGCCTCTGGTTGTTCCCAGACAGTAGTTTTATTTTTTTTACGAGGGCCATCGCCCCACTCATCATCATTGGGCATGTTGATTTTTTATCCTTGGTAAATTAATAGAGGGATTTCTTTAAAAATCGCCTCAACGGCCGCTGCTGTTTCGGCATCACTTTTCATTAATTCAGTATAAGTAACTTGATCTAATATTTCCTTTAATTCATCGCGTAAAGCCGTCTGCTCAGTCGCAGCTTGACCTAAAAGTTCAGTAGCATTTAACTGAGTATCATTTCCTGGAATGGGAATTGACTGAAATTTTCCTCGAATTTGACCTAAAGTTTCTTTAGATAAAGCCAAGGCAAATCTGCGGATCCATTGTTTACCAATCGCATTAATATTAGCATATGGAATATTATCAAAAGGAATCGTATTTAAGTTATTAATTCCATCAATACCCATATCATATTTATTATTATTTTCCCAAGCATTGGGCTCAACATTAAAATCTACCCACATCTTATTATAAGTGTCAATAATTTCTGGCATAGGAAATATTCTTAACTTAGTATCTTTCAACTCATAAGAATAATGAGATAGTCGGGTCCACAGATGATCCTCATAGGCCATGGCTTGTAATTTATTCTGCCAAACTGGGATTACTTCAAAAGTAGAATCATCAGTATATTGCCCATAATATAAAAGGTTCCCAACCACATTTAAACCACCATAATATCCAAAGAATCTCCACATCGCTTGCGGAGTTTTATAATAAACTTTTCGGATTATGCATCTTTTATCTCCTACTGTTCCACTGAACTCAGGACTTGTTGAGATTATTTCTTGTATATCATAATCTTGTTGTTG
>Ga0098044_1001871_pt1 | contig 10954 bp, 9 predicted proteins | sample 10_taG_FD_75053 | JGI IMG/M metagenome (GOLD analysis project Ga0098044, IMG submission 75053) | Marine viral communities from the Subarctic Pacific Ocean - 10_ETSP_OMZ_AT15264 metaG | ecosystem: Environmental > Aquatic > Marine > Oceanic | place: Pacific Ocean | collected 2015-01-16 | reverse complement strand
TGGGGGAGCTGCGAAATCAGGATGGAAGGCGGGAGGCCCGACACCTGGGAAGCCTTCAGCCTCTGGTAGAGGGGGCTCAGGAGGAGGCAATGTTGTAAACTTCAACCCTCAAATCCAACAGAATCGAGACGGTGGCGGTGGTAGCCAACAACAACAAAAACAAGAAAGGGAGCCGCTTGTAGGTAAAGCCCTTGGTCAAGCTGAACGTGCTCAAAAAATAGCATACGCCGGTGGTCATACGAAATATAGAGCTAAGCAGGTTCTCGGAATCGCGAATAAAGTTAAGGGAGGAATAGCTAGAATGGCTCAAGGCGTTATGAGAACGGCACAAAGCACCGGCGGTAATGCCTAAAAATATTGCTGTCTTCTTTGGGGATGATACATTTCCTAAAAAAGGGCGTGGACGTAGTACAAAAAAGTTCGAGGAAGCTCTTTCTAGAGTAGGGCATACACTACAACATCTAAATATTACTCATTTATTTCTCCCTTCGTATAAAGGCACTAATGTTGTAGCGGGACTCCTCCTAAAAAAATTAGAAATTCCATATACTTTAGTAATACCCCACCCTAGTTTTGGTAATATGTCATCCCTAAGGTCCAAAGTAACACTAAGTCTACTTTCTAAGGCCGCGGAGCGCACAATAATTCTGGGGGATACCAGCTCAGACACTGATATTCTGTACGATATTGAGGGTGTTACAGACGATTTTGTAGATTATATTTCAAAACATTGCAATGCAATAATTGTAGCCCATTCCGAGGATATGCTTACTTCAAAGTTTTCAAAATTAATCGACCGATTTCCTGAAGACACTTTTGAAAAAGCATATAAATTTACCTACTAACCTATAGTAGTAGCGGGAAGTTCAGGCCCAAATTTAGATATAAACGCTTGTCGGTTATCATCAAATGTTCCTGATGTATTCCCGCCAGATTTATGTCGCAGAAGAATTGGAGCAGTCACATTTATAAATCCTTTTCTAAAAGCTTGGTATGTATAGAAAATATCATAGAAATGCCACCCGCTTGGGAATGAACTCGGCTTTTTAAGCTGTATAGAATTTAAGAGTGCTCCTGTCGCGGCTAAGAATACACCATCTAAAACTACAGTTCGAGCGTATCTTCCGTACATATCCAAAGACATAGTTTCAAGATTTTTACCATGAAATACTGCTCCTGATAAGTGGTTTGTTGGATGACCTGGGGTGTGGCTTGGTCCGTAATTTCCCCACCACACACAATGAGCGGGTAAAGATTTACTGCCTGCAACTCCTAAAAATCCAGATTTAGGATGGTTGAAATGTAAATCTAAAACCCTATTAAATGAGTCTACGTCATTAAGAATTTGAATATCATCATGGCACATGATAACATGGTCAGTTGCGAGAATACCAAAGTCTTTAACCGCATCTGAGTAAGCATCAAAGATTGACGATTTCCCAATCAAAACCTTAACATCAAATCCTGCTCCGGTTAGGTACTTTTTTAAATCTTCTAAAGTTTCTGATTCTCCAGTGCGAGAAGGTATAAATGCGTATTTTTCCATACTATATAAAAGTAACAGGACTATAATAAATTACATGACAAATGAAGAAATTTTAAAAGAATTTAATAAATGTGCGGAGGACCCAATCTATTTTATTAATAACTATATTAAAATTATCCATCCTTTGAAAGGACAAATCCCATTTGATTTGTATAAATTTCAAAAACGGATTGTTAGTGAAATTGATAGCAATCGATTCAATGTCATTAAAAAGTTTAGGCAGGCCGGAGTTACGACCATTATGTGTGCTTATTCCCTTTGGTTTATAATCTTTCAAGAGAAAAAGAATGTCATGGTAGTGTCTATTGGGGACCGTGAATCCACTGCATTCTTGGCTCGCGTGGTAGACATGTATGAGCAACTCCCCCCTTGGCTACAGCCTGGTGTGCGGGAGAGAAACAAGCATAACTTAGTTCTGCAAACCTCAAGCAGAATCAGGTCGCAACCCGCAGGTGCAGGTAGAGGTGAATCCGTGTCGTTGCTTGTTGTAGATGAAGCCGCATTCATCCCAGACATGGCTGAATTTTGGGCAGCTATGTACCCTACCCTATCCACGGGAGGTGACGCTGTCCTGTTATCGACTGTTAATGGGATGTCCAACTTATACTATGAAATCTATAAGGGAGCCGAGAGAGGGGAAAACACTTTTAATATTATCGATATCTTTTGGAGAGAACATCCTGAATACACTGAAGAATGGGCAAAGGAGATGAAACCAGCTCTTGGGGATAGAATGTGGAGCCAGGAGTATGAGTGCGATTTCCTAGGAACGGGAGATACCTTTATTAATGCCGACACTCTTCGGAGAATGACAGATAATACTGACTCTAACTTCTCATCACGATATAACAACAGATTAAGGGTATTTAAAGAGCCAGACCAGTTTCACAACTATGTTATTGCGGTGGACGCATCATTCGGTAGGGAACAAGATTACTCAGCGTTTCATGTTTTGAATATGTATAATGGGGAACAGGCGGCAGAATTTTATTCCAATAACGTTTCTTTAAAATCCTTTGCGAAAATCATACATGATGAGGCAACGAAGTACAACCTAGGGCATGTTGTAGTCGAACGAAATGGACTAGGGTTGGCTCTAATCGAAGAGTTGTGGGATGAATTAGAATATGAAAACATGTGGTGCGACGATAAAGGAGAAATCGGACTACTCGTCACCTTAAAAAACAGAGATACAATTTTAAGTGTTTTAGAAGAAGGACTGCGAACCTCCAAATACAAAATTAATTCAGAGAGAACAGTACATGAATTGCAGACATTTATTATTACAGAAACAGGTAAAATGGAAGCGGATGAAGGGTACCATGACGACCTAGTCATGAGTTTAGCGATTGGCATGTATACATGTAATCAAATTTTTCTAAAGAGCCCTATTGCGATAGAGACTCTAAAAGAGGACAAGAGCACAAAAACAGTGGCTGACCCAATCGGGAAGTCTAAATATAGTGACTTTAGTTCTAAAGCCAAACTTAAGGAATATATGAAATGGGTTCTGAGAGAATAGATAACGACGAAGATAAATTATTAGAAGAGTCTGGATTCACTGAATTCCCCGAAGCTACAAGGTTCGGTGGGGATTCTTTTGGAAATGGCAGGTTTTTTGCATTTTTTAGCAAAGTATTTGGACGTAAGAAAAAAGGACGACCAAAACTCCAACCGCCTCTAACAGGAGATGCTCAGGACGCCAAAGGTGGTGACCTCATGCCTCCAGGGGATGGTGGGCACGGTGGGGGTATGGGTGTTGGAGTAGCTAAAGGATTTCTTAAGCTGCCTAAAATCGAACATGCGCGAAGAACTAGACATCGCAAATACGAACTAATGGATGATTATCCTGAGATTGGTGCGGCTTTAGATATCTATTCAGACGATTCAACATTGAAAAATGAAGATGGGACACCGTTTGTTGTTGAAACAGAGGATGAAATTGTAAAGGAGGCTCTCGAGAAGTTTATCGATAAAATCGATTTAGAAACTCATATTTGGGATATTACTAGAAATGTTGCCAAATATGGGGATTGTTTCGTTGAAAATATTGTAGACTTAAATAACTCCGAAGCGGGAATTCAGAGGTTAAAGATTCTTAACCCTAACTTCATGTACAGGGTTGAGGATACTTATGGATACTTGAAAAAGTTTTATCAGGAAATCCCAAAGCCTGGCGATTCGCCCGCGGGAAGGCCCCCCATGGATTCAATGGGTATGCACGGGACGGGAAATACAAACGATAAAATTATCACACTTGATAAAAACCAGATTATCCATTTCAGACGGCACACCTCTGATGCCAATTATTATCCCTATGGAAAATCAATCTTAGCTCCTGCTATTCAGGCGTGGAATGCTTTGAAGATGATGGAGGACGCAATGCTTATCTACAGATTGCAAAGAGCTCCTGAACGAAGAGCGTTTTATATCGAGACCGGTTCTATCCCACAAAGCAAGGTTGAAAACTTCATGGAGCGGATTAAGCAGAAGTTTAAGAAAGAGAAGTTTTGGAACCCAGACACTGGTTCGATTGATGAGAGATACAATCCATTGTCCGCCGATGAGGATTTCTTCATCCCTACTAGGAATGGGCAAGGTACGAAAGTAGAGACGTTGCCTGGCGCTCAAAATCTCGGTGATGTGGATGATGTTAAGTATTTCAGAGATAAGCTCCTGGCAGCATTGAAAGTTCCTAAAGACTTTATCGTAGAAAAGGAACAAGCCGGAGAACGAAAAGCCAACTTAAGCCAGCTAGATGTAAAATTCTCAAAGACGGTAATGAGGCTTCAAAGAGATATTGAGTCAGGTCTTAGAATTTTGTGCCAGCGGCACTTACAGTTAAAAGGCTTCCCCCCAACAATGTACAACAATTTTAGAATTTCTTTGTACCCGCCTTCTGATATGTTTTTGAAGCGCCGGCTAGAAACAGATGAGCAAAGACTAAGAATTGTACAAGCTGCCAAAGGGTTGATGCTCTTCTCCGATGAGTACATCTACCACACGTACTTCAACCTTTCGGATAAAGAGATTGCTGACATCAAAGAGCAGCTTAAAAAGGAGCAAGAGGAAATGGCAAAACAGCAAGAAGCTTTGGCTCCTCCGGCTCCTCCTATGGCTGGAGGAATGGCTCCTCCAGGAATGGAAGGTCAAGTACCCCCAGGAGAAGGGGGTGAAGTTCCCCCAGTTCCACCTGGCGGGGGTGGTCAAGTTCCTCCTCCGGGTGGTACACCGCCACCTGGTCAATAAAAAACTTAAAAAAGTTCAAAAAAAATAACTTAAAGGGTGTATATACTATACATGCCTCGGTCATATGAATAATTTCAGCAAAAATTTAGACTCCTTTTTCGGCTCCAGAGACAAACACCTTACTAAAATAAATGAGGCTGTTGACTATCTAAGCCGGTCTACTCGTGAGAATCTCGCAATTCTTAATATTGATTCCGAAAAGAGCCAAATTTCTATGGTTTCGGAATCTGATAATTTAATTAATTGCCGATTTAACATTGTAGGGGGCACGGTAAGGTTGGACCAATTCTCATCGGAAAAACTTTCCGAAGTTTTATCTGATACGTATATGGATTCCTACGCTTCAAATAAGGTGTCCGACTTCGTAAACTCCCTTCGAGAAAATAAATTTGAAAATGCCGATACAAATTTCTCCGACCTTCTGACAGCGTTTACTAACAGGAGTCAAGTAAGCGAGTATAGAGCGCAGGTAGGTAAAGCTAAGGAGTCATTAGACAAAAATATCTTCGAAACTGATAATGAGAAGTTTAGCCAACTTAAAGAGCTTACAGGGAATATCAAAAATGAAATAAACAATATTGAAGAATTTGATATGGATATTATTAATGCGTTGAAACTGAACAACGCGATGGCTAAAGCTTTTAATCTTCCAAAACAAGACCTTGAAACGTTACAAGAAGTAATTGTACCCCAAGATAGCAAGTCTTCTTTATATCAAATGATTTCTGAAAATGAATTGGTTCGGAAAGAAATTATAAACGCAAAAGGGAACCTGGCCGGAGCATGGCATAGTAACTCTGCGATTTCCGAGTTGGCATCATGTATTTATGAAAATGAAGACCTTGTTGGGGAAAAACTACTTACGGTTGTTGAGGAAATTCCTTATTTTGCGCTAGCTAGTAAACGTGAAATCCAAGAGGTTCTGGCGTCTACATATGAGGTTATCAACCCAGGTACAGTATCCACAAAAGATATCCGGCAGTATACATCTAAGCTATTTGAAGCTAAAAAGCCACTTAAAGAAGTTATCGTAGAAATGCTGAATATTAATTATGGTATCAATATTAACAACCTTAAGATGGTTCCGTCTTTCAAAACATTAGCTGAAACTCAATCTTCCCTCTTTACCCTCCTTTCTGAGCACCTCGAAAAGGGGGGTCTTTGCCAGAAAACTGCAAAAGAATTTGGCTCATACTTAAGGAACAAGAGCGGCGTCGGGGTATTGGATGTGTCTGATTTTGTAATGGAGTTGTTTAGCGACATCTCCCTTGAAGACGAAGATTTAACTCACTTCATGAAGCCTGTAAACTTGCAAGAGGCAATTAAAGTCCTCATGAAAGGCAAGGACAAGGACGAAGATGAGCATAAGGAACGCAGTAACGATGATGAGGACGACCCTGTAGACGCTAAAAAATTAAAAGCGGTTGCTAAAAAAGCTAAGGACATCGCATCAAAACTAAAAGGTGAGGACCCTGAAAAAGATGATGATGGCGAAAAAGATGGAGATGATACTGAGGCGGACAGGGATGTTGACGGCGACGGTGATGTTGATAACGTAGACAAAAAGGTAACCGGCGAGAAGAAAGACATCAAAAAGGCTATGAAGGAAAAGCAAGCCAAGGACAAGAAAGGCGAGAAAGAAATAGAGGAAAGCAAATGGGAGAGTGGAATCGGTAAATATAGTGCTGAAAGAGTACAAGACTTCACACCCCCTACCAAGAAGGAAGTTGAGGCAGAGCGCAAAAGGAGAAAGGAAGCTGGCTTAAACCCGGATGGAAGCAAAAAAAACAAGAAAGACTTGAAGGAACAAGCAGAGATGGAACAAGCAGAGATGGGACAAGCAGAGATGGGACAAGGCCCTGCACCCGAAGAGGCTGGTATGGGAGAAGAGATTCCTTCAACAGGAGACGACTCCCCTGAAATGCCCGGCTTGTCTGACGATGAGATGACCGATTTGGTATCGGACTTAGAAACCATTTTCCAAGATATTGATTTCTCTAAAGGACAGGAAGTATCTCAAGAGGAACAAGCAGAGGAGGACGAAGCCATAGCTATGGAAGAAAAAGAATCTGAGCTAGCTCAAGCGCAACAAGACCTACAATCTGCCCAGGAAAAGGTGAACTCTATGATGGCTGACCCTGAAGGAAAAGTTACGGAAGCTAGTAAAGGCTATGATGAAGACGATGTAAAAACCGCCACGCGTCAAGTTAGGCGAGATAATGAGGGAGAAGGATGGGTTTACTCAGATGAAGACCCTACTTTTAAAGCATCGCTAACAGGTGAACTGGCTAAGGGAACAAAAGAAGGTGCATATAAACCGCGTCCAAAATATAAACCGCGTCCAAAAAAGAAAAAATCATGAGAGCAATAGGGTGAGGCAGCAGAAGTTTAATTATCTTCATCCTCTAAGACGTATTCCTGTTTAAGCCAATTAAGCAGTGCGTCCACATGCTTGTCTCGGACAAGTGTAAGTTGGCTGATAATACTAGTTAAAGATTTTACGGAGTCCTCTGTAATCATGTTACTGTCCAACAGCTTTCGGAGGTTTAAAAGAACATCCGCATACTCAACGGCATCAAATTCCGTCAGCTGGTTAACTTTGTATTTCTTTTTTTTACGTTCCATGTTCGTCTACGGCGAAGTTTAAGGATTTGTAAGACTTAACCCGTTCTTTAGAGTGCTTTGAAAGGTAAGGGGCTTCATCTTTAAAATCAAAGATATATACCTTTCTCTTGGACTCATGGGTTCTTAATGCGCGCCCAAGAGCTTGCAAGGTGGCGATTTCCGATTTTAAGCCACGGGCATTAACTAAATGAGTTATTTCTGGAATATCAACGCCAGTTTGAAAAATTGTTGTAGCAATAAGAACTGAGGTCTCGGAATCAACAAATTCTTTAACAGTCGAGTTTCTTACAGATAAACCGTCCTTGCCCTCAAGTTTTAAAGAGTCTGGAATGAGCTCTTGTAATACTTTAGCATGGTTTAAGTCCTTTACCAAGATTAAAGTTTTCGAGGGCACTTTTTGTACTTTTGCAACAATAGAAGCAATTAAGCCATTCCGTAATTCATTTTCAGTAATAGCTTTACGGTATATATCAATATAAGAATCTCCTGCCTCAAAAGGAACCGAAGGTGCTGGAAGGATGTGTATTTTAGGTTTTGTTAAAAATCCCAAATCCACAAGTTCTGATGCGTCAACTTCAGTAATAACACTTCCTAAGGCTGAAATTAGATTAAGTTTAGCTATTTTATCTGAAGGAACTGTTGCTGTCATACCAATTCTGTAGGAGGCTTTAGGGAATGATTTTATAACCTTTGTAGAAAATTTTCCTTTAGAAAATTCATGAACTTCATCAAAGATTATAAACTCTGAATGTTTTAAGTGAGTATCAAGGACTTTATCAATAGATTGTACAGTACACAAGGTTATGGGTTTGATATCAACACCCTCACCAAAAGCTACCCCAACATCAAAACCATGCTTAGTAAGAAATTCATAAGTCTGATAAACTAACTGTTTCTTATTAAAAATCACCAGACCAATATGATTTTCTAAAGCTTTTAAAAGTCCCGCAAGAATTACTGTTTTACCTGAACCAGTAGGAGCTTGTAATATACAGCCTTTCTTCTTTAAAGCTTTTTCTATTAGTATTTTTTGATAATCTCTATATTCAATTGAAGATAAAGAATAATCATTTATTAATATATCCTTTCTATTATCTTCTATTTTATATTTTAATCCTGCTATTGTTAAATCTTCCTTTATATATGATAGCAAACCGGAACCGAATTTTCCTGTCTTTTTTTCAAAGAATTTTTTAGTCCCGTCCCAACGTCCTTGTTTATAAGAGGATACGAATTTGTATCCGTCAACTTTTATTTTATATTTTTTTTCTAAAATATTTTTTAACTTCTCGTTGTTAGTTTCTAAAATTGACGTAAGATTATTAACAATTATCTTCATAGACGTACTATTATATACTGTCATTATAGTCCCTTATGACCAATTCTAATTATGTTTGGAAAAGATAAAGAAAAAAATATTGTCGATATAGCGAAAGATTTCGAAGCGAGTAGCCCTACACCAGAATCTGATAGCGGGGATTATAGACCCCCCGTGACTGCTGATAGTTCTGTTCCAGAGGTTACCCATATTAAGGATGCCCTGGCGTCTCTCCTTGAAAACGTTGAAACTAAAGATACCTACGTGGAGTTCAACCTCCCTTCTATGGGTAAATTTTACAAAGGATACGATAAGGAAACCATAGGTGTTCGACCTTTAAAGTTCTCCGACGAAAAAAGAATCCAGCAATCAGCTGTTGGTGACAGAGCTTTAGATTCGTTGAACGCTGTATTAGCATCCTGTCTGAGAGGGCCAAACTTTATGGAATTAACCATTCCGGACAAACTTTATGCTTTGTATCGATTACGTCAGATTTCATACGGCTCTACGTACTCTTTCCCCCAGAAGTGTGAATCGTGCAAGAAAGAGAACGAAATTAATTACGAACTATCCTCGATGAAAGTGGACTACCTCGCGGGCAGCCCAGAGGAATTACTTACTGTTGTTCTCCCAGACTCTAAAAAGACCGCGGTCGTCAAATCTCTTAGGGTTAAGGATGAGGACAAGATGACCTCTATAAAGGATGTTATTCAAACTCTTCCTAATTGGATTGAGAGGATTGAGGAGCATAAGGACCCAAATATTATCTCCCTTTTTGTGGAGGGTACCACCGTAAGGGATGTAGCTGCTCTGCGTAAAGCAATCTATTCCCCCCCTTATGGTATGGATTCCGAGTATAATTTCTTCTGCCAAGATTGTGGGACAAAGAATGAAATGAATATTGGTATTAACGCAAATTTTTTCTTCACGAGCTAGAAGCACGCGTTGAGGGGCGTATTTTAGATGTGGAAGCCTACACCCTCGTGAAGCAGTTAAAATTTGATTACACCTCAGTCCAGCACATGTCTTCCCTTGACCGGAAGCATTTTCTACAGTTATATGGGAAGGAAATGAAACTTAGAAAAGAATCCATGGAATCCATAAAAAACAACCGCTACAGGAGGTAGATAAAATCGGCATAATGGTAACTAAAATTACTATATAAATTATGTCACCCCCCGCTTATTCTGTAACCGGCACTGTCGGGTCAGTCACCGGCGCCGATTTCCATGCCTCAGCTGATGATATCTATGTGTTCCGCCAGGAGCAAGATTGCGTAATTCATTACGAAGTAATCCAATACTCAAATACCCAGCGGAAAAGAGCTTGGCCCCCGCTACCCTCAACAGCGTCAGGTCTTCATATTACTGTTGGCCACTCCGCCCACGGAACCTCCATTTTTTCTTACCAGACTACGGGGAGCCCGTGGGTATACCTGCAACAAACTTACCAATTCAGTGGCCATGGCGGGGGGACCACCAGCGGGTTGGGCCTTTCAGGTATGATATATTGCCCTGACAATTATGGGGTTCACCAAAGAGCGTATATCCCAGGCAAGGATACCACCTACCGAAGTTGGATTGTGTATGACGACTTCATTCTCCCTTATACGAATCATCAAATCATTGATGGCGCAGACGAGGGCGTCGCTGCTCAATTAGTTGTTCGAGCATTTATAAAAAGCATTGGGATTGGCGGAGCTGGTTTTGGCATAGATGGCTCGGGAACTCCCGCCAATCCGTATTGGAGATCCGACCTCGTGGTTTAGCGTGTAATGTGTAATACATTATGAAAATTAACAACATTACTGTAGTTCCTCGGAACAACCGTCCTACTGTTTTAGGTAAGACGGCGTTGGAACTGTATTACATTAAGGGTGGAGTGTACACTGACCCTTACCAAGTTTGCTCTGTTATTTTAGTCCCGGATACTGTTACGTCCAGCACGTACCATAAGACCATCACAAACGGGGACCCAGAGCGTTATTTGGATTATGAGTCTTCTAGCACACGTTATGGTAATGTCGCGTCAGGGGTTGTCTCTGCGGTTGACATGCGATGGCGTAATTTGGTGCCCGAAACACAGGAACATGTGTCTGACCCCGACGCGACAGAGTTTAATCCAGTTAATTACGGAGGGGATGTTAATTCTGCAAGTGGGATTTTCAAAATTGGTGATGGGCATTTCGCTGTTGTGCTTCAGCCTGGAGGTCTTTA
>Ga0098044_1001869_pt1 | contig 10960 bp, 13 predicted proteins | sample 10_taG_FD_75053 | JGI IMG/M metagenome (GOLD analysis project Ga0098044, IMG submission 75053) | Marine viral communities from the Subarctic Pacific Ocean - 10_ETSP_OMZ_AT15264 metaG | ecosystem: Environmental > Aquatic > Marine > Oceanic | place: Pacific Ocean | collected 2015-01-16 | reverse complement strand
CTCAAATCCACGCTTCCGACCCAATAACGGGAAGACCCATGCGGATTGTCGTTGCCGGAAATTTCAATGAACGCAAGGCGGGCGCGAATTTCTATGCGACGGTGCGCAAACTCGCCAATGGCTTCACGCGCAATGGCCATATGGTTCTTCAGTTTAGCGACCGCGACGTGTCGCGCGAGCAGGGCCGTTATGGCATAGGCCGTGCGGGCGATAGTGAATCCAACCGCCGTCTTGTCGAGCTCTGCCGCAACTTCCGGCCTGAGCTTTTGCTGCTGGTTCATGCAGACAAGATATCGAATGAGACCTTACGCGAAGTAAAGGCGTACACGCCTGCGCCACGCATCGCTGTCGTCAATCTCGATCCTTTGTTTCTGCCCGAGAACCCGCCGCGTATCCGCCGCTTTGGCGAAGTCGTAGACATCACCTTCATCACCACAGCGGGTGAGAAGCTTGCCGCCTATGCGACGCCCACGCACCGTCTGACCTTCATGCCGAACCCGACGGATGAGTCCATCGAAACTTTCACTTGTTTCGAGCGTACGGATCAGTCGGTCGATCTTTTCGGTGGCATCGGCAGCGAAAAGGGCACGCCCTGGCGGGCGGAGGCCATGCGCGCTTTGCGCGAGGCGGTGCCGGAAGCGCGCTATGGGTTCTATGGAATCGATGGCAAGGCGCCGCTCTCGGGCGCTGCTTACTATGACGCCATTGCCGATGCGCGTATGGGGCTCAATCTCAACCGGTCTGACGAGGATTATCTCTATTCGTCGGATCGCATCGCGCAATTCGTCGGCAACGGGCTTCTCACGTTTGTCGCGCGTTCGAGCGGATATGCAGAAATTTTCGGTGAGGACGAACTTGCCTTTTACGACGGGCCGGACGATCTCGCCGCCCGCCTGCGGCATTTCCTGAAGAATGATGCCGAGCGACGGGCCGTGGCGGCCAAGGGTCATGCGAAATACCACGCGATCTTCAATGATCGTCTCGTGGCGCAATTTCTGGTTGAGGCGACGTTCGGTTTTCTTGACGACGAAGACTATGCCTGGCCGACCACGATTTACGGCGGCTGAATTTTTCGTCGGAACGCAATTACCAGATCGGAAATAGATGTGCCCCGCTCACGGTATCCGAGGTGGGCGAAATACCGCGAGCGAGGCACGATAGCCGCCGCTTTCTGCGGAGGCGGAGGTCAGTGCTATGGGTTTGGGCGGGACCACAGCGCTGACGCTTCTGCGATGTGTCCTGGCTCGAATGGTGGGCACCCATTCAGGTGAGCGGGGACATCCTCACAGTAGTTTGCCAAACGTTTATGTTGGGTTAACGATTTTTTAATCAATCCAATTAATCGACCATGTTGCGAATCGCCCCTTGCGTTGAAAGCAGGATAGATACGATTCGTTATTCACACGGTAAAAGGGAAATTTTTCTATGACAACACTTTTTGCGTGTGTTTCAACTTAAATTTGCACAGCTTTCCATCTATCTCGTCGGCAGGGCAGACAAGAGGCTTCAATGTTGGCAAGGCTGGATTTTGTGGGGGCAGGTCACTATAAAGCCCCTAAATCGCGCCCGGAGATGGCGCAACGATCAAAGCTCTGGAGTCAGAATGGCCGGCCATTCCCAATTTAAGAACATCATGTATCGCAAGGGCGCTCAGGATAAGAAGCGCTCGAAGATATTTTCAAAGCTCGCCAAGGAAATCACCGTGGCGGCCAAGATGGGCCTGCCGGACCCGGCTTTTAACCCGCGTCTGCGCTCGGCCGTTCTGGCGGCGCGGGCTGAAAACATGCCGCGCGACAACATCGAACGCGCCATCAAGAAGAGTTCGGATCAGGGTGGCGAGAATTACGACGAAGTGCGCTACGAGGGCTTCGGTCCGGGCGGTGTCGGCGTCATCGTCGAGACGCTGACGGACAACCGCAACCGCACCGCGAGTTCGGTACGTTCGCTCTTCTCCAAGAATGGCGGCAATCTGGGCGAAACGGGCTCGGTCTCCTTCATGTTCTCGCGCCTCGGCCAGATCGACTATGCCGCTGATGTCGCTTCTCCCGATGACATGCTGGAAGCCGCTATCGAGGCGGGTGCGGAAGATTGCAGCTCCAGCGAAGAGGGCCATGAGCTTTTCTGCGAGGCCGAGGCCCTGCATGAAGTCGTGCAAGCGCTCGAAGACAAATTCGGCGAGCCCAAGTCAGCCAAGATCGTCTGGAAGCCGCAGAACACCATCGAAGTCGATGACGAAAAGGCCGAGACGCTGGTAAAATTGCTCGAAGCGCTGGACGACGACGACGATGTACAGCAAGTTTATTCAAACTTCGAGTTGTCCGATTCGATGATGGAGAAGATGTCGGCCTCCTAAGGCTTGGCTCTTGTCAGACGGGATTCGGACCTGAACAAACAGGCCCCTACCATGTCGGCCTCTCTTCGATTTCTCGGTATCGATCCGGGTTTGCGCGCAACGGGCTGGGGCGTCATCGACGTCAGCGGCTCGCGGCTTACGCATGTCGCCAATGGCACGATCACGTCGAATGATCGCTTGAGCCTTGCCGAGCGTTTGGTCCAGATCGAAGCCGGTCTCGTTGAAGTGCTTTCCAGTTTTCAGCCCGATGGCGCGGCGGTTGAACAGGCCTTCGTCGCGCGCGATCCTGTTGCCGCTCTCAAGCTGGGGCAGGCGAGGGGTATTGCGCTCCTCGTGCCCGCGCGCCTCGGTGTGACGGTCGCGGAATATGCACCCAATCACATCAAGAAGTCGGTCGTCGGCGCGGGCCATGCAGGCAAGGGACAGATCCGTATGATGGTCGAAATGCTGCTGCCCGGTTGTGGCGCGGCGACGGAGCATGCGGCGGACGCTCTGGCGATTGCCATTTGCCACGCGCATTCGGGCGGCGCGAACGAGCGCATTGCCGCCGCCCTTCTGCGTGAGGCAAAATCTGCGAAGGCGAAGCGCGCATGATCGGACGTCTCAAAGGTCTGGTGGATGAGGTTGGTGTCGATTGGGCGATCATCGACGTCAATGGCGTTGGCTATCACGTCACCTGTTCGCGCAAGACGCTCGCTTCCATGCCCGGCATCGGCGAGCCGACGACGCTTTCCATTGAAACGAAAGTCAGCGACGACGCGATCCGTCTGATTGGCTTCGTCTCCGATCTCGAACGCGACTGGTTCCGTCTGCTGCTCAGCGTGCAGGGCGTCGGCACGCGTGTGGCGCTGGCGCTTCTCGGCACCTTGTCGCCTGCCGATCTTGGCCGCGCCATCGCGCTTGAAGACAAGAAGGCAGTGTCGTCGGCGCCGGGCGTCGGTCCCAAGGTCGCAACGCGCATCATCACCGAGTTGAAGGACAAGGCGCCACAAGGTGGCGACCTGCATGAGGTGCTGGGCGTTGAAGTCGCCGCCGTCTCGACAGGTCAGTCGGGCGCAATGCGTGATGCCGTATCTGCGCTCACCAATCTCGGTTATCCGCAGGCGCAGGCTTCCGGCGCCATCGCCGCCGCCTTGAAGCGGCTTGAAGGCGAGGCAAGTGCCGAACAGTTAATCCGGCAAGGATTGAAGGAGTTGGCGCGTTGAGTGATCGTCTTATCAATGCCGCAAAGCGTGAAGAAGACGACGTCGAGCGTTCGCTGCGTCCGCAGGTGCTTGGCGATTTTGTCGGTCAGGCCCGCGCGCGCGAAAATCTTGCCGTCTTCATCGAAGCCGCGCGCGCGCGTGGTGATGCGCTTGATCACGTTCTCTTTGCAGGCCCTCCCGGTCTTGGCAAGACGACGCTCGCGCAGATCGTGGCGCGCGAGCTGGGCGTCAATTTCCGCGCGACCTCCGGTCCTGTCATTTCCAAGGCGGGCGACCTTGCCGCGCTCCTCACCAATCTTGAACCCAATGACGTTCTCTTTATCGATGAAATCCATCGTCTGACGCCTGCGGTGGAAGAAGTCCTCTATCCCGCGATGGAGGATTTCCAGCTTGATCTCATCATCGGCGAAGGCCCCGGGGCACGTTCGGTCAAGATCGATCTCGCGCCTTTCACGCTTGTTGGCGCAACGACGCGCACAGGCCTTTTGACGACGCCCTTGCGTGATCGTTTCGGCATCCCCGTGCGCCTCAACTTCTACGAAGTCTCCGAACTTGAGCTGATCGTGCGCCGTGGCGCGGGTCTTTTCGGTATGGATATGACGGAAGAGGGCGCGCATGAGATTGCGCGTCGTGCCCGCGGCACGCCGCGCGTCGCCGGTCGCCTATTGCGCCGTGTCCGCGACTTTGCGGCGGTCGACGGAGTCGAACGCATTGATGCGAAAGTGGCTGACAAGGCTTTGCAGCGTCTCGAAGTCGATGAACTGGGGCTTGATGCCCTCGACCATCGTTATCTGCGCGCCATTGCCGTGAGCTTTTCCGGTGGTCCTGTCGGCGTCGAGACGGTGGCGGCTTCGCTTTCGGAACCGCGTGATGCCATCGAGGAAATCATTGAGCCTTATCTGATCCAGCAGGGGCTCGTGAACCGCACGCCGCGCGGGCGTATTCTCACCGCTGCGGCCTTTGCCCATCTCGGCCTGCCGCTGCCCAAGGGCGGCATTCCCGGTCAGGCGGGCCTCTTCAACGATGATGAGGACTTATGAGTTCGCGTGAGTGGCCAGACCTTTCCGGTCGCATCGAAGGCAAGACGCATATTCTTCCGGTGCGTGTTTATTACGAGGACACGGATTTTTCCGGCATCGTCTATCACGCCAATTATCTGCGTTTTGCCGAACGCGGCCGCTCGGACTTTCTGCGGCTCACAGGCGTCAGTCACACCGACCTCTTCGAGGCCGACGTGCCGCTTGCTTTCGCTATTCATCGTATGGAAATCGACTTCGTCCGGCCTGCCCGCATCGACGACCGGCTGGAAGTCCACACCCGTTATGTGAAGGCGGGTGGGGCGCGGCTTGAGGCGGAGCAGGTGATCTGGCTCACCCCTGCCGAGGGGGCGCCTGTCGAGATATGGCGTGCGCGTGTGCTGGCGGCCTGCATTGATGGCGAAGGACGACCGCGCCGTCTTCCGAAGTCTACGCGCGAGGCGCTGGCGCCCTATGTCGACGAGGCGGCGGCGTCATGAGTTGTTGTGCGGTTGCAACATCGGCTCGCCAAGCTGATGGACTTGATGATAAAGTCAACAAACGCCACGGTTTAGACACAATCTGTGGACTAACTTCGCCATTAATTTGGGGGAATATGGGCATGGATGGACATGCCGATGTGCAGGACTGTGCCCTGCGCCGGGATGTCCTCGTGTCCTTCTTGCCGCCTGCCTCATCTTTCGAGGCGCTCTCGGAAATGGATTCATAATGGACCCGACGACTGCTACTCAACACATTGATACCGGCGTGAACACGGCGCAGGTGATTGCCAATCCGACCGTGAATGCTGCGCCGGTGGACTTCTCGATCCTCGGCCTTTTCATGCATGCCGACACCATCGTGAAGATCGTGATGCTCGGTCTGCTCTTCGCGTCGGTCTGGTCCTGGGCGATCATCTTCGACAAGTGGTGGCGTTTCAGCCGCGTCGAGCGTCGCGCGGATCAGTTCGAGCGTACCTTCTGGTCGGGCCGCTCGCTTGACGACCTCTATCAGGAAGTCGGTCATCGTCCGGGTCATCCGCTTTCCGCTCTCTTTATTGCCGCGATGCGCGAATGGCGCCGCTCGCAGGAGTTCACCACCGACAGCTTCCTCGGCCTCAAGGAACGCGTCGACAAGGTGATGCAGGTCACGATCAGCCGCGAAATGCTTTCGCTGGAATCCCGCCTTCTGTTCCTCGCAACCGTTGGTTCGGTCGCGCCCTTCGTCGGTCTTTTCGGCACGGTCTGGGGCATCATGAACAGCTTCCAGGCGATTGCGGTGAGCCGCGATACGAACCTTGCGGTCGTGGCGCCAGGTATTGCCGAAGCGCTTTTTGCGACCGCCCTTGGTCTCGTCGCCGCCATTCCGGCGGTTGTCGCCTATAACCGTTTCTCCAATCAGGTCGGTCGTTTCGGCTCGCGTATGGAAAGCTTTGCGGACGAGTTCTCCGCCATCCTGTCGCGTCAACTCGACGAACGAGGCTGAGTTATGGCGTTTTCCCCGCAGGGCGGTGGTGGCGGACGCGGGCGGAGCAGGTTCCGTCGTGCGCCCATGGCCGAGATCAATGTGACGCCGATGGTCGACGTCATGCTGGTGCTGCTCATCGTTTTCATGGTGGCGGCGCCCTTGCTTACCGTTGGCGTACCGGTCGATCTGCCGAAGACGCAGGCAGCGGCTCTTTCTGGCGACAATGAGCCTCTGACCATCACGATTGACGGCAAGGGCCAGATTTTCCTTCAGGAAACGGCGGTCAAGGCGGATGAGCTTGTGCCTCGTCTGACGGCGATTGCCAAGAATGGCTACGAACAACGCATCTTCGTACGCGCCGACAATAATATCGATTACGGCACCGTGATGGATGTCATGGGGCGGATCAGTTCTGCCGGTTTCGCCAAAGTCGGCTTGGTGACGGAAAGTGCCACGGGGGGCCCCTCTAAGGACGGGTCAAAATAAACCTTGAGTATGCGCAAGCCGCTCATCTATTCCGCCACGGCTCATGTGGCGATTTTGGTTGCGACCATCGTCGCGTTGCCGGCGCCCAGACTTGATCCCGTGCCGACCCGTATTCTGCCGGTCGAGCTTCTGACTGTTGCCGAGATGACCAATCTCAAGCGGCAGGCAAAGCTCGAAGCGCAGAAGCCGAAGCCTGTCGAAACGCCCAAGCCCAAGATCGCGCCCGAAAAGCCGAAGCCGACGCCCGTGCCGCCGACGCCCGAGAAGGTCGAGCCCGCGCCGCCTCAGCCTGAGGAAAAGCCCGAGCCTATTCCGGACAAGAAGGCCGAGAAAAAGCCCGAAGAGAAAAAAAAGCCCGAGCCGCCCAAGCCCGAACAGAAGAAGCCCGAGCCGGTCAAGAAACCGGCGAAGAAGAAACCTGCCTTCGATCCGACGAATATCGCGGCTTTGCTCAACAAAATTCCGGATACGGCCGCTCCGCCCGACAAGGCTGAAAAGTCGGATGAGAAGGCCGATGCGTCGGAGACGGATAATCCCGACGAGCCCATGACGGTGAGCGAGCTCGATGCGCTGCGCCAGAAGATCAACCGGTGCTTCAACGCTGCTTCCTCGCGGCGGCTCAGGATGCGGACAAGCTTTTTGCCGATATCAGCTTTGAGCTGGCTGAGGACGGTTCGGTCATGGGCGTGCCTTCCATCGACAAGCGTGGACCGGGTGCCTCCGATCAGCTGGCGGTCATCGCGCGCAAGGCGGTGGTCGAATGTTCACCTTATGACAAGCTTCCCCGGGACAAATATCAGACGTGGAAGGATGTGACCGCCCGTTTCACGGTTTCAGGCATGATGTAGGCGTCATCTGAAGCAATTAATTTCGGCGAAATGAGGGGAATTCGCAGAAATGACAAAATCTGCTTTCATCCTCCGCATTCCCCGGCGGGAAACTGATTTGGCCTTTGGCAGGAGTGGCGAGAATGATGGACGTATTTGGCGGGAACTTGCGCAGCGTTTACCTGAGGGTGACGCGCGTTAGCTCGGTTGCCGCGCTTCTCGTCTTCGGGCTTGTGGTTTCGATGGCGCTGCCTGCGCAAGCGGCCATCCACATCGACATCAATACGGCCAATAGCGAGCCGATGCCGATCGCCATTACCAATTTCGTCGGAGCGGCGGGGCAGGAGGCCTCAGCCGGTATCGACATCGCCAAGGTCGTCAGTGCCGACCTCGAGCGCTCGGGCCTCTTCGATCCGCTGCCGCAGAACTCCTTCATCGAAAAGATCACCGACATGAATGTGCCGCCGCGTTTCGGCGATTGGCGCATCATCAAGGCGCAGTCGCTGGTGACGGGGCAGGCGAAGCTGGAAGCCGACGGCCGTCTGCGCGTCGAGTTCCGTCTCTGGGACGTTTATGGCGAGCAGCAGCTGACCGGTTTGCAGTTTTTCACGACGCCGGACAATTGGCGTCGCGTAGCGCATCTCATTTCGGATGCCATCTACAAGCGCCTCACGGGTGAGGAAGGCTATTTCGACACGCGCATCGTCTATGTCTCGGAAACGGGTCCGAAGAACCGCCGCGTCAAGCGCCTCACCATCATGGACCAGGATGGATATAATCCGCGCATGCTGACAAACGGCGCAGAACTCGTGCTGACGCCGCGTTTCAGCCCGAATTCGCAGGAGATCACCTATCTCTCCTACCACAACAACCGTCCGCGCGTTTACCTGCTCGACATCGAAACGGGTCAGCAGGAAGTCGTCGGCGACTTCCCGGGCATGACCTTCGCGCCGCGCTTCTCGCCCGACGGCCAGAAGATCATCATGAGCCTGCAGCGCGGCGGCAACGCCAACCTCTATACGATGGACCTGCGCTCGCGGAAGGTGACGCGTCTCACCAATACGGCGGCCATTGATACGGCGCCCAGCTATTCGCCCGACGGCACCCAGATTGCCTTCGAATCGGACCGCGGCGGTTCGCAGCAGATCTATGTCATGAATGCCGATGGTTCCAACCAGCACCGCATCAGCTTCGGCACGGGCCGTTATGCGACGCCGGTCTGGTCGCCGCGCGGCGACTTCATTGCCTATACCAAGATGGTCAGCGGTCAGTTCGTCATCGGCGTCATGAAGCCGGATGGCACGGGCGACCGCGTCTTGACCGAGGGTTATCACAACGAGGGTCCGACCTGGGCGCCCAATGGCCGTGTGCTGATGTTCTTCCGCGATACGCGCGGCGCGCTCGGCGGCCCGCACCTCTGGTCGGTCGACCTGACGGGTCAAAACGAACGTCTGGTGCCCACGCCGACCTTTGCTTCCGACCCCGCCTGGTCGCCCCGGATACAGTAATTGGCATCAACTAATGGTGCTGATCCATAGGTTTCTCTACCTATGGTGTTGTCGATGAAAACATGGAGGTTTTTTCTGGAGACTCTGTGTTTCCAAGTCATGAGAGCGCAGCGGCAAGTATTCATTTACCGTGCTTTTGGGAAATGATGTAAAATTGTCACTGTGTCATTGCTGAAATGTCGCAAGCATTTCAATATTCTTGCAAACCCTAGGGTCGGTGGATAGTATTTTGTTGCGGTAAGGCAACCCAGCTCCTTCTGGTCAGCTGCGCCAAGCGATCATTTTCAAATCAGAAGAGGGTTTTGCCTTCGATATTTGGGATGTTTGCCGCCAACAGCACTAAGGATACTGAGCCGCTTTGGCCGTTGAGATTAAAATGGAGAGCACCCGAATGAAGTCCCCGTATGCAGGCCTGCGGTTCGTCGCCGTGGCCGCAGCTTTTTTGATGGTTGCCGCTTGCAGCTCGACCGATGCGACGACAAGCGCGACACCGTCTTCTTCCACGTCGACCGTAACCCCCGGCACTCAGCAGGATCTTGTCACCAACGTTGGTGACCGCGTGTTTTTCGACACCGACAAGTCCAACCTGAAGGACGAGGGCAAGGCCACCCTGCAGCGTCAGGCTGCCTGGATGAAACTCTATCCGAAGCTCACCTTCACGATCGAAGGTCATGCTGACGAACGCGGCACGCGTGAATACAACCTTGCGCTCGGTGGCCGTCGTGCCAACGCTGTGAAGGACTTCCTCGTCAGCCTCGGCGTTGATGGCTCGCGCCTCAACACCGTGTCCTACGGTAAGGAACGTCCGGTCTGCCTCGAATCCAACGAGGATTGCTGGGCCCAGAACCGTCGCGCTGTGACGGTTGTCGCCACAGGCGCAAGCAGCTAAACGTCGTTTAGCGCGTTTGATGTTCGAGAGAGCGCTCTTTCGCTGATGCGAGAGGGCGCTCTTTTCTTTTCCGGCCATACAGCGCCCAAATTTGGTCGTAGTTCTCGCTAGGATAAATTAAAAGGGCTGGGTTCAATTCCGATTGCTGGTCTGTCGACTGGTTGGCCAAAGTAGTTGAAATATCGTCTCGAGGCGGAACGGTGAATAAATCAAAATTTCTTGCGGCCTGCAGCGCCGTCACTCTTGTCGCTCTGATGGCGATCTGGCCCGCCGTGAACGCCAGCGCGGATGACGCCGACTTGCGCGCCGTCAACAATCGTCTCGACCGCATCGAGCGCGAGGTTAACGATATCCAGCAGAACTATGGCAATGGTGGTGGCAGCGGCAGTAGCGATTCCGCACCCATGGCTGTCAGCGATTCCTCGGTCGGTGGTCTGCAGGTGCGCCTCAACGATGTCGAGCAGCAGTTGCGCGACCTGACGGGCCGCGTCGAAGAGCTTGGCCACAAGCTTGATCAGGCGACGCAGGATTTGCAGAGTTACAAGGAAGCCAATGATCTCCGCTTCCAGGAACTTCAGGGTGGCGGTGCGGCGGCGGGTACAGCAGGCGCTGCAGGCGCAGCATCGGCGGGCGCAGCCGCCAAACCTTCTGTGACCTATGACGCTGGCGGTTCTGCTGCCAAGCCTGCGCAGGCTGCCGAGGCCGCGCCGCTGGTGACGCTTCCTGCCGGTACGCCGCAGGTTCAATATGATTTCGCGATCGATCTTCTGAAGCGTGGCCAGTTTCCCCAGGCGCGCGACGCCTTCAAGCAGTTCCTGCAGGAGCATCCCAAGGACACGCTCGCAGGCAATGCCCAATATTGGCTCGGCGAGACCTATTATGTTCAGCAGCAGTATAAGGACGCTGCCGACAGTTTCCTCAAGGGCTATACGACATATTCCAAGAGCAGCAAGGCGCCGGACAGTCTCCTCAAGCTGGGTATGACGCTCGGTGCGCTGAAGCAGAAGGATGCGGCCTGCGCCACATTCGGTCAGCTCAAGGAACAATTCCCGCAGGCCTCTCCCGCCGTTGTTGCGCGTAACAAGCAGGAACGCCAGAAGCTCGGCTGCTAGGGCATGACCGTGCAGCGGACATCGGGACGATGAGCGTTTCGCCAAAAACGCCAGCACCTTTGAGTGTTGCGGATTTTGGCAAGCGTCTGGCGCGTCT
>Ga0098044_1001865_pt1 | contig 10972 bp, 15 predicted proteins | sample 10_taG_FD_75053 | JGI IMG/M metagenome (GOLD analysis project Ga0098044, IMG submission 75053) | Marine viral communities from the Subarctic Pacific Ocean - 10_ETSP_OMZ_AT15264 metaG | ecosystem: Environmental > Aquatic > Marine > Oceanic | place: Pacific Ocean | collected 2015-01-16 | reverse complement strand
TTCCTCTTACTAATAAGAAGGTAGAAGTAACTGTATCTGCTGCTAAAATAGATAGAAAGATGAGAAAAATCTTGTCAGTTATTACAGGAAATTTATTACGAGGACAAGGCACAGCTATAACTAATTATACAGCAATAGTTGAGAAAATGTTTGATGTTGGTAATGATAGAGTAATAGAGGCTTTAGATCTTATTAAAGTAGGAGGAAAAGAAGTAGAGCGTTTAATTGAATTATCTGGAGTAGTTGATTTTAGAGAATTCTTTAGTGCAAGCTTAACTAGTGATGCCAATAATCTAGGTGCAGAGAATAAAGAGATTATAAAACTGCATAAAGATATGATAAAATATTGGGGTAAAGTTCATAAGTTAGGGAAAAAATTAAAAATAGATGCTCCTAATGTTACTACTGAGACAAAAATTGAATTTGAAAAAGGTAAAAGAAAGTTCAAAGAAGAACTTGAACAAAAATTTGGTAGAAAATTAAAAGTTATTGTTGAACGCGAAAGACTAAAAAAGAGATTACCAGTATTAAAGGATCTTCATCAAGCTAATTTGCTTAGAAAATGGGTTGATTATGCCATAAATAAGGAATATGAAGCTGCTGACTATATAGAAAGTAAAGGTCTTAAACACTTTTTAAGATGGGTGGAGAAATGGATTGTTCAAACAGAAAGAGAACATTTACCCACCATGGGTAAGACAGAAACAGCTCTTCGTAGTATAAGTTTAATAATTGGTATTAGATCAGCTATGAAGGCTGGATTCATTACAGAAATGCCTCTTGGAGACTTATTAAATAATCCAAAATTATTAGAACAGGCTTTAGCTATTGGAGTTGCATACACTGAATTAATGGACTTTGGTCTATCTAGACAAGATTTAGGGCAGATTGGTGCAGGTAATATAGGAGCATTTTTCACACAATTTAAAGTATGGTCCATGCAAAAATTTGCTAAAGATTTAGCTAGAATTAAAGGAGCTTATCAGGAATTAGGTGATGTAGATAAAGATAAATGGCATAATAAATATGTTGATTTAGGAGCTGTAGGTTCAATGCTTGAATCTTTAATTAGGTATAATAAATATAGCAATAAAAAGCTTAGAAGTACACATCCTAGATTAGCTTCTTATAGAAGTTGGTTTTTAACTCAAGGACTATGGACTATGTTATGGAATACTGTACTCATGGGTCCTATAACAGTAGTTCCAGGATTTAAGTTTTTAGCAGCGAGAAATCCTTTTCTAAGAAGTATTGGTGGAGCAACATCAGATCTTATTAGTTGGATGATGTTATTACCTAGTATTTGGATTGCATTATCTTTTGGAGAAGGAGAAGATGAAATTGAGAAGTTAATTGATTTTTATTTTCGTAAAACAGTTTTTGGAGTAGGTGGAGGCCTGCTTAAAGATCTTGCCCTCGCCATAGTAGCATTAGTAGATGCTGACGATGACGAGGAAAGAAATGACAAAATTGATAAAGTATTACAACCATTTTATCCACCTGTTATAAAAGAAACTAGAATTGTTAGACACTTGCTTCCTGAAGATTAAAAGATAAAAAATATTAATAAAAATATTAACTGAATAGGTAAAAAAAGTAGCAATAAAACAATAAATTGTTCTACTGCTGGGCTAATTTTATTTGATTCTGTAATTTCTTTAGTTTTATGCCATTTTTCTACATATTTTTCATCTAATTCTATACATTTTACATCAGAATTTTCTAACATTTAAGTAACTCACTTTAAATCCATTGGTCTTTTGTTAAGTGCTACGCGATCGCTCTCGCGCCCTTGGGGGGCGCTGCGCTCACGCGTCTTTATTTCGCAATTCCTTCATATATGCCATCATTTCGAGGAAATCGCTGTACTCTATGATTACATAGGTTTCACCACGATCCTCTCTTACAAGGGCAATATCGCACGATTCTGGCGGTTTAAGCCATTTCGCTATCCTTTTTCTACGTTTGCATTGACCTTTCAGATCTTCGATCTTAACATCGACATCTTCTGCTTCTCCGAGCGATTTACCATTGCTGGCATATGCTCTTATGGACTTTAAGCCAAACTCCTTGGCTTGATTAACTACCTCACGCTCGAATGTATTTCCTTTTATCTTGCTTGGACTGCTCATCTATTTTCTCCAATTGTTGATATTGTAAATTTAACCATTCGTCTATTTTTCTCAAATCACTATATATGTGTTTTTTTCTTAAATCAGAGGCTATTTCAAGATATTCATCTTTTTTATCATGGTACATGTATGCAATTAATCTTGCTATTACATCTAAATCTTCTCTATTCATTTTAATATTGATTTGTTCATCTTGGCTATATTCTTCCATTTCTTCATCTCCTGGTCTATTAACTTTGACAGCTTTATAAATCCATTCGTCTGTTTTCTTATCCCATCTAATATATGGCTTCCATTCTTCATTCTTCTGTAACTTTGGTTGCCTGAATTGTAAAGGATTCTTTTCCATAATTTACATTCCTCCACATGGCGAGACTTAATTTCTCATTATTTATTGTTATTTCACCAATAAGCACTGGTTGTTTACTATTTGGTGTATGTTTTGGATTCTTATTAACAAATCCAGAACCTACCTTTTCATATTTTTTTGCCATTTGACTCTCTTTCTTCAATCATTGCCCAGAGAAGCATTAAATAGACAATAGAATCTTTAATTCTACCACGAACATCTTCTCTTTGCGATTTATACCCCTTAACGTGGGCAGTTATTCCATCAATATGCTTTAGCAGGTATACCATAAGGGTACGTTCAGAACCTATCCCAAGTAGTGAGCCTACCCTATCAAAATTAGCAAAAACGTTGCTTTCTGCATGAGCATATTCTTTTTGTCCATCATCCCTGGTTAACTGTACTTCTTTCCATATCTTTTCCATCAGATTGCTCATCTTTTTGTAGTTCACTAGCAGCCTCCTTAATGCGTTTATTCATCCATTCACCAAATTGGACATTTTCTTTTTTATACTCTAAGTATCCAATAAAATAATTTTGTACTTCAAATACTCTAGTAGCAACAACTTCTATTTTATCATTTAATTCAAGTACAAATTTTTCATATTCTTTATAAGTTGGCTTTCTTTTTTTAGTATTTCTACTTTTTAAACTCATATGCCTATCCTTATTTTTAATCTAGATATATCTTTTTTCATTTCAGATATACTTGATGTTATTTCAACTACTGTTTTATATAATTCCATTATTTTTTCAGCATTATTATCTATAGGCTTGGTCTTTTTTACTACTTTTTTTACAGGTTTTGCAACTTCTTTTTCCATTGATCTCTCCTTATTAAAAATAGGGAAATGGCAGAATTAACTACCACTTCCCCACCATTCTATTAGGGCTAGTTAATATGAATTGATATATCCACCAGCATTTACCATTATTAGAAGACTTAAGAGCACATTTTCTATCTCTATAAGTAATGTGTAAATCCCTATATTCAGGTATAAACACTTCTTTTTTATATAAATGAGGTTGATGCAATTCACTTTAATCCTCGAACATAAGAATTGGTTACAAGACGTACACCAGGTATTCTTGTTCCTTCCTTTAGTTCTTTGAGGATTCTTTTTTTATCTAGTTTCTTAGTTATCACTTCTACGAAATACTCATCAGGAATATCATTTTCTTCTAAAACATCTACTGCACCTCCAGATTCAGATATTTTAATAGGATTAAAGGTTGAATGCCTTGGCAGCTGACCTACTTCAGCATATGTTCCTTTAACGAGCGCTTTTAGTCTTTCTTGGGCTCTTTTCATGATATTGGTATGATTCTTCAGTTTCTTGATTTGCTCCTCAAAAAGCGAAATTTCTTTTTCAGACTCTTTATAGAGCCAAAAGATTCCATCTTCTTTTTGGTGTAATTCAGTGTAGAGTTCATCAACTCTCGCCATGAGCTGTTCTTCGTTGAATATTTCATAATCGTTTCTAGCTAGAACTAAATCACGAGTTATTTCAGCTAATGACCTGTTCATAAGCACATACCTCCGTTCCAGTTATTCTTACATCTTCAACCCAAAGTTTAACATTAAGCGTTTCTCTCTCTCTATTTGCTTCAGATTTAACATGTAATTGTGATATCTGTCCATTTGCATCTTTTACAGGATTTAAGGAAATTAACTTATTAGCATTATAAGCAATTCTAAATGAGCCTTTTGCTGACGCCATATTCATACCTTCATGAAATGCTTGCTTAGTTATTTCGCATACTGCAAGTACTATTAAGTTATTTTGTACTGCAAGTTCCATTAATCCTTGTGATGCTTCTTCTACTTTCATATTATTATCTCTTTGTTGAGATCTTAATAATCCCATATGGTCTACAACGACTATTTCAGGTTTAAATGGTAGCATTGAGATTCTTTTCTGTAACTCAGTAGGATAACAAGATCCATAATCTACAGTTAACCAGGAAAAATCTTTTGTTATACCATTACGCATAGCCCGATAATGCTCTGCTATTTCATCTTCTTTCCAGCCTTTTTCTATCATTACAAATCTTGACCATATTTGCCTTGGAGACATTTCCATCTCCATAAAGTATGTTGGCTTTTTAAAATGGTTTACCCAATTTTGTAGCAACATAGTCTTCATTGACTTTGGTGGTGCCTGTAATATAACTACTTCACCAGGATATATGGGAAACTTTTGTCCATATATTGCACCAATATCTAATGGTTTCTGATCTGTTGAATAGAAATTTGCCATTACTTTATCCATGTCTTCAGCAGACATTACTGATTGTGATTTTTTAGCTTTATACAATTTGCATGTATTTTTACAAAGAGAATCCTTTATAGGATCTTCACAGCCATATCTATAACCAGCTCCATCATGTCCTTCATAACAACTTTCTATTATGGAATCCATTTCTTCTGGTTTAAATGGTTTAACTTCACTATCTACTGATTTTCTCCAATGTTCAGCTAGCATTCTTACAACTTCTTCAGGGTATAACCATCTAAAATGGGATACAATTCTAAGTGCATATGCATGCCTATTACCGAATTTAGTTCCTTCTAACATTCTTTGTATGCAAGGATAATTAACTGAATCTGGAGCTCTACCGATGGATTTAACGGCAGATATTTTTTCTTCTGATGTATGTTGTGCAAGCACATCGAATACAGGTTCACATTCTAATTCTTTAGGCAAAGAATCTTGTGATCTTGACGCATATTCAAGTATTTTTTCTATATCTTCATGAATCATGCTATCTGCCATATGAACTTTCCATTTACCACTTTTACCATTACGAGTATTTAATACTCTGATTAATCTAGTTTTATCAGTTACAGAGGGATCTGCATAGTCATAAATACCTGCTGATTTCAATGCATTTTTTACTTTAGAATGTAGATTTTTATCTGGTTTCCATCTAAATGCTGTTGATGGTATACCAACATCAAATCCAGTTCCACTGAAATAAATGTTATAAGGTATTTCTAGATCTTGTAGTATTATTGTTAGTCCAATTGTTCTTTGGCGAGCATTATCTGGGTTCGTTCCATCTACATCTAATAATAATTCATTAGGCATATATAGAAGGCCATCAAACCCAGATAGCGATTGTTTCTTCTGCGTGTATTCGGTAACATACTCATCATAATCCCATAATGACATAAAAGTATCTTTAGCCATATTCATCCAATCTGATACTTTTTCTTCACTGACAAAATGATGTCTGTTATTTAATCCAAATGCAAGCTCTTTAATCATTTCCTTCCTCCTGCATATTCAAAGCCAACAGGATGAGGTGTTATTCTTTTTGCTCTTTTTAGAGCAGCATTTTTTAATGATTTCTTAGCATTACGTATTTGTTTTAATTCATTTTTTACTTTTGTTTGGCTTTTATGTCTAGCTTCCCACTTTTCTCCTCTAAGTTCAGGGTGTAGTTCTTGTAATTTACGTCTACATCTAGATATTGATTCATAACTAGGAAGCTGTCCTTTAGCTAACATGGTTAAAACATCTTTAGCATTAAGATATTCAATATTGCCAATATATTTATTCCATATATTAGCCATTAGTCTTTCATCATTATCTCTTAAGGGAGGGCATTTGGTAAGGAAGATAGATACTTCATTTAAGACACTAAACATTTTTTGTCGCATTATATCTCCTAAATTATATTAAGTGATAATAAGATCCATCCTTTACTAGCAAGGAATCCAAATATTCCACCTAATGTAGTAGCAATAACATCTGCTTTGCTAAAATTTCCATAATCTTGATAATCATAGATTTCTTTACCTATTGCTACTATTGCTAATATAATCCAACTATTAGTTATTGCCATTACACAAGCACCACCTGCGAAATGAAGGAATTTATCTGTTCCAAATTGCAGCATCATATCATTTAACTTACTCATTTTCTCTTCTCCTTATTTAAAATTTAAAGGGAGAACACGTCTGCATAGCGAACTTACAGTTCTCCCTTCCGACTATTACTGCCGACTTAGTCAGCAGATCACCCAAATTAAAATGGAACGTCTTCGTGATTTGTTGAGGTTCCAGATTTAATTACAGCTTCAGCAGGAGTTCCTTGTACTGCCAAAGGAACAAAAGCATCTGTAGTTGTAGCTGCATTATTTGGAGTATAATCACGAAATCTAGTTTCAGCTTTATTTTTCCAATATTCAACATCTCTTTCTACAAATGTATCAATACTATTTTCAAATACAGTTGGAGCTACAGATGAATAAGCGCGAGTATAATCTCCATCTTTATAGAAGAATACATTTAATTGCTTATCTACCATTTGTTCAGCTGAATCATCTAATTTAACTACTTTATCACCACCTGTACCTTCTAATACTTCTTGAATACCAGCATTAGCAAATCTAAATACATTACCAATTGCAAACTCTTCACCATCTTTACCTACTTTTGCATAGATACGTAGTGTAAAATTTTCAGGATAATCTTTAAATCCTAATTCAAGAAATTTAGATTCATTGTAATTGCCATATTTAGCTTTACTTATAGTTAATGTATGCCATCCAATAGCCCAATTAGAGCCACCTTGTTTTACTGTTAATGTTCTCATTATACTGTTACCTCTTTTGATTTTTTAGTAGTTTCTTTTTTTACTTCTACAGGAGTTTCTATAGGGCCTGTAAGAGTACTTAATGAGTATGTTTTTCCAGATCCTGGAGAGCCTATTACTAATATTTTACATCCATTAAAACCTAATTTATTAGATGCATTAATAACATCTTGATAATTTTGTTCAATTTCATTATCAAGCATTCCAGTTCTATCTTTAGCATGATCATATTTTTCAGTTCTACCAGTTACCCACATGTATTTAGATGGACCATTTAATTGAGTATTTGTTTTAGTATAAAATACAAAATCAAACCATTTAGCAATATCTTCTTTAGTTGATCCATCAATATATGGAATAATTTTATTGCCACCATCATCCATTGTTTGCAATTTAGCATGAACATTACAAACTACTACTCCAGGAATTCTAGTTACAAATTCCAAGCAAGTATCTAGTTTATTTCTTAACTTACCCCAATCTTGTAGCATTAGTTTGCCTGTATCTTTCTTTACCAGGCTACGCATATATTTCTTACTTAATTCAGAAAATGTATCGATTACTAATGCATCTACTTGAGGTGCACCTTCTCTTAATACAATTGCTTCTTGGGTTTCTTTAATTACTAAATCGCCAATATTCTTTTCTACTATAGTATTCTTTTTAGTATAGATTTGGCCAATTACTTGCTGAAATGCATCCCAGGAGCCTGGTCTTAATACATTATATCCAAACATATCAGCAATACTACTTTCACTCCCGAGCGTTTGACTTCCATGCTCAAGATCACAATATAGCACTTTCATTATTATCTTCTCCTTGTTATTATCTTGACTTCTTATGTATCCTGGCGGATACTATTTACGCTATTAAAGCGTCTATAATTTACGACTTATAAATGTGACCTACAACACATTTTTATAGCAAGAGGGAAGTTTTTGCTCCCCTCTATAAATTGCTATATTTTACTCATCATCATTGTTGGGAAATTGAAACTAAAATTACCATTAAATGGTTGTCCAGTTGTGAATTTCCTTATTGCATTAGCTATAAAGCTACCACTCATATTAGAACAATAACTTGTTGCTTTTGCATTGCAAGGGTCTGAAGACATTTCATTATTACTATACCATACCTTTTTATATTTTTCAATATCTGGTTTTGGTATAATATATTGTTGATAATGTTCAGCACCCATTCTACCATCAATAATACACATTGGTTTTTGTTTATTATTAGCACAAAGAATCTTTACTGCGTCTAACCTTACATCCATTGTATCAAATGCAAGAATTGCAATATCTTTATCTCCATTATAATAATATTCATTGAATTCGCTATTTTTAAATGTTACTTGAGCTCTTGGATTAATATCAAGTATTAATGAAGCTAAAGCATCAACTTTATCTTTACCAATATGACTTACATTATATTGAGACACTCCAATATTAACATCTTCAACTTTATCCATATCATATAAGAAGAAATTTACAGCACCACTTCTTGCTAATTGGGTAGCTGCGGAGCTTCCAATAGCCCCGCAACCCAATATATGAAATGAAAATTCGTGAAGATTATTAATTATGCCAGAATATCTACTACTTAAGACTGACTCCACTTGACTTTACCTCCTTATTTTCTGTTAAACATCTAATCCACATTACTGGATCAGCATTTTCTAGATCTTCATTTATTTCTGCTTTACTAATTAATACAAACATATAAGGTGAATTTAAGTCAACAAGTCTAGCATTTAATTTGTCTACATCACGTTTATATGCATCATATGTTAATGTTCCAGCAGTTAATTCTTCTATCCAATCGCATAATGTATTCCAACAATATAGATAGAATTGTTCTTGAGGAGGATTCATGTCACTTATGCCATATTGCATTTTATTATAGGCATATGCTCCATAAGGATCATAAGAATTATCCCATAAATCAAATTGATCTTCTGATGTCTTATGGTTATTTACATTATAAGTAGACGTATATCCTATAGTCCTTGATTCACAAAGATCTTCTACTTCTTTAAGAATCTTTTTAGGAATAGTAGATTCTTTTTTACTATCTAGTATAGTAAGCGTTGTGTCTTCATGCATTACTACTGGTTTCCACATTGAAGCTCTAAATAGATTTTCACGTTTTAAGTTAACCACTAAAGCAAAGCTTAAATCACCATTACAATATTCATTAATACCTTTGATGTCAGTTGAACTCCAAAAGACGCCCATGGTATGATGTGAATGCCACCAACAGAATCTAAAATTCTTTTTAGAATGTTTTTTAGCAGCCCTACAATAGTAATTAGCAAGTGCTTCTTTATCCAGGTCACAAGTACCACCTGTTACCTGTTGTTTTATTATGACAGGATCAATAACAATCCAATCGCCATCTTTATCTTGATAGCAAATTGCCATACCACCAATTTCAGCTTTCATTGTTTTATAAGCTGCAGCAGCATAATTAATGATTTTATCATAATCTTTCTGGGATATGTAATAGCCAGTTTCCATTTTCTCTCCTTATAGGTTAATTGTGCTTCCTCTAGTTGAAGCCCATCTGATTACTCTTTCTTCGGGTGTTAAGTTTTCTTCGATTATTGTATGAGAATTATCAGTAGGAATATTTTCTCTATTGTTAATTCTCCTTATTTCTTCCTCTATATCAAGAAGACTACTTTGATACCATTCGTCTCTTACTTCATCTATATCCATCTCTAATAATTGAGAAAGTTCATCCATTGCATTATTAAATAGATTTAACTCAAATAAATCATCAAGTAAATCTATATGATTTTGTAACAAATGTCTTCCGCTTGCTTTAAGCATCACATTTTCAATATTATAATGAGGATTATTTCTTAAGATATTACATAATGTAGCATCTTTAGGAAATAAATTATCAGAAGTTCTTAATATATTTATTACATCATCAGTAAATAAATTATATTGCTCTTGATTACATTCCATATAATTACATACAACAAAGTGTAATATTGCAGCTTCTTTTATTGCTTCTTCATCTGTGGCTGGACCTTCATATTTTCTAATAGCTTTAGCACATGGTTCATAGTTTACATCTACATTACTGCTATTTGTCCATTTATAACCATCTTTGAATTGACAATTATCACAAGCATTATCAAGGGTATCGTCATTAAACGATTTCCTAATATATTCATCAGGAAATGAACATCCACCCATTACTTGCTTAGGGGTGAAATGATCTCTTGAAAGCCATAATTTATCAGAAGCACCTTGAGGTTGCCCATAATAACAATACCAAATCCTAGTTAATGGATTAGTTGCTGGTATATTATATTTAGATAACCATGTTCTAGTTAATATAGCTAAAGGCAATAGTTCTAATGTCCACACAAAGCCTCTTAATGTAGCTGAATGATCACCAGTACAAGTACTATCTATCCATCCATCTGGAGAACTGTAAGTATTTCTTGTAGATACATAAGGATGTGCTAAACTAACATATTTAGGAAATAATAAAGCTTTAGGTGTATAACTAGTATTTTGAACATTAGATGATTGAGGACCACCTTCACACCAATTATTTAAAAATGACCATAAAGGTATTGTCCAACGAGTTTTCACTGAGCCCCAATCATAAGAACAAATGTTTTCATCTTGACGAATAACATTCATTGTTATGTCTTTTGTTACCACCTCAACTGTTAATTTTAAATGATTCCAAGAATGTCTGTCATTTAAGTCATCTTGATCTATAAGAATACTTACTGTGTCATTAGGAAAATTATTACGTAATGTTTCTTGCTCTTCATTTAATCTTTCAATTAAACTATTTAAATAATTTTCTACATAACTAGTATTTTCTTGCCATCTAATATTATTATTACGATTATTAGC
>Ga0098044_1001864_pt1 | contig 10974 bp, 4 predicted proteins | sample 10_taG_FD_75053 | JGI IMG/M metagenome (GOLD analysis project Ga0098044, IMG submission 75053) | Marine viral communities from the Subarctic Pacific Ocean - 10_ETSP_OMZ_AT15264 metaG | ecosystem: Environmental > Aquatic > Marine > Oceanic | place: Pacific Ocean | collected 2015-01-16 | reverse complement strand
TTTAATAGTGCGATGGGAGAATCAGCTACTGATATGGAAGTTATGATGACACTGATGCAAGATTTAAACATTCGTGGTGCTACTGCATTTATTCATTTAGCACAGAATGCAGATGAATTTGAATCAGCTGTTAATGACCTACAAAACTCTGCTGGAGCTGCCCACGAAATGGCTATGATTCAGCAAGAATCGCTAGTTAATCAAGTACAAATATTGAAAAATGCATTACTTGCTCCATTCTTATTAGCCGACCCTGCTGCTGTTGCACGTGGTGAAATGAACCAATTTGCTGAAGCTGTACACAATGTAGTAGGTAATCTTAAAGATATGCTTATTGTAGAAACTGAAAATGGACAAGCTTTAACTGAACTAGGTTTCCAACTTCGAAATGTAGCTATAGTAGGTTTACAAAGAGTGGGTGAAATATTAGATAGAGTTACCACTTTGCTAGTAGAATTTACTGATGCAGGTCTTCTTAATTTAGAATTACTTAAATTATACTTTTTACCACTTTCTATGATAATTGGGCTCTTTGAAATATTTGGTCCTGAGGTTACTAGATTAGCAATGGCATTTTATATATTAGGAAAAACTATACCTTTTGCTACTATTGCAACAGGAGTGTATTCTACAGCAGTGTGGCTAGCAAGTGGAGCCTTAGCTACCCATTTTAAAATACAATATTCTGCTAGAGTAGGTATGTTGTATTTAATTGCTATAAATCATTCTGCAGCTATATCTTTTAGCGCATTAGGCGTTGCTATTGTGGGAGCATTTGCTGTACTTATTATTGGATACAATGTAGGTAAAGCGATGGGAGATATGTTTGGGGCAATGATACCAATAGTACTTGGTCTAGGAATAGCTTTTGCAGCGCTATGGGCTGGTGCAACTATGGGAGCTTCTGTTTTAACTACAGCCAAAGGGTTAGGTGTTATAATTGCTGGATTTGGTGGAGTAGCTATGTCGATAGGAGGTTTATCATCTTATCTTACACCACCTGATGACCAATTTGATATGAGCGGTTATGAAGCACAACTACAAGGTAACTTCACTTTGGGTGAAACATCTCAGAGTAGAACATCGGAAACTTTATATGTCAGGAAATTAGTATATACTGATAGTAATGAATCGGAGCTTATGCAAACGAAAGTAGCTACACAAGGAGGGGCCTAATAATGTCAACGACTTTTAATACCAAACCTAATACATATTATATAATTAAAGATATAGAAAAAGATGTTACTGTAAGAGGGAAATATCCCGATGCTTATGACGGTAAGAATCCTACTGGAGATATTAGTAACGACCATAGTTACCGCATTTATTTAGCTCAATCTACAGCTCCTAGTGTCCCCGAATTAGCTAACGATGAAGCTGAATTAAATTCTTTGAGTTTACAATATTATACTAATACAGTAAGTTCCTCTACTGGAATATTACAACCTCGCATAAAACTTTACAAAGCTCGAACTAATTTCCCTATAAATGAAGGAACTTTAAATGTTATTGGACATCCTACAGCATTTTGTTCTTACTTAGATTACAGTAGTAGTTGGATGGAAGACAACTTTGGTGGTAGAAACGTAGGGTTTGCGGACCGGGATGATTATTCAAAAGATGTAATAACACCCACAGAAAGATGGGATAATATACAATATAAAATAACAAGGAAACAGTTAAATGCAGCTTTGGGGCATAAAGGATATTACCACTGGAAAAAGGGAGGTAAACTGCGAGATGGTCCTAGTCACTACCTTTTAGGAGATGGTGGGTATATTTATCAAAGAGCTGCCGGTGGTACACAATCTTCTAAATTTGGCCCTGTAGATGTAGTTAATGATTCTGGTGAGCTAATAGGATTACAGACCGATAGTAATGACGCTTGGGCAACACAAAGTAAATATAAGTTAAGTGAAGCTAATTTAGTAAATGAAGGGGCTGTTTTATACAGTTCTAATGAAGCTAGCCAGCAAATATCACAAACATATGACGTTTACAATTATGAGTTTACAAACCGAATTAATCAATTTAATAGTATATTTAATTACGTGAGGGAAAGCCCTGATGTAGAGGATATTAAAGTACAAACGGTAGGAACTGCCGGAGATGATGACAAATTTTATACTTATTCTCGTTTTGTATTAGAAAGTGAAGATAAGTTAAGTGGTGGTGGCGCTGGTCAAATGTTGAATTTTTGGGAAAACTATAGTGGAACTAACACTAATTACGCTAAATTTTTTGGTACTACAGAAAGTGGTTCTGTTAGACCACAAAGTATTATGGCTTGTATTGATTATTTTCCTGTTCCTGTGCCTTTGGATATAATGGGACCTCGTAAAAACACACTTGGGGGAACTGGCAAACCAAAAGCTTATAGTGATGGAATGTCTTTAGCTGCCCAAGAAATACAATTTACTTTAAAAGTATCTAAACAGCCCCCTCTGCAGTTAGTATCGGGAAATGTAGGAACTGACCCCGGAGAGAATGGTGGTGGTATGCACTTGAATAGAGGATTTTATATAATATTTAGTTCTATAGTTCCTAATAAAAGTGATAATATCCATAGTTTTATAGGTAAATTAGTAAAACAATCTGCTACAGCGACTGGTGTGGGTATATTCCAAGAACGAGTGGGTGATTCTAGTCAAGATTACAATTCTGATTATGTAAGAATGGTGCCATTTTTAGATACGCTTTGGCCGAGGTATATGGGAGATGGAATGGGTCAAATACCAATTGTTAGTTCTTCTTCAGACCCTGATTATCCTTATTTATATAAAAGGAATTTTGGAGACCAAGGACCTACTGGAATCTGGTGGGATTGGTCAATGAAAATACCCCAAAATGAATGGTTTGATTTACATTTTAAAATGCCTCAGCTATCTGAAAGCACAGACCATACATTAGATGGTAAAACTGATGCTGTCATAGAAGTATATACCCCTAATGTTCAAAATGACAACGGGACAATGCTTAACGGGAGTTTACATTTAAATGCATTTCCTTGTGTCAAAGGGGGTATCTTAGATTTACAATCTATTTCTATATGGGCTTGTAATATGAGAGCTAATAAAACAAGCAATAGTTGGGGTACTGGAAATTTAATGCCCGGAGTTATGGCTGATGAAGATGGTTTTAATACGGATGATATGGAACAATCAATATTGATTGATAGTATTAGATTTAAAAATTTTAATAACGAAATTGATAACGCTACGATATGCGATAATGGAGGTGGTACTAGCTCAGGGTTTAGTATTAAAAACCGCCTTACTGTTCCTAATTATTCAGGTTCTAATGCAGACGGAGCTATGGATACTTTAAATAGTAATGGAAATAAAAATTATTTTGGTTCAGCTGTTGCACCTACACAAACAAATTTTTGTTTTGGTTTTGAAAATAAGCCAAGTTTGGTAAGTGGTTCTGGTATAAGTATTTTATTTAATAACTTTGGTGCTGCAAATTTAGGAGGATTTGTACCTCCAGTTAGTAATATTTATATTTCTGGTTCATATTCTGTGAAAAAGAATGCTCAATGGGGAAATGCTTTAGGTTTAAGCGCACAAAGAACAGTAACAGCTCAAAATGGTAGTGCTTCTGGCTCTTTTAATACTAAAGATGGGACTTTAGCTGTAGATAATTTTATTCAAAAAGGGTTTGTAGGTATAAGTGGGGCTTTTCACGATGCGACTAAAAGAGAAAATATGTATTGTGCTGCGAGAGTTATGGGTGCATCTCCAGACGGAAAAGAAATTTATGTAGATAACCCTGAAGTTTTTGATTTACCTTTAGGTCCTGCTGCTCAAGGAGGAACTGATTACGTAATGTGGATTGTAGATGACCCTACAACTAGTAACGCTAGTGGGACTGCCGGGGCTGCACATTATCCTCGTATAGTAAATGACCAGTATGCAATGAATAGCAATTATTCTATTAGTGTAGGGATGCAAAAATCTTTGCATCAGACTTCTATAAGAGACGGTAATGTTATTCAATTAAATAGGTCTACCACCGTTAGTGATGTTTCAGGTACTAGTATGACTGCGGTAGACCCTCGTGCGGGAGCAGGTTTAACTAATCCCGGTACCTCTTATGGAATGAATCTTAATAGAATGGCTTCTTGTTTTATTAGTCCTAAAAAATACTGGTTTAATTTACATATTGTGCCGCTAAGTGGTACGACCGAATGGGGTGAATGGTATTCACCTCCTGTGTCGTCTTCAATACCTTTTGAAGAAATAGGTTCTCGTTCTTATGCAACTGTTTTATTAGTAAGTGGGACTACATCAGGTAATACTGCACAGCAAACTACAGGTTCAACTTACAACGAATTTTTAATTAGCGATGGTTACGACCAAAACGTTTGGTCTTTGGAAGAAGATAATAATGGCCTTTTCGAAGCTAATGTAGATTATGGATATGGAACTTATGAAGCTCCTTCTGAAGGAACCCTTGAAAAGCGAGGAGGTTATATTAATGAACAATTTAGCCAAGAAAATGCTTATAATTATATGAACTTAGATAAATATGTTACGCAGATATCACCTGATTTTGAAAGCTCGATGAATTTTGGATTATGTGCTTTTGAAGAAGATTCTACTACTAATAATTATTATAATATTAATATTGATACTCGTGAAGGAACTAATATACCTAAATTAATATGGGGGGTTGCAGATGATACACCTGAGATATATGGTTTAACAGTTAATCCTGCCGTAAATGTTCTTGAGATGGAAAACCCATTAGATACTAGTAACACTAATTTTAGTAACGTTAAATTTAAATGGTCTGAAAGTGCTGATGATATGTGGTATAGATTACTTATTATAGATACGGCTACTATTACTACTAAATATCATAAAGCTAATTTTATTGCTCCTCTAAATGATAGTGGAACAACTGCTTATTATTATACGGGAACTAACGCAGCAAAGAAATTTATTACTAAAACTAGCGCTACAACTATGAGTGGTACTAATATCCCAACCATAGAAGGATTTATGGGGTATGGTTATGAGGCATCTGGTCAAAGTGCACAGCTAAGTGGGAGTGGATACGGTCACACTTTAGGTAGCACTTCTGAATTTACTTTTATAACTCATCTGATTCCTGAAAATGCGGGACAGGTCTTTACTACCGCTCGAATGGCTGATAAAACCGGAGGTACTGGAGGCAACCCTAATGGTAAGAACGCATCTTTTAGAATTGATAGTGATGGTAAGTTTAATGTGTTTTTCTCTTCAGGTTCCTTTGGGTTACTTGATGGAGATAATGTAACATTAACCGGTACAACTGCTAGTGCATTTGATGGTACACCAATGGCTGTCGCTTTAACTTTTAATAATGCAGTGGATGGTAATAATCTTAAATTATATATAAATGGTACTTTAGAAGATACGGCTAGTGAATCAACTGATGGGGTACTTTTGTCTGGCGCAAGTTGGTCAGGGGGAGGTACTGATAGTGCATTTGCTATTGGCTGTCGTTGGCCTAGTGGCTTAGGGTTTTATGGTCATATTGAAGAAACTCTATGGCATACTAAAGAGCTTTATCCTATAGGAAATCCAGATAAAAGTGAATTTAACACAACGTATCTTACTGATTTAGAAGGTTCACCAAATGTTCAATCTAAAACACATAACGCTAGATTATTTGGGTTTGATTATCATAATATAAGAGGTTCTTCATTTAAAGAAGTAGCTCGTACTAATATGTGTACTTGGAAGGTGACTGGAATATGAGTTTAACATTTAGTCCTGCCTCTGCCAATGTTTATCAAACTGTAACTGGTACTCTTGTTTTTAATAATAACGATGTTAACAAATTATTTATTGATTGGGGAGATAACTCTGATAGAACTTTAGAAAATGGTGTGAATCAATGGATTAATATTGAAAAGCCATTTAAAACTCAAACGGTAACACATACTTATAGTAAAACCGGTACATTTAGTCCTATTATTAGAACTGTAAATACAGCTGGTTTTGTTTCCAAATATTATGGTAGAGAATCATCTAATTCAGATTTAAGACCATACGAAAGTGTTGGTACGAGAATAAGCAATATTACTATTTCAGATGATACTCCTATTGGAGTTATGAAAATAGAAAATAAAACTGTGTTAAGTGGTATTGATAATAATATATTTGAAGACGGTGCTAAAACTGTTTATATACAGCCTGCACCTCTTATTGCTAGCGGAACTTCTAGTGACTTAGTTAATGCTGATTTAAAAATAAAGGTTGTTTGTGTTATAGCTCAACCAAATAATGCTAGCTTTGCGGAGTTAGGGTCGGAAGCAGCAGTAGAAACAATAACTAAAACATTTAAGCTCAATGATAGAATATCCCCCAGTGCTCCTGTACCATTGGCATCTCAACCTATATTGAAAATACTTAAAGTTACTTTAGTAACAGCTAAATTAGATGTTAGTGATGAATTAATTAATGAATTTAATAAGTTAAAAATATTTTTAACCGCTTTAGGTAGTGATGGTAAATCATATCCTATTACTTATATTTCTAATGGAGACCCTGTTAAAAAAATAGATGATAGTAAACGTTTTGTAAAATTAGACTTTACTCAAAGTAGACCTCAAGCTTCTAATGTTTCACTTTCAAATTATTATTATGACGCTGGTAAAGTTTTTTGGGAACCTTCTTTCCAATGGCAAGCTTCTAGCACTACCCAATTAACTAATGCTACTAAAACTACAGATTCTTTAATTAAAAAACAATACACTTATTATGTTAGACCTGATGGTTTAAAAGGTACAAATTATATAAATACAGTAAGTAATTCAGCTGCTCTTTACAGTGGTAATGCGTGGTTATATGATAGTGAAAAATATGATTATGTTAGAGACCAATTTTTATTAAATGAATTTAATCAATTTTATGATACCGACCATTTAACGAGAATGCAAACAACAACTGCATCTAATAAAACTAATCCTATACAAATTTTTGATATAGTTTATAGATTCCACCCTCCTATTAATTCTACAGGTACAACAGCTTATTTTCTTAATGGTAACGAGGATACTCAAGATTTAACTACAATGGCCTATTCTAATACGAGTAGTTATCCTGTAAGTACATCTGGATGGGGAGGCGACTTCCTTAATAGTGCAGGTGGAGCAAGAGAAGCTTCATCTTATTTTATTATAGGGAGCACTCAAAAACAAAACAAAATATGGATTAATAATAGTTCATATGCTGAAAATCTAGAATCAAATTTAAGTGGGATGCAGGGAAATGTGGTGCGCGGAGTTTATTACCTTAAAATTAGTAACGTAAAGGCAGGAGATAAGTTTACACAAAAGTGTGAATGGGTGCCTCTTGATTTTGAAGATTCAACTAAAATAGAAAAAATTTATAGGGATTCTAATACTAAAGAATATGTTACTAAAACTAGTAGTTTTGTAAAAAGTGGTTATATCACTTTTGATATGCCTTCTGATTGGAATAAATTATCGACGCTAGATAATTATGCAGGAGGATTTTTTAATGTATCTGGAGCTGCTAATAGTGTAACTAATGTATCTAATGATTATAGTAAAGGTTTACAAAATCTTACACGTGAAACTAAAATATCTCAAACGCCATTTGACTATATACCTTTAACAGGAACAAGTATTGGTACTACTTTGTCAGGGTATACAGATAATGATATTGGTAGTTTTAAATATATATTTCAGTTTAGTGGTTCAACGAGTGATGGAGAAGTTCACTGGGTAGCCTCTAGTAGTATAGCTGATAATAGGATTTATTTAGCCGCTACTTCTTCTGCTGGATTTCCGGCTACGATGTCAGGTTTTATAAGAAGGGTAAATTTATATGATATATTTGATGGGGCATCTAAAACTTCTGACTATGGAGAGCCTCCTAATTTTGTTAGTAGTCCCGGAGGTTCTTATTCTTACAATTTTATGTTTGGTAATTCTGTTACTAATACTTATGATTTCCCAGCATCGACAATATCGGGCAGTATGAATGATATATATCCAATAAAAATAGTTTTAAGTGGTAATACCTTTGATAATTCAACAGCTACTACAACACCACCTAACCAAGAAATATGGAATATACTTCCCTTTACAAGCTCAAGTACACAGGTTGTGACTCAAAGAGATAATAGTGCTTATGATTTAAACTATATGGCAGTTACTAGTGACCTTTCTGTTACTTATGCAGGAACATATTATCAAGCGATTAGTAAAGGTGGTAATGTTTTTGTAGTAAGAACTGGTACTCCTATCCAAACTCTTAGTTTTGGTGGAACAGCAATGGGAGACGAAACAAATTTTGCTAATAGTGCAAATTATACCTCTTATTATACCTTACGCAAACTTCGCAGAGCTCAAGCTAATCAAGCTCGTGTAATGTGGGATGAACAACAAAAGGATGGTACCTACGTAAGATTTTTTGGTTTTGTGACGAATGTCACTGAAACCCACAAAACTACTGGTAAACGAGCTACAAAGCCTTATACATTTACTATGGTGGTAGATTCAATATGTTTAATTGATAGTAGTGGTAATATAATGTCAGATATAGAACCTTTAGGAGGCGTTCCTGATGCTAGGCAGTTCATCTGAGATTTATATAGAAGGTGAAAGAATTGATTTTACTTCCGGACAATTAACAAAAGAGGGAGTTAACACTGCTAGTAAACTTACCTTTACAATACCGGGAGATGATATAACTTATCGTAAATACTGGGGTAAGGAAGTAACATTCTTTTTAGATAAATCTGATGCTTGTCCTATGTTTAGGGGGTTTATAGATAACGCTGATATCAATGAAAATTATAATATTTCTTTTCGCGCTATTGATGTATTAGGTTATCTAACTGGTTTAAATAGAGCAAAGGTAGTGTGTAACGATAAGACAAATGTTGATGGTTTGTCTGTAGGCCCTGCACTTAAAAAAATGATTGAAATAGCTAACCTTACTAAAGTAGGAACCAATTATTTAAGCGACACTAACCCTATTAAAAAGATGGGAAAAATAAGAGGTGATGTTTATATTTTAGATTCTATTGTCTCTAAACTGGGTACATTATATAATACTGATAATGTAATTTTACCTAGACAAAATATTCTTAAAGTGATAGATGATGGAAAAAAAGGACAACTTTCTTTTGATTTATTAAAAGATGTAAATACTGCACCAAGTAACTATGAATTTACAGAACGCAATATGATAAATTTTGAGGTTCGTAACAGAAAAATACCAACTATTATTAATGTAGCTGGTAATAATAGCGCAGCTACTTTTAAGCACGAAGGTGGGAGTATAGCTTATGGTGAAAATACTTTAAACATTAATAATCCTAATCTTAAATCAAAAGCAGAGTGCTTGGATTTTGCTCAGGTTGTTTATAACGCAAATTTAGATGCTAAATATGAGTATAGTTTATCTACTTATGAAGGAGCATATTTGGATGAAAACGATATTGTAAATATTAGAGATGGCACTACAGATATAGAAGGTAACTTTAGAATAATAGGAAAAACTATTGGTTTTGGCGCAAATACATATAGTGTAGAATTAACAATTAATAAACAACCACCTTTATTGGCCAGCTTCCTAAACGTTTAATTATTCTTTAAGCAGTGCTTCTATTCTTTTCAATCTTTTTTCAATCTTCTTTATTCTTTTATGTGTTTTATAAAGAAGGGTACCAACGGAAGTTATTGTAAAAAACATTATATCATATATCCCAAGGAAGTCCGTCGCCAGTCTTTCTGGTCTTTAACCCGTTTCCACCAGCGGATTGTGAGCCTCCCGGATTGAGGGTGCGATAACGTAAAGCTTCGGAACCTAGTACGGTACCGGGTGTATACGTTCCATAATTAAAATAATCGCGTCCTGTAATATCTTTAACTTCCTGATTAATTGTGACTTCTGTATAAGCGTGAGGGTCTTCCATAGCGTATCCATTACCGCCTCCGTTGCGTCCCATTTTTCTGCCGTATCCAGTTACATCTTGTTCATATGTCACATTTATCACCTACACACGCATACTCAGCTTTTCCTTGAGTGTTGTCCTCAAGTTCATAACTAGTAAGTTTGTTATAGTTAATTTGTGGGAATTTCTTTATAAGACTTTCGTAGGTATAATGGTCTATTTCTTCATAAGGAGCTAATTCATAGTTCCCTCCATCATAGGGTAGGAAAGACACTCCGTTAATAATATCCCAATATTTGTATACCCAGTTACCTACTTCAAACCATTCATCATCTCTTACATATACAGTCATACTAGCATTATGTTCACACCAGTTCAATTGTAAATTTTTATAATGTTTTAGTTGGTCCATAGCGGTAACATCTTTACGTGTTAAACACCCTTCAGGGGATTTCACTGGGAACTCTAATACCCAAGTTGAAGCATCTTCTTTAGTCTGCCCATTTTCTGGATGACAAGGGACGCCTTGGTCTTTAAGCATTGCAAATAGTGGGTCACTAGCTGCAATTCTGTATCTTCTTATGTAATATTCTGAATAACGTGGGTGTACACCACTGGCAGAGTCTACAAGTTGTGAAACTGTGCCTGAAGGCTTAACACAAGTAGTTGCTGCCGGCATATTAATTCCTAGTATACTCGATGCTTTACGAGAAATACGCAAAACACGGCTTCTAAGGGCCTTTAAAGCGTCCGAAGTTAACACCGAGGGGTTATCCATCTGACCAGTCAAACTGACACCTAAAAGCCGTTCTACGTCACAATTCTTTTTCCACTCCTTTCTAAGGTATGGATAATTAGTAAATGTACTTTGTACTATACCAAGCCAAGTAGCGGTTTCTACCTTATCTAAAAGAGTATCTAAGTCATCTTCTTCTCTTACCACAACTTCACTTAGGTTACAGAACTGCATATCTCTAAGCATTATTTCACCACAAGGATTTGTTCCTTGAATTAATGGTGCGTATCTTCTGCTTGGTGCTTTGTTCTGTGCGG
>Ga0098044_1001858_pt1 | contig 10980 bp, 13 predicted proteins | sample 10_taG_FD_75053 | JGI IMG/M metagenome (GOLD analysis project Ga0098044, IMG submission 75053) | Marine viral communities from the Subarctic Pacific Ocean - 10_ETSP_OMZ_AT15264 metaG | ecosystem: Environmental > Aquatic > Marine > Oceanic | place: Pacific Ocean | collected 2015-01-16 | reverse complement strand
TGAGAGCCTTCTCATACGCCACTGCTGCTTCCTGAGCTACAGCCGAATTGAGGTCCTTAAGATCATCTTCAACTATTTTCCGATCCCAAGACATCCATCCGTCATAAAGTTCTGTTCCTAGCTTTTCCCCAAAGTCATTTACGACACCATTTAAAGCGTTCTCTGCCGATTTTGCTACCTCTATCCCAATAACACTACCAATACCCGACGACACCGCCGACAGACCGCGATCAACACCATCAATAACCCTCTCACCTATCTCCACCCCATCCAACTTCTCAAAGATGCCGTCCTTCTTCTCGTCAATAGTATTAAATACATCATTAACACCCGACTTGAGCGTTTCAAGATCATCAAGCCTAAAGTCGAAACTCCATCCAAGCTTTCCTCCAGAAACCCAGCTAATAAATCCACCAACCTTATCGGCAGCCTCGAATATTTTATTCAATATACCAAAGACAACTTCACCCATAGCCATATAGCCTTCAATTACCTTTTCCGCAACCCATAGCACAACATCAAGAAAGCCATTAAAAATCTTGGCAGCAAACTTAAACACAGGCAGGAAAACATTATTGGCTAACCAAAAGAATACTTTAGCCAAACCCCGAATCACCTGAACGACCGCCTGCACTACGCGCAAGGTCAGATCTAAGTATGTCTCCATAATCTTAATAATCCAATAAATAACCTTAATAATAACCTTAGCTATGCTTCGCCAATGCTTCCCCAAGAACCCAAGAAGAGCACTAATACCCTTAACAACAGTTCTAATTACAATCAATAAACCTTTCATAATTGGTGGAATAACAACTAGCAATACCGTTTTGAAAACCCTAGAGAACCCAAGAACGATCTGTGAGACCTTCGCTATTGCGTCCCTAACGGTATCCATAGTGTTAGTTACAGCCTTTCCGCCCTCTGCGGACTTCTTGCCAAAAACCTCTCCAAAAATCTCAAAGAAAATCCTTCCAAGCTCTTTAAAGGTGCCGATAATATTGCTCAAAGCCTTCTTGAAGACAACAAACGAAGGACCAGCAGCCTTTTTGAACTTATCAAGATTTTGAACAACATACACGATTGCTGAAGCCAGAATAACCATCAAAGCGATAGGTCCAGCTTTCAACATAGCCCTCTTTACAAACTTCAAAGCTATTCCCCATGACAACTTAAATCCGGTAGCTGAAGCGATAGCAGCCGTTCTAAGAATCTTCATGGGACTCAACATATTCTTCAGTATAGTAGCACCAGCTTTTTTAGATCTTTTAGTTATATTTACAAGACTCGTCCCAACTGCTCTAAACGGCTTCAGCATTGCATCTTTCATCTTTATAAGACTTGGACCTGGAGTTGTTTGAGCGGCAGTAGACGGCGCTATTGGCATCCCAGCAGCAGTTGGGAAAACTTTAGCTGGTGTCTTAATAGGCTTCAATCCCTGAGAAAACTTCTTGATGCTATCGCCAGCACTTTGGGCGCTAGACTTGACCTTCCTTTCCCAGTTGGCAACATCTTCAGCACTATTCTTCCATACGCTTTGATTTGCCCTACGAATCCTTTTTAATTGCCTAGTGCTAAGACCTGCCAGATCCTCTTCCTTCAGGCCTGTCATTTTCGCAACATTTGCTACACTGTTTATATCTTGGACTGTTTTCAACGCCGCTGGACGCTGAAGCGCTAAAGGCAACCCAGGAACAGCGGTTCCACCTGTCATGGTGGCTGTACCTACTCCAGAGGCTGCAGAGGCCGCAGAGGCCGCACCAGCAGACACAACACCTGCACTATCTGTTACAGAATGCATGAAGCTACCCGAAGTCGCTATACCCATATCGTTATTTAAAGCTCTAAAAGTATTACTGATATGCCCACCGGCTCTCTTAATTTTCTGACCAGTATCAATCCATCCACCAGCAAACCTTCTAATTATTGGTAGACTCTCACCGGCCATAGCCTTAGCAAGAAACAAGCTTCTAGTCAAATCCTTCATCTTAGGTAATATACCAGCCGCCACCCTGCCTACACTGCTAATCGCAACAGATGTCTGACCAAAAATAAACGCCAGAGGGCCAAGAGCAGCAGCAAGCATACCAATTACAAGAATTGCCTGCTTGGCAGCAGGACTCATCTTTTGCATAGCTTGAATCCATTCCTGGATCTTAGGAATAATACTCTCAATAGCGTCAAAGAACGCTGTACCAATCTCTAAGAGAAGGTTTCTAATATCGGTACGAACCTTTTGCATCATCATCGCAGGCCCGTCCATTACCTGCTTAAACTCTTCGGTAAACTGCTTACCGGCACTAGTAGCACCCATAAAGTCAATCACCATAGCTTTCATCGGAGGACTCAAACCTTCCAAAGCCCTATTCAAAGCCATAGAGCGTTCCGTAGCCTCTAACTTCGTTTTCTCAAGACCCTTTAAAGCGATCTTTGAATTATGAATATCAAGAAGGAATCTTTCTACCGAATCTTCAGTAGAAAAAGCTCTCTCAAATGTCTTCTTTAACGCTTTATCATCAACAACATTAGTAACAATATCATGACCAATAGCAGCCCATACAGAATCCTGATCACCTAGATCTGTGAATATCTTACCAACTTCCTCTAAATTATCCCGAAATGAACCCAAAGCCAAAGTTGTAGCATAAATACGTGAAGCCTGACGTTTTCCAACCAACGCACCAAGATATTTAAGGGCACCCTCTTCCTTGGCTGGAGAAGTCCTGAGAAGCTCCATGTTCTCGGCCAATTTGAACAACATCATATTGCCAATACCAAGATCCTTATGGAAACCCTCAATATCGCCAGCAAACTTAGCTACGATCTTTTCTACAGCAGCAGTAGGAGCAATCATCCTCTGCAAAGCAAACTTCAAAGCGTGAGCAGACTCAGTAGCATTCAAACCAGACTGCCGCATACCGCCAATAACACCGGACAAGAACACAAGATCAATACCAGCAGCCTTAGCGGCAGGCGACACCTGCGGGAAAGCCTCAGCCAAATCCTTCAAGGACAAAGCAGTTGTATTCTCAACAAGGTTGAACTTGGCAAGCAGACCGCCTACATAATCAATCTTATTCGCAGTATCTACGAATGAATTACCCCATTCGTCTACCTTGGTGATGTCCTCATCTTGGATGATACCAGCAAGGTTGGCAATAAAATCACGCCCAACCTGAGCGGACACCTGACCGACATGCTCCAATTGAAGTGTCAATTCTGCATATTCAGCAGCTGTCTCTTGAATCTCTTTAGTGCCGCCAAGCATCTTCTTGCCCATCTGAGCAAAGTCAGCAGTCAGTGCAGCAACAATACTCCTAGTAACACCTAGCTCAGTAGAAAGCTCGTGCATCTTCTGACGGAGACTGTCGGCTGCTGTACCCTGCAAACCAAGAATTTTCTTAGTTCTAACAAACTGCTTCTCAAAAGCCTCAAACGACTGCATCGCAGTACGCATCATAATGCCAAGAGGCGCCGTGATACCGACAATCATCTGGCGACCAACCCACTGGAGGTCCTTAGCCCTCTTCAGCATTAAGTTGGTAACGTTTCTTAAATCAGTGCCCAGCTTCCGCAACGGAAGACTAGACATCTGTCTACGCGCATTAACTAGTTCTCTTGTATATGTTTTCCAAGCCGTACTGCCAAATTTTGTTTCTTTTCTGGCATCCCTTAGAAGATGAATCTGAGTCTTTATTTCATTTCTGAAGACCTTATTATTTCTAACAAGCATCTTCATAGTTGTAGCTTGACCGAAGAAGATCTTCTGAATATCCTTGGCCGCTCCCTCTAATTTAGGGAAAACTTGAGACAAAGCCATAGAGGCGTCTTTTAATTCTACAGTACCCGCTTTGAGCTTGAGTACAGACGCACGAAGTTGGCCCAGCTCATTTAAGCCGCCAACCTTAACTGTAAACTCTAAGTTAGTCTCACCTGAAGCCATGCATCACACCTACTATATTATCCCACATCGTTGCTTTCATAACCAAGCCCGATGGGTAAATGTGTGATAGTAAATTCACTGTCTAAATCAAAGTCAGCAGAAGAGCCCGAACCTCTATCCAGATCCTCAAGGTCTGTCATAGAATCGTATCCACCGAGCCCCTCCCCCGTAACTACCTTAGCCAACAAATCGTAATCATTATGACGCCTGAACCGTACCATATCAACGATATGTGTTAACTCAGGCAATGTTAATGCAAGCTCTATGTCTAATATGCTTTTCCAAGCCCCAACGGAGACAAACGCCTCCAAAACGAGATGATGGAGAGGGAAGTCGCTCCAACCTGCTTGTTGCGAAGCGACTTCATCTCCCCCTCCATCTACTCGTTTGGGTCTTCTGCAACCTCATTGCCCATACTGGCAGCCATTAAAGCTCCAAAGCATTTGAGATCTAAAGCATCTTCGAGAGCATCTTCATCATTAGCCAAGTCAGGATCAACCTTCTGCAGAGCGATTGCGGCTGCAGATACCATATTATCAATATCTGCATCAGAAAGTCCCGCATCACTATCGACATTTAACTTATCCGCAATTTTCATAAAACTACGGAGTTGCCTGATAGTGAGAGGGAATACTTTCCGATTCACACCGTCTGCAAACGCAATATCCTGACCTTCTCGTAGGTCTTTATTTACAGCCATTTACTTTTCTCACCTTTCATTAAGTGGTAGATGATCATTCTACCATATTGTTATAAAGAAATCAACTACCCTCCGCTAATTACGAAAGAGTTACTTGATCTTGAATCTTACCATACTCGTAGCCGACATCAGCAGCCGTAGGCAGAATCCTGAATTCCACAGGGAACGCCACAGCCTCAGAACGCTTCATCGAATGCGAACTAGCACCATACGATACAGCACGCTTAGTCTGATATGTACGAGTCTTGGTTGCAGCAGCCGTTGTACCGGGCGCGTTGCCCACTACCTGCACAACCTTCTCATACGGATATACGTTTTCAATACCAAACTTGAACGTTACCGATGCAGAAGCACCAGCCAACGTATCCAAATCGGTAACGATATCAGCAGAAGCCGAATCAGAACTAGCGACTGTAGAGTTGTAGTTCCATGCGTGGGCGAGGTTCCTTAAAGTTGCCTCAGCCAAAGTCGTCTTCATCATGACCTTAACACGCGACTGGATAACCTTCGCAGCGTCACCGAACTGGTCAACTTCAATATCAACCATGTCTGGTTCCCAAGACAGTTCGACACCATCAATGGTGGCACCAACGTCAGTTAACGCACCAAAACCAGTTCCTGCTTCGCCAATTGCGACGGTTGCTTCACCGACTACGATGTTTGTAGTAGTAATTGCCATTTTTTCCTCCTATTATTCTAGGACAAACATACGCTTACCACGCTTGTCTCTCCATCTTGCTATTTTTATTGCGTGCTCTAAAGGCACTTCATCCTTCCGACTCCCCACTCCCCTAGAGTTCTGCCACTCAAATTCATAAGTAGCTTCCCCTATACGAGCAACGAAACCGGATGTCTTTCCCACATACGTAATAGAAGTATACATTACTTTCATTTTTCTTGCGAATCAATCTGTCACGTACATGACTGAAAAGTCTAGTTGGATAGCGTACCAGCCCTCCTTTTCTAGAGGTTCTGTATTTCTAGACCTCAACAATTTAGAACCCAATACCCGATTTTCAATACTATTTGTGTTAGCGGTAGATGTTACAGTAGCGTCTGTACCCGGCCCCGCAGGCCCACCACCAACATCAAACATACTAATAATTTTATTAGCGATCCTAAAGCAGCGATCTGCTTGAGAGTCGTAAATATGATACCGGATTGTATCTTCACGTATCATATAAGAAGTGCTTTCAACATGACCGGGTATCCAATAGTAGATCAAAAACGGTGGAGTTTGATTAGTGGGAGCAACCATTGGAAAAATATCCAGAGTTGTTCCAGCTACAGTAGCCAATTCTGAATTAGCTTTTAATGCTGTGTTGAAATCATACGCTATAATCTGATCACCAAATACCGGCATTACCTTGTAATCCTCCCACTGAAATCTCTTTGAACGTTAACAGATAGATCTTGCATTTCATCATTTACAATCCCCACAACCTGATCTTGTATAGAATCTAAAATACCTTGACTTGGAGAAGATAACGAAATATCCAATCCCTCCATACTTACACGCCACTCAAGCTCCAGAGCGTTCTCTCGTCCTGGGAACGCATCCCTAATGCGATTTTCAATCTGCTCAACGGACTGAGAACTATGTGCTGTTAATGCCGTATAAAGTTCAACTTCAGCAGATTGCAACTTTCCTGCCATCTGCTTAAGTTCTTCATCTTTAACCTGCATCGAATACCAGCCCTTTTGTGACATCACTGCACCTCCGACACAACTCTAGCAGTAATATGTAAATGGTGTATCTTTCCTGACGGACCAGTCCATTTCATAATAGATAAAACTTCCAGCGGACCCGCCTCAATAACAGTGCCACGATTATCACGAACATTAAATAATCTAGACTGATAAGTAATGACATCATTAAACTGCTTTGGAACATGAATATGGTATTGATCAATATCTTTAATATACGGGCTTACATCACGCTCATGACTACCGGGAGCCATAAAACCATTAATAGTCTCTGAGTAGAAATAGCTTTTTACTGTCTGACCAGCAGCAGAAGTGCTAGAACTCAGTTGATGAACATCGATCCGCTGAGGGAACTTCATGAACGTTTGGAAGGCCATGCTTACCCCACGTAATCCATTACATAGTGCGTATAGTCCATCAGTAGCACATCGGCATCAGTATTGCCAGTAGTGCCATAGAAATCCCTATCAAACCGGTACCTCGTAGTATCCATATCGATAGAATGAATACGATGCCTGCGAAATTCGCTATCATCATTCATGAGATCTAAAATCAGAAGTTCCGCAGCATCTCGAACATTATTTGGAACGTATCTCCATCCATAATTGCCTGTCACCTTATAGTCGGATTTACTATTGAACTTATTATGATAAGTTCTAGCAATATAGCTCTTCCTAGTATCGGATACCTTATTTTTAAATCGTATCGCATATGAGGAACCGAAGTTGCCCATAGCATGATACTTCTCTAAATTATTCAAAGTAGATTCACTACTGTTATGAATAGTTTCAGCGTCACTATCTCCAAAGTCGGCAACCACGGTAGTTAATGTATCAATAGGATGCGGTAAACGCAAAAAGCGAGTATCGTAGCCATCTATAACAAAACTCTTTGAGCCATAGTAATCAAAATTCTGACCACAGTAGGTATTGATAATCCTACGCGCCTTCTTTTCGTAATCATCAAACTTGGCACCAAACGTTGTCTGCAGATCGGAATGATTAGTAAAAAATGTTATAGCCGTAATATACGGCGTATACACGCTAAAATAATTTTCACTATTATATTCCGTAGAGCTTATATTGTAATCAAAAACAACCTTATGAGCCCCGCCCTGTGATAAAACAAAATTATTAGAGCTTGCTGGCGACTCTCCATATGTAATAGAGTAGTTACCAGCAGAAGTTCTCGTACACGCCGTAGAAGCCTGCACAACGCTGCTATCGGCAAATTCATGATATAGCGTAGCATTCACAGTGCTGCTATCGGGGTCTGCTCCTAGAGCTAATGATATTGTTTTACTTGTATTTATTTTTACATCATCCATGACGACCTCTATATAGAGTATATCATTTTAGCCGTCCAATAGCTAAATGTTTGACTAACAGTCGCAGCTATCACAGCCGCAAGAGCAATCAGAATCGCATTCGCATTCACAGTCACATTTAAACATAATCATCCCTTAATTTCTATCTATATACTACCACTTACCATTTTTTCCCGCCATTGGAGCGCATAGCGACGACAATTAGAACATGTGCGATGAGTGCAACCTTCTAGTGGGGCATCGTACCTGGCCCAAAATGACCAAGCCATTGAATCAGCGCTGGTCAAAAGGTGTTTATTTGCTTTATACGCATTGCCTTTAATGCCAAAACCATGTAATTTTAATGGTTGCAACATTGCAATTATGTCAGATATTTCAGTATCAGCATTCCTCCTACATACCGACCCTAAGCCAATCGTATCTTCCTTGTTGAGATCTACGCCTGCTTTTTCATACATGTCAACGCATTCTAAATAACTATCTTTACTCCATCCTTGGAGAACTGGGACCAGAACAGGACCAAGAATATCTCGCAGTTCAAGGAAATTTCTTACCGTTTTCACTTGATGCTCTTGAACAGACAGGCCGGTAGCTCTTAAAGCAGAAGCCTCGCACATCCAATCTTGTGGAGCAGCCCAATCCAGCATGCCTATTTCATCAATATATCTATTCACAGTCTTGGCATATTCAACAGCCGACATAGACCACTCTCCGTACTTATGGAGTTCAGTAAAGCCACCTGAATCTAAAGCCCAGCGATGAGAAGCGACAGGCATGGCAACTCGCCGCTCCAGCCTACGTCGTGAAACAAATAACGGAACGTTAATATCTTTCAACCAAGCAGGTTCGTGTACTCCTAAGTAAAACAATACCCTGAATCGCAGTCCTCGGGGCCACCAAAATCAAAAGTTAATTGATCATCCACGACTAGATCTAATGGTTTAGCATACCTAGTTAACCATACTTTATCTTTACCGCCAGCATCACGTTTATTATTGATTTGCTCTTCAAGATAAACAGACTTATCAAAGAGGTCTCGTCTTTCAATCTTTAGCCGTCGCCAGTTCTCCATAGTATGAAAAGGGCAGAAAAAACATGCCGACTTAGGAGGCTCAGGCAAACCGGCCTCTTTAATCACATCAAAACATGCTTTACGATTCATATTTAACTGCAGTAAAGGATACTCCAACACTTGATCATCGAAACCAGAACTATCTCTAGCGCGCTCAATCTCGTCTACAGAAATCCCCAGTCCGGTCACAGCAGGATCATCTCTACAAGAACCATTAGCGCGCTGCCATCTACGTATGACTCTTATCTTGAAATCCGAAGTACACCCTCTAGTACCCGGTGCCCCATTAGACATCTTAACAGGAATAGGTATTTGGCTTGTGTTTTCCCTAAGCAGTCTATTCCATATAGTCTCTATCGAGCCATTTTTCATGACACGATGCAATTCAATCAATTCAATATCGTGCTTTTCTGCAAACGGCACATGAATATTATGATAATAATCTAAAGATCGGGGATCCTCACTGTCATCACCAACGTTGGCAAATAAAAAGATATCATACGGCTCAGGTAGTCTACCTAATGCCTGAAATGCAAATACGGCTGTGGACTGAAAGCCTGAACAAAACGAAAATGTTCTCATATCCACTCCACAACTTTACCAAAGTCTGGATTTAAGATTTTTATCCATCTTTTTTTAATCTGCAAAGGATGCTTATCTTCTCGCTCTCTATTTTCTCTACTCCAACTACCGCCACCTGTCAACCCTTCGCAATGCCATCCAGATGCCTTTAACGATGTTCCTAATTCTTCTTCTAAAATATAGGTTTGAATTCTTACAAATCCCATCTGTCTACCAACACGAGCAGAAGCACTATAAAGCATAGAACATGCATTATACTTACCATTAGTTACCAGTCTAGTTACCTCAAGAACTTTTCTAGGATCACCAGCCTGCCTAGCTACCGGCCTACCCACAATACAAGCACCATGAATAACACCATGCTTGTCAATAACTCCTAAAGAAAACCTATGACCTCGTACCGACTTATGATGCCTGTGCCAATTATCAACCAAGCTGTTGGCCTCTCTGAGAGTCAGGGGCACAACTGTCAGTTGCGACATTACTTCCAGAGTTCGTCCCAAGTCTTAGATCCGACAATGCCATCTGGACGTAATCTAACATACTTTTGGAACTTCTTAACTGCCTTTAGTGTCCCCCGACCAAAGATACCATCTGCGATACCGGCATCTACACCAATCGCTCCAAGCCGTCTCTGCATCGCTTTTACACGCTCAGACCGTTCCTTGTATCGTATTGGCTCAAGCTGAACATTTTTCTTAATATCGTCAAGAAGTTTAGCCAGCCCCAACCAATCTATTGCAGGAGTTACTTTCTCAGCCTCGATCTCAGGAACACCGTTTTCTATATCAAACCATCCATCGCCATCACGCGGCTGATGGTGCCACCACTCGCTTGACACAGTGGGATATATTCCATAATGTTTAGCAATATTATTAACTTCCCAAGTTGAAATACCTTTACCGACCAAACCAAAATCAACAGCATAACAATAACCATCAGGTTGTTCCATATGAAAAGACCCTCTAAAGAATCCATCAGGACGCTGCCAATCAGGGTTAGCAGCCAAATTGCCACGACCCTTCTTGTACTTATCATGCAGATACTTCTGCTGCGCATACGTCCTGCAACCAGATGTTACAGTTACGCGACCCTTAATCTTGGGATCTTGAAAAAACTTATCCAATCTAGTTTTAAACCTAGGGTGTAGCAGACTCAAGTCTACTCTTGAATTACTTACCGGTATCGTCAACGCTACTCACATCCCCTTGTTCACTCATCTGAGCAATATGAACCTGCTGTTTAGCTACAACCGCACGCAGCGCAGCCAGCTCCAATTGAGCCTTTCCTTCAGGTGTCTTATTCAACTCGTCTAAAATTTCTTGGATAGTGGGATTTGAATCAAATTCCATTATATTTCCTTTCTATAGCAATTCGATTTGAGATGCTAATGCTCTAAGCTCTGCAGCCAATGTCTGACTAGACTCTACAGTAATATTTTCCGTAGGGGGCGGCAATATCTCAGACGCTTCTGTTTCCTTCGCGGCCTCTTCCTTGTCGGCAACCATCTTGGCAACAGCATCCCAATCAATGCCTGGATCCAGCGGATCTGGCCCCAAGTTTTCCAACTTGTAATCAGAGATATCCCACGCCATGTTTTCAGGAGCCACAGCCGGTCCACCATAATAAGCATCCAACCATGCCCATGTAAC
>Ga0098044_1001855_pt1 | contig 10986 bp, 17 predicted proteins | sample 10_taG_FD_75053 | JGI IMG/M metagenome (GOLD analysis project Ga0098044, IMG submission 75053) | Marine viral communities from the Subarctic Pacific Ocean - 10_ETSP_OMZ_AT15264 metaG | ecosystem: Environmental > Aquatic > Marine > Oceanic | place: Pacific Ocean | collected 2015-01-16 | reverse complement strand
TCTTCAGCGTAACTCTGGTTGCCTGCTGTTGGAAGAGTACCTGCTTCTGCCCTAGCACCTACGCCGCTATTGCGACCAGTGTGGATAGAAAGCACAGCCCTACGACCTTCAACATCACGAGAGTTTGACTCAATTTGATTGAGCATCATGATCTCCTGATTAAGCTGCTCACGGATTGCCGGTTGGTAATCCTCCTTGAGCGCTGAATCAGCAGTTGTTAAGTTAAGTGCCACTATTTCTCCTTTATAGTTAAGTGACTTGAATATGACTGTCGTGCGACTCGTGCATCTGCAGGGAGGCGAACTAATTAATATAGAATCTATCTATGTTTAAAGAGTAACACACTTGACATTAGTGTGTCAATAATTATTCGCCAACTTCAGCATTTAAACGTGCAAGAACTCTATCTCGCATAGCATCAGATTTGATAGCCGGTGGCGTATTTTCGCCTTCAATATCGGCTACAGTGCCTGAACCTGTTGCAGTAGCAGAAGCAGGGAACAATGTTTCCTGCTGCGGAACTATCTCTGCGTTAGGATCTGCAGGGGCTTTATCACCTAAGTAAGCTCTAGCTAACTCAGCAGCTTTCTGCAAATCACCATTAAGTGCAGGGGTTAATGCTAAATCCCATAGAACTTTACATTCAGGAGTATTAGGCTCAAAGCCTAAAGAACGAGATTCTTCATGAACTTGCTGCACCATTTTATCTTTACGAATTTCATTTTGGACAATAGTATCTATCTCACTAGCAGCAATTAATTCCTGCTCTTCAGTTACTTCAGGGATAGATACTTCTTCTTGCGTTGCTTCTTCAGGAGCATCTGCTTCGCCTAATAAATGTTGTGCTAGTTCTTTCATAGCTTTTGCTCCTACTTCTTGGTCAGTCCCAACTGTTTCAACTACTTTCAATAAGTAATTTTTTTCAGCATCATTATAGTATTGAAACGCATCTTTGTACGGTTCATGAGTTTTACGGCGGTCCTTAGCTTCTTCTCTAAGTTCAGTAATATAACTTTTAATATTATCAGGAAGAGAATCTATGTCTACTGATTCAGACTGCTCAGCAGGTTGTTCCTGCTCTACAGCTTCCGCTACTTGTTCTTCTACTGCTTCTTGTTCTTCAGGCATCTAGCCATCCTTTACATTGGCGGTGGAGTTTCCCCACCTTCTAATGCTGCCATTATATCAGCAACTGGGTCGCCACCGGCTTGAATTGCCATATTTGGTGATTCATCCCCCATTGGAGGTGCGACAGGTGGGGATGACCCATCCGCATTAGGAGAAGCAGCAAGCGCTGGGCTTAGACTAGCCTGTGCATTTGCTCTGCCTGTTTGTTCTGCTGCCATCGTCTCATGAGCTTGAAGATGTAAGTCTACTACTTTCCGTACATCAGGCTTTAATTGCTCATACCGTTGTGTCTTCCTAAACTCATTATGTATCTCTATATGGATAGTATGATTGTCAAAGACCGCAGGGCGCATAACTTCTTCCATTGTGAAAGCGCCATTCTCCCTGCGGGCTTTGGCAGCATCAGGAGCCGCAGCAGCAATTATATCGTCTTTATCAGGTAAGTCCGCAACTTTAGCGTATTGGATTACATTACTAATTAATCCCATTTGCATTGCCTTATCTGCAAATGCTTGCATAGCTGCTCTACTTCTAGGCACAACAGCATCTAATGGAATATGTATTTTAATCTGCCCGCCAATATCTGAGCCTTTCCACTGAAATCTCAAAGGAGTACTACCTTCTAAGATAGTTGTTTCTCTACGACTTTTAACTTCTGCTTCATGTAGTTGAAGAACCATTTGAGCTACACGTGACCAGCAGCGGGCTGTCTCTTTAATAAGACGTCCAATAGGAGAACTATCTTTCTCTGCAAGAATAGATAGCCCTAACCCTGATTCAATGTTAGGAGGAGCCATACCACGAGATACGTCATGCACTCCCATTAAGTCATCAATAAACTCTGATAGTTTATCTGGCATTTCTCTAAGCCAACTAGTAAGTTGAGCAGGTGTCATATAAGCAGGCGGCACTGTCCCATCAGGATACGTAATTATTTCACCTGCATTATCTGTAAAAGTATTTATGACATCTACTGCTGATTGAGGAACAAGCATACGTGCTGTCCCTGCATCTCGTAAATGTTCTAATAAGTTTGCCCACGTAGCGTTAAGCGCTACTTGAACAGGACGAACATCATCTAAGATAGTGCAACCATGCCAGCTATTCTCTACTGCTGTTTCAGTAGCACAAACTATATTAAGTTTATCTTTCCAAGGGAATGGCCAATCCCCATGTTGGATAACTTTACCGTCTATCTCCACACAGAAATGCCCTTCTGGTCTTAAAGGGTTTGGTCGTTCATAATAAGTTAATACAAAAGTTCTAGGTACATTTGTTGTTCCACTCCCTACGTGGTCAGCTACAAGCCGTTGCATGTAGGGGTCTATCGCAGCAGTCCCATCTGCTGGAGGTTCTTCAGGTAATTCAAATATAGCTTGAACTTCTTTAGGTGGAAGCGCTTGTTTACGTATCCACCATCTAGCGGTCTCAGGATTAATAGCTGCTGGCTCAACTACAAAATCGCCTATAGGTAAAACAGTCTCAACTGTAGTTTTATTTGCAGCATCCCAATCTACACTGATCGCAGCCGTTCCACCTTTTATGGTAGCTAACATATGCTGCTCTCGCATAACTTCCCAGTTATGCTCATCATGTATATCTTTAATAATAGCCTCACCAATACGTGCACTACGTATAGTTGCATCATCATAAGATGTTGGAGGATTCTCAAAACTTAACTCTCTCTGAGTTAAATTAGATATAATAGTACGAGTATTAGCTCGCATCTTATTCATAGTGGGTTGTATCCGGTCTACATCTTGATTAATTAAATCAAGCCTACGAGTGTCCGAGTTCCAGAAGACCCATTGATATCCTAAAAGGAAAGCGTGGTTTAACCAGTAAGAACGCAATTCCTCACGTATTTGTTTAACGGCATCAACATACATATTACGTACATACCCTGCGCCTTTTTCTTCATCAGCCATACTTAAATTGTACCATAGTTATCTGTATATAGGTTTAGGACGAGAAGGTTTGTCTTCTTGTACTTCAGCTTTACTTGCTTTTAGTGCCCCAACTGCAGGAGGATTCTCAATACGTAAGATAGCTTCATACAGTTTTTCATTCTCTTTATGTAAATAAATAATGGTGTAAGATAATAAAGACATTACAAGTAAACAAATGCCACAAATAATGCAAATAGCTAATATCATTCTACTGATTCAGGCTCAAAAGATTTAGTTAAATTAGATAACTCATCTTGTAAATTAGCATTCTCTCTACATAAATTACGTATAGTTTCTTGAGATTCTATATACAATGACTGTGCTTCACTAAGATCACTATTAAGATTAGCTATCCTAGTATTTAAACCCTTAGCTACTCTAGGTTTAATATAACCTAAATCATGGGCAGCTTCAGAGACACAATCTTGGCATATGTCATGGAACCCGTCTACGTCATCCATAATTGTTGGACGAAACACCCCTTGGTGTAGTTTCAATTTAATATTTCCACATGAAGTGCAACGAGCACCATACGCTGTATTGTGGTCAAAGTCGGCATGTAATGTAAATGGCATAAGAAATCTGTCCTTTTTTAGCCTATCGCCCAAGTGTACCATATAAGAATCCTCTATGAGACGTCCGTTTCCTATCTTTTTCTCTTTTATCAATATAACGCTCTAGCTTCTCTTCCATATTTTTTGGACCCAAGTCCTGTGTTGTAGTCAAATGTGGCAGCTTGCTAGCTATCATCCAAGCATAACCGCCAGTATCAACCATGTCATCATGAGTTCCATTAGGGAAAGGAGCATGCTCCGAAGTCCACTCATGTATATTAGGATGCGCCTGAGGAAAATAAATCTGACCATTAGCTGCTGCCTGACCATACGGCAAAGCACGAGCAACCTTATCACGATCAGCTTTTAACGGACGAACAGTAATACCACCCTTACGAATAATTTGCTGCAACAATCCCTTACCGAAAGTTTTATCCTCAATACCTACAAAGGACGTGGAGGGCCAACGCCTATAACAATTACGCAACCACTCCTCATGCTGATCCACAGTAACACGCTCTCTAACAAAATCAACAAGTACAAGCAACTGCTGTGCCCTATGAAAATCCCAAACACTATACACACTATAGTCAGACCAACTATTATTTGTAGCCGCCATATCTAACGTAGCATAACGCACACACTCATCTGCTCTAACAATACGAGTCACCTCATGGTCATTAGGTGGATCACAATGATATAAGTCAACACCATCATTACTAGTCTTCTTGTAAAAATGAAACTTAGGAAACATGCCGCTCTCACCAAACGTAGGCGTGCCCTGAAACTGAGCAGCAAACCACATAGGATCTTCCTTCTGCTCAGCTAACAACTGAGCACGAGTACGAACCATAGGCCACAAAGCATCACCCTGCTTACGACCCAAAGGATCTTCTTCCTCTGCCAAAGCAGGAATACGAATCATATACCAATCATCACGGATAGAACCATCCTCCTCGTAAACAAACCTACCAGCAAGATCGTCCTCATGCCAGCGAGTAAACATCATAATCTCCAAGGGCAAACCACGCTCCGGCAACCTAGTCTTACGTTTAATAAACACAGAAGAATAAAAGTTACCAGCAGCATTACGATTAGCTTGAGACAAAGCATCAACCGCATCCTTAATAGGATCATCAATAATCCCCAACTGAAAACCCTTACCAGTTAAAGCACCACCAGTGCCAACCAAAAACATCTCGCCGCCCGTCTCTTTAAAATACAAATGATCCGAACCATGTCGCTCACCCTTAGCAAGCGTAAGACCCAACCTCTCCTCATTCTCCAACAACTTATCCCGCATCTTCTTGCCCCACGTCTTCGTAGCAAAATCATCAGAATACGTAACAAACGCAATATGGTTATCAGGATGCCTCATCCAATACCACAAAGGCAAATGCTCAGAAACAAGAAAAGACTTACCGTGTCTTGGAGGCATAGCAATAGCTAAACGTAAAAGCGTCCTTTCTCCCGTATCAGGGTTCTCGCCCCAGAAATCAAGCGCCTTATCAAAAGGAACATCATCATGGCTAGGAACGATATGACGATCCTCTCCATCAGTTGTATATATCCAGATAGGCGCTGGTCCTGCCCCAGACTTGTATAACCTGTACTCCACGAACGCAACAATGATCTCATTCAAATACTCCAAATGCGGTGCTCTAACTGTCTCAGGAGACAACCAACACATTAAATCAAGAGGACTACGTTTAGCTAACTCATACTGTAACTGATGCTCATACAACTCCAACTCTTGTGGGCTAGCATGAGCCAACAAATCAGGAGGTAAAAGTTTCACACGTTATACGTTATCAACTAAATACTGTATAGATATGTTACCAGAAGCAGAAATAGCATAAACTTTTTCATTAGGTTGAGTTAAATGAATTTCAATTTTATTATTTCCACTAGCCGGAAGAACCACACCATTAGAAGCATCACCAACATCAGAAGCCCCAACCGTACACGCAGTAGCCGTATTGTTCTGTACAACAATCCTTTGCGGGTTCGTAGCAGAAGCAGCAGACGTAGCAGTAAATAGTAAAGTAGTAGAAGCTGCAACTGTTACATCATCACCTTTTAGTGCCATACTTATCCTTTCTTTTTTCTTTTAGAAGCCACCCTTAAAGCAATTAAAGGATCTCTAAGGCTTTCAGACTTTTTCTTTTTCTTTTTCTTTTTCTTAGGTCGTAACCGATTATGCTCAGCAGATAAAGTATTACCCTTCATATGCTTAATAGCTAACTGAACAGCCTCATACGCTTTCTTACTACCAACACGAGAAGCCCAAGTCTTAAGGTCAGTAATAGTATCTTTTCTAGCATCATTCATAGATACCATTGTAACACGTCAAAGGGTATATTAAGTACAGTAACGCACCACATTTTCCAGAAAATGCCGGTCTCAGGAATGGGGGGGTAATACAAGGGGGGTGCCCCCCTGCCTGATTTAATGTGAGACATTAAATAAAGGGACCATCCAAAATAAGGGGGATTTGAGCAAATAAAATAAAAATTAATTTAAATAAATTACAAAACCGCTGGTCACAGGCTTACGAGAACGCCGGTACGATTTGACCCCATTAAATCCATGAACTACGTTGAGGTCATGGAAAGGAGGCAACCGATGAACAGAAGACAACTCAACAGAGTGCTACTCACATGTTTAGAAGAAGAAATTCACCCTAATCGTGTGTTTAGATTGTTTGGATCAGACGCCTTTGAAGCGCAAGATATGCAGCTTGAAGACGCTGACCTCGTGGCAGTCATGCAAGAATACCTAGAAGCCTACGGCGTCCGGTATCTCGGCATGACCAAGCCTAAGAGGTAAGGTCCAAGCCCCCTCGGAGATTGGCACCGAGGGGGCAACTGACTAAGACTCGGAGCCGCTCCCCGCTTGGCAACAGAAGGGGGAGAGAAAGGAAGGTGATATTAATGTTTGGATGTGAATGGGAGATACTCGTTTTCATCATAGCTAACGTAGTGGTCTGCTCTTGTATAGTTTGGAGCATAGTAACAGGAAGGATGTTTGAATAAAGGGAGGCTCCGTCCGAAAGGGCGGGGCTTTCTCTTGTGTATATGTTTTAAAATCTTAGCGCTGCGTCGCATGTGATGGCTGCTGTGGTATTAATGTAACCCATTAAATAACCCTACCCCTTGAATATCCAACAAAAGAAATTTACAAATAAAAGATATCCACAGGTTATCCACTTAACTTATGATCTTGATGCTGTTACCGTAGTTTTAGAAGGAGGACATATGCACACACACCCATTGGTAAGGCGATTGGTTCGGCTAGCACTAGCCGGCAAGGTGCACCCGAACACGGTGTACCGCACGATCAGCGCCGATGAATGGCAAGCACGCTTGCCACTCACGGAAACGCAGTTCAATGAGATCATGTGGTTCTACATGGTTGAGTACCACGCCCGTGAGCTTGACGGCTACGACCTCATAGGCTGATCGCCTTCGTACAAATAAGGCCCCTCTTCCGCAAGGGAGGGGGGTCTTCATACGTGTGTATATATTTTAAATTGTAGCGCTGCGTTGGAGGGGGTGGCGAAGGCACCAGCCTACCAAGTGGTAGGCAGGGGGAGAGGGTGAGATCATGGGTCAGATCACCAATGGATAGGCGGTGAAATTAAATGTTACATTTATGTTACAGCCCTGATACCTGTACTATAATAAAGACAGGAAGGAGGAAGCACATGATAGTACTTAATAACGGAGCTACGCCCATACGTTGGGAAGTAGGATTCGGTGGGGCTGGCGAGCGCAGGTACATAGGCAAAGTCATAGCTCTTTGGGGCAACGACCCCTATGTAGTCTGGACTATGGCTAGCGACGACGGCACTAACTGGGACTGCTTCTGGGGGCACTATGTCAATGACATAGGTATTGCCACTCAGTTGTACCACGGTAAGGCATTCGCCTGCGGAGTTACACTACCACCCACAGACTGACAACCTGAGGGCTTCATCAAAACAAGGTCCCCGCCTCTGTAAAGGAGAGCGGGGGCTTTCATATTTCTATATATATATTTTTTATATATATATATATTTAAAATCTTAGCGCTGCGTCGCATGTGATGGCGGAGGCTAGCCATTTAATGTGGGACATTAAATGATTTAATGTGCCCCATTAAATACAGCCCCCATATCCTGCCCATATACGGGGGAAAATTAAATGTTACATTTATGTTACAACCCCTGCACCTGTAGTAAGCTAGGTGCAGAGGCAAAGAGAGGAGGGAATAGATGCCATACATCAGTCTTGATGACTGTGTAGAAGTAAATGTAGATGTAGAAGTTACCGACATAACGGTAAGCACTGCCGAAGCACACTTCGACATAGACGTCCAAGACATTGATGGACTTGATGACTACATTAGAGAAGAAGTAATAATTCAACTCAGTGAAAGTCAAGAAGTGGTAGACGCTAAAGCAGTCGCAGTAGAAATACTAAGAATGCTAGCCGACATACTACAACAAGGCTAATCAATGCAAGAGTGAGGGAGTAGCACAAGTGTAAAGGCTCCGCAAGACTCGGACTCAATCCCCTAGAGTTGGCAACAGAACAGGGGCACTACTACCCTCTCCCCCACGGGGGAGGGGGAGAAAGGAAAGAGGATGGCACTAAGTAGGAAGTATTACCAAGCACTAGCCGAAGCACTAGCTAAACCAACCCAAGGATATGGGGCAGGCGCACTAGCTCAAAGGTTAGTACCGATAGTAGCCGCCGTACAGGCTGTAGCCGACATGTGTTATGCAGATAACAACAGGTTTGACTACCGCAGGTTCTACGAAGCCTTCATCCAAGAGATAGATAACTTGGATGATACTGAGACTGAATCTGATAGGGCACTATATCTCCTAGAGATACACCATAAAGAGATACTAGCACCACTACGGTAACACGGTAACAAACAAATAGAGTCCCTCTCGGAGATTGGCACCGAGGGGGGCTTTCATATTTATACCTGACTTATTATTTTTATGTATATATTAGAGAGATCCTAGCGCTGCGTCGGCTGAGCTGGCGAGGCGGCAATTAATGACATCGCACTGTCAATAAAAGTGACACCGGCATGTCATTAACCGCAGAAGATAAGGCAGAATTTAATGTTACAGTTATGTTACACCGCATATGCACGTGCTAATCTCCTTGTAGGCAACGAAACAGAAAGAGGCAGACATGCTACTAACAATTACACCGGAGACGAGCACACTTTACAGGTACATACGAGATGTTAATGCAACGTATGGATCTGAGACAGTGGCTTGTCTTGAGAAGATTTACCAGAGGGCACGTGTCCTCACACCGGACCTACCCGCTAACGTGGCTTTCACTATTAAGCAGTCGGATCGCAGGGCGTGGGGTCATTTCTTACAGGGTGGCTTTCAAGATACAAGCGGCACGAATCACACCGCTACTAGTAATGTGCATGAGATTATGATATCGGGTGAGTGTTTATCAGCCGGTCCATTACAGGTGCTACAAACTGTACTGCATGAGGCGGCACATGTTCTATGTGCGGTACGTAATATCAAGGACACTACAAGGCAGAACCGCTACCATAATAAGAGGTTCGTAACAGCGGCGGAAGAGTTGTCCCTTACTTATGATGACCCTCAGAACTACAAGACGACGAGAGATAAGCAGGGTAATGAGGTTTCTAAATTGACACCGCATGCCACTATCGGGTTCTCTAATGTGGTGTTAACTGATAGCACTAGGGAATTGTATAAGGAAGAACTTGACATGCTTATGTCAGATCTCCCTCTTAATAAGGGCACACCTCGCACACCGTACCGCACACCTAAGGTGCAAGATAAGGTGTATGTCCTCTTCCCACCGGCAGGGGTCATGGACCCGTACCGCTTGCGTGTCTTCGGACCTAAGAAATATGAGGCACAAGTTGAGTTCCTTGTACCTCATATCCGGTGTTGGTCTACCCTAACGATGGGCGTCTTCGCTTGTCTCCTTGACGAGTGCGGTATAGATACGGATAAGGAGATCTCTAAGGAGGACACTTACACATCTTGGGATATACAGAACAACACAGATTTCCCACAAGAGGTGCTTAACACAGTGGAATTAGTAGAGGCTAACAAGTTCGCTACTTATGTAGCGGGAGAGGTGACAGTATAATGTCAAGTAAGAATAAGACAGTGAGTGAGGTTATATCCTTGACCATACGTAATCATAGGGAGAGGATGGCAACGTCTGGTAATGTGTGGTTCTGGAAAGACGGACGGGGTAAACCTACAGGGGACGGCGACAAGCATTGTAAGCATGGAAGACATGTTGGTAGTGTGTACGGTCCTGATTACTTGTGCGGATGGTGTGAGGATGGCATGTCTGATGTAGAGTATGAGTTACGTAATAAGATTAAGGTGCTTGAGGAAATAGCAGAGACGTATGAAGATTTGGTGATAAAACTGGCGGCGCATGTTGAAGATCTTGACACGCCGATGTCATGTTCTACCCTACGACATATGTGGTATAGTTAGTTAACAACAAGGAAGGAATGTTATGTATAGTAATAGATCATTTGAGGCGGACAAGACTCCTGAGATACGAGAGTATGCTGAGGAATTGTTTGACCATTTCAAGGATGAGGATGGTAAGTTGGATGAGGGTTATGTGTTTGATGATGAGGTGGATGTGTCAGAGTTGCATCACCAGATGTTTAACACGGACTACTACATCATTGGGTACAACAGGGCTACTGATTGGCTAGGGTCTGATGCCTTTGAGGCTATCGGTTTAGTGGTTGACTATGAGTCAGATCATTACGGTGAGGTGCATACTGATCTCACTGATCCTGAGCGAGTTGTTAATATGGTGGCTTACATTATTGGTGAGCAAGTGTTATACGATATAGTTGACAGTTATCTGTCAGAGATTGGAGATGATAGTAATGAGTAATTCATATATGATTCATGTACGTAAAGAGGATAATTTTACGGTTGGGGTGGAAGTGTATGATGACTACAGTGTATTAGAGATTGAGTTTGGTAATAGCCGGATTTGTATTTTCTGCCATGATGAGGAGCAGGCTAGGTTAGTTGCGGATAGGGTGACAGCATGATGTCAACTTATGAGGTGTCTGTTATCCATACGTATGAGGATGAGCAGACTATTACTGTTGAGGCTGAGTCCCCTGAGGAAGCGGCTTGTCTAGCAGAGGATGACATTGACCCTAGCTTTAGTAGCATGGAGCCTACGTGTACGAGTTCGGACATTTGGTACGTGAGCGAGGTTAGTTAGTGTCGTTTACTATTGTGCCATCTGTGACGGGTCTACCCCCCTACACGGATTTTCTTTGCCTCCCTCTTTCCCCGTGTAAGGGTG
>Ga0098044_1001854_pt1 | contig 10989 bp, 15 predicted proteins | sample 10_taG_FD_75053 | JGI IMG/M metagenome (GOLD analysis project Ga0098044, IMG submission 75053) | Marine viral communities from the Subarctic Pacific Ocean - 10_ETSP_OMZ_AT15264 metaG | ecosystem: Environmental > Aquatic > Marine > Oceanic | place: Pacific Ocean | collected 2015-01-16 | reverse complement strand
GTAGGCGGTGGATGGATAGACCCCGACATAGGAGGGACAATCACATACTACGGCAGACAGTGCATTGAGACTCTACTCATCGAGAGTGAGAAGCAGGGATACAATGCTCTTGCTGGCCATACAGACTCGGGTTACATCCAAGTCCCATTCGATGAAGTCGATACTCTTGTAGAGCATCTGAATAAGGTGATACGAAATAAGTTCGATATGCCAAACATGGATGTGGAGTTTGAGGCATACTTCGACTACTGGACTACTGCTGATGTGAAGAACAGGAACTTCGGTATCATCACATGGCCCGAGACCAAGAAGGGCACGATGAAGGTGACGGGTTTCGGGTACAAGGCATCGAGCGTTTCCCCGCTCACCAAGCAAGTGCAAGGTACAATCTTCCAACTGGTAGGCACTGGTGCAGAGGAAGAAGAAGTGAACCAAGCGATTAGACCCATAGCAATCAAGGCTCTCAATGGAGAGTTAGGCATAGACGATTTAGCCCCCTATGGTCGTATAGGGAAGGACAAGTACGCTGGTGTGCCTCCCATGCCAGTGAGAGGGGCATACTACTACAATGAGCACATTAACCCGAGAGAGCCATTCCGAACAGGGGATAGCGTGCGTTGGTTATACGTCTCGGGTACGCCCGATGACAAACCACATACCCAAGTGGTAGGGTTCCGTAATGCAAATGAGGTAAATGACTTCTTGATAGACTACCCAGTAGTGGTTGAGAAGTTCGTCAAGGCCAAGATAAAGGGTCTGTATAACGTATTGGGTTGGGACATAGAGGAGGCATCGGGTGCACCGAAGCCGAAGAAACACTGGTGATTGAAATGGCAACGTATCATGACATGAAAAACGGACACACGATGCAAATCGGTGGGATATTCCCCGAATACAAGAAAAGCAGGTCTTACAGAGTAAAAACCCATTATTTTGCTGAATGGGACGATTCAAAAAAAGAATGGGGAATCATGCAAAACGAACCAAATCTAGGAAGGGTGCAAATCCAGTATGGAGGCCGGGATAGATACGAGGTGTATTACTACAGTTCTTGTTCTCAATTCAATTTCAGTGCTTTCCTATACAAGAGGAAGCCTCACTTGTTGCATATAGTCGAGATGAACGACCATTACACTCACAAGGACGATATGTGCATTGAGAACGGGAGTATGTTCAAGTGCATCCTAGAGGCTATAGAAGAGGCACATTTCACATTCCCACCAAAGAGAAGCGAGGAAGAGTTAGCACCGAAGACCCTATGGCAGAAGATAAGGAATTATCTTCGTTCTGATAATCACCCCAAAACGTATGTCGAGTGGGTGGAATCGAAAGAGTATCTGAAGTGGTGGAAAGAAAACGATTACGGGTGGATAAAATGAGTGAGATAGAAGACAGAGTGATAATCAAAATAGCGAAGAGAAGCCTTGCTGGTAAGGAGAAGTACGGGACTACAATGGAGCGAGAGGACTTGTCTAGGAAAGAGTGGCTCATCCATGCACAAGAGGAGGCGATGGACTTGTGCGTATACCTAGAGAGGTTGATAATGGAGGAGAAGGAATTATCGACATTACTTTGTGATGCTATGAATGCCTTAGACGAGGACTTCGTACCCGGCCCAAAGTTAGCAGACTTGGAGAGCAGGTACTACGAACTAACAGGTCTACACAGGGGTGATGAGATTGAGTGATGAATTAGAACATTGGAGTGAGAAGCACTTTGGTGAACTCGCCTTTTGGCGAACCTTAGCAGCAGGTCTGAATATCATTCTCTCTTCCATAGTAATCGCAAAATTATTCGGGTGGATATGATGTTGGATATTGAATGGGATTGGATTTTAATTTTTGTGACTGGTTTTGGTCTATTCATGTTGTCATGGTTATGGATTGTGAGTTAATGTTGTCTCAATGTACGTGTGGGTGGTATGGTCTTACTAACACATACATATTTCAAGGCACACCCATTTGTCCTAACTGTAAGAAGCCATTCACCAAGATGAGATGCGAGGGATGTGGCGAATGAATCCATTCGCTGGTATTCCAGTAACCATATTGGAGTTAGATTTGCCGGGTGACACCGTTTGGGCAAAATGTGAAGAATGCACAAAGAAGATGGTTGAGGCGACTAGAAAGCACAAAAAAGGTTTCTTCGCCCAATTAAAACTCATACATACCAAATATCATCGTAAGGAGGATTTCTACAAAAACAAATATTTCATCCCCGCTGTTTCGACTTTCAAGGATGGAAAGAAAATGTTAGGGACAATGCGTTGTTCCAGTAATGTTGGTTCTATGATGGAACGGGCGATTCATTTGGAACCATACAACCAACAACAAATATGGAATGAACATGGATTCACAGGTGTGACTGATAGTAGCGTTATAATCATGGATAGGAATTACCACTTTGGACATCTTCATAGGATGGATATTCCTCCTTTTGCAAAATACACTTCGGAAGATGAATCAAAAGAATTGGAACTATTAGACAAATATGCGGGAGAGGGAAACGGATGAAGTTCAATCCTAACGCAGTCTCACTCATCGAGAGAGGAGTGGAGGCGAGAACGGATGAGTTGCGCAAATCCTACGAGGAGAGCGCATACAATTGGCAACCGGGACAGGGGGGTACATTGAGAATCAGCAAATCCTCTCTCGGCTCTCATGGTTTCTGTCCACTCAAATACAAGTTCTCATACATCTACAGATTACCGTCCGAGGAATCGGAAGCCATGACAAGAGGGACTAATGTCCATAGTATCGTAGAATACTTTTGGCATCACGTCGATGATGTGTTAGATGAAGTGTTGACTCTTATAGAAGAAGATAAGAAGTTGCTTGCAAAGGACAAGTTGAGAAGCGTCATCCCAACACCACCGACCCCTTATGAGTTCGGAGAGCAAGTCGTGATAGACAAATGGCTCGATTGGCAGTGGGACAGACTTCTAATCACTAATGGAGACAATTGGAAGCCAACAGGCAATGAGGTATCCGCTCACGCTAAGATAGAGATAGAGGTAGACGGGGAGAAGATACCCGTGCATCTCAGAGGCTTCATCGATACCATATTCTCAGATGGTGAGGGTGGCTCTATACTCATGGAATTGAAAACCGGAAAGTGGAATCTAAAGAAGGCCAAGTACATGAGAGAGGAAATGCAGTTCTACAGATTGATGTTAGAAGAAGGTGGGTATGCCAATTACCTACCCGTCACACATTGGGCTTGGGAGTTTCCCAACGGTACTGCTAACGGTGGTATCAAAGCCGAATGGGAAATAGAAGAATTAGGCACGAGGAAGACAAGTTATGCCCCTCGTACAGTAATGAACAATCTTGTGAAGTTGATTCGCTCTCATCTGAAAGATGAGTTTGAGCCAAAACCGTTTGCTTTGAAATGCGAATGGTGCGACTTCATGGAATTATGCCCCGCATGGGGAGGAGGAATGGAAAATGGACAGACAGAGACAGAAGAATAAGGTAAGAAGAAAGATAGATGAGACGCAAGAATTATTGGAGAATATCTTGAACGCAATTGGATTGACGAATACTCCACAGGTAAACGTGATGTTATCGGTGATGGGTATGAGAGGTAAGATGTTCACATCCAAAGTAAGCAAGCAGATGACATTAATGGCATATGAGGAGCCATTCGATAAAGGGCAATATATCGTCATTTACGAGGTATTCGTCAATCCAATTGCGTTCAAGAAGCACACGCCTCAGACACTTGCTGAGGCATTGACACTGGACTACAAGACAAAGAGTGCGAAACTGTGATGTTATGCCGTTTGTTCAATTGGATTTCCCTAGAGAGGTATTGGAAATCAGTGCCAATCAGAAGCATGGTGGAAGATACCTTGTTAGGAACTGGGGCGAGTTAGAGCGATACTGGAAGGGAAAGAACGGGGCGGGTAATGCCTACTTCACCGCATATGGGTATAGGAAGACGCAACCGCCTAAGCACCATCGAGCGGAATACAATTCCGCAATCGTCCGCTCGTTCGTGATGGACTTCGACTGCAAGGATTTCCGCAATAGAGGAGCGCCTGTAGAGTTTGAGTTCATGCACGAGCAAGTCAAGAGACTACATAGACATCTCATGGACAACGACTTCCTCCATTACATCTATTTCAGTGGTGGTGGATTCCACATATGGGTGGCGTTGTCAGAGACATTCCTCCCTACAGACGGCTTAGAAGTGACGAGGATAAAGAGCGCTGGAAGGGACTTGATAGCCAACTGGCATAAGGAATTGGACTTGCCATCAAACGACCCCACAGTCGCATTCGACCTAGCGGGGATGATACGCATCCCCAACTCCTACAATAGCAAGAGGGGATGTTGGGTCACCCCTCTGACTAGCGAGGAAGTATTGACTCTATCATACGATGATATCTTTGAATTAGCACAAGAGGCTAGAGGAGGCTACATCGAACTGGGCGATAGCCCCTTGACTATGAAACTACCAAAGAAGAGAAATCCATTCAAGACTCAGAAGAAGAAGGTAGGCGAGTTACCAACCATCATCTTGAATGACATGAAGATTCTACCCTGTCTAGCACAGGCAGCGTTAGGTGAGGGTAACCCCATCCATAGAGCAAGATATCATCTAGCATCCTACTTAGCGGATAGACTACGTTGGTTCTTCCCAGCAGATGGTATACCCGACAATGAGAAGAAAGAGCACGTGAAGCAGATAGTTCAGATATGCTCGGAACAGGGATGGGCCGACTGGAACGAGGGCATTACCACAACCCAAGTGGAGAGCATCGTTTACAAAGGGTATAGTCATGCGACTTGTAAGACCCTCATGCAAGAGGGGCTTTGCACTGGGAAGTGCAGATTCTATGATGGAACGGGCGATGATTTAACATGAGATTATGCAAAGAATGTGGAGTAAAACTAGGACATAGAAATCCCAAGAGATTGGCAAACGGAAAGTATAGGTGTAGAGATTTATGTCAACCATGTTGGAACAGACCCAAAGAAGAGGAACAGTGTGTTGCCATTACTACTCAGAAGAAAAAGTGCAAACTAAGAGCAGCGCCGGAATCAAAGGGCGGATACTGTGGTTTCCATAGTAAGAGGTTAGACGATGAGTGACTTGAAGATAGACACTAATGAGAGAGGGAAGTTATGCGACTCTGTAATCAGAAAAGCAGAGAAAGCGGGTTTGGCTGTAGAACGAGAAACGCTGATAGTCGGTGATTATCTTCTAGGTAGTGCGTGTATCGAGGCCAAGTCAATCAATGACTTGTTCCAGTCTAGTCATAGTGGTCATCTATGGAGGCAATTAGACAACATGGATGCCAATTACGAGCGGTTCTTCCTCCTCATACATGGAACGATTGCTGAGTATGTCAAGAGGCAGAAGAAGCCATACACACGTGTGCAGAACGAATTGATAGGGACAATAGCCCGAGTAATGTCTGATTTCGATTGCCAAGTGTTCTTTACACCTAACATGAGTGAAGCAGCCATGTTCATCATCAAACTTCACAATAAGTTACACAAGCCCGCATCGCTACATGGTGCGAAAGGAGTAAGGAGAGTCAGCACTAACGATGTGAGAAAGGATTTGCTGCTCACTATACCCGGCATAGGCAATCAGATGGCCGACAAGATGCTAGAGACTTGCGGGTCGATAGAAGAGATGTTATTCAAAGATTCATTACTAAAGGTGAAAGGAATGGGTCATACACTCGCTGACAGAGTGGTAAAAGTCTTGACCAGTGAAGACGTTATACATATAGAAAGGCGTCTAAATCGTCAGTAGGTGCTTAATGATGTCGGAAATTACATATAAATCAACATCAAAGAATATGATGATTCTAATGTTCTGTCTAAACAAAGATAATATACTGACCTCGTCAGGGGTCAAATTATGCGACTTTTGGACAACTACACTGCGATAAACAAGTTCCCCATATTCAAGGGGTACATCGAGCACTTCGGTAACACATCGATTGACAATGACATACCCGGTATGCTTTCCTTCTTCTTCGTGCAGGGGCAGATAGCCGTACCGTATGTGAGAATAGCGTGGGGTTCAAGCCATCTTGACCCGAGGGTGCATACGTTTTGGATTCAATCTAGTAGAACTGGGAAGTCGATTGCTTGGGAGTTCGTCGGTGATGTTCTACGAGACATCAATGTACCTACCGACTTGTATACCACAGGAACCGATGCAGGTTTGATAGGTGGTTATGAAGAGTCAACAGATTCAGATGGAATCAAAGAGAACATTCTCAAAGAGGGTTTCCTCAACGGGCGCAAGGCTCTCAACTTCGACGAGGGGTCTATCATACTCAATCCCAACAAGCACAGTCAAGAAACGGTTCTGTATCTACAATCAGCGTGTAACCCCGTGGGGAGCAATAACAACGTCCTCGTAAAGCATACCAAAGCGGGTAGGATAGAAACTGAATCGCTAGTGTCATTATGGATTACGACATATCCACCTGCCGGTGTGAAGGAGTATGTTCTGACTAAGGGTATCTTCCAGCGAGTTCTCCTCTATTGGTCGAACTGGACGATGGAAAGGAGAATGAACGTGAGCCACATACGTGCTGAATCAGCGTTCAAGAAAATACCCAAGATGAAAGTCTCATACGATGAAGTTACGAATTACTTCATGACTCTTGAAAAGAGATTGAGAGACAAGGTGTTGGATGTCACCGAAACCCCATTCGTCGAATGGGACTCTATGTCCAGAGAGAGACAGGAAGACCTGTTGCAAGAATCGATGACTGAGATATTCAGTGCTACCGATGATTTCTACCCAGCCATGTTTGATGCCATTGAGGAATACTACGAACTGCTAACCGGACTAGGGCCGGGTATCAGTGAAGTTGTTGCTTCGTTCGTACCTGCTATGGAGAATTATACAGTGATATTCGCTACCCATATGGCGATGATGGATGAGACATGGGAAGTGAATGGCGACCACGTGGATATGTCAAAGGAAATTCTGTATGACTTGTTCAAGAACCTCATCCAATGGCTTGAGGGCGAAGTCGAGATTGGGCCGAAGGTGGCTGAGAGAGCGACACAGAGGAACAAGTGGATTGTCGCCTTCCAACAAGTCGAGCCTATGGAACTAGGCAACAGAGGAGATGGTTGGAGAAAGAAGGGGAGCATCATGTCTACATACATGACACAGAACAGCGTGACTCGTGGTACAGCATTCAATCACTTCTCCAAATGGGCGAAGAACATCTTCGATACTGCTAAAGATGGGAAAGTCGTATATCTAAGACTCAAGGAGGAGATACTCAATGACTGACATAATGGCACTTGATATCGAGACGACTAACTACTCATGGGAGATTGGTGGATGGGACAACAAGGCTCTCTTTGACACGTCAGTCGTTGCCACATGGGATGGGAAAAACGGACACATCTTCACTAAAGCGGATGTGTTGTTGGATGATGTGGAGACACATGACTTGCATCCCCGCACATTAGGAGACCACATCACCAATCACGTGGAGAAGGGCGGACGAATACTAGGACACAACATCATCGCATTTGACTTCCCAGTTCTCAAGCAATCACTAGACTGCTGGGCAGTAGGAGATATCATGCAGAAGTCTGATAACGTAATTGATACCAAACTACTATTCCAAAAAGCATCTTTGCCCTATGGGAAGTTAGAGACATCATTGCAATCCCTAGTCACACATACACTAGGGAAAAGCAAGAGCATGAGTAGCGTTGATGCCCCAAAGGGCTGGCGAGCAGGTAAATACACAGAAGTGTGTGACTATTGCTTGAAGGATGCTCAGTTGACATACGATATCTACAGTCATGCGAAAGAGCACGGTGTGTTGAAATCGAGGTCATTTGAGACTGGAGAGATAAAGGAAGTGAAAATAGAATGGTAGAGTACAATCCAAGAGGCGAATTGCCGATATATGAAGATACAACAGAAGAAGAGAACTACAAACTCAAACGCTCTCTTGATATCTTATTCAATATGATAATCAAAGGTAGGTCTTTGATAGACATACAAAAAGTGGCTGCAAGATTAGCAGACGAGCACGGTTGGCCCTACCTACGAAAGGCAGCGAATACACTGGAGATGTCCATAGAAGAAGAAGAACTTGAAGACCTCGCAGATGCGTATGATGAGTTGGTTCAAAGGATGAAGGAAGATTTGATGGGGGAAAATGAAGAATGAGTGGTGGGAATCAGAAATTGGATGAAGATGACCAACATATAATACATGTAATAACTGAAAATTCACCTTGTAAATTTAATGAGATATGTGCATGGGTGGACATGGACAAAATGTCACAGGTAGTTCTACGAAGGAGATTGGAGAGCCTACATCGTGATGGTCACATAGGATATTTTGGAAAAAATAAAGGTAGGCATTACTTTGTAGGCGACCCCCTTGTGACAAACCCCTACAGTGTTGCAATACACGCTAGTGAGTATATCGAGAACGAAGATATTGCTGAATTACTATTCGATGAGTTAAAACAATGCACAGAACCAGAGAGAATATCTAAATTAAATGAAATGGTGTCAAAGAAGCAAGACTTGGTTGCAGAAGAGGCTTTTCTTAACCAATACAAGAATAGGGCAAGACAGGTATCAATCCAAAGTTATATGAAAACTCTAGGGGCGACTATGTTCTCCGGTGATAAGTGGTATGTTCCGGGTCATCATGAGATAGTTAAGAAAGCAGATTGGAAATACTGCCCTCATTGTGGGGTGTCATTATGAAAGTAGTTGGAAATCAAGGAGGAAGAATAACATGAGCGAAACAAAGAGTGAAAGCGCATTGAGAAAGAACATAGAAGCAGCAACTATGATTGTGAGAACGGTGAGGTCTACACTAGGTCCGCTAGGTCGAGACAAGATGATGGTTGATGCTGGTGGTAACACCATCGTAACCAACGACGGAGCCACTATTCTCCGTGAACTGGATGTCACCCATCCCGGTGGGAAGATGGTCATCGAGTGCGCACAAACACAAGAGAGCCTCTGCTATGATGGAACCACAACCACAGTGGTGCTGGCCGGGGAACTATTGAACAATAGCGAGAATCTCATCAATAGGGGGCTACACCCCAATCTCGTCAGTCGTGGATACAATGAGGCTGCGGATATGGCAATAGAGTATCTCTTGAAAACATTGGCTAAGGATGCGAGCAACACCCACAACTATGTAGAAACATCCGATACTAATGAGAAGTATCTCAAAGAAGTCGCTCGCACCGCCATAACGGGGAAGACGGTTGATGCAGCGCTTGACACTGTAGCAGATTTGTGCGTACAAGCGGTTGAGAAGGCTGGTAGCGCAGAGAAGGTGCGTGTGTTGAGTCTACCGGGTGCGACATTGAAGGATTCCTATCTGTTCAATGGGGCCATAGTGAACAAGTTCTACGTGATAGAGAGAGAACTTGAAACGGTACAACAAATCATCCTGCTAAACAATGGTCTTGAACCACAAAAGACAGAGGAGAACGTAACCGTTCAATTGGATATGCAAGGATACAGTCAATTCAAATCATCTAGCAATGATGACTTATTAGAACAAGCGAAGATAATCATTCAACACCTACCCGAGGGAGGTGTGGTATTCATTCGTGATGGAGCAGTAGACCACGTATGCGCATATCTTCACAAGCATAACGTGAGTGTCGTGAGGAGATTGCCGGAGAGCACTATGCGTGCCCTTTCTTCCACTCTTGGTCTACCAATCGCACAGACGCCTTCAGACATAGAATGCGCTGCGAAGGGGAGTGTTCACACAGAGAGACACTACGATGTCAACTATGTGTTCGTACAAGGTGCAATTGACTCAGACCAATCCACTCTAGTCTTACGTGGTGCAACGACAACGACGTTAGATGAGATAGAGAGGGGCTTCGATGACGCATTGGGAGTCGTGTCTCTTGTGATGAACGGAGATGGTATTGTAGCGGGTGGGGGTAGTTCCTATGCTGCTATGGCCGCACATCTACGCTCACAGGCAGCAAGCGTGGAAGGTCGTGCGCAGATGGCGATAGAGGCGTTCGCAGACTCATTGGAGATAATCCCAGCGACGATTGCCGAGAACGGTGGGCAAGACCCATTGGATTGCATACTAAATCTAAGACACAAGTTGCAGAACGGCGATATTGACTTCGGCCCGGACTTGGAGGATGGGGGCATTGTCTCCATGTGGGAGATAGGTGTGGTAGAACCCACATCGCTAATCAGGCAAGCCATACTCAGTGCTACCGAAGTCACGACTGCCATACTCAAGATAGATGACATGGTAGCCAAGAGAGGCGAATAATGAAGTGCATAGTCTGTAAGAAGGAAGGCGGAAGTGACGCCAAAGGTGTAATTACATTACAAAGCACGACGATGGGGTCGGTATGCCCCAAGTGCATCGACAAACTGGTTACTGTTTACATGAAAGGTGATGAAGCCACGAATTACTTCATGACTCTTACAGAATACTGGCGAAGATAGTATGGGACGCTTGATGGACAGGCTCAAGGTCGAGTGTAGGAACTGTGGTTTGAAGCACATCCCCCATCGTCTCTCAGCACGATATCACAATGACAAGAAGACCATAGTCCACCTGTGGCGTTGTGTCAACTGTGGACATTTTTGGGAAGACTCTGTATTCAAAAAGAAAGACATCTAAACGGAACAACCAAATAGAGTGGTGTAAAATCCACACCAATGGGCTTACGACATCGATTTGCGAGATGGCTAATGAGTATCATGGGCAATGCCTATGTTTGGCTCGACAAACGTGTCACGTATTCAAATGACGAGGTAAGCACGGTTCTTGGTCTGGAGATAGATGAGGACTTACGAACTTCTTCACGTTATGAGTTGTGTCGTATTGTCGAGAAGGAGTTCAAGGTGGCGAAGGATACCTTCTGGAACTTACACAGCACACAGAAGATTAGGTTTGCGGTACAGCAGATTCGTGAGATGAAGAAGCCAAGCAAGTTTGAGATGGGATATTAAGATGTTTGAG
>Ga0098044_1001850_pt1 | contig 11003 bp, 19 predicted proteins | sample 10_taG_FD_75053 | JGI IMG/M metagenome (GOLD analysis project Ga0098044, IMG submission 75053) | Marine viral communities from the Subarctic Pacific Ocean - 10_ETSP_OMZ_AT15264 metaG | ecosystem: Environmental > Aquatic > Marine > Oceanic | place: Pacific Ocean | collected 2015-01-16 | reverse complement strand
GTCTTTTAACACGACAGGGGAAACAATGACCACAAAGTACAAGATGACGCTGATCTTCGGGATGCGTAAGATGAACTACGAAGGCGAGTATGCCCCGGAGCTACTCGACGCGTGGGACGAATACACCATGACCGAGAACTACGAGGGCTTCAACGAGAAGTTCAACAAGTTCAAGCGGGACCCCGAGTTTTCGGAGGTTCGACTCATGGAGATCGCAATCCCCGAGGCAGCTGTGTATGGGCTTTTCGAGGTTCCCACGCTGGAAGCAAGCGTAAAGCCCGTGAAAGACCCGGCCACCAGCGAAAAGGTATCGGGCTGAATTCCTTGGAGGACTAGATGACACTAGAAGCTGACGTGAGCGAGCAGAGATTGCGAACCACACTCGAATCGGTTCTATCGAAGATCGAAACCAAGTTCCAGGGGGAGACACACCTACAGGCGGCGGCCCATATACAGGATGGTAGATATGGGGACATGGCGCTACGCCTAACTGTCAACCCGGGGCTAAAGTTGTCCCTGGCCAAATGGAATGGCCATGAGTTCGACCGAGAGATCGTGTGGGGAGAGTTCTCGCATGACCAACTACTGCTGGTGAGTGAGTACCTGCAACCTTTGGTGGAGAAACTCTCCCACCAGCAGAAGGAAAAGAAGGACAAGAGTCAATCCGCCATCGATGAGCTGAAGAAGGTCTCGTCATGGTTGGACGAGCTATAGGAGCAAAGAACAGTGGAAGACATCAGCATCAGTAAGATCCGCGCAGAGGCCAAGAAGGAGCGCGCCAATCAGGAGCGTGCGAAGAAAGCGGCTGCGGAGGAGAAGGCGAAGTATCCTCAAAAAGCATCTGACCCGTGATCCCGACGCCACAATGATCACCTTTGTGCGTGACCGGATCTCCCCCGGCAGCCTCCCCGTTCGCGCTGTCCGCTTTGTCGTGGAGGCCCTCAAGCAGGTGAAGGGTGTGCGGAAGGTAGAGTATGAATGTTCCACTAGTATCGATCCGGACTACGGGGAGATCGATTCCCATCTGGTCAGGGTCCACATCTGAGCTGTTAAGCCCAACCCTGGCCACACTAAAGCTTAGGCTGGTGGGGTGACGTTACCGCCCTCCCCTCAAGGTAGCGTCACTCTGCCGGCCTATTTTACTGAGGGTCCGTAGCTCAATTGGTTAGAGCCTCCGTCTCATAAACGGATCGTTGTCGGTTCGAGTCCGGCCGGACCTACTCAATCATTCATCATTCATAGAGAAAGGAAACCACCATGCGTGACGACATCATGAAGAAGATCTGCGAGCGTGGTAAGCGTGGGAAGGTGAGCGCTGCGACGCAGAAGCAACAGCGCGCTGCCCGACGCAAGCTTGCCCGTGGCGACATGGAGAACCTTCCCAAGCGGGAGGGTATCCGTTCGAAGAAGCTCCTGAGCCAGACTTCCAGCTACACCAAGGAGTTCGACGACTTCCTGGCTCCGCTCCAACGCTACCTGGAGAGGCAGGTTGGTCGACGCTGGAACGATGTTCACGCCGAGATCAGTCAGGGTATCGACCGTCGCAAGGTCACCGGTCAGCACGTCTTCGACCACATCAAGTACATGGTTCAGACCAAGGTCGTCGAGAAGGACGGACAGCTCTGGGCCATGAGAGACACTGGTGGTCCCCATCTCCTCTCCAACTCCTCCGTTAGTCTCTACGTGGACCCGGACGGGTTCCTGCGGAAGAAGCCGGAGAGCGGCCGTCGCCGCTTTAGCCGCCACCAGCGAACCCCCAAACTGCCCTTGGTTCGGAGTCCCCGCCGAGAGCTGCCCAACATCGGTCGCTACTACGAGGGCAAGTTTAGTGGTAACTGGTACTTCGTCAAGTACGAGAACGTGTGGTACGAGTGTTTCTTGGCTCGTCCCCTGAAGTACACCACCACCACGGAGGAACGCAGCTCCAAGTACATGGCGGGTGCCACCACCTTCAAGGTCACGGACACGGCCTACTACATCCTGCCCGAGAAGCTTCTGCCTTCGGAGAAGTGGGACATGGTCAAGCCGTTCTGGCGTCACCAGGAAGGCAAGTCTCTGAGCCGGTACCAGGCGTACGGCCGGGATGTCTTCGCCGTCTGCAAGAGGCAGCTCAACAGTCGCGAGATCAAGAAGCACCAGCTGAACAAGGGGGAGTAGAACCATGTGGCCTTTCACCAAGAAGATCCGGGACGATGACATCATGCGGATTCGTGTCATCGTTCACACGAAGTCAGGTCGGGTTCACAAATCCTCGTGGAAAGACGTCAGCTCCACGAAATTCCGGGAACTCACCGATAAGTACTCCTTCCTTGGGTTCGGCCTGACCAACGTGACCGTGGATGGAGTCGTGATCAACGGGTCGTGCATCGAATCGATCCAGATCAAGGCCAAGAAGTAACCTCAAATGAAAGAATGTCACAGCATTCTAGTCAGCCGACTACGGGAGTACGAAGTAAGGGACGACCCGTGGAGTGCAGAGTTTGAGTGGTCTTTGCTTCACGAGGTAACCCACGAGGAGGTTGCCAAAGCGAATGTCCCGTTCGATAAGATCTACACCGAGAGATATAGTTGTCGTGACCCTCGGTGCGGTGACGCTCGATGGCACGCGGCTCGTATCCTGTACTTGGTCGACCACCCGGACCAGTTGAGTACGCCCATAAGCGTTGACAACCTTTGCATGGGAGACATCATCTATGCCGTCCCCGAGATTATCGATGGATGGCATCGCTTCTTCGCTCATCTGTTCCTGAATCGAGAAAGGATACTGTGTACCTATGGTGGGCACATTGACCTTTTGGATTACTTGAAGGGGGAAACTTTCACACCCCCGCCCTCCTGCTAAACCAACCACAGAAAGAAATCACCATGACCACTACGACTACTTACACCGTGCAGATGTCCTACGCCCTCAAGGGCTGGCGCGATCGTGCCGACCACTATGGGATTCGAACCTTCATCTGCCACTGCGACGTGGCTTCGAAAGAGGAGGCCGCGCTCTTCGCAGTCAAGCAGCTGAAGAACGAAGAGGGGGTTGATTGGGAGACGGACGTCGACCATTCCATGTCGGACCTACAGGTGAACGAGACGCCCGTCCTCACGATCAACCATCTCCTGGAGCTGCCCTACACTTTGAACGATTCCACGCACAGCATGCGGGATCACGAGGTTCTGGGCTCACTCGTCCACAGTGTGTGCTGGCGCAAGGTCAAAAAGCACATGAAGGTTAGCAGAGACTGCAACGACAAGGCTCCTCTGGAGCTTCGTGAGTACGTCCATGAGCCGACAAATAACGGCTTCCTGTGCCTGGACGGGGTGTTCTTCGAGGGGGAACTCGCCTACGTCGTGCAGTCATGGGACCATGGAGGTCACGAGTGGGTCGTGTCCAAGGCACGCTTGGAGCAGCTGAGAGAATGGCTGTCGCATCCTCGGTTCCAGGAGGACACGCACTACGACAGCTACGAGGAAGTGGATCCCGACCAGGTCATCTACGACCTGGGCATCATCGGCGGGCAGTCCTGGTACGACGTGCAGAACGAGAAGTAGCACTCACCTCTCACCCTCACCCGAAAGCGGGCACGTGGTATGATACCACGTGCCCGCTTTCCGTTAAGGGGCCAACCCTGGCCATACTAGGAGCTAAGCCGGGGAGCCCCTGGCCAAACCACCAACCATCGGAGCTGAACATGACCACCCGTACCCTCGCCGCTCACATCGCCTCGACCCTCCTGGCCCGCCACAACTGCATGCTCAACGGCAACACCGACTGGCAGGAGAAGCACGAAGATCGCCTCAAGGAGATGGAGAACCTTCTCCCCTCCGGCAGCGGCTTCGACATGGGGACCAAGATCCCCCGTGATCTCTCCGACGACCCGGAGACGTTCCTGGAGTTCGTGGTCGACTACCACCTGATGAACGGCAACGGCTGCTACTGTGGCTGGGTGCAGTTCAAGGTCAGCGTCAACGCGACCTTCGACGGCATCCACGTCTCCGCCACCATGACCGGCCACGAGGATCTCCCCCGCGACGAGTTCGAGGACCTGGGCGGTGAGGGCTTTGTCGACCACACGGAGGAGTACGTGGCGGAGACGTTCCACCAGTTCCTCACCACGCAGTACACCCTGAAGGTGACGGGTCTGAAGAAGACCGCCGCCTGAACACTCACTGATCCTCCCCTACCTGATCCGCAAAACAACCACGAAAAGAAAGAGAAGAAACACCATGGACACCAAGACCGTCATCAAGAAGATTCAGATCGTCAAAGCGTTTATACTCGGTGTCACTGACGCTATGGACCCGGAGATTTCGTTGGGCATGACGTTCGATGACGACGCCGAGAGCCCCCGTTCGAGAGCCTACGACAGAGGCTGCAACTTGGGGGAAAGGATTACCCTCACCTGCGAACTGTGGGGGGGCGGTCCGCTCTCCCCCATTCCTGAATGGCTCACGGCCTAAACCCAGATCCGATCCGCAAACCAACCACGAAAAGAAAGAGAAGAAACACCATGGACACCAAGACCGTCATCAAGAAGATCATCCACGGGGTCACCGTCAAGGGCTCCCGCTCGGTGCGGCAGTTCACCCTGGCCCTCGTCTCGTCGGCCGAGGAGTACTGGCGCCAGCAGCTCCAGAAGGCGACCGACCGGATGCAGACCGAGGGCACCGAGGAGGCGAAGACTCGTCACTCGGAAGTGTTCAACGAGTGGCACCACATCAGCATCCTCCTGAACTCGGTCCGGAAGGGCTGCGAGGTCGAGAGCTTCAACGTCCGCAACGCCCCGAAGGTCAAGGTCAACATCGAGCACACCGAGACCGCCGAGCAGAGCGCGTGACTCACCTCGTTGAAGTGGGCGGGGATACCCTCGAAAGTATCCTCGTCCGCATCAGCGAGGGCTGCGACCGAGCCCACTCATCACCGCAAACAAGCAGCCGGGAAACAAGACCTGCGTCACCCCCATTGGTGGCAAGCTCCCCAACGGAGCGACGCTCCTGGCGCGGCGCACCAAGGACGCGAGCCGAGAGATCGTCCTCGCCCTGAACGGCGACGAGTTCGTCACCTGGTCGGTGTTCCACGGCGACGACGAGAGCACCAGCCACGGTCACTACTTCGCCGATAACCTGACCGCTGCGGCGAAGGACTTCGAGGAGCGATGAAGAGCGGACGCGAGAATGAGGTCGAGAACGAAGATCTCAAGGTCCCTGAGAACCTGAGCCTGGATGGCATCGTGGCATGTGGTGCGATCATCAGGCTGGCTCAGCGTCACAGGATGACCTTCACCGGAGGGTGTAAGGCGTTCTATTCGCCCAAGGAGTGGGAGGAGCGAGGCGAGTCGTACGGCTGTGACAGCGAACTGGTCGTGGTCTACGACGGCAGCGAGCTGAGCCAGCTGTGCCGGTTTGATGGAGACCTCTACGGAGAGATGCGCCGGGAGCTGGAAAAGCTGGGCTTGTGGATCGACGAGTGCATGAGCTGGTACGCCGCGGTCTACAAGCTGTAGGCCGTTCGAACCTGAGGGCTCCAAGAGCTGGCTGGACATGAGCGACCCGGAGGGTTTCCGGCAGTGGCTTTGCAGAGTCCATGGGACATGAGCGACCCGGGCTTCACGGCGTGGGTGCAGCGGTGCAAAGAGTACGACGACAAGGAAAGAGAAAGACAGCCCCGATGACGCCTGACTTCTACCCCGCGTATGTCCCTCATGATTTGTTCGAAGAGCTGCGCGAGAACGTGCAGTGGACGAACCGATCATCACCGCGAGACGAATGTTTCATGGCGACGGACACGAGCCTCACGTACAGCTACGGCAACAACAACGCAATCCGTGAGGCTCGGCACACCTACAACGCGGTCGAGATGCACCCGGAAGTCCTCCGCCTCATGGAGAGGATGAACGAAGAGTTCGGCACGGAGTACAACGTCTGCGTGCTGAACTACTACCAGGGACCGCACCAGCACCTTGGGTGGCACGCCGACGACAGCCCCGAGCAGGACCTACAGCACCCCATTGCAGTGGTCTCGTTCGGGGCCGAGCGGTACATCTACGTCAAGGAGAAGTCCTACAAGGGGATTGTTCCTGACGAGAACAAGTTCCTACTGACGCGAGGCTCACTGTTTGTGATGCCCGGTGGCTACCAGGACGGACACTACCACAAGATCCCGAAGCACCACACCTCTTGCGGTGGTCGGATCTCACTGACCTTCCGCAAACTCGACAAGTAACCAGAAATACCAACCACTACCCCAGAAAGAAAACCACCATGGACTACAAATCAGGACAGATCCTCGCCCGAACCCTTCAGGTTCTCTACCGTCACACCGAGATCATGTCGGGGGCGTACAAGCTCCCCAGGTCCCAGCAGGGAGTGAGCCCGGAGGACGTCGACAAGCTGCGCAACAGCGGGGTGAACGTCATGGAAGCGAACGGTAGCTTCTGGCGTGACCTCACCGACGATGAGAAGCTGGCGAACTCGATGGACATCATGCGTCGACAGATCCAAATCGTCCATGACTGCGTCGATGGTCTGTACGAAGGCGGCAGCGCCGAAGACAACGAAGACCAGGAGTGACATGCAAACAACATTTGGAGCCAGCACTAAACATCTGACTCAGAAGGTGAGTGCCTCTGGGTGGGTTGTACTGACTTCTATCTTCCACGGTCACAGGGATTGCCCGGGACGGGTCTTCGAGTGTTGCCGGGTTGATGGGATCTGGACGATGGTGGAAGTCACCGTCAAGATTCACCCGCGAGAGTGGACCCAAGAGCTACTCCGCTGGGCCCACCCGTCTCTCCTGGACACGGACAGACTGTCTGACTACTGGGTTGATTCGAAGGATGCACTGTGCACGGTGTGCAACCTCCCTCAGCCAGATGTCTGTGAACGGGTCGACATGTACTTGGTCGAAGTATACGAGTACTACCCCGAGGAGGCCAAGCGAAAGATGTGCGCGGACTGCGAGAAACAAAGAAGGGAGGATGTATGAGCGAGTACGAGTACAACGACTACGTCGTAATGCTGCGGTTCGGGGACAACGATTTCAGTAGCACTTTCCGGCTGGTCTTTGCGTCGCTGCGCGAAGTACTCCAGTACTCAGGGGAGTGGGAGGAGTACAAGGACAAGACGAACCTTGCGCAGTTCATCAACAGCATCTCTTTCCCGATGTATGTACACGGTCAGGTAGGTCAGGTCCGGAAGAATTACACCTCCAAGGAGGACCTCGCTTCCACACAGAAGTCTATTCTAGTGGAGGTGGACCGCCTCTACGTGGGGAGTGAGGTCGACACGTTCTTGCAGAACCACGACTCGCAGAGAAACTGCGAGTGGTTTGGCCTGGACATGAGGCTTCCCCGGGACCAGCAGATCTTCGTGGTCTGAGAGGGCACCATGAGAAAGAAACCACCGGCAACCATTGAGGATTGGTTCTCAGGAACCAAACTTCGCCAGGACCGCAAAGTCTCCGGCGAAAGCAATCGCTGGGAAGGGGGGAGGGCTGATCCCGTCTTTCAGGGTAGGACCCTGGGATGGATGTCCGCCACCGAGGTCAGCGCGTACGCCCTCGCTCACGAAATGGGGCATGTTGTTGAGCAGAGCGAAGATCGTTTCCTCCTGCCCAGCTACGACATGAAACCCACGAGGGTACAAATCATCGGAGGAAGGTCATACCCGGAAGTGAGCACGGCACAAGCCACGGAACGAGAGCTGAGGGTCCACGCCATTCAGCATCTGATTCAAGACCACTGCGGTCTACACGAGGAGCCAGGCCCTGAGTATTCGGCTGTGCTGTGGCAGTACATGGTGGATCATTGGGCCTTTGCCGAGAAGGCCGGGGGATCGTGGACAGAAAAAGAGAAGGTCAGTTACTACGCGGAAGAGCGCATCCGTGCCCTGATGGCAGAGACCACCATCGATGAGGTCTGGGCTGAGTGGGTTCGGAAGTGTGAGATCCATGACAGTGTCGTGGGCCTTCGTCTCTCCGAGATCGAGAAGCTGGGTTACTGGAACCCCAAGCCCGTCCTGGCGATGTGGTTTGAAGAGAACGACGAGGGCGAAGAAGTGATGACGTGGATCCCCGAGTGGGAATGGTGGGAGCGCGAGGAAAAGCGGCTCAACGAGGCAACATGACCGGAAAAGCGGGCGTGGGTTACAAACCCACGCCCGCTTTTCGTTAAAGGCCAACCCTGGCCATACTAAACAGGGAAGCCGGCGGCAAGCGAGCCGCCCCAAACCACCGACGAACCATCACTGCAAGGAGAAACCTCATGAACATCACCGTCCAAGACTTCCTCGACAACGACGAGTTCCACTACGACGTGCCGTTCAAGCTCAACCAGCACCAGATCGAGGCGTACGGCGTTCGGCTCGACGACCCGGTGATCAAGCTGTACCTCGCCCTGGACAGGCACGAGGACATCGACGCACAGCAGGCGGTGACCCCGGACCTTCAACGAGCGTCGCTGATGACGATCGGGATCTTCCGGTTCGAGATCAGCATCGCGAGCAAGTGGAAGGGAGTGCACCACTACACGAAGCTCTACACGAACTTCCGCACCGACGCTCTCTCGCTCTTCCGGAAGCTGGTCAGTACGGCCCGCGAGCTGTACAACGAGGAACTCCAGACGGACCGGTACCGCCGGGGTGAGTTCCTCGGCGAGACCGTCGCGAACGAGGATCTCTACGATCTCCCCAACACCTGGGAGATTCGGGTCTTCGACTCGATGCCCTGCGTGGAGAAGCCGGACGGAGGTATCTCGTTCCGGTCGGAGAAAAAGGAGGAGATCGCCGGCTGTCGTCTGGGCGCCTACCGGCTGGCCAAGAGCAACTCCAAGGTGTTCGTCTCCCACGGTGGCCGCGACTGCGACAGGGTGCGCTACCACACGCTGAGCGAGTTCAGCTCGCTGCGAGAGGCCGCCGACGCGATGGACGAATCCGCAAAGTACGCGGAAGGGCCGTGGGGCTACAGCGTCATCAGCCGCGACGAGTTCGAGACCTACGAACCCGATCACCTCGGCGTCGTCTGCTGAGACATCTTCAACGAAAAGGAGGAACGATGAACAAGAATACCGAGATCAAGCCCGACTGGCGAGTTATCAAGATCGACGAGAAGGGGTTCTGGCGGGGGGAGCTGGCCAAGAGCATCGATGAGATGTTCGGGGTCTACCTCTACGACGAGAACCTGAACACCTACATCTGCTCGCTGACTCCGTCGGTCGAGCTGATGTTCCTCGGTCACGACTATGGTCTGGTCGAGGGTCTCTCCGACGAGATGGCCGAACAGATCCACGAAGCGGTCCTGTGTACCCCGGTCGACGAGCCGGTCACGTACATGGATCGCCGAACGGTCGAGCGCCTCGTCGCCGCAAACCCCGACCGCTGCGCCAAGGCGACCGAGTTCGTGGATCTCTCGGAGTGTGAGACTCTCAACGAGATCCACGACGAGGCGCGAGAGTGCTTCCACACGGGGTCGCTCAGCTTCTAGGTCCCCCGAAAGCCGGTGAGTGTTTGTTACACTCACCGGCTTTCTTCCTGTTAAGGGACCAACCCTGGCTACACTAAGAAGGGAGCCGGGGAGGGTCCTCGGCGAGAAGAGAGTAGGAAGCATGTCGAACATCATCAAGGTCAGCCCGAGCCTCTACGCTCCGCTCCCCGAGCGACTCCCCGACGAGCCGAAGTTCAATGTGTCGTACAACCTGGAGTCGGAGTACGTCATCGGTGGGGTGACGTACTTCTGCCGCGTCGGTGCGCACTCCCGCAATACCCGCGAGGACTACTTCCCGCAGGTCAAGAAGACCATCGGAACCGTGCGGCACAAGTACCAGCTCTGGCACGTGTTCCCCACCCCGAAGTGGTCAAGGCGATCAGTGAGACCTGCTCCGGGAATCTCCCCTTCGTCGGCGCGAGGTGGTCGGAAGATTTCTCGGAGCTGCTCTACGATGGACCGACCCCGGCCATCGTCCTGGATCATTCCTACACGGACACCGACGGAAAGACCTGCGAGACCTGGCTGTGGGATGAGTGGAAGGGGTACCTGGACAACTACAACGCCAGTGCCAAGACCAGCGTGGACGACTTCAAAGTCGTTGTGGAAGCCAAATACTGAGCAAGAGAAGGAGATCCCATGAAGATTCTCAAGAGCCACTTCTGCCCGGAATGTGGAAAGAAGATGCAGGAGCATCTCAAGAGCTGCTCTCGTCGCCGAGTTTAGGACACCCCACCCCAACCCAAGAAGAAAGAAGAAATGATGTTGAAGACCAACGATGCTCGTGACAAGCGGCTGGATGAGTGGCGCAAGAAGCATCCTCGAAGCCGCTTCTACTTCAACGTCTCACCCCGCTACACGCCGGGCTCCCCCGCGGTAGTCGATGGGATCACCGCTTACAGAGTCGCCGCGTCCGAGCTGGCCGGCTACGAGTACGCGCTCGATTCCCGCCACGGCAAAAGAAGTGCTGAGAAGGCGCGGACCCTCGGCCCGGCCGGCATCGTCGTTGCCATGAGGGAGCTTCCAAGGGGCAAGGGATGGGACATACTCGACCTAATCACGGGCGAGCGCGTGGAGAAGATCAGGCAGTAATAGACATTCCGAACAGACCACACCCAACCACAACCCAAGAAGAAAGAAGGAAACGAATGACCATCGGACGATACAAGGTGACCCTGTTGATCGAAGTGGACGAAGAGCGTCACGACCCTTCGGAGTTCGTGGACCTGGTGGAGACGGCCCTGGAAGACTCCGACGGGGCCTTCTCGTGGGACGAAGCCGCGGAAGATGCGGGTACCGCCTGGACGGTGGCGCCCGCGGAAGGAAACGACTAACTCCCAACCCAACAAGATGCCGGCTGCCCTTCGGGGTGGTCGGCATTTTGACGTTTAAGCCCCATGTTTGGATACATGTGGCATAGTTCTTGCACAATTTCAGACTTGACCATGAGTTTATTATATAACTATTTTTTGCTTTTTGGTTTTTTTCTTTTTAACAATGGACCGAGAATCTCGCCGAGCACACCACCCGAGTC
>Ga0098044_1001849_pt1 | contig 11011 bp, 9 predicted proteins | sample 10_taG_FD_75053 | JGI IMG/M metagenome (GOLD analysis project Ga0098044, IMG submission 75053) | Marine viral communities from the Subarctic Pacific Ocean - 10_ETSP_OMZ_AT15264 metaG | ecosystem: Environmental > Aquatic > Marine > Oceanic | place: Pacific Ocean | collected 2015-01-16 | reverse complement strand
TCTCGCCTATCACGACGAGGAATGGGGCGTGCCGGAATATGACGACCGCGCGCTTTTCGAAAAATTGATCCTCGATGGATTTCAGGCGGGCCTCTCCTGGATCACGATCCTGCGCAAGCGGGAGAGTTTCCGTAAAGCCTTCGACGGGTTCGAACCGGAGCGCATCGCGCGCTACACGCCCGCAAAGGTGGAGAAGCTTCTCCAGAATGACGGCATCATCCGTCATCGCGGCAAGATCGAGGCGACAATCGGCAATGCACGCGCATATCTCGACATCATGGAGAAAGGCGACGGTTTCTCCACCTACTTATGGGATTTCGTCGATGGCGCGCCGATACAGAACAAGTGGAAAAACATGAGCCAGGTGCCTGCATCGACACCGATGAGCGAGGCCATGTCGAAATCACTCAAATCAAAAGGGTTCAAGTTTTGCGGGCCTACAATCGTTTATGCCTTTGCGCAGGCGGTCGGCATGGTCAATGATCACATGGTCAGTTGTCCGCGACACAAGGCCTGCGCGAAACTCGTGGCGAAATGAAATAAATTCGATCTCGCGTGTTTGGGAAAATTAAACCAACAAAGAATTTCACTATTACAAGCTGCTCATGGTTTCGCCACAATATGGTCGCGCGCTGGTCAAGGTAGATGCCTAAACAGATTCCTGTTGCCATCACGCTTTAGGGAGACCACAGAATATGTTCAAACGTCCGAAGGACACCGATCAGGACGCATCCAATGTCGATGCACCTCCGCCGTCGAGCGGTTCGCGCATGATCGAGAAGACCGCATCGAGCGACAGCGATCAGCCCGCGACGCGTCCCGTTACCCCCTCATATGAAGCAAGGAAGCCCGCCGTGCGAACGCTCCAGTCCAATTCTCCCTCTTACAACTCTTCCGGAGCGAACGGCGTGACGCCAGCCAATCTCCATGTGGGCCGCGGGCTCAAGCTCGAAGGCAAGATCCAGTCCTGCGATACGCTGGTCATCGAAGGCGACGTACAGGCAACCATCGAAAGCGGGTCGCTGACGATTTCGGAAACCGGCGAAGTGCGCGGCGAGGCCACCGTCGATGAAGCCGAGATCAACGGCAAGTTCGACGGCACGCTGACCGTCAAGAAGTGCCTGACGATCAATGCCACGGGCCGGATCACCGGCACGGTGCGCTATGGCGAGCTGAAGGTGGAACAGGGCGGCCGGATCAGCGGCGAAATCGAGGCTTCCGAAGGCAGTGCTTCGGGCGCGTCCTCCTCCAAGCCCAAGGAAAGCGCCGCCAGCAACGGCTGAAACTCACCCTGACCATGCGGCGCTTCGGCCCGGCTGAAGCGTCCCATCAGCCCTTCAATTTGTAAGGTATATGACGATATCCGGTCCCGATCACGGGAAACGGACACTTTTGCGTGGCCCCTGTTGCACCTCGGCAGTGGAATCTCGCGCAAGCCTGGCCTAATTTAGCGCTTCGGGTCCGGGGAAGGCCCAATGGCGTGTGGTTGACCGAGAAGAATCCAGAATTGGTCGCCCGCCGCCATCAGATGAAAAAAGTAACCGGGTGCACCATTGACCAAAGTCGTCATCAGCGGAACGGGCGTCTTCACACCGCCTAATTCAATCAGCAATCAGGAACTCGTCGAAGCCTTCAACACCTATGTACGCAATTTCAATGCGGCCAATGCCGAAGCCATTGAAAAGGGCGAGGTGGAAGCGCTTGTCGAATCAAATGCGGATTTCATCCAGAAAGCGTCCGGTATCGAGGCGCGCTATGTGATGAACAAGGAAGGCATCCTCGATCCCGAGGTGATGACGCCGATCCTGCGCGAACGCTCCAATGACGAGCCTTCGATCCTCGCCGAGATGGCGGTCGATGCGGCAAAGAAGGCGCTGAAGCGCGCCAACAAGACACCTGCCGATATCGACGCGGTGCTGGTCGCCTGCTCCAACCTCGAGCGCCCCTACCCGGCCATCGCCGTCGAAGTGCAGGACCTCCTCGGCATTGAGGGCTTCGGCTTCGACATGAATGTCGCCTGCTCGTCGGCCACCTTCGGCATCCAGACTGCCTATGACATGCTGCGCTCCGGCTCGGTGCGCGCGGTGCTGATCGTCGACCCTGAAATCTGCACGGGCCATCTCAACTTCCGCGACCGCGACAGCCACTTCATTTTCGGCGACGTTTGCACCGCCATCGTCATGGAACGCGAAGACACCTGCACCGCCAAGGGCGCCTGGGAAATTCTCGGCACGCGCCTGATGACGAAATTCTCCAACAACATCCGTAACAACTTCGGCTTCCTCAACCGCACGGCGCCCGAAGGCATCGGCAAAAAGGACAAGCTCTTCGTGCAGGAGGGCCGCAAGGTCTTCAAGGAAGTGGTGCCGATGGTCTCGCAGCTCATTCTCGACCATATGGCCGACGAAGGGCTCGATCCGAAGGATCTGAAGCGCATGTGGCTGCATCAGGCCAACAAGGGCATGAACGACTTCATCGGTCGCAAGGTGCTGGGCCGCACGCCCGAACCGGAAGAACAGCCGAATATCCTGAACGAATATGCCAATACGAGTTCGGCGGGATCGATCATCACCTTCAGCCAGAACAGCGAAGACCTGAAGGAAGGCGACCTCGGCCTCATCTGCAGCTTCGGCGCGGGCTATTCAGCCGGCAACGTGCTGGTGCGCAAGCGCGCATAAAGTTAGGTGGCGGGCCTCAGAGCAGGCCCGCCGACCCGGAGCCCGATCAGGCGGGCTTTACCGTATCGATATGAAAGGTGCGCATCTCGCCGTCCTGTTCCATGACGGAGAGATATTCGCCCTGCGCGATCTTGTGACGGTCGAGCTTGAAGAAAGGCTCGTCGCCCGAGCGGGTCGAAGCGTCGAAGTCGATGGTCCAGCCGCGACCGATGTGACGCAGCAGACCGACCTGAACTTCCTCGTCACCCCAGAAACGGCGCACGGTGCAATCCTTGGCATGGGCCTTCCAGCCTTCGCTATCGAGCATGTCTTCGCCGTCGAGCGGCACGACCATTTCATAGCCATGGGCGCGCGAGCCATTGGGGAAGTCGTCGTTGCGGGCGAGTGTCATATGAACACGGTGCAGCGCCATGGTTTTTTCCTTGTTTTGTCCGTTCAGTGCAGATCGGCAGTTTCCTGATCATCTCTCATTTAGCACAAGTTCAATGCGCCATGAGGACCGGAATTGTCGCATGGGACCGAATGTGCTGGGTTGCGCCGCCGATGATGAATTCGCGCAGGCGCGAATGACCATAGCCGCCCACGACCAGAAGGTCAGCCCCCAGCTTTTCCGCCTGATCGAGCAAAGCGCCGCCGACGGAACGTCCGTCCATCTTTTCAGCAAGATGTATGGCTGCGGCAACGCCGTGGAGCGCCAGATAGTCGGCCAGCAGGCCGCCGGGCTCGGGGTCCAGCGCATGTTCGCCCACACATAGAATAGTGACGTTTTTCGCCTTTTCGAGGAAAGGGAGCGCCGCGCTGATGGCGTGCGCCGCCATGGCGCTTTCGTCCCAGCCGATGGCGACCTTGCTGCCCACCTCGCCCGCGCATTTCTGGGGCGCGATCAGGACGGGTCGGCCAGCGCTCATCATGGCCGCTTCCAGCGTGCTGCCGCCTGCGGCGCCAGCATTGCCTTCGCCGAAGACGACGATGTCGGAAAGGCGGCTATGGGCGGCGACCACATCGTCGCGATGCCCGGTGGCGTCGATGAAACGGGCGGACGGCATGGTCTCGCCACCGGATTCACTCACGAGCGGCAGACCGCTCTTGTTCGCGGCATCGGCAAAAATCATGCGGGCTGCGTCCGAGGCCTTGTCGGAACTCTGCTTGGCGGCCTGCAGCAATTGCTCGATGATCTGACCGGAAACGCCATCACCCAGATAGGGCAAGGCTTCGGTCGGATCGGGCCTGACGTAAAGGCCGACGATCTGTGCACCAAAACGTTTGGCCACCGTCATGGCCGTACCAAGTACGGCGGCCTCCGTGGCCTCGCCGGAAAGCGGAACCAGAATCTTTCGGACCGTCATTTCAACTCTCCTTTAGTTCTTTCGTTCCCTCGCCGCCGAGCAGCAGGACGGGACAACCTGCGGCGACCGACAGGCGGGCGGCATCTTCATCGTCGCCCAGGGCATCGGCATTGATCACGATCAATCCTGCGCCTGCCTTGCGCGCAGCGGAAGCAAGATCGGCCGCGGCGAAACCGCGCGCAAAAAGCCGCCGGAAAGGCGCGCCGATACGCTCGGCCAGGCTCTCGGCAAAGCCCACGCAGGCCTCGCCAATGCTTGAGCCTTCATCGACGCCAATGAGCGGGCGTTCGGATGAGGCCATAAAGCCGGGCGATAGCATCACCGGCGCCTGAGGCCGCTGAGGTTTTGCCGCAAAGGACCGCGCGACCGCCACACCACGGCCCGCAAGCAGCACGTCGGCGTGAACATCGCGCGTCGCGGCCCGCACGGCATGGGCGACCTCGCGCGTCGTTGCCTCATGGGCGCGGATGATCAGCGTATCGGTCGCCGTCGAGCGCTCGGCGAGCGACTTCAGTTTGCGGCCGCGTGCGATATCGAAAGTGCAGGCGACATGCGCCTCGCTCGCCGTGCGCTCCAGAATGCGCCGCGCGATCTGGGCCTGTGCCTGAAGCGAACGCAGCATGGCGCCGTGATCGACATTGCCGACAGAACCCGTCATCGAGATTTCGCGCACGAAGGGAAGTTCCGACAATGCGAGCAGGTTTTCATCCTCGACAAAGATGCCCGCAAGACCTGCATTGACCGAAGCGGCGACGCGGGCGGCCAGCGCCACGACCTCGCGGCCCATGAAGCTCGTATCGAGACCGACGACGATGCGCCGAACCTCGCCTTCGCTCTTTCCATCCTGTGCGGGTTTCTGTTCGGCCATGGGCGTCACTTCTTTCCACTGTCGTCAACGCGCTGGGCGAAGCGGCGCTGATTGTCGGCGAAGGCAGCTAGCCGCGCTTCGGCCTTGGCATAGACCGAGCCTTCGGTGAAATGCCCATCCGCCCCGCGCGTGCCGGCGGGCAGATCCATCAGCAGTTCGACGCCCTCCTCGATGGTCTCGACGGGATAGATCGCGAAGACACCGCGCTCCACCGCATCGACCACATCCTGACGCAGCATCAGATGTTTCACATTGGCGGCGGGGATCAGCACGCCCTGATCGCCGGTAAGCCCGCGACGCATGCAGATGTCGAAGAAGCCTTCGATCTTGTCGTTGACGCCACCGATGGCCTGCACCTGCCCGAGCTGATTGACGGACCCCGTCACCGCAAGTCCCTGCGCGATGGGCACTTCGGCAAGCGCCGAGATCAGCGCATAAAGCTCCGCGGACGATGCGCTGTCGCCATCGACGCCGCCATAGGATTGTTCGAAGACGAGGCTTGCGCTCATGGAGAAAGGTATCTCCGGCAGGAAGGTCGCCGAGAGATAGCCCGACAGGATCAACACGCCCTTGGAATGGATCGGCCCGCCGAGATCGACCTCGCGTTCGATATCGAGCACCCGCGCCGTGCCGAGCCCCATGCGCACACGCGCCGTAATGCGCGAGGGACGTCCGAAGGAGACTTCGCCCATCGAGAGAACGGAGAGACCGTTCACCTGCCCCACGACCTCACCTTCCGTGTCGATCATGATGATGTCGCGGGTGATGAGTTCGAGCGAGCTTTCGCGCATGCGGTCGGCGCGGGCGACCTGCGCGTCGATGGCGGCATCGACGTACTTCGAGGTGATGACCTCGGCATGTTCTTCACGCGCGATGTAATCGGCTTCGCGAAGAATGTCGGCAATAGGCCGCACGGCGGTCGTGATCTTTTCCGCGTCTTCCGCAAGACGCGAGGCGCGTTCGGTGACGCGGGCAACGCCTGACGGATCGAGTGGCAAGAGGTCTTCGCTGCGGCAAAGGCCTGCGAGGAAACGCGCATAGAGAATGTCGTTTTCCGCCTCGCGGTCGAGCACATCGTCGAAGTCGGCAGCGACCTTGAAGAGTTCGGCAAACTCGGGGTCGGCGTTCGAGAGCATGTAATAGAGATAACGGTCGCCGAAGAGTACGACCTTGACGTCGAGCGGAATGGGATCGGGCTCCAGCGTCACCGTGCTGACGAGGCTCATGAACTCGCCGACGGATTCGATCACAACCTTGTGGCGGCGAAGCGCGCGTTTCAACGTTTCCCAGGCGAAGGGCTCGCGCAGCAGCTTCAGCGCATCGACAAGCAGATAGCCGCCATTGGCGCGGTGCAGCGAGCCGCCCTTGATGAGCGTGAAGTCGGTGATGAGCGCGCCCATCTGGGGCACATGTTCGACGCGACCGACAAGGTTCTGCATCGTCGGATGATCTTCATAGACGATGGGCGCACCGCCACCGATGTGGCTACCGTTCTGATTGGCCGCTTCATCGGGCAGATTGGAGACGATGACATTGACCTCATAGCGGCGCAGCAGATCGGCGGGCGGCACGACGCCATTGGGCGTCTGCACCTGTTCGGCGCCTGCAAAGAGCGCGATGTTTTCGACGAGATCGGCAGCGACGGCGGAAAGCCAGTCGCGCAGAGGCGGCGTCACCTCGAAGCGTTTGCGCAAATCGGCCATCGCCGTTTCGACAAGACGCCTGGCGACTTCATCGTTCACTTCCTGAAGCCGCATGCGGTGTTCTTTTTCCCATGCGGGCACATGTTCCAGAACTTCCGCCAGTTCCTTCTGCAAGGCCTGGATCGCGGCTTCGATGCGTTTGCGCTCGGCCTCGGGCAGCGCGTTGAACTCGTCGGGCTTCAGCACCTCGCCCTGATGCTCGCCTTCGGCATGAACCGGCGCCAGCGCAAAGCCCGACGGTGTACGCAAGAGCGCCAGCCCCTCGGCCTCCGCGCGAATACGCAATTCCTCGAAAGCCTTTTCCTGCCGCTCGCGAAATTCTTCGGCGATCACCTGTGTGCGGTTCTGATAGTCCTCGCTTTCCAGAACGGCAGGCACAGTGACGCGCAATTCGGCGACGAGGTTCGCCATACCGTCCTTCAAGGCCGTACCGACGCCCTTGGGCAGTTCCAGCGCAATGGGTTTGTTGGGCGCGGAAAAGCGCATGACATAGGCCCAGTCGGACGGCGGGCGTTCGCGCGGGGCAAGATCGGCGAGGAAGCGTGTGACGGTTTCAAGCTGGCCTGCCCCATCGCGGCCCAGCACGAAAAGATTATAGCCGTGGCGGCGGATGCCCGTGCCGAACTTCAGCGCATCGAGAACACGATCCTGCCCGGCAAGGCCCGGCAGATCTTCAAGCTCTGCGGTTGTCTTGAAATCGAACGAACTCGTGTCGCATGAACGATAGAGAAGCTCGGCCGAAAGAGGATCAACTGCCATATCCGTCTCGTTCTCCCGCGCCGTTCGTCGGCGTTATTTCTGTCACGACGCGCAAGGGGCACGCGCCTCCCTTTTCAATGAAGTCTAGGGCGGCGAGTGGCTTTCGGCAAACCTTGCCGGAGGCTTATGCGCGCGACAATTTAACAAGCTGTGGACGGATCGGGGATGGCCGTCATTTTTTCGACAAGAGCGGATGAGATTGTTTTAAGTTGCCGCCTCCTGAAGCGGAGAATCCGATGGCGGCCCCCAAGCACACAGGCTCCAAAGCCCCGAGCACAAAGCAACCGCGCGCATGGCAGCGCATGTTGAGCGGACGCCGTCTCGACCTGCTCGACCCCTCGCCGCTTGACATCGAGATCGAGGATATTGCGCATGGGCTGGCGCGCGTGGCGCGGTGGAACGGGCAGACGATCGGCGACCATGCCTATTCGGTCGCCGAGCATTGCGTCCTCGTCTCCGACATCTGCAAGCTCATCCGGCCGGGCTGGCCGAACAAGTGGCTACTCGCCGCCCTCCTCCACGATGCGCCGGAATATGTCATCGGCGACATGATCAGCCCTTTCAAGACGGCACTCGGCTTCGACTACAAGGCTTTCGAGCATCGGCTGGAAAGCGCTATCCACATCCGCTTCGGCCTGCCCGCCGACCTGCCCCATACGGTGGAAGACATCATCAAACGGGCGGACAAGGCGTCTGCCTTTTTCGAGGCAACGCAGATCGCCGGCTTTTCGGATGCGGAAGGCGCGGAAATCTTCGGGCGGCCGCGCGGGCTTGCGCCGGTGAAGCTGAAGCCCCTGCCTACAAAAGAGGCGCAGGCCGTGTTTCTGAAGCGCTTTGCGAGCCTCACCGAAGCGTGACAGAAAGCTGTCGCAAAAGCCTCGAAAATTCTTGTTGAAAACCGGATAAGCTCCCGGCCTGTCAGCATTTTAACGCTGCTTTTCACAAATCTGTGTTATGTTCCTCCCATGATTTACGTAAGCCCCCTGAGCGGCGTTGAGGATGCGATAAGGCTGCATGGGCCGTCCCATCTTGTGAGCCTGCTCGACCCGGACAGCATGATCCCGACACCCGCAGGCATCGCGGCGGGCAAGCATCTGCGTCTCAGCGTCAATGACATCGCCTCGCCGGTCGATACGCTAACCGCGCCGGGGGAGGCCCATGTCGCCGAATTGATTTCCTTCATCCGCACATGGGACCAGACGGACCCGATGCTCGTTCATTGCTGGGCGGGCATCAGCCGCTCGACGGCAGCCGCCTTCATTACGCTCTGTGTGCTGAACGAAGATCAGTCGGAAGATGCGCTGGCGCAACTTATCCGTCGAAATGCGGCGCATGCCTTTCCCAATCGCCTGATGGTGCGCCATGCCGATAGTCTGCTGCGCCGCAAGGGTCGGATGATCGACGCCGTCGAAGCCATGGGGCCTGCGCGCGCCACATGGGAAGGCGTCACCTTTGCCCTCCCCGTTCGCCCGGAGCTTTGACCGGCATGACAAAACCGAAGGTCGCGAAAAGCAAGACGGATGAAGCAAACAACGATGCCATGACGGGCAAGTCCGTCGTTATCGGCCTCAATGCCGCCATCGTGACCGTTTCGGAAGATCAGCCCAAGATCCTCGTCGTGCCTCAGGCGGGCGTCAATGTCGCGACACCTGAAAGCTGGGACGCGCTGCCCTTCGGCCCCTTCGACCCGCTGCGCCACCGCACGCTCGACATCGGCCTGCGCGACTGGGTGCAGGAACAGACGCATCTGAACCTCGGTTATGTCGAACAGCTCTATACATTCGGCGACCGTGGGCGCAACGCCATGGAAGTCGATGAAGCGGGCGCGCATGTCGTCTCGGTCGGCTATCTGGCGCTGACGCGCACCAGCGAAGGCGAGCAGCCCGATGCCGCCTGGCGCGACTGGTATCAGTTCTTCCCCTGGGAAGACTGGCGCGACGGCAAGCCTGCCATCATCGAACAGGCGATTGCGCCACTGTTGCGCGAATGGGCGGCAGATCAGGACGCCGCCAGCAGCGAGGAGATGACGCGTGGCAAGCGCCGCGACCGCATTCGCCTCTGCTTCGGTCTCGACGGCGTTCACTGGGACGACGAAAAAGTGCTGGAGCGCTATGAGCTTCTCTATGAAGCAGGCCTGTTGCGCGAAGCCATGCGCGACGGACGCCCCAATGCCCGCGCGGCGCATGATGCGCAGGACCGCGAAATGTCATTGGGTCTGCCCATGCAGTTCGACCATCGTCGCATCCTCGCCACCGCCATGAGCCGCCTTCGCGCGAAACTCAAATACCGCCCGGTCGCCTTCGAACTCATGCCGCCGGCCTTCACGCTTTATGAGCTTCAGCGGACCGTGGAGGCGCTGCTTGGCCTCCATGTCCACAAGCAGAACTTCCGCCGTCTCGTCGAAAAAGGCGGGCTTGTGGAGCGCACGGGCCGGATGACGACCCGCACCGGCGGCCGCCCCGCCGAGCAGTTCCGCTTCCGTCGCGAGGTCCTCAACGAGCGCCCCGCCCCCGGATTGCGCCTCGCGCCCAGCAAGAGCCGGGCTACTACGTAGACTGATTTTCGTGAATTCTTGTCTAGCGGTTCACTACGACCTTCTCTACCCTTTGTTCGACAGGGAGAGACGGAATGACATTCTTCGTTTTATTTATATTGGCGGTCATTGGCTGGACGATCTGGGTCAGCATGAAGATCAATTCGAACGCCTCCAATATCGCGGAACTTTCACGCCAGCTCGCCCTGCAACAGATGCACCTGCGGTCGCTGGAAGCCGGTATGGAGCGACCCGACACGCGGGCAGCGACACAGACAACGATAGAAGAGCCCCCTGCAAACACCGAAGATGCTATGAAGCCGGATGGAGGGGCACGCGCGAAACCAACACCCGGAATTGCAAGCGAACCTGAAACTGCCGAAGAAATCTGGCAACCGGCCACAATTGGGTGGGGTAGCGCTTCCAGAACGACCGAGCCCCCGGTAGGTTCGACACCTCGCCCCGCCTTCGACGCCGAATCTGCGCGGGGCACATTTGAACAATTGCTTGGCACACGCTGGATGATATGGCTCGGTGGCGTCGCCATTGCATTAGGCGCCGTGTTTCTCGTTCAATATTCCATACAACGCGGTTATTTTTCTCCGCCGGTGCGCATCGCCGGAGGCGTGCTCTTATCTGCCATTTTGCTGGCACTTGGCGAAGTTGCACGACGCCAGCCGTCACTGGTTCCCGCACCGGAATTGCATATGGCTCAAATTCCACCCGTCCTGACGGCTTCGGGATTGGTAGCCGCCTATGCGACAACCTACGCGGCCTATGGGCTCTATGACATGATCGGGCCAACGGCAGCTTTCGTGCTGCTCGGATTGCTTTCGGTTGCCGCCATGTTGCTGGCCGGGCTCCATACAACCTATATCGGCGCGATCGGTTTGGTTAGCGCCGTGCTGACGCCAGCCCTTATTCAATCAGACGCGCCACGCCCGGAAATCCTGTTTCTCTATCTGACCTTCGTTCTGGGCACTTCGATCGTCACAAGCAATCTGCGCGACTGGCGACGGTTAAGCGCGGTGGCCATTGGCATGAGCCTGATATGGCCGCTCCTCTGGCTCATTAACTTCATGCAGCCCGGCGACGAAGTGGTGATAGGACTGCATCTTCTAGTG
>Ga0098044_1001844_pt1 | contig 11030 bp, 13 predicted proteins | sample 10_taG_FD_75053 | JGI IMG/M metagenome (GOLD analysis project Ga0098044, IMG submission 75053) | Marine viral communities from the Subarctic Pacific Ocean - 10_ETSP_OMZ_AT15264 metaG | ecosystem: Environmental > Aquatic > Marine > Oceanic | place: Pacific Ocean | collected 2015-01-16 | reverse complement strand
TCTCCGTTGAGAGGAATAGCTGTAATTGTTCCTCCATTTATTTGCCATTGAAATTGGTCATTTCTTTTGGACTTTGCCCCGAAACATTGCATTAACAGAGTAGCTCCTTCAGATTCAACAATTCTTTCTAGGTTTTCGAAAATAAATCTAGCTGTTCTGAACGTAGGGCCTGCTACCAAAATTTTTGTTTCAGGTTTAAAAATACATTGTAAGAAACAAAAGATAGAAGCAATAAAAGTTTTGCCACAGCCACGACCCCATACGCACATCGAAAAGTTTTTTTCCATCATTCCCCTAAGGGTAATTTCTTGATAAGGAGCCAGCTTAATGCCTGAAATTAGCTCAGTCGTTAGCCCTAGGTTTCCGTGAAGGAATTGAATCAAAGACATCTTAGCTTCTTGGTCAGAAAGAGAACCTTTCAGTTTTTTCATTTCTTCATTGACGTCTTTTGCGTCATAATTTTTATATTTATCTGGACAGTACCACATTTTATTTATAATATTTTCGTGTCATACGCTAATTGCAAATCTATTTTCTCGTAAGAGCATCCACTAAAGAATATTTTTTTAGTTACTCTTTTTGATTCTTTTCTACCTTTGACAAATAGAAACTGTATATGGGGATATTTTTGAATCAGATATCTAACATTATGAAAAATATATTCGGGAGTAACTTTTATTTTTTTAGATATATAAGGTAAAAATTTAAAACTCATTGAGTTGGCTAAAGTGTCTTCCACTAAAATAATTAACTTCGCTTCTATTTCTTTTGCTCTAATTATCTCTTTCTCAAATCTTTCAAAATTTTTTACACTTAGCGTCGATATAAAATCAGCTAAAGATTTTCTTTCTATATAACAATTGCATGTAAGCCTTGGCTCACTAAAAGTATAATCTCCCACAGATAACGTTTTAATCTCTGTAGGATAATTGTCAAACTTTAATGGTAATTGTTCTCTCGTATCTATTTGTATGGAGTATTGAGGCTTCTCGTACTCTTTGCCAATTATAATTTCTGTGGGTTTTTGGTATTTATTTTTTAAGCCTAAGGATTCACAAAAATGATAGTAGTCATCAAAAATTTCATTATAATATTGAATAGGAGGAATCAATACTGTCCTCATTTCTACTTGAGAAGGAGCGTATGTTAGGTCCTTCTTATTTTTTCTTTCTATAAGGGAGTTTTTACAATACTCTTGCGCTTCTGCAAGATCCCTATCCTTAAGCCATAGTCTTAGGTTTGTCCTAGAGTTAAATTCTGTAGAAAAATATTGTTCTTTTGTTTTGTATTTAATGATCTGCTTGTCATGTAAGTCGTATCTTGGGTAGTATTTTTGATAATATCCTACGACCCTTAAATCATGCACTTTGATATGAGCATGTAGCTGCCTATCGGTTTTAAATTCTTTACCGCAAGCTTTGCAAACTACTTGATTGTTTTGACTGTCGATCATATATCATCTTTGTTTAGTCCGAGAACCCTAGCTTTAATTTCGTCTATGTCAGTTAAGTTTGCGACTTCATCTTTAACGGCTTTTCTTCTTAATTCAGCTAGTCTTATAAGCTTTTTCCTGCTCTCTTCCTCTTTCCAAAGTCTTACTAAATTTAATATGCTGGCATTTTCTGTTATTTGTTTTTTTAGCTTATCGCTTCTTTTTTCTTTTAGGTCGCTTAATAATTTTTGTTGTCTATTTACTGATTGGTTATATTCTGTTTCTGTTTTTCCTATTGCTTCTACTAAAGACATTGACGCTCTTCCATCGGTGTCTTCCACAATGTTGTCGAGTAGCTCTGTTAAATGCTCTTTTCGTCTTTGTATACTAGCTGCTATAACAACCTCGGAAGAAAGGACTATGTATTGATCTACTTCTTCTTGACTTAAATCTGGTTTATCATTTGTGTATCTGACGAAACTAGATTCGAATAGCTCTCTATCTGTTGAGGTAGTATAAGTATTAATTTGATACGTAAATCTATAAGTATTTATGTAGTTGATTAAGGCTTTAATATCCTTTTTTATTTTCCCAGTAATTTTGTTTTTGTTTATGGAGTTATTTGTATACTTATTGATTCTATAAAGCGTTTTGTCGAAAGTCTTAGGCGCTTTATATTCCTCATTCGGAATCTCTTCAGGGTTTTCAAAAACACTGGCTCCTTCTAAAGATTTTATAAACTCACTTACAACACGAGCTTCTTGATTTAGGTTCGTCAATTGTGGGCTTTTAAAGATTACCCTTGCTATTTCTACCGAACTCATAAATTCCACGTTATTTTTTATAAAGGTTTCGTCTTCTTCTGAAAGTTCTATTTTTTCTTTTGGTTGATATTCGTGAGCTGCTCGAGCTTTGATGCTTCTTGTTGCAAGAAACTCTTTTACCGCTCTACCTTCTTTGGTTCTTCCGTCTAAATCTTGCTCAGGAAAAGCGATCTCTATAAGTTCTAATAATGAAGGTGGAGAATCTGGTCGAGAATTCCATTCATCCAGAATCGCATTTTTTTGATTTTCTGTTAACTCGAGATTGCTCATTTTTTTATTTTAGATTTTTTTTTGTCTTCTTTGGGTATATGTTTTAATACGTCCTCAGTCATCTCAGATAGAATTTGTTCACTCCCATTCTCTAATGAAACATTCTTATTAAGATTTTCGGCGTTTGGAATAATGTCAGCCTTTTTTGGCTTCGACGCTGCGTGAAGTGCTTGAAGTTTCATATAAGTTTGTGCAAATGGAATCCAATACTTTTCGCCATAGTCTACATAAAGCTCTTCGCCAGATTTAATATCTCTTAAAGACAATAAGTAAGCCATCGGCTCGGTTGGATGCATCCAATAACGACAATTATATCCTAGGTCAACTTGTATTTCGTTGGCTTCATGACTCGACCCACCAGTTTTTGCAACCTCTGTATATAACGCATATGACTCTTTAAATTCTTCCTGAGATCTTTCTTTCCACCCATTCTTGTCGTTTACAAAACCGCCAGCGCCTATTTCCTCTTTAGTTAGTGAGGGCTGACAATCTATAGTTATATTCAGCTGTCTATGCGTCAGAGCGTACATTGGATGAGGCGTATCAAATCCAAGCTTTAAGGTATACTCATATTTTTTTAGAAGACGCTGTGAGCCTTCTAAATTATTCTGTGTTATTTCTCCCTTGTATTCGCAAACGGGTATTCCTTCTGGTATATCCATCCCTGTGAAAGTTCCTACTCCTGCTTCTGGAATTTTAGAAACTCCAAAATATAGTTTTTCTTCTAAGTTATCTACAATTTTCATAATAATTCAATCTCTCCTTTTTCTAAGCATTCTTTTGCTTTTTTGATTATACTTTTCTTTAAATTTTTAATTTGTTTGTATCCGGGTTTTCTATTTTTTTCATTTGACTTTAATCCTAAGTTTGTTGCTACTTCATCTTCTTCTATATGATCTATATAAAGTCCTTTATAAACTGTCCATTCATTCGGTTTTAAAATTTCTTGCATTTTTGTATGCATTATTTTAATATGAGCTTCCGTACCCCCCCTGTCATTAAACTCTATTGAATCTATCTCAAAAGAATGATCTTCTAATGCTAACGGAATTTTTACACTATAAGCCGCCTTTTTAGTTTTCTCCCATTTTGCGTATAAAGGGCAGTCAGCGCACTGATCCTTATATATTTTGCAAGAGCTTTCGTTTGTGGCTGCTTCACATTTAAGGCATGGTCTGGCAAAATTTCCATAATGGTTTCTTATTAAATTTTTGATTTGATTAGATATTATTCTATTAAGCCAAGGACCCAAAGGCTTTTCAGCATCATACAGCGGCCATTTTTCATAGATATGCGCTCTGATGATCTGAGAAACATCATCGTAATCCATCCAGTTTAAAGAAGTCAAGCTCCATTTTCCTCTTCTTTTTCTTATTTCTTGATTAATGAAATCAAAACTCTCTTCAAACGTGGGCTTTCTTTTGCAGGCATTTTTTTTCATCCCTTGAACTTAGTTTACGTTTTATTAGAGCCTCCTTTTCTTAAAGAGCCTGCTTCTTTTTTAAACGCTTTTAGGAACTCTTCTTCGGTTTGCTCGTTGCGAACGACGTCAGGTCTCGGTTGTTGCCCTTCGGCTGTACCTATTATGGACTCTATCTTTTCCCCCTTTACTTGGTGAGTTTCAATTTCTATTTCTAATTCATTTATATTTGGTAAGCTTATTTCATCAAGCTCTTCTTCTGTAACGCTCGTTTCTTTTTTTGACTTTGCTTTTGATATATTGGAACCAAGGCCTAACGCTTTCCCACAGCCTTGACAAAACTTCGGCTTGTTATTGGGAGAAAATTCAATCTTTGATCCACAACTTAAACAATAAATCTTCATACTAATTTATTATAATAATAAGGAAAGAATCTTACAAAATAAATGAAGTTAAAAATTAAAAAAGTGTAACACGAGTCTCAAAGACCTAAATACCCTAAATATTCTTGTGGGGTATTAAATTTAATCAAAATTTCACTCGCTAGATCATCGGGAATGCCTTGCTCCAAGTCGAATCCTTCGTTTTCAGCCCAGCTCCATTTGTTAATGTTGACTTTGAAACAAGTTAACATATTGTGAATTTTATCTTCGACAAGGACTAAGCATACTAACTTTTTGCCAGAAGAAACAAAAGCAACAACCTCTCTAGTCGTCTCTATTATAGCAAGAGGCACCTCTTTCTCATCGGCTAGGACTTTTAGGTTCCTGAACTCTTTTTCCAGAATTGGATGCATTAGCTCTCCTCTCTTGAGTTTTTTAATTTTTTAATTATAAACTTAACCAATTCTGAACGCATAATATCTTCTTCCGTGAAAAAAAACGAATATACACCCATTTTAATACTTTCTTCGTCCGAAAAGATTTTAGCTAATTCGTTAAATCCTCCTTGTACATTTTCGTTTTTTAAGTCAGTTTGCATTGGGTCAGCTAAAACAAAACATCTACACCCTTCGCCCATTCTGGTTAGAACCGTTATTATCTCTTTTGGAGAACTGTTTTGAGCTTCGTCAAGAATAATACATTTATGCTTCCAGTTCATCCCTCTAGCGAAGTTTACAGGGAACATAGAGATTCTGTTCTCTTCTTCAAGCTTCTCTGCTTTTGTGTTCGCTAGTAATTCGTCTAACTTATCTAAGAAGGGTAAATTATAGAATTTTAATTTATCGTCAGCAGAACCCGGCAAGAATCCTAATTTAGACTCAGAGCTTTCTACGGCTGATCTCAAATACATAATATCTGAGATAGACTTCATATTTAGAAGCTGTAGACCGCAATAAACCGATAGAAGTGTTTTGGACGTACCCGCAGGACCATTAACGAATACGACCTTTGTATTGAAATCTAGAGCTATTTTAAAAAACTCTTTTTGTTTTTCGGTCCAAGGGAATTGGTCAAGTTTTATTTGTTTTTTGATTGGATTCGGGGTTTTAGACGCTTTTTTAGAGCTTGATTTTGATAAGTCTTCAGCCAATTCTTTGGCTCCACGAATTTTTACCTTTTCTTTCGCGGAGCAGTTCTTTTCTTTCATAGCTAAAAATAATTACACTATTTTTTAAATAAAGTTTCGTCATTCATTAATTTGTCTATTATTGAGAAACTTTCCCTTTCTGGGGATGAGAAGAAACTAACCTTTATTTTGTTCCTCAAGAAGAAGTCTGTTTCAAACGTTCTACGATACATTCCAAAAGTATAAAACTCATTAGCTCTTTCTTGTTTACAAATGCTAATTATTTTTTTATAGAATGAGCCTTCAAGATTTTTGTAATTTACCGATGCTAGAGAGAACTCTGTTTTCATATTTAGCAGATCACTTATTCTAAAAATGCTATAAGCAGCTATATGTGAAATATTTTCGGAGGGTAATTTTATCACCTCCTTTATAACAGGAAACACTTTCCCAAAATTAACAGATTGTTTATATTGAGACGCAACAGCTTTTAAAAAGTTTTTCCGCCAGTTAGATACGGATACGGTTAGGTCGCTTATTTTTTTATCCTCTTCATTTGTGTCGACAGCAACTCTAAATATAAATCTTTGTTCATGTTTTTTTAGAATAGTTTTGTTTACCCAACATTTTTTATTATAAAATGTATCGTCGGCAAAAACTACCTTATCAACTTTTTTAACTATATCAAAATAGCTTTCAAGAGGAAAAAGGTTAGGCTGAAGAACTGTTATTTTCATTTTTTATTTCTCGTCAGTTATTGATGCGTTGCGCATAATGCTTAACCGTTTTTTTGAGACCTTTGTCTAAAATTATTTTAGGTTTCCATTTTAATTCTTTTTGAGTCTTGGAACTGTTTATTGCGTATCTGAAGTCGTGTCCCGGTCTGTCTTTGACAAAGTGGATGTGGTCTTCAGTATCCTTTCCTAGTATTTTACAAATTTTATGAATTATTTCTAAATTAGTTTTTTCACAGTTAGCGCCCACTAGATAAGTCTCACCCACATGACCCTTCGTGAGAATTTTCCATAAGGCAGAGCAATGATCCTTTACGTAGATCCAATCCCTTATGTTAGCTCCGTCTCCATACACAGGTATGGTGCCGTCATCTAATAGCGAATTAATAACAACTGGAATAAATTTTTCGTTATGTTGGTTCGGGCCGTAATTATTACTACAGTTAGAAACAGTTACAGGTAAGTTGTGCGTATGAAAATAAGATCTTACTAAAAAATCAGAAGCAGCTTTTGATGCAGCGTACGGATTTCTTGGATCGTACGGAGTATCTTCCGAAAACTTCTTATCACCCTTTCCTAGATGACCGTATACTTCATCTGTAGAAACATGATGAAATCTCTTTGTCTTAAATTTTAAGGCTGCTTTAAGTAGGTTGTGTGTACCGAGTACATTTGCCAATAAAAACGCGTCAGCGCTCAATATAGAGTTATCTACGTGTGTTTCTGCGGCAAGATGAACTATGTGTGTTATGTCGTGTTTGTAAAAGGTGTCATATACTTTTCCATAGTTTGACAAGTCATATTTTTCTAGAAGATACTTCGGGTGTTGATAAATTTTTTTTGTATTTTCTAGGGATCCCGCGTAAGAAAGGCAGTCTACGTTAACGAGTTTTTGCACTCGTCGTTTTTCTATAACATGTTCTATAAAATTAGAACCAATAAACCCACATCCACCTGTAACTAACAAGTTCATATCTATAGTAAATAACTCATTCTATTTTCTCCAGTTTTTTAAAGATTCATCTAGGGCCTCTTCCGTGTCTCTCATTTTGAACCCCGTTGACAAAAGTTTAGAGTTATCTAACAAACAATTAGACCTTGGAGCTTTTGCTCCAAGTTTATAAAACTCCTCTTCAGAATCAAAAAAATCAAAATCATTATTTAAATTTAAATGCTTGCTGATGAGCGAGCAAACTTGCTCAGTGTCAACTGCCCCTGTATTTGTAATATTATATATACCAAATGGGTGAGTCTCTGAAATTAAGTGCAAGCAAGCGTCTACAAAGTCTGTTCTGTGTGTTACTGAGTTTTTCATGTTCAATAGTCTTTTGTAGTTCTGTAATTTAGAAAGATAATTTCTAGGGTTATCATACTCATCAAAAGGTATCCTTAATCTACAAATATAAGAATTTTCTTTATCTATTAATTTCTCTGCAAGTGCCTTGGTACCCGAATAGAATGAGCCTTCTTTTTCTGAGTTGAAACAAAAATTAGGGGGGTCTTCTTCAGTAAACTCTTTTTCATATCCATCATATATGCAACCAGAAGAAACATGTACAAATTTAATCATTAGCTCCGAACATATGTCAGAAAGCATCTGAGGAAGGATAACGTTACCCTGTATGCATTCTCCCTTATGGTCTTCGCAAGCATCTACGTTAGGTTTACCAACATAACCAGCACAATTAATTAATGTATCAATATTAGCTCCGTTTGCCTTCAAAAAGAAAAAAATACTTTTAAAATTTGTATAATCTAATTTATCTCTTGAAGCAACATAAGTATCCATGTCTAGCTCTTCAAACCTTCGCATGAAGGCTTCCGCTATATAACCGTTCTTACCTAACAATAATATCATAATAATCTTTCTAGATAACTTTTGTAATCACTATCTGGCATTTCCGCCGCTATTTGTTTTAACTCTACCTTGTTTATAAATTTTCTGTTAAGAGCAGCCTCTTCTATACATCCTATTTTGATTCCTTGTCTCTCTTCAATAACTTTAATGTACTCTGATGACTCATGTAAGGATTTAGGAGTTCCAGCATCTAGCCATGCACAGCCGCGATTTAACTTAAAAGCTTTTAATTTATTGTTAGCAACATATTTATTAATAACAGAAGTAATTTCTAATTCTCCTCTCGGAGAAGGGGTTATCTCTTTAGAGTATTTAACTACATTTTCATCAAATAAATATAGCCCCGGAATAGCGTAGTTGCTACTCGGTTCTTCAGGCTTCTCTGTTACGCTCATGACACCTCCACTTTTCTTAAAGTTTATAACTCCATATCTTTCAGGATCATGAACTTCATAGCCAAATATAATAGCGCCGGATCTAAAATTATGAAACGCCCTCTTAAACACCCTACCTCCACCAGAAAAGATGTTATCCCCTAGGATTAAAGCAACTTTATCTTTTTTTATAAATCTTTGAGCAATTAAAAACGATTGAGCTAGACCTTCTGGCTTCTTTTGAATCTTATAAGAAAGACATATACCTAATTGATGAATATTTTTAAATATTTTTTTATATTTATTTATATGCTCTGGAGAAGAAATTAAACAAACATCACTAATCCCATTTTCAATCAAAGTACAAAGAGGATAGTAGATCATAGGCTTATCATATACCGGCAAAAGTCCTTTATTTTGGATTTGCGTAGTTGGATACAGTCTGGTGCCGTTTCCTCCCGCTAAGATTATACCTTTCATATCTTTCTAAATAGCCAACTCTTATCTGGAAATCTTTTTATAGGTGTTTGCCAATTCCTAGGCCCATGTTTTACAACATAATCAACTATAAATTTATTTACTGCGCGTTTTGTCTCACCACTATAATTACTTCCACAAATAAAACCGTTATATTTTACTTTAGGAAGCCAAATTGTTAAATTTTTTATTGTATCTTCATAAGTTTTATTTTCATCAATATAAACAACGTCCAAACTCTCATCTTCAACATCACCTTCAACAACTTCAACATCCATTCTGTCTCTAAAACAAGCTTCTAAAGCAGACTGAGGAGAGTGCGACACCTTCATTACGCTTTTTGTTGTCTGGATCCAGCTCATTAGTTTTTTATTCTAGCGGCAAAGGTCCAAAACGTCAAAATTTAGCGCGTTTATACGCGCAGACGAATATTTATTAATAATTATTGAGAGGGTTTGATTTTTTCGGGCAGATATATTTTTACCCCCGACCACCTCTTTATAGAAAAAGACTTCCTTTTCGATCTGAAAAAGGGTGGCGGCTTTTATATTAGCCAAAGTTTGAGCTAGTACCCCAAAAAAAGTGAATTTTTCGACCTCAACGGGTCAACTCACCGGTTCTGACTCCTTCCACGGCTGTTGGTCGAGTATTCGACACGCTGCGTTGAAGCGATCAACGTCAAACCGTTCGTTTTCCTTGGAAAACTTGGCTGCGGCAAGGATTGCGAGCATCTGGCGATCATTAAAGTCACGCACAGCAGAGATGAGAGCGGCGACGAATTCGAAGTCTTTCTTTGTCATACCTATAATATAACACACAAACGCAGTTTGTCAAGGGCAAACGTCCTTTTTTTTAAAAAAAAGTAATTCTGAAAAGGGGGGTAAGGTGGCACGCTATGTGCCGCACGCACGATGCCAACTTACTTAAAGGTGAGTCTCGGAGCTGCCTCCTCATGTGGCATGGCAGTATCTCCGGCGACCAACACGCTGTCTCTCAAGCGTAGACTCATGGTCAAATTAGTGACCGCAACAAGGGGCATCCTCACACCCACACCGTAGGCCGGGGTCATCATACACCGGCTCGGCGTCAAGGTCGTCCATCCACGCACACAGGTCAGCGTGGTCGTCGTCGGTCATCTGGCTATAAGGGTCGTTTAACATAATACAATATAACACGAAAGAATGTAATTGTCAAGGGGAAAGTTATTCACATATCGTGACCCTCCATCTGATTGAAATCAGCAAGGTCGTCCATGCCGGAACCGTCACCGGGCCAGCCACCATCAGTGGCAAATACATTGCGCCAATTCTGCACTTGCTGAGTGGCTTCCACCTCTTCCTCAGAAGGAACTTTCACGCCTTCACATGCGGCATCGATAAGACGTTGGGTTTCGGGATCTAATTCGGAAGAGTCAAAACCTTGGTTAGTCGGAGACTGATCCTGCGCGGGGCGATGGTCTTGAGAGTCGGCTGCGCGAGTAGGGTCGTTTTGCTTTTCGTTCATCATACCTATAATATAACACCGAAACAGGGGTTTGTCAAGCATCGTGAATAACTTTCTTAAAGTAAGTTGGCATCGCGCGTGCGGCAGGTTGCGTGCCAAGTTACCTCCCATCACGATGGTCTGATTGAGTGGTGAGTATTTAACTCTTACACGGACTCCAACCGCCATATCCTTTAGCAGACCCTCGTGGTAGAGGCGCCTCGTCCGTCACGCTGTGTTGGCGCGCCTCAAGCGTAGGTTTCAGAGGTAAATTGTTACGGGGTACGGCCAATGCACGCTCTCCCCTTAAATTCAGGCCACCCATCACAGGTGGCTAGCTTTGGGAAAAATTTTACATGGCTTCAGCAATCCTTTCTATCGTATGATTACTATAATATACCACAGGAAAGGGCTCTTGTCAAGGGGAAAGTTATTCACACCAATCGCAACACGCCTGTCGTGTCGTGTCCAGATTCTTTGCCACGCATGGCGACCTTAACGCCCACGATATCAAATTCTTTGCGAGAAAGCCAGCCAGACCATTGCTGGCAAGCGTCGGCGCAGTTAGGACAAAACTCACCATCAAAGGCGCAACGCAGTAGCCACTCAAAGCCTTTGCCACTGGCACCACTAACATTCTCTGGCCAATC
>Ga0098044_1001842_pt1 | contig 11031 bp, 11 predicted proteins | sample 10_taG_FD_75053 | JGI IMG/M metagenome (GOLD analysis project Ga0098044, IMG submission 75053) | Marine viral communities from the Subarctic Pacific Ocean - 10_ETSP_OMZ_AT15264 metaG | ecosystem: Environmental > Aquatic > Marine > Oceanic | place: Pacific Ocean | collected 2015-01-16 | reverse complement strand
ATCATTCACTCCTTCCATGTTGTAAATGCATGTCTGTAGGACATAAGTGTCCTGCCACTCAGGTAAGGTTAAGACATTTCCAGTCATGTAGGTATGGTAGTAATGGTTAAACCAGTCGTTGGAGAATGCATGAGCGCAGTCCCATCCTACAAAGGAAGAGCATAGCGTTCCCCAAGAGGGTCTCATCATCACAGAGATGAACTGACCCAGCATCATGTTTTCCAGTAATGAGCCCGGGATATGTTTACCAGTGATAATATCGGCATCCAACCAGAAGAGATAACCCTTATGGTCACAGGCTGCATCGCACTGTGCTAATGCCTTTTTAGCAAATGTAGCAATGTTACGGCGATAGTCCTTGTGTGCGCTCTGGACTGTTATTACTTCGCCACGCAAGATAGGTAATGCTGATAAGGTATCAAGGTACTTCTTTGCTCCTTCTACCTTGTAGAGGTCACATACGACCACCCGTTTAGGCAAGTCGGTCATCTCTTTGAAGGTATCAAAGTCCTCTGTGTATAACCAGATATCACCTTCCGGCCAGTATTTATCAAAGGTCTCCAGCATCTCCTGACCGTAGTCATTGAAGATATCAAGAGACATGGCTGTTACATATTTAAACAACATAGGTTCCCCTCCTCATTTTCAACCTGGTAACCAAAGCCTTCAGCAACGTCACTGAGCATCCTATTCTCTGCTTCCCAGTTATGGTCAGGGTACTTACTCCATGATGGTCCCCGTGTAATGCTCCAGTCAAATTCACCTGAAGCGATATTGTCGAAACCAAGCAAGTCTAGTTTGTCAGGTTTCAGGTAATGCAAGGCGTATATAATTGCAAACATTCCAGCAGAGCAATGCAGGTGTCCATGCTTGTCACTTAAGACCACTCCTACTCCAGATACCTTGGCCTCCTGCCTTGGATCCATTCCTGCGCCATTGCGAAGACCTCTATAGTGGTTGACCCACTTTTCACAGAGACCTTTGTCAATGACACACAATTTTGGATAGTATGCTCCTTGTATGCATTTGATCTCATGGTCTGTCACTTCCATTGTGCGGGTATCAACAAACAGCCAATAGCGGCCTGGTATCTCATCCCATTCCATGAGCATATCTTGCCAGAGGACAAGTGAGCCCATTACGATATCTGTCTTTGTCCCGAAGATGTGTGGTCTGCTTAGAAGACTCTTTGTCCGTTTAAGTCTGATAACGACATCGTATTCATCTATCTCCTTGCCTCGCCCTTCATTTAGGATCGAGGGGCCATGCCCTACGATAACGACATTCATTTCACTTCCTTTAGTGCTGGTCTGATGGCTGATGGTAAAAACGTGATGTCCTTGTAATACATGTATAGATAAGCCTGAAAGTCCACTATTACCTGTTGAATTACTGTATCCCAGTCATTATCTGTTGACTGGTGGAATTGTTTCATATGGTCTCCATACCAAGGAAAAGTGGGGCCGGAGGGGTAACGCCACGCCCGCCGGGTGGGAACCATAACCCAACAAGGTAACCCTGCGGCCCCACAGGTGTGTATGACCGTATTGCACCCTGATATAGTCAGGTCAGCGGCGGCGAGTGCTGCTAACGTATGGTCATATTCTGTTTCCTGGGCAGCATCCAAATGATGCAAAGGTAGTCCAGTGTCCTCTCTGAAACGCTCTACCTTATCTTTTGCCCAAGGGTGATATTGCATTGAAAACCAAGTGCCGTCTTGGCCAATTAACTCTTTAAACCAATTCAGTTTCAATGTCCGATATTTGGTATTGGTCTTCGGTGCGCCTCCTGCCCATGACAGGCAGACATACGGACCCGGACCTTTTGCTTCCATTTCAGCCCGGTACTTCTTGACTAATTCTGGATCTGGTTTGATATACGGTGTCCTGTCAAACTCTCCATCTTTCCAATAAAGTGCAGCCAGAGACATGACAGCTATCTTGTAGTCAATTTTGAAGTCTTCTGGCCATGTGACCTTCTCCTTCTTTGCGGTCGGGAAGATATGCTCTATCCATGGGAAAGACCGTCTGTACATGGCTTCAAGCCTCGGATGGCATTCAAGTACAACATTAACTCCATCGAGACCTTCAAGTCTTCTAAGCATATTGGCTGCAAGTAGTCTGTCTCCCAGTCCTTGCTCATCCCATAGTGCAACTGTACCTTTAGACTTTCCATCCCACCAGGGTGGGTCTGGGTCGAATACCCGGTACTTCCGCTCGTTACAGAAGAAGCCGGAGTCGTATAATTCAAAACCATGCTCCCAGTCTTGTTTCTCTAAGCATAATAGTCCTCCATTCCACTTCGGTTTAGGGTGGGCTGGATCCATCATGATAGCTTTGTCAGCCCACTGCATCCCCTCTTCAGGGTTATTCTCGTTAATAAAGCATGCAGCCATATTGTTGTAGGTCTCTGCTTTCTCCTCGCCCATCATGGACTTCATGAAACAGTCCTTAGCCTGCTCCAGCATATGCATTGTGCGATAACATACGCCAAGGTTAGACCAGAGGTTAGGATGTGCTGGCCAATAGGATAGAGAGCGTTTGAAGAATTGCAGGGCTACGCCTGGCTGGGATATCTGAAGATAAGCAGTGCCTATCTGAAAGAGTATTTCGGGGTCTTCCGGGGCTTCATTTAAGACATTAATGTAGCCATCAATACACTCCATGATAGCTTGGACATCTTGCTTTTCTTCAAAGTTAAGCTGAATTTCCTTCAGCCTGTCAACGATATTTGTGACTAATTCCATAGCGGCTCCTCTTTAATTAAAAGGCATACCAGCAGCGTTAATGCCGGTATGCCTCGGGTTAAGGTCAAATAACCAAGTTACCCACCACGCTTATGCTTCAGGTATTCAACAATAACAACAACATCACAAGATGCCGTGCCTGTGCCCACATTTGATGTGAATGACAGAAACATATTTGCCGAAGCAGTGATACGTTTACCAAAGTCTTTACCGATGTTAGAAACAACATTAGTGCCGACAGTGGACGATTGAATAAACTGGAAAACACCAGCGGAAGGGATGGTTAGACCACCAATTGTTGCGAAGACAGATACATGCTCTCCACCAGTACCATAACCATCGTTGGACATGTACATATTCACGCCAACCACTTCTGCGCCAGCAGGAAGTGCGGTCAAAGCAACAGTTTGTGAGCCAGAAGCAGTACCAGCAATACCAAACTTACATATCTGGGCGTTTAACCCAGCATGAATGGCAGGCGCAGGACCGGAGGTCATCGCATCAGCAGTTAGATGTGTCATATGATTCTCCTCTTATCGTTGCGCAGCGGCTGTTGCGGCTGCCGAATGCGCCGTTGAAACGGCTATAGTCGCAAAGTCTCTACTGTTGTAAATGGACTTCTTCAGTCCGGCAATACAGCCACTCGATACACCGAGTTGGTTGCCGTAATCAAAAAGTTCTTCTGTCCAGGACATTCGGTTTTTACTGTACCCTCTACCAAAAGCCAAACAAGCTGTCTGGGCTCCGCAGAATATCGCACGGTTACCGGTGTTTGCACCAGTACCTGTGGTTATCAACGGAAGACGGAAGGTCTCATGCAAAATAGTGCCGTTATAGACACCTAAAGCACCCGAGAAAATTGGGTTCTTATTTACATCGCCTCCACCGGCCAACACCTGTTTCTGAATGTCTTGCCACTCGGCAGTAGCTGTTGACCGTCTAAGGTCAAAGTGCTGCTCAGGTGAGAGAAACATTACAAATTGATGTTTACCAGGTTCTTGCTGGTTGTTTAAGGGACGAATTACTGGGGTTAATGTTCGTGCTGCAAGCACTGCTTCATCAATTAATGACAGCGTAAACGTCTGTGACGCATTGGCTGACAGGTTAGATTCTGCGGTTGCGACTCCAGCCATAATTCTATGGGCTGAGTCAGGGCTTGTAGCTGCCTGGTTACCGGTAAAGCGTGTGTCAGACTGAGCGGCATTGCCAGATATCTGGTTAAAAAACCAAGTATCAAAGCGGTCTGCCCACCAGTCTTGTAGACCCATGCGGGCCTCTTCACGGACGGAGAACGGTACACGTTGTTCAGACATCTTACCGCCAGAACGCACAGCGTGGCGCAATTGGTCGATGTTGATATTGTCTGTGTGTGTTACCAAAGCTTCCTCATTGCCTTCCAGAGTATTATCACCCTGTTGGCCAGCACCAGTTAATTGCATGCGGAGGATACTTCTAATACGATCACCTTCATTCTTACTCAAGTCATCTTTAATCTGACAAAGAGAGTTAGAATCAGTACCACAAAAACGACCAGTAAAAGCCATTTTAAGGGCTTCATGCATGGTCTTTCTTGACCAGAGTTTGACAGCTTCAGCATCGTTTACACCATATTCGGTGTTTGCCATGCGATAACTCCTAACGGCTTATGCCGTATTTAATAAATGGACAAGTTTTTAGCTGTACGTTGCTAACGAGGTGAGTTTGACGTTCTCCAACGACCGTGAGTTTGACGCTCTCCAGCGTAATTTTACGCCTTCCGGCGAAGCTTTAAGTCTTCCGACTTAAAAAAAGGGAGGACAGGGGGTATCCTCCCTAAAGCACATATAAAGAAAACAACTTTCAATTAACACTATAGACGAATGAAGTCATGTGTCAATGTCTTTTAGGCACGACCTCATCATCCCAGTGTTTATCAAATTCAGCATCTGACATCTTCTCAATAGCTTTTAATGCCGAAGACTCCTCTGCTGCTCCACCGGTAAGGGACTGTGCAGCCTGTGCGCCAGCGGCAAGTCTTTCGACTTTCTGGTCTGATGTCTCTCCGGATGCAGCTTCGCCTGGTTTATATCCCCAGGAAGTGACCAGGTTGGATACCATCTGTCCAGGGTTGACCCCTTGCTGTAAGGCTGACAGACCCAATTGGAAGCACTCATTCTGAAAGGCTTGCTCATGTTGCTCTTTCGGGTAACCAAGGGCGGCATACTCTTTCATACGATGCTCTTTGGCAAACTCCATCTTATTGATATAGTCAGGGTCTGTTTCACGATGCTGATCGACTTGTGTGCCAATGGCGGCTGAGATACGGACATATTCGTCCTGCTGCTCCTTTTGCTCGGCAGCACTATCAAGACGTTGAGTTATCTCTTCCTGCCGCTCCTTGAGGTATTCTGCCGGGTTTGCTTCATATTGTTGGGTGGCCTGCACTTCTGCCGCATGTTTACTCTGCTCTTCTTCGGCTTGCTTGTCTTTTCTGTATGCATCGAGTGGACCTTTTAATTCATTGAAGTTGGTTGTCATTTCCTGGAGTTGTGCCTCCATGGACTGACGTTTCCCACGCTCCTCCTTCATGGCGATCTTCATATTCTCGTACTTGCTCTGCTCTGTTTCAGGCGGGGTTTCAGCTTCTGCAGCTATATCGACCGCAGGCTTATCCCCATCCTCTTCTACTGGAGTTTCAGGAAGATCGGGTGGGTTTTCTGCACTGACAGGCGGTGGCGCATCGTCAGCAAAAGGTTCTGACAAAGGGTCTGGGTTATTCATTGGTTCCTCCGGTTTTGTTTAGTGGCGTTTATCTAGGTTTTGAGGAAGAGACTCAGTTTTAGCATGTTTACCTTTCGGTTCATTCTTGGACTGCGTTTCTCCATCGGACTTTCTATTCCCGCCTTGTGGGGCGTTTTCTGTGGATTGCTTTACGTTTTTACCATCAGCCATCTTTGTTACCTCCGGCTTTGTGTTTAGCAGCTTCAGACTGCAGTTTAGCCACTTCTAAGTCAGTGACATTCTCGTGGACAGTGACCTGGGCTTTCATGCCCATTTCCTGTTGTTTTAACTCTAATTCGATTGCTTTAAGGCGCAACTCTTCCTGTTTGATAGCAGCATCTAACTGCATTTCCTGTATCTGGATAGCATGCTTTTGCTCTTCTGCCATGGCAACTCGCTCTTGTTTCTGTGCGTCTGCCTGCATCTTCATCTCATCCTGCTTGGCTTTCAATTCAGCCTGCTTCATCTGCGACTGTATTTTCATCTGCTCAAGCTGGACTTTTGGATCAGGAGCCTCTTCTTTCGGTGCAAGTGCCTGCTTCCACTTCTCAATGAGAGTATTCGGGAAAGGCATGTATTCAACGATGTCAGGCGGGATAGGTACATTGGCCTGTGCCAGTGTCGGGGCAAGTTGCATCATTATTCTAAGCACTTCCTGCCTCTGGTTTGGACTATTGGATACTTCATCGACAATAACGTCATAAGTGATAGTGTCATCGATAATAAGGGGCTGTTGTCTCTGTTGGCCGTCATCACCGGTTATCCGAATAAGTCTTCCGTCCGAGATAAACTTCTTCATCATGTCGAAAATGATGGGACCACGCTCCCTTGTGTGTCTGTGTTTAGCAGAGAATAGTGGCGCAAGGATAGTCAGACCTGCCTCTTTGCGGGACTCTTCCAGGACTCCAGGCTGGTTTCTGTCAGCCATTCCTATCATCTCTGGATTCATGCCGGATGTGTTTGGTACAGCATCGATGGCATAGTTCATCAGCCTATCGAGACCTGTTGGGAATACACCGGCATCTCTTTCTTGAATACCTGCCATGCCGCCACGGTTAAGTTTTATCATAGCGTCTGGTTTATTCCAATCTTCCTCTGCCTGCCTTGGGTCAGCCAAAGCAGTAGTCTCGACAAATGCCCCACCCTTTCTGTTTGAAGCAAGGATATACATGATGTCTGAGAAGAATTTATTGGAGAATTTCTGCGGGTCTTTGACTGCCCTGCCTATGCCGTACCATTGTTTCTTGTTTCTATCCCTCTTGGCGCACATTGCACGAAGCGTAAAGCCTTTATTGGAAGGTGCTTCGTTTTCCTGAATAACCTGATCACCTGTCACATAAGTGTCATAATAATGACGCTCTGTACCTGGGACATACTTGATACCCATTTGGTCAAAACCGTCTTTAAGCTTACCGAATTTAGCAGCGGAAAGGGTCACCAGTTGTCCTGATTGTGGGTCAGATACTCTGTATACCTTCTTATCGAGATACCACTGACAACGTAATATCAGATATGCTTCAGGTTCCGGATAACCAACTCCGCTCTGGTCATTCTCATATTTCCATGCATTGGTTGCATTATGGGGCTCAACTCGATGCTCATCTTCATTAGACCAGTCAGGCGTGACATCCTTAATTCTTGGCCATCTCTTCTCAGCATCTCTCCTTTCATAGCGTTTGGCATGGATAACATAGGTAGCATCGCCAAGATTGCGCTTCCTGGCATTAACATCCCAATACATCTCCATTGGATCTATTCGCTCTGCAGTTATCAATTGACCTTCCGGGTCAATCTTGTAGTCCATCCTGGACTCAGTCCAACCCATACCACAAGTTATCATGTCATCAAAGGCATCTAACTCTTCGTCATTGGCACAGCATAGGTCATCTGCCCATCGGACAGCTTCATTCAAAAGGCCTGCCTGGGCGAGGTCATCATTGCCCCGGGGAAGGAAACGCATCTCCTTTTTGTTATTGGCGGCATAACCAATAATCGAGTCGAAGTATGGACCTACCCGATTCATTACAATCGGAATACGCCTCTTCTCATTCAACTCAGCAATTTCTGTCTCCGTCCACTGGTTACCAGCACGGAGGTCAAACATCTCCTTGGCCTCATCACGCCACTTTTTACTATCGTCTCTACATCCCTGATACCAACTCTGTATGGTTTGTCCGTCAATTTTGTTCTCTTCTTGTGCCATTATGTTACTCCACTATCTTAATCTTACTCTCATCGAACATGACTATATTGTGTGTTCCTTCACCAGCTTTTCTACTGCCTTGGTCAAAGTATTTTATGCCGGGGATTCCATACTGGTTTAATAATTGTGATCCAGCACCTTCGGTATTCCTTCCTGCTAAACCCTCAATTCTGTCATAGATATGTCTCCCTTCCATATATTGAAATGGGCGTGGCAATTGGCTATGTTTAGCGATTGCCTCCACGCCCATATTACCTGGGTTGTCTGTAATAATTTTATTAACAGCCTCCCTCACCTTCTCAGGCTGCTCACTCAATGGCGCATCCCAATCCAACAAATCCTCTTTATTTACATCTAACTCCACGTTGTATAACCCTTGCTCATGTGCGTCAAATATTGGAGTTAGTTCGTTATCAATAACCTCTCTCATTCTCTCAACACTGTCAGACTCGTATCCATTGTCCACAGTAAATCTTGATTTTATTTGTGATGGGTTTTTTCGTGAAAACATTGCGGCCTCGTATACTGAGGCTGCATCGTAGTCTTCTGAATTAACGGCGCGATTATATTGCTCCATTAAATTTTCTTCATACTCTGTATTTCTTGGTGAATATGCTTTTGCTACATCCTCGCTCTCAGCAAAGTAAAGTCCATGCCCGTATGCTTGCGCTCCCTCACCCGTTCCTATCTTGTCCATACTGAATTTATCAAACTTGTGTGGGCTACCGTGAAAACCTTTTACCATTGCTCCTAGTCCTAGCAGAGGCTCCAGCCCTAACTTGCCACCCTTGAGGATTGTTCCTGGTCCTGGAGTGTCAAGGGATGCCATCAGAAAATCTGTATATCCTTGTTTCTGACCTCTAGCCAGTTTGTCGGCATAGCTTGCTACTCCCCCTCCAATGATGTTTCCGAGGAAATTATCCTTTATCGATTGTGCGGCGTTGTAGAGTAATTCATGTTTAATCGGCGTAGCTTCACCTGATGAACGAGAAGGCATGTTTTCCAGCATCTCTTCCATCGTTCCCGGGAGTTGGGGAAATGTCGGGTCGGCCGCATTCTGAGCAACGCTTACCCACCTTTCCGCATTACCCATCATCTCATTTTCTCCGAGAAGGGAATTAATATATTCAGGTAAGCCTTCCAAGGGGTTCATGCCGCCCACGCTTCTTTGTGTGAGGTTCCTCTTCTGCGTTTTTGGTATCTATCATGCTCCCTTCTACGCTCAGGCCCAGCGAATGTCAAGACAAAAGCATCAGCCATGTCAGGGGAAGCGACACCCCTTTCCAACATTTCTCTCTTCCCTTCAATCTGTATTTTACCACTTGATGTGTACTTGTAGGTGACACATGTTAACTCTGCAGCTAAGTCTTCATCCTTCAAGGAGGTGTCTCTTTCTTCCAGCCATTCTCTTGCTCTCCACCATAATTCTGCCCTGAGATTTGCGAATTGGCCTCGTCCTGAAGGGGCTTCACCAACATTGACAGCGATAACGGGCAGACCAAGCTCGAGTAGTCTATCAGCGACCCCTGCTCCAAGCCCGATTGCGTCAACTGAGATGACTGACGGTCGCATGTCATAATCTGTTTCCTCCCATTCATGCATTGTCCAACCAGCTACCTCCATGGTATCCCGTTGGGCAATAGTCTTTACTTCCATAATCTGGTTACCCCAGCGTTTCACAAGGGCAGTTTTACATTTACCATACCTGGCAACATCAAGTCCCCAGACAGGCATTTTATTCAATAAGGGCTTGACATCACGGATAGCAGCAGACTCTACTAAAGACAGTGGTATCACGCAGTCTTCATCAGCCAATGGAAACTCGCCCAAGACCCTTACCCTGTATACGTTTGAGTCTTCACCGTACTTGAGTTTCATGTCCTCAACATACTGTGAGTCAACCTGGGAAGACTCCAGACAAGATACCTTCCTGGTCCTCCAGCGATGCTTCATCCTGTGATGCGAGTCATAGAAATATCCGGATGTCCTTGTCGGGTTGGATGTCATGACAACCTTTGCCCCGCTTGTCGATAATGATCCTTCCGATACCTCAAATATCAAGTCATCCACACCACTGGACTCATCAATAATGAATAGCATATTCTTGGAGTGCAGTCCTTGTAATGCCTCGGGTTGCTCCTTCCTTGCAGTCTTAAAGGTGCAGAATGAGTCAGTCTTGGCTTTTCCATCCTTGAGTAGCAGCTTACCTTCCTTTAAGTCAAATTCCTTCTTAAAGGCATTGGGCATACGTCTTAGCCAGTAGGTCAATTCAGCTATGAGCGCATCTTCTAATTGGTGTGATGTCGGAGCGGTAACCCCTACCTTGGTCGGATAGCGGGTAGTCATAAACCAAAGTATTATCCATGACAGCCATGTGGTCTTTCCAACCCCATGGCCTGAGCGTATAGATATCCTGTCTTCAACGGCCAAAGCGACTAACTCCTCTTCCTGCCATTTCTCCAGACCATTTGGGCATTCCTTTGTTTTTTGGGGTCGGAGTATTTCCTTTACGAAGTCGGCAGGATGGTTAGCATAATGCTCGAGTCTCTCTTTAGGGCTCGTCATCGACACTACTCAATATCTGTACCAGTGACAATTCCTTGACGTTTATGTCTCCCTCGATGGCTCGTAGCTTCGGTTGGACAAACTCCAGTAGCTTCACCCAGATATCTGCTCTCATCTTGTCTGATATCTTGGCTGTATGCCCACATGTCTTGCAGGCATCTTCAGCAGAGACAAGTTTCAGTATCTCCTCGCCAGGGTCGAGTCCCGCTCTTTCACAGGCCTCAATGACTCTATTGAATGCTCTGCCGGATATTGGCTTGGAGTGAGCTAAGGGCGGGTCTTTTCCTTGTTTGGCGGCAGCAAGGATTCTTCTAGTCCCTTCTTGAAGGCTTAGGGGGTTATGTTCCATGTGAAACGACACGTTTTGTATCCATCGCGGGAGTATAGTGGAAAATGAGGCTGCTACCTATTATATTCTCCCCAAATAGTTCGCATAAATTAGTCATTTAAAAGGAATGCTCTCCCAATAGCATTAAATGCTGCACAGTCCTGATATCCTGCCCAGGACGATGGGTTAGTCGTTTCCTTTTTTCGTTATATTCTCTATTCTCATACTCCAGTTCTCCCTTCCTGACCTTGTGACCTCCGCTGTTGGAGCATTTGCGACTGCAATATCTGCGCTGCCTGCCAGTTAGTTCTTTTCCACATAAACAGTTATTCATTATTTTTCTACCTCCAAGTCATAATAAACAAAACCGCATTTCTTACAGAGTTGGTAATAACGCCCTTCGCCTGGTGGATAACCTGACCGCCGTAT
>Ga0098044_1001840_pt1 | contig 11032 bp, 5 predicted proteins | sample 10_taG_FD_75053 | JGI IMG/M metagenome (GOLD analysis project Ga0098044, IMG submission 75053) | Marine viral communities from the Subarctic Pacific Ocean - 10_ETSP_OMZ_AT15264 metaG | ecosystem: Environmental > Aquatic > Marine > Oceanic | place: Pacific Ocean | collected 2015-01-16 | reverse complement strand
GCCATGTTTAAATCCTACGAGAAAACTTGTTGGTGGAGGATGTGGTCCATATCGTTCGCGGCAGCGCCACCACCGCCACCAATTGATGAATGGTCCGCACTGACATCCATGAACTGAAGCAGATACCAGTTTGTACCATCAAATGTCCATGTGGTGACATCACCTGAAGCAGTTGTAATGTCTGCGCTACCACCCTTCAAGTTGGTGGAAGTCACATCAAAGACAACAGCAGCCGTAGAAATGATCGTAACGGTCTGCCCAGCTACCCCACCATCGAGCATGGTAAGCGTTTGACCGCTCGCATGGGTCTTGAACAGGTTGCCGGTAGCTACGGATGGTGTGGTATCGCTGCTGCTAAACGTTACAAATGTTTCGCTTGGTCCAGAGAACGCTGCTGCCCCAGCGACGTGGAGCGTACAGTCGGGGGTGATCGTACCGATACCAACTCGGTTGTTGCTGGCATCAATGCTTAGCGTTCCATCGTCGATTTCTAAGTCATCAGAGGTAACAGTTTGAAACGAGGCGCTCTTATTGTAGACACTTCCGTATGCGCTCATGCTTGTCTCCAATGGATGAATACTTCTGCTGTTGGGGTATCAGCATCAGTCTTTACAACCATGTAGATGGTGCCATCCGTTGTGATGTTGGATGACTGCAAGTATGGGAAACCATCAGTGCTCGCTGCAATAAATCCAAATGTGGATCCAGAAATGCCAGTATCAATGGTCGAAGTTTGTACTGGGGTAAGTGCATACTTTCCAGCAGAATCCTCCGCCAAGTACCATGTCAAAGAAGCAGCCGATGAAATGGTATTTATGGCTACTCGGACCTTATCAATCAAACACCTGGCTGGAACCTTTTTAGAATTCGCCTCGTTGGACGTGTCTGCCGTCAAAGCAATGGCGGCATAAGACGACGACAGGGCCGATGTGCCGTATGAAAATCCAATGGGAAGGGGCATTTTTACCTCTATATAAAATAATAACTCTATCGAACCGGATATATTCGTTCAGATATACGAACCTTTCTGCGCTCTTTTAAGTAGTCGTCATACCTCTTCCCCTTTCGTTTCTCGTAAACCCTTGCTTCCAAACCATACGCTATCTGCATGGAACGAATACCACTAAGGGCATCCAAAATGCGGATAAACGCTGGAACGGGACGCAATTCTGTCGCAGCAGTTTCTTCAGCAGTGTATGCCAAAGACATGTGATACGCATCAGACAATGCAGAAGCATCACGCACACTACGGGACCAAGGTAGGTGACCAAATAACCAACCGGCGTACCCATTTACTACAGGAACTATCCTCTTGGTTCCGTCGTAACTTGTCTCCTCGGAGGTTGAAAACTCTGTTAAATGACGAACCGCTTCAGCAGCATCTGGGCTGACTGTTTCAAGAGCGGCAACTGTCTGTCCGATTAGACGACCATTGTTTAAGTCCTTGATTGGACGGTCATAGTGAAGGTGGCGTTTGGATACATGTTCAGCCATAAGTCGCGCTACGGGATGAGCCATACTCATAACCCTCAATTCAGGCCGCTTATCCCAAGCATCGGTAGACAACCCCCTTGTCACTGACTCTGGAAGCCTCATAACGGATGAACCAAGCCCCATCATTTCGGTAAAACCCTCAATGGGAAGACCAAAGCCCTCTACATACATGTTGTCAGGTATTCTACCCTCCCAAGTAGAGCGGATAATCTCTGGCACGGCACGAGACTCTAAAACTGTTCCCTTGACTTTTTCCTCAACCCACTCTGGAACAACATTCAGCCATTCCGGTATCGGTATCCGAATCATCGACTGAACATGAGACATTCTTTGTCGCTGTTCTTTTAGGGTTGGAGGAAGAAGAAGCGGCTCACCTTCCGGCCTATCCAAAGCAGACAATGCCCGTGGAATACCATCAGCAAAAGCATGGTTCATCATTGAATAGAATACGGGCGACCTCTGCATCATCTCCAGTTGCAATTGAACATTCTTGGCGTTCCAAGTGAAGAACGGGAAGATGCTACGCATCCATACCTTTTGGAATGCAGTTAAATCACCGTAGTCAAACAAGAACTTGGCAGCATGTTTGGTTGCTTCGTCAAAGTTCCCACTGCGCTTAAAGTTGGCAATGAAGTTGGAGATACGAGCCTGGTTTTCAACAAACCGACCCGTAGCCATACCTACTTTTTTCGGCACAGCAACTGGAAGCCCACCGCTTATAAGCATGGTGCCGCCAACCACAGCAATGTCTTCCATCGCAGAGACAACTTTCTTGGCAAGGTACTTTTTGCCATTAATTTTATTGGTCATCAACTCAGTGACATTGCTTTCGTGCCTGTTCATGTCCACGTACTGAGTACCGGCACCACTGATGACACCCTTGTCGCGCATGGCTGACAAGACCTCATCCATGTTGCGGTTGATGCCATCCCCAAGGTCCAGGCCTTCGTCTACCCACCTTTGGACAGTAGCAAAGGAATATCTTTCAGCCTTCCTCGCGGCGAAGTCAGCCTTTGACTCGTATGTGCCCTTGGGCGCAGTCAAAATCTCCTTGGCTTTGGCCAAAGAACCATACTTCTCATGGAAAAACACAGCATGAGACATTCGGCTGGCAAGGAAATTGGTTTTCGGATTCAACGCGCCACCAACACCAACATCCAACATGTTGGTAAACGTATTACTGACTGCGTTTCGTGAGTGAAAGGCATTAGCGATAATCGTAACCCTGGCTTTCCAGTGGTTATTGACCTTATCCATTATCTCTTTGAAGGCAGTGCCTTCGCCTTTGACGGACTTCAGGTCCAACACATCATCCAACGCAGTGACAACCCCACGGGGCACATACAAAGCCCACGCTCCAGGCTCAATGGTTCCACCATAGGTAAGAAGCAAACCATCGCCATTTACCTTCTTGGCAAGGGATGGAAGTTTGCTGTTTATACCTTCTGCAACGATGTTCCATGGTTCCATCGCCTTTGCTTCTTGCGTTCGCTTGCTAATGTAAGACACTCGCTGGACTTTCGTATACCCTCTGGCTTTTGCTTCTCTGCCAGCCTTCTTTTGGGCAGCAAGAACAGCGTCGGTAATCCGTTGCTGGTATTTGGGATCAACAAGAACTTTTTCAAGCATCTGCTTGGGGTTTGTGAGTGAAACCGCCTCGTTGCCAAGCTCATAGGCGTGCAACTCATCCTGCCGGAGTTTCAGTATTGACTCCTTGGTGTTCATAATGGACTTGGCTTCTGGAGCCTGTTTCAACCATGATGCGACGGGAGAAATATCACTAACCTTTTCACCGTGTTTGATTCCCTTGCGCCATTGAACCATTCTATCAATGATCTCTTTTGCCACGCCACTATCAATACCGGCTTCCTTCCAGGCGTCAATATCTCCAACCATAAGCAGTTCAAAATCACGTTTTGCGCTTGGTCTGCCAAACAAGGGAACAAGGTCTTCCAAGGCCGCTTGCTCTGCAACGCTACCACCGGGACCGGGCTTTGCCTTTATTGCACGAATCACGCCACCACTTTTAAGTGTATACAGCATTTCACTGGATGAAATCGCTCTATTTGCTTGCATGTACCTGGCCACAATCACATTGGGACAAATGGTAAGGTCAGGATTCCCTGAAGATGAGGCGTTAATCTCTTTAATGGTGCCGTGTATCTTCCTTTTTTTCGTGGCATCCATGGTTATGGACAGCCGCGCATCGCGCATGCCTGCGCCACCCGCTCTTGAAAGATCGTTGATGGCTTCATCGTTCAACTTTGCTGTTGAACCCTTACCCAAAGCCTGGAGAACATCCTTGTCCGCAATGTGCGGCACATACTCCAATACACCCCATTCACGCAGCATGGCTGCCGGTTCTTTGACGAACTTCCACCCCTTCTCTTTGTACATCTCTTCATAAGAGCGAAAGAGATCAGCGAGTTCATCAATGACCAGTTCAAGGTCTTTTGTCTCGTCCATAAAACGAGCACCCACCGCTTGCGGATATGCCTTTTCAATCTCTTGAACCCATTTCTGCATGGCTTCGTCTGCACCAAAAGACGGCATTTCTTTAAGGGCTGTTGCCGCAGCATACAGCATCTCATCATCACTAAGATTTTTGACTTCCGGCAACTCATGGAAACGTCGAACCAACTCCATTTCCCACTCTTCCAGACTTCGTGAAGCACCACCCCTAGACGTAATCTTGGGAGTTACTTTCTTCTCTTCTTTTTCAAGTCGAGCTATTTCAGCATCCCGCTTAACCCTGGCGTCTTTCAGTATTTTTGCCCTCTCGCCTTTGGCTCGCTTAAGCTTTATTTCATCCAGTTTGTTTTGGACCTGAAGGTATTCCAACGCTTTTGCTTTGGCGTCTTTGACTGCCCTTTCTGGGGTTGCAAGATCATCTGCTACCATGACCCCAGGCTTTTTACGCACCTGAACACGCTCAAACATACCGCGACCAATGCGTTCAGCCATTTCATCAATGATGGCCTTTTCGTAGACTTCATCGGATGGCAATATGTCTTCCAAGGCTGCTTTGGCTTTGGCCACCGCTTCCTTTTCAGACTTGGCATCTCCAACCAAGTTCTCAAGACGCCTGGTTAGCATCCCAGTCTTACCAAGCTCTTTACTGACTGGTGATATTTCACCACGTTTGGTTAGCCTAATAAGACCACCCTCTATTCCCCTGGCTTTGGCTGTAGCGCCAGCCTGACCCAAGCTATGGGCAGCCTCACCAGCCGCTCTGGCTTTCTTGTATAGGGCTGCTGCCTTTCCAAGCGAGCCGGGAGAAGGAAGACCTACAACATCAACCAAGGACTGCTCAAACCGTTTGGTCCAACCAGTCTTGAAATCGCCTTTATCGGCCCATTCGAGAAAATGTGGCAACAAATCATCGCCAATAATGCCCTTCATCTTGCCGACATGAATACCAAACTGGGCATCCAATAGGGCTGTCATCACTTCTACTTCTTCTGCCTTACTGAAGTCACCAATAGAAGCCTTGTGAATCAACTCATCATGACGCAACATCTCATTCAGCGTCTGTTTAATAGAATCACTCAGGATTTTAGAAGCTGAAACCTCTCCCTTCTTCAGCTTTGTGGAGAGTTTCTTGACCAATGCGCTGATGGCAGCACCACGGTCAGCTTCATCCATGATTGTGGCTGCTTTGTTTAGGATGTCATCCACAACACGGGCATCACGAAACACATCCATCAATACGTTTTCAACAAACTGTTCATGAATAAGTGTGTCGTACCCTTTACCACCAACACCCAAACGAACACGCTCTAAAGCCATGGCCAAATCTTTGGCTCCAACCTTTTGCACCAGTTGGCGCATCGCCCCTATACGGGCACGCGATGCCTTGGCCATGACAATTGCTTCGGCGTGGAACCGGGTCTGCTCGCCCCTCTTTTCCAAATAAGCCGCCTTAACTTCAGCAATGTTCTTTACAATCGCGTCCTTCTGCTCAACGCTACCCGTCATCTTGGCTTTCAGGTTGAACAATGCCTGACGAACCCTGTTGGCGTCGTCCGCAAGTTCTGCATTGAACTCAGCAGTAATCTCGCCAATCAATTCTTCAACAGCCCCTTGTGGGCGCTGCACAAGGTGTGGGTTTTCTTTGGCAAACCTTACCCCTGCTTCGTATTCGTCAAACGCCTCAAAGATAACGTTTTCAATGTTATAACTGGGCTTCAACCAGCCTTCGTACAACGCCTTTTGTTTCTTTGCTTGCTTCAGCCTAGCTTTGGCTACCAACAACTCATCGCCCGTTGCCGATCTAACAATGGACTCCAGCCGATTGACCTCACTGGTTACACCATTCAACTCTTTCTTGGCTTCTGCTTGCCGCAATTTGTATGTATCCGCAGCACGAGCAGCCATTCTATTGGATGATTGTGTCAGGCTTGCTTCCATAGATACAACGCGGCGATTGAATGCTTCAATTGCGTTCTGTGTTGTATGCCACTCTGCTGGAGCAACCTTCTTGGCAAAGACCCATTTGTCACGAAGCACGGGAACACTAAGCATTCCCCGACGAACAGCATACTGGCCAACCTCTGCTGATAGCTGATATTTACCCAGCAACGGTTGGTAGAAACGAGTACCAAACATTCTGGCCAATTTATCAAACGCCATCGCTGGAACAGCGGCAGCATGTGCTGTGGTTTCATATGCACTGACCGCAACGGTTTGAGCGCGATTTAACGTGGCACCTTCCATTGCCGCCTTTTTCAGCGCAGCGGGATTCATCGGCTTCAAGTAATCACTGGCCTTGCCAACGTGTGCAATCAATGGTTCTGGCATTACCTGCCGTACCTTCTGTGCAACAGCAGTGCCGGGGTAGTAAGTCTTTGTGCCAAATGGGATATGAACAGCAATCCGGCCCTTCTCTTTCATTAGGCCATTTTTAAGCCCATCGGCAAGCAGTGTTTGGCCATGGTACAGCAAGTCTCCCTGACGCTTGTAGACCCGCAACTCTTGCTTGGCAGTCAAAAGCTGGTTTTTTAAGTATTTACTAGCTGATTCGGGCGACGTTCCAAACTTGGCTGCTTCTGCTGCCAGGGTGGTCTTGGCTTCCTGTGCAACCTTCACCTTATTGCTTAGGTTTTTCGCTGTATAGTCAGCCATCAAATCGTCTAGTTCGCGTGCCGCCCGTGCTGCCTCATCTTGGGCTGCTTTTGCTGCCCTTGCGGGATTTGCAATGCCGCTCTCCAGGCGCTCTATTCGTTTACCGACTTCATCTATACGAATACCGGACAATTCGTTGGCGTCTTTGAACGTCTTTTTAAATACCTTGACCGCCTCTTTCTTTGCTGCTGGTTTGGCGTAAACAGCATCGACGACAATGCCAAGCATCTCGTCACTGTTCTTGCCCAACAGGTCTTGAGCGGCACCAGACATCTTCACAAGTGGCCTGGATACTTCTATTACCTTGTTGCTTTTGCTTACTGTCTTAACAGCACCGCCAGCGGGACCGGCAAACCACAACGGGTCAGCGGCAATCTCCATAGCAACACCAAGCCACTCACGACCAGCATCAGAAGCAAGCATGTCCCACACTATCTTTCTTGGGACGGGCACGGGCTTGCCAATAAATGAAACACCTGTTTGTGTTGATGCGATTTTGCGAGCAACATCAATGGGCACAACAGAGTTAAGAAAGTCCACACCCTTTGGGTATGGCATAGCAATTCCTTCTTCCCCAATCAGGTCTACCCACGGCAAACCTTTCTTGCCAGTATACATGGCCACTTGCTGCTTCATGGCCTTGTCATACAACTCACCCGTAGCAAATGCTTTATATATGTTTTCGCCAATCTGCTCAAACGGATCCTTTTCTCCTTCTGCAAGTTCAACGTCTTCAAAGTAAAACCCCAAAGCAGCCGCAGCAACCTTTCCAGCAGCCCATTGGGCAGCATCACCCATAGAAGACGCTGTGGTGGGTTCTTCACCCTCTACGGTTGGATCAGGCAAGAACGCTTCAGACTTATACGCGGCTAACCATGCAGCAGTTCTCGGTATGTCAAACGTATGCAGAACTGAAAATAAGGTGCCCAATGGCTCCGGTTCAGCAGCAGAATCCAACTCACTGGGAGGCATGAGTTCTCTGCCCGGATGGGTCTGTTCAGCAAGAAGGTACTTTGTGTGTATGTCCTTGGTTTCAGACATATATTTGGCACCAGTTGGTGACCAAAGCGGAACATAAGAGGGACCAGCAGGAGTTTCCTTTGCTTGAATATCAGGGTAAAGGTCTTCTCCTGGTTTTCTCTTGTATACTTCCGGCCTTTCTGTGAAAGATTCAACCGGCTCAGTGGTGGGTGCTGGAAACAGCGTGTCGTCAGCCCGTGCTTGCTTCTCAGTGGGGGAAGGTGAATCAGTTGGAGCAAGGGGCGCAGCACTCTCTGGAGCAGGCTCAGAAGGCTGGGGGGCAATCTTTCGTGCTTGTTGTTCCGCTAGTTTCTGATAGAAACTTTTCTGTTCAGCTTCAGCCATTGGTCATCCCTTTCAGTGTGCTGTAACCTTCTTTATGGGCGGGGTGCTTTTGCCTGCCCCCCCCGTAGTCGATCCGCTTCGGCCTGAAACGTACCAGCCATTTCGGGTGTTGTTTTGGCTAGATTTTCCCAAAATTCAGGATCTTGAGATTCCGCCCTGACGGCTTCGTTTCTGGCAGCAGACTTGGCGGCAGATTCGTCAGCATCTGCTTCTCTAAGTAGTCGATCTTCTTCTGGTGTTCTAATTGCCGACCCGTATCCAAATGAACGCCGCGTTGCTTGCAACTCTTCAACAGGGCGGGGTTCAGGAACCTCTCCTTCAGTGCTTGCAGTTTCCCTTGCTTTAGCAGCCAAGCCCGAACCAACAGTTGGTTCCACTGCTGCGGAGTCCGTACCTGTGTCTGGCTGATCAGACTCACCTGGCCTATCCAACCAATCGTCTTCCTTTACGGCTTCCGTCTCAAGTGGTTGCCCTGGTGTTGCCCCTGTAATCGCTGACTGAAATTTTTCCATGTCCGCCGCATCAAGCGTTGTTCCTGCGGGTCGGGGGGGTGGTTTCGCAGTGGTCCCTTCAGGCAAATTAATGTCACTTCCCACAAGCGCACCGGAAGCATACTCAATAATTTTTTGCCGCCCAGCAAGGTTGGTGGCAAGGGTGGGTTTACCGTCTGGAAGTTCCGTGAAGTAAACATCACCAGAAAGAGGAAACTCGTACCTGTACGGGGGGTCACCAGGCTCAACAACCCACACCGAACCATCTTCGTTGGTGCCAAAAGATCCCGGTGTCTCTGCTGGTTCTACCCCTTCAGCCCCTAGCCACGCATCAGGATCATCATAGTCAAGAGTGCCTAGGTCTTCCCTTTTGCCAAAAGGTATTTCATCTTCTTCGCCAGCCCTGCCACCTCTACCGCCCCTGCCAATCAGTCTGCGAAGAATGCCATCACGCCCCTCTTTTGTGCCCAGACGTTGTTCCCTTCGAGTGGTTCCAATAGTGCTAATTCCTTCCTGTCGGGCTTTGATTTTTTCATCCTTTATCTGCCTTTCTTCTGCCAGCATTTCTGCGTAAAGAGAAGCATCTATAGTTGGATCTAAGGCCACTGGAAGCGCGGCAAGAAACGCCTCATAGTTCTTATCTTTCACTGCCCACTTATAAGCTTGCGGAACGGTTCTAAAACCCATTGCTTCAGCCCACTCTGGGACTCCTGGGATCTCCCAGAACTCATTCATTCTAGCAATGAGTTTATCTTCCACCTTACCGATGTCTTCTCTTTCTGCCTCCAGTCTTTCTCGTCGTGCCTTTGAGTCTGTAGGTGTAGGTATTGAAGCGGCCAACTCAAGAAAACCAGCAGGGCCACCCTCTGTTAGTTTGGTTATTCTGTCCCGTGCTGCGAAAGCGTCGGCCCACACTTCTTTGGGAATTCCTACGGCGGAATGCCGCCCGGCAAGTTCTTCCATTTTAGTGAAAAAATCACCAGACTCAAGCACTTGCTTTGCAGCCTCTTCTTCTTCTTTAGGATGGAAGGCCCCAGACAGGGAGCCTCCCGCTATAATCTCATTAAGAAGGTCTGCTGATATAGATTGGATCTGTTGCTCTGTTAATTCACCACCTATTTTGCGATTTATGCCACGAGCATTCTCAGCGAACATCATATAAATTTTCTCTTCTGCATCCTTCACGGCAGCGACACGCCTATTTAAGACGGGTATTTCTGACGGGTTGTAAATTAAATTAATATTATGAAGGCTCTGTTTTGCATGGTTACCCAACGCGGTTTTATACACTTCCTCTGGTGAAAGGCCCGCATCAAGTTGTTTGCGCACCGCTTCTCCTAGGTCTGCATTCCTGAGTGAAGATAGTTCTTTGTTAAGGTGTTCACTCGCTTGTTCATCTCCCTTCAGATAGAGGGTATCAGCAGCGTGTACTGACATCGTTTTGTTTATATCGACTGTAAACTGAAGAACGGCGGGCCAAAGTTGCGCGTTCGCTTTAGCAAGCATTATTGCTGATTCAATAATGGTGTTTGAAATACGGGCTTCTTCAGCCAGAATTGCACCATAGGTAGACAAGCCTTGTTGTTGTAGCTTGACGTCCTGAACCTCTATATTGTTGATCAACTGCGTAAAGGCTAGTCTCAAATTAGCCTTCTGAAGGTCAGTCAGGGTGCTCTTGTCTATCGTATAGCGACCCTTTTCTTCTTCAACCGATTGTTCTGCCATGGTTTTTCTCTCGTTGTTTTAACAATGTGAAAGGTGGGAAAGGCTAAACAGTCTATGAGGGAAGCCGTGGTAGGCTCTCTGTTTTCGCCTTTACCGCAGCCGCATCCTTCTCCATGCTAGCCTTTTCATAGGCCAATTGTTCCTTTCTGGCCTCGCCAACATCTTCTACCGTAGTCTCTGGTACACTTGCGCCAAACATCTTTCCAACACCAGCAATTGCTTGCTTCTTCTTCGCTTCTTCATGTTTAGCAATTGTTTCTTCTAGAGCCACCGCTTCCTTTCCAGTCTTTTCTATGTCCGTCACTTCCTTTTGGCGTATATCTGATTTTGCAGCAAGAGCCTTTTGATGCTCTTCCCTCCTAAGTTGTCTCCTTGTTTCTTGTGCTTCAGGAGTACCCCCACCCATCCCGCGAACTTTGCCCGCTATACTGCCAAGCCCTGCCGCCTCCGTCGCAGCAACGTCTCCCTTCATACGCCCGAACAATGCCGTGTTCTGACCCAAACCGGCGGCAAGACCTTGCTTCATAAGAGCCAGTCGCTGCTTTCTATCTTTTTGTATTTTATCTGGAATAATCGCTTCAATTGTGCTCAAAGCGCCGGGAGCCGCGCCCGCTGCTGTCTTTGCTGCCTCCGCACCAACAGAGGCGGCAGCAGTGGCTGTTGCAGGATCAATCATCGTAAACTCCTCATCGGATTGCAAGAACCCAAAGTGCCCCACTTGGGGTAAGTAACTTTTCGTTGTGAACTCTATTGGATACTGGACCAATCTCTGCCCAAACAGAAGTCGTAATACTTCTATATCCCTTGCTTACATTTGTTTGCATGGCTTGTTT
>Ga0098044_1001838_pt1 | contig 11038 bp, 8 predicted proteins | sample 10_taG_FD_75053 | JGI IMG/M metagenome (GOLD analysis project Ga0098044, IMG submission 75053) | Marine viral communities from the Subarctic Pacific Ocean - 10_ETSP_OMZ_AT15264 metaG | ecosystem: Environmental > Aquatic > Marine > Oceanic | place: Pacific Ocean | collected 2015-01-16 | reverse complement strand
TTCGTAATAGGCCCACCAGGAGCCCATGGCGATGCCGATGGTGAGCGCGGTCCAGGCGGCAAGCGTCCAGGGACGCACCCAACGCGCCCAGCTTGCATCGACCTTGCCTTCGATCAGCGCGGCGATGGCAAAGGAGAAAGCCATCGAGAGGCCGACGTAGCCCGTGTAGAGGAACGGCGGATGGAAGGCGAGACCGGGATCCTGCAGAAGCGGGTTCAAACCATGTCCTTCAAAGGGCGCGGGTGAGAGGCGCAGGAAGGGGTTTGACGTGGTGAGAATAAAGCCCAGAAAGGCGACGCCGATGGAGGCCTGCACCGCCAGCACACGCGCGCGCAGAGGGGCCGGCAGATTATTGCCGAAGAGCGCCACCAGCGCGCCATAGAGCGACAGGATGAAGACCCAGAGCACCATCGAGCCTTCGTGGTTTCCCCAGACGCCGGTGATCTTGTAGAGCATTGGCTTTGTTGAATGGGAATTGTCGTAGACGAGCTTCAGCGAAAAGTCGGATGTAACGAAGGCATGGATCAGCACCAGAAAGGCGGTGGCGATCAACACGAACTGCGCAACAGCCGCGGGGCGCGCGACATCCATCAAGGCCATGTCGCGGCGATGTGCGCCGATCATCGGCACGACCATCTGTACGCAAGCAACCGCAAAGGCCAATACGAGCGCGAAATGTCCCAGTTCTGCAATCATGGATTTGACGGTTCCGGTGTCGAGGCTGAAGGCTCTTTGATCAATTTACCATCCTTGGTGCGTCCGACCTTCTTAAGCGCGTCGGCGACCTGAGGAGGCATGTATTTTTCGTCATGTTTGGCGAGCACGGTATCGGCAAGGAAAGTTCCATCGGGCAGAAGCTTGCCCTCGCAGACGACGCCCTGCCCTTCGCGGAAAAGGTCCGGCAGGATGCCCGTATAGGAGACGGTCATAGTGTCGACAAAGTCCGTGACCTTGAAGGTGACGGTAGGGCCTGCCTGCTTGACCGAACCCTTCTCGACCATGCCACCCAGGCGAACGCGGGTACCGGGCGCAATATGCTTCTGCGCCATTTCACTGGGGCTATAGAAAAACGTGATGCCGCTGCTGGTCGCATAAAGGATGAGACCAACGGCCAGGCCCAGAATGGCCAGCCCAGTAAGGATGAATACGGCGCGACGATTTTTGCGCGTCATTTGGGTCGAACTCCCGGCGCGATGATTTGGCAACAGGTATAGCCGGGGGAGCCTGCAATCGAAACCGTCAAATGGTCGCGTGTTGGCCTAAAGTCCCAGAATGATGCGGGTTGCCGGTCCCACGATACCATCGGCGACAAGCCCGTTTTCATCCTGCCAGGCCTTCAACGCGCCCTCGAGACCGGGACCAAAGACCCCATCGATATTGATGGTATAGCCCTCCTTCGCCAGGGCCTTTTGCAGCGCGATGACGTCGTCGCCGGTCATATAGGGGTCGGTCAGATGGAGATTGCGCGTCGCTGCATCATCCGCCGAAACGACGACAGGTGCACGGCAGGAAAGCGCGTCGGCATCGACCGAGACGCCGCAGACGCTGAGCGGGATGCCGAGCGACCAATTACCCTCGGCGATGAGCTTTCCGAAAGCATCCATGCGATAGACGGTGCAGCGCAGGAGCGAATTGGAAGACGTCGCCAGCCAGTTGCGGCGTTCGGCAACATAATCCGGGATCCATCGCTTTTCGCCGCGCGTTTGAGGTTCGCCATGCTGCGTATTGGTACGGTCGCGTATGGCGCTCCATGAGCCGTGGATGAGACTGTCATAGATGACGGCGGTCGAGAGCGGTTCGATGAAACCAAAACTCTTTGCTGTGCGCGCCGCCGGGTCCCAATAGACGCGATCGAAGAATTTATCCTGTTCTTCCTGCATCACGGGATCGCCACCTGCTTCCTTCAACAATTCACGGAAGTCGCTATCGCGATCGAGACTGACGTCCATATCGGCGAGACGCGGCAAGTAAGGTTTCAATCGCCGCGCATAGGTGGCATCAGGCGCAGCGCAATAGGCTTTGATGAGGAGGTAGAGATTGCCGCTGCCCAGCGTCGTCTGCGAACGGCCATAGGTGAGATGACCGGGGTCGCCCGAGAGCAGCGTGACGCGGGCATAATCGCCGAGCGTCTTGCCTGTCTCGAAAACATTGACGATGGCCTCAGCGGCCTGCTTCTGAAGTTCCGACAACATCGGGCTTACCTCCTGTCATTCGCGCAATGGCCGCACTCTAGCTTTGACGCAACAACGGGGGGATTACTCGGCAGTGAAACCTTATTTCGAGGGTAGCGCTTTCTCTGCGTCGTCAAGCTGTGCGAGCGCAGATTTATCTCCTGCAAATGTCTTGCGCGCGGTGACAAGCGCCTGCTTTGCCTCGTCAAGCTTGCCCAGCACGCCGTAGGAACGAATGAGGCGCAACCAGCCTGGAAGATCGTTCGGGTTCTGCTCCAGACGGCCCGCCAGACGCGTTACCATGGTGCCGATCATCTGCTGGCGCGCTTCGGGCGTCATATTGCCTGCGGCCTGAGCATCCGCCATCGTCGGGCCGCCGAGCGGCGCGGGCTGTGAAAGTTTGGCGAGGTCCGCCTCGACGCTTGCGCGCCACGGCGCGTCCTTGGGTGCATTGGCGAGCAGCTTCTTCCAGCGCGCGATTGCCTCGTCTTTCTTGCCATCGCGAATGTCGGCAAGCCCCAGATAATATTGAGCGCGGGGCTCCAGCGGATCGAGCTTTACGGCCTTTTCGAAATCAGCCTGCGCTTCGGGCGTCATCGATCCATTGGACATAAAGAACTCAGCCTCGCCACGCGCGGCAAGACGCGCCGCCGTTACGCCACCAAGTTCCATCGCACGGGTCCAGGCCGTGATCGCGCCGGGGAAATTTCTCTGCCGGACGTAAGCAGGCCCGAGCACTTCCCAACCCTGCAGATCGCCCGGCTTTTCTTTCAGGTGCTGCTCGACCTTGTAGACCAAGGCATCGAGAGGCAATTCGTTCGCCGGACCGGCAACACGGGGCGCGAAGGGCTCGTCGGGTATTTCCGGCGATCCGAGCATGAGATAGATGCCAAGCGAAACTGCCGGAATGAAAACTATCATCGCCAGCGCAATGCTGCGAGAAGATGTTTTCGGCGGCACGACATCGGATTTATTGGCATCGACAGCGGCGAGCAGGCGGCGAGAGACTTCGATGCGGGCAGCTTCCGCTTCCACCTCGCCCATGACGCCGCGCTCGACGTCGCGCTCGACTTCGGCAAGCTGGTCGCGATAGAGCGCCACATCCTTGCCGCTCTCGGCCACGGTCGCTTCGCGGGCGCGCTTCGCCTTGAAGGGGATCAGGAGCCCCCAGATGACGCAGCCTGTCAGCAGGGCAAAACCGATCCAGAGCAGAAGATTTGCGTTGATAAAAGCCAAGTCGAGCCGCCTTTTGGATGAGGGTCGCCCCCATGTTTCGAACCTGTATAAAGACTTGTCGCCCTGACGGAAAGCGACGGAGGGCCGCAGGGCAGGCGAAAGCCGTCCATCCAATTGCAGGATTTCGCAGGGGTTCCCCTCAGCCGCGAAGATGACTAGTCTTCGGCGCAAAATAATCGGGATGGAAACATGTTGCGGATCATCAATATTGGGGTGAAAGGCCTCTTTACTCTGGGGTTTTTCGGGCTCGTCGCCATTTATGTGATCGCGGCGATCGAGGTCCCGCCTCCGCTCGACGTAGCCGCGCTGACAGCCCGCGCCAAGCAATATGACGTCGAAATCAAACGCGACGAATGGGGCGTGCCGCATGTTTATGGCAAGCGCGACGAAGACGTCGCCTTCGGTTTTGCCTATGCCCATTCGGAAGACGATTTCCGCACCATCGAGGAAACAGCTATCGCGGTGCGCGGCAAGCTTGCCTCGATCAAGGGTAAGGACGCCGCGGTCACCGATTATCTGGTGCATCTCATGCACGTCTGGGAAACGGTCGACGCGCGCTATGAGAAAGACCTGACGCCGAAGCTGCGCCATGTGCTCGAAGCCTATGCCGATGGGGTCAATTATTACGCAGCGCTCCATCCCGAAAAGGTCGCGCTCGGTTTTCAGCCGCTGACGGGGCGTGACGTCGCCGCCGGTTTCGTCTTCAAGACGCCCTTCTTCTATGGGCTCGATGGCGAGCTGATGAAACTCTTCAAGGCGAAGAAGGGTTCGCTTTCAAAAGACGGTAAGGATGCATTCCTTCCCACCGCAACGCCACTTCCCATTGGCTCCAACGGCATGGCGGTTGGGCCGTCGCGCAGTGCGGACCATGCAACGCGACTGCTCGTCAACTCGCATCAGCCCTATACAGGCCCCGTCGCCTGGTATGAAGCTGTGCTGCACAGTCAGGAAGGTTGGGACGTGGCGGGCGGCTTCTTCCCCGGTTCGCCCTTCATGCTGCACGGGCACAACCGCAATCTCGGCTGGGCCAATACGGTCAACAAGCCCGATCTTGTCGATGTCTATCGCCTGACGATCAATCCCGACAATCCGGATCAATATCTGCTGGACGGCGTGTGGCGCAACTTCGAGAAAACGAAAGCGCATATCCGCGTGCATCTTTGGGGGCCGTTCTGGTGGACGGTGACGCGCGACGTTCTTTATTCCGAGCATGGGCCCGTGCTGAAGGTCGCGGCGGGCACATTCGCTATCCGCTAAGCGGGCCACGACGAAGTGCGTCAGGCAGAAGAGTATTATCGGCTCGACAAGGCGCAGAACTTCGGCGAGTGGCGCGATGCACTGCGGCTGCAGGCGCTGCCGAGCATCAATTACATCTATGCCGACAAGCAGGGAAACATCTCCTACGTCTATAACGGTCTCTTCCCCGTGCGGAAGCCGGGCTTCGACTGGCAAGGCATTCTGCCGGGCGACCGTTCGGACCTGATCTGGACGAAATATGTGCCCTTCGACGACATCCCGCAGCTCGTCAATCCAAACTCCGGCTATGTCTTCAATTCCAACAACACGCCGTTTCAGGCGACCGGCGCAAACGACAATCTGAAACCTGCCGACTTTCCGTCATGGATGGGCATCCAGACCAATATGACCAACCGCGCCTATCGCGCAGAGGAAACATTCGGCGCGGATACCTCGATCACGGCAGATGAATTCCGCAAATACAAATATGACGACGCCTATAGCAAGCGATCCGAAATGGCGGCGATGATCGCCAAGGTGACGGCGGAAGATCCGGGCAATGATGCGGACCTCAAGCAGGCGCAGGCGATCCTGAAGAACTGGAACATGGAAACCAATATTGCCAGTCGCGGGGCAGCACTTGGCGTGCTGATGGCCGAGCCCGTGGTGATGGCGGAACTCAAGGACACACCTGCCCCCGATCCGATGGAGACGCTGAAGACGGCGATCAAAACGCTAAAGACGCATTTCGGGCGGATCGATCCCGAATGGGGTCAGGTCAATCGCTTCCGCCGGGGCACATTCGATGCACCGATCGATGGCGGGCCTGACACCTATCGCGCGGTCTATGGCGAGCCGCAGAAGGATGGAACGCTTACCGCCGTGGCGGGCGACACTTTCATCATGTTCGTGCAATGGGATGCGCACGGCAAGCTCAGCTCGCAAAGCATCCACCAGTTCGGCAGCGCGACACTCGACAAGAACTCGCCGCATTACGCCGATCAGTCACCGCTCTTCGTTGCGGAAAAGACGAAGCCGGTGCTGTTCACAGCCGATGAGCTGAAAGGCCATGTGGTGGAGGACTATCGTCCCGGCGAGCGCCACAAGGTCACGCCATAAAGCGCTGACGCGCGGAGAGCGCGAGACCGGTAGCCACGGAGGTCAATTCGCCTCCGCCTGCGAGCTTTGCCTCGCCAAAGCGACGCGCGAATATGGCGCGCACGGCGGGGATGAATGACGAGCCGCCGGTAAGGAAGACGCGGTCTATCTTCTCGGGCGTCGTACCTGCTTCTTCAAGAAGCTGATCGACGCATTGCGTGATCTCGGCAAGTTCCGGCGCGATCCACTCGTCAAAGGCGGCGCGCTCCAGATTGCTTTCGATGTCGATGAGGCCGGAGCGGAATGAAAGCCGCGTGCGGGCTTCACTCGAGAGACGCACCTTGGCGGCTTCAACTGCCTGGTACATGTCGAAGCCCCGGTTCTCTTCGATGAGGTGCAGAAGCGCGGCGATCTGGTCGGGCGCGTCGGAGGCGGGACCAATGTCCTCAAGCATCTTGCGTGTCTTGTAGGTATTGAGAAAGCTCAGTTGGTGCCAGCGCTTGAGGCTGTCGTAAATCCATGAGGGCGTCGGCAAGTCCTTGTCACCGCTGCGATAGAAGGTGCCCTTGCCGAGCTGCGGCGCGATGCAATGCTCGACAATGCGGGCATCGAAGGCATCGCCCGCAAGGCCGACGCCGCTAACCGCGATGATCGTTTCGGCGCGGTTCTTCACCTCATGCATGGCCGGTCCGACATGCAGCAGACAGAAGTCGCTGGTACCGCCGCCGAAATCGCCGATGAGGACAAGTTCGTCCTGCTTCAGCTTCTCCTCATAGGCGAAAGCAGCCGCCACCGGCTCGAACTCGAAATGCACGTCGGGCAGGCCTGCGCCCTTCATGGCGTCTGCAAGGCGTTGGACAGCAAAGTCATCCACGCCTTCACTCGTCTGCCCCATCGAGTTGCGCACGAAACGTGCAGGCCGACCGACGACCACCGGCGACTGGCGCAAGCGGTCAATCAATTCTCCGGCATAGGGCGTCGCATCGACAAGACCGGCCACGACGATGCCGATCAGGTTTTCCAGTGTGAAGCGGCTTCCGTAGATGCTGGTCGAAGTGAAATCAGGATTGGCGAGATAGGACTTGATCGACTGGATAAGCCGTCCTTCAAGGCCTTCCAGATAAGTATCAATGGCGGCGGGACCGGAAAAGGCAAGCGGACGACCGTTCTGATCGCGTTCGCCTTCTTCGAAATAAAGGATGGAACGAAAAGTCGAGAGTTCCTCGTTCCGGTATCTGATGGGGATGAGACTTGCCGCGCCTTGCGCAGGCGCCAGCGCAACAGCGCTGTTCGTCGTCCCGAAATCGAGGCCGATAAACATGGGATTTCCTTTACATCCGTCTGACGTCGCCCGCAAAACCGGGGCCCGTCACAGCAATGCACAAATGGAAGCGTATCTTGAAGGAGGGCGTTTCTAGAGGAACAGGCTTTACCTGTCCAGAATGAAATCGGAAAATTTGAGGCGTCAGGTCAGGCCTGATCCAGCATCCGTGCGCATTTCCCGACGAGACGCTTTGCGGGCAGAACGACGGAGACTTTGGTGCCCCGTCCCGGTTCACTCTCGATCTGCAGATACCCCCCATGCAGCTCGGTCATATATTTCGCCAGCGGCAGGCCGAGACCTGTGCCCTCATGCGTGCGCGACAGGGTGCCGTCCACCTGCGTGAAAGGTGCCAGAGCGCGGGGAATATCCTCTTCCGCAATGCCTATGCCTTCATCCACCACCGACAGGCAGAGGCCTTCGGGCGAGAACGAGGCTTCGACGCGGACCGTACCGCGTTCGTTACTGAACTTCACGGCATTGGAGATCAGATTGATCAGCACCTGCTTCAACGCCCGCTCATCGGCGACAAGCGTAACGGCTGGCTTCGGCAAGTCGATTGCTATGTTGATCGAGGCCTGCTGCGCGCGATGGCGAACGATGCGGCAGGCAGAGGCGACGATATCATCGAGATCTGCCTCGTCTTCATGCAGCTTGAAGTGTCCCGCCTCGATCTTCGAAAGGTCGAGGATATCGTTGATGAGATTCAGCAGATGCACGCCGCTGTTGTGAATGTCGCCTGCATATTCGAGATAGCGCGGGTTGCCTACAGGCCCAAAGAGCTCGCGCTCCAGAGCTTCGGAAAAGCCGATGATGGCGTTCAATGGCGTCCGGAGCTCGTGGCTCATATTGGCGAGGAATTCCGACTTCGAGCGGCTGGCGTCAGTCGCCTGGTCGCGCGCTTCACGCAGGGCTTCCGCCTCGTGGCGCCGCGCTGTCACATCCTGCAAGGCGACGAGCAGAGCAGGCACGCCATGGAAGCGCACAAAAGCAACCGAGATGTGCGTCCAGATAAGATCGCCATTGGCGTTGAGGAGCTGCGCCTCAATGGGCGCGCGCGGGCGCAGGCCGCCAGCAACGTCATCGAAGCTTTTGCGCAAATCCATATCGGCGAAAAGGCCGCGAGCATCCTTGCCGGTCAGGTCTTGTTCCGACCCGAAGAGCTCCTGCGCCTTGCGGTTTGCCTGAATGATGCGATAGGTGCCAGGCTCGACCACGGCAAGCGCCTCGGGCGCAGCGACAAAGATGCTCTGAAAATTTTCTTCCGTGGCCTGAGCCATGCGCTGGGCTTCCTGACGCGACGCCACTTCGGAAATAAGTTGCTCATTCAGAGCCCGTTGCCTCTCGAGGGTCAGAAATTGATCCCGACGGAGCTTGCCCGTGACGCGAGCAAATTGCGCACCGCAGACATTACCGATCCCCAGTAGCGTCAGAACCAGCATGATCGAACGAAGTGAGGATTCGTCGCGAGATGCAACGACGGCAACAAAGAGCAAAGCGCAGCCAATAGAGACAATCGTATTGTAGGAGAGACGATTGGGAACGCCGAAATAGAAGGCGAAGACGAGCGGCAAAACGCTCAAAGCCTGTTCGCTGATCGACATGCTTCCCGCATAGACGGAGAGCGCAAAGACGGAGAAGACATAGATCTGCGCCAAGGTCACCGCCGCGAAGAAACCACGTCTCTGGTCAAACCTCGAAAAAAACAACGTCGGAATGCGAGTGACAAAGAGCGCCAGGATACGAAGCGCCATAACGACGACAAAGATCCAGCTCATGCCGATGACGAAATAATCGACAACGCCCCAACCGACATAGCAGAGGACAGCGAGCTGAATGGCATTCATCCGCTCGACGTATTCGCTCCATGTCGCGCTGAGAAATTCCGCTTCGCGCTGCGGATCGGCGAATTCGCCCCACAGGGTAAACAGCGGCGCGGCCGGCATTTTCTTGCCGGATTTTTCCACTCCCACCACCGAATTTTTGACCGATGTAATCACAAGCGCCCCCCGCTCGGCGAAACCACTTCGCCAATCGTCCGAAGACATTAGGGTGAAACTCTAAACAAAGTGAAAAGCCCGTTTTATAGCTAATGATTGATGAATGTCGGGCGGGACTTTCAATGCCGGAGCAGCCCGCCTATCTTGGGGCGCAAACCGGCGCGAGATTCAGCGCTCACGAAAAAATGCAGGGAGATCAACAAGATGGCAGGCGAAGCACAGAAAAACAGGGTTCTGGCAGGGATCCGGGTTCTGGACTTTGGCCGCTATATCGCTGGTCCCTATTGCGCCGCCCTGCTCGGCGATATGGGCGCGGAGGTCATTCGCATCGAGAAGCGCGAAGGCAGCGAAGACCGTTTCGTGCAGCCCATCGTGCCTGAAGCAGGCGCAGGCGAAGGCGGCGAAGGGGCGATGTTTCTTCAGATGAACCGCAACAAGCGCGGGCTTACCCTCGACCCGATGACGGAAACAGGCCGCAAGATCGTGCAGCGGCTGGTCGCGACGACCGATGTGGTGGTCGCGAACCTGCCGCCTTCGACGCTGAAAGCCATGGGGCTCGATTATGAAAGCCTCTCCGCCATCAAGCCCGACATCATTCTCACGACTGTCTCCGCCTTCGGCCACGGCGGTCCCTATAGCGAGCGCACAGGCTTTGATGGTGTCGCGCAATCGATGGTGGGTGCTGCCTATCTCACCGGGCACCCGGACGAGCCAGTCAAGAGCTATGCGCCATGGGTCGATTTCGGTACGGCCTCGCTCACTGCTTTCGGCACCATGGCGGCGCTGATGGAGCGGGCGAAAACCGGCAAGGGTCAGGTCGTCGAAGGCTCGCTTCTCTCGACGGCGCTCGCCTATTTCAATTTCCATCTGATCGAGCAGGACCTTCGCAAGGTCAATCGCCAGGCCATCGGCAATCGCAGCCCTTATGCGGGACCTGCCGATATCGTGCGCACGAAGGATGGGTGGATTCTGGTGCAAGCCATCGGCGCGCCACTCTTCAAGCGCTGGGCGCGTTTGATGGGTGAAGAGCGTTGGCTCACCGACCCGCGGTTCAAGGACGATCTGGCGCGCGGCGATCACGGTGAAGTCCTCTCAGCCCGCACCAGCGAATGGGCCGCGACACGCACGACGGAAGAGGCGCTCGCCGAACTTGAAAAAGCGCGCATTCCCGCCGGCGCCGTCAACACGCCACAAGAAGCGCTGGACGACCGTCACATCGCGGCCATGGGCTATCTGCATCCGATGGAATTTCCCGGCCTGCCCGGCCCGGCCTCGATCATGGAAACGCCGGTACGCCTTTCCGAAACGCCGGGCACGCTCGAGCATCGCGCGCCGCTGCTTGGCGAACATACAGACGCCATTCTCACCGACCTTGGTTATTCCGCTGACGAGATCGCTGCCTTCCGCGCAGAAGGCGTCATCTGATGTCCCTAGCTCTCGACAAGGCTCCCCGCTTCTCCCTCGCCCATCTGCCGACGCCACTCGCTGAAATGAAGCGGTTGCGCGCGAAGCTTGGGCCCGACTGTCCGCGTCTTTTCATCAAGCGCGACGATTGCGCCGTCCTTGCCGGGGTCCACTCCAAGATAGATCATACAGCCTCCTCAATGTCTGGAACAAGATCATCGAACAACATCGAACCCGGAGAAACACCAAGAACATTCGATAGATATACAACTCGATTGTGTCTCGGAAGAACTGAACCGGACGTGTACTTCTTAAGTAATGAATAGCTGATACCGTGCTCACGAGAGAATTCTCGCATGCCCTTACCAGACACGGCAATAAGCCAATGTAGGTTCTGACCGAAAATCTTTGACCTGTCTTGCATGTGTGTTACCTACCATGTAGTGGGCGCAAAAGCTAATCCCACCATTGACAGGGCTCATAAAATGAACCATGTTTGTGGTGCGGACAATTTTAGTCCCTTTAATCTAATACAATGGTGACATCATGAATATCATTCCAGAAGAACAGCA
>Ga0098044_1001837_pt1 | contig 11038 bp, 4 predicted proteins | sample 10_taG_FD_75053 | JGI IMG/M metagenome (GOLD analysis project Ga0098044, IMG submission 75053) | Marine viral communities from the Subarctic Pacific Ocean - 10_ETSP_OMZ_AT15264 metaG | ecosystem: Environmental > Aquatic > Marine > Oceanic | place: Pacific Ocean | collected 2015-01-16 | reverse complement strand
GATAGGGCTAGATGCCACGATATCCGAGGATGTGGAGCAGAACCACATCGCAATCAACACAGAGGCACATAGCCTCCATACAGACCGTAACGTGGGTCAGAGAGTGACCTTCCTCGGCGCATCACATCTTCTAAGCGGCGCATCGCTGCTCTACAATGCCAATTACAACAACGTATCATTCGCAAGACAGGCAGGTGGCTCACCAGTCTACTCCTCATACAGATACTCGCATACCAACATCTTCCGCCCGTATGGTGGCTCGTACGTGATGGAAAGCAAGAACTACGCTGGCTTCTTCGATGACACTGGTTGGGGGTATTCCACTCTCACTGCTGGTCTCAAGACCACTAATCCGTATCAGAACCTCACATTCAATAGCAATACCGTGAGGAACAACGAGAAGGACAATAGCATCAAGTTCCTCATACGACCGATACGCCTACTCGACAACAAGCACGTGGAGGTATTCAGACCACATGACTCATTGGCTTCCGGTACGCCACAGTACACACAGAACTACCTCCGCGCAACTAGCGGTGGCAAGTATGGCATATTCACATACGAGGTATCCAATGGTAGGACTGATACAGTGAACATCCATACTGGTAGAACGACACCTAATGGTGATGGGCCATACCTACCCATATTCGGATTCGATAGCACAGGGACTTTCGCTACACCAACGAGTCATGGCCCTGTGATACCCGGCACTGAGGTAACGGGCTTCGACAAGACCAGTCTGCTATCCACTCAATCATCACTCGTAATCACTGAGAACACGCTACAACACCATCGTTCCGATGCACCGAGAAGGCGTCAAGAGAAAGACACAGATGAGGAATTGAGTAAGCCGGATTTCAAGATAAAGCCGAGATTCAGCCAATCATTGCACTCAAAGGGCCACAAGGGTGATGTGACGTATAGCACATCAGACCATAGCGGAGATGGTGCTTGATGGTCAGAATGACGAAGACGCAGGGTTACTTCGATACTGCTCTGACTACATTGGCGACCAAAGCGAGACAACCCGTCTTCGTAGACAACGCAATTCATTATGCTAAAGTGGAACCAAGTAGTGTTGGAAAGAACAAATTAACCATAGAAGCGAGAAACACGGAGAACTACGACCTCGCAACTGAGAAGACGTACTCCTATGTGGAATCCGAGTCATCCATGACGATGACTCATACAGAGGAGGATGGTCATACGCTAAAGAGCAGCATATGGACGAGTAAGGGTAAGAATACACCTACTGCGATGATGTTCGGTAACGTAAGACCTAGCAATAGACTACTCGGTAGCACATACACAACCACTGATGCTGGTCTGAGAATAGACCTGCGTAACATGAAGTCGAGGACTCTCCAAGATATCGGATTCATTGATGATTCAATACATATGGGACAGTTGATGGATGTGGGGTTGAGAACCACAGACTTAGCAGTTCGACTCTCCGACTCCATCACAGGCTCAGTCACTTCGGTCTCCATCGGTGAGTCCCTTAACACAGCGAACAGCGCTAGCAGGAGGAAGCACAGCAACGTGTTCCTCGCTAGTGATTTCAATAACGTGAATCTGATAACTGCATTGCGTTACATATCAAGGCATGATAGCAATGTCCCTATATTCAACAGATACGGTACTTTACTCTACGTTCCCATTAACAGTATAAGCAAGATAAGGTCGATAAACTCATCAATCAGATTCGGAAGAAAGAACACATCACCAATAGACAATAGTGAGAACAGGATATCCGTACAAGGTAGACAGATAGCGTTGAATGAGAGACTCATCATCACTATGGATGACAGAGCGAGGCAGAAGGGAAAGTTCGATGATGACGTGATAGAGAACAGTAGCCCCGTATTCGATGCCTCCATCACCAGCAAGCAGCAGGGAAGGAAGGTGGCGAGGAAGATGCTGAAGGCCAATTCCATCATGCAAGGTGCCCTATCATCTCAAGGACATCCCAACCAATGGGATATCAGACCCGGTGATGTGGTGATGTATGATAATGAGAAATACATCGTTACCGAAGCGAGACACAGGATGAGCGATGCGCAAAGCGATTTCGTGTTCCTAACCGTTGACATAGGGATAGACGGTGTGTTACAAGGCATACTAGAGGGGAGCATCACAGAAGCATCAACCACCAACGATGAGCAGGGCTATCAGATAGTAGAGGAGAACTTCTCCTTCTTCAACTCGCTAGACATCAATATCCTACCAGTGATAATGGTCACGAGGGTATCGCCTGATGGCTATCTCATCGGAGAAAACGCTGGTAGAGGGAGAATAGGAGGTGCCGCTACAGTGGGTGCAACAACAGGAATAATGAAAATAGGATTGAACAAGGACACGCCAATAGTGCTACGGGGGGAGATGTGATGCCAGCGAGTGACCATTTGAAGAGACTCATGATAGAGACGATAGCCAGTAGCATCAACGAGATGGTGATAGGTTATGACGGAACCCCCGCTACGTCCTCAGACGGTGCTGCTGGAAGACCAGCGCTAACAATCACACCTAGCATTAAGATACTCGATAACGCAACACTTCTTGTTGAGGGCACTCTTACAACAGCGGATTCATTCGATGAGACTTTGAAGGAAGTCTATGTCCAACTACGTGGGACGAACGGGTTCACACCCATAACTCGTCATGTGTTTAGGCCAATATTAAAGAGTTCATCAAATGAGATTAACATACAACTGATAGTGGAGGTGAAGTGAAATGCCAGCCGGAGAGAACCCACTCAAGAACCACACAACTAGATTGACTGATGGGGATTACATCCTCTCACCGTCATTGACTAACATCTACTCGGGACTTCATGGGAATGGTATAATGCTTCTTGAGGATGGAGCAACAGGGGATGGGGATAGGGATAGCGCTGCTGATTTGGCTGGTGCAATGACAGCAAGTGATAACGTGCTCACCATCAAACCCGGTTATGCTGTAATTGATGGGATGGTAGTTCGTTTTGGTGCTGATGCCCATGCTGGTATGGGTACTGATTACACACTAACACTACAAGACAGTACTGTTAATTTCGGAGAGACGAACACTAACCATCTATCCACATCGGGTGATACCTGTCTGCTTGTGGTATACGTCTGTACCAACAAGAGCGGGACACCGAACAACAAGAACATACAGGTCGAGGCAGGGACTAAGGTGAATGGAAGTTATCCGGCTTCCCCGGAGGATTTCCTAACAGACCCCAATAGCAGTTTCAACTCAAAGCAGAGCACCGTGCTCGCTGTCCTCAAAGCGACTTATGATGTTAGCAATGGAGATATGAACCTCGATATTACAAACGTGTATGATTGTAGGACATTCATCCGAAGAGACCCTGTCTACTTCTCCCCGATGACTAAAGACGCAGCAGGGACTTATACGAACAACATCAAGACGCATACTACCCTAGACGGTATGCATGGTGGTACCAATGAGAATGGGGCGTTAGATGGTTCCCCCTTCGGCGCTATGTGGATGACGAAGAACACCTCTGACGAAGCCATGCTGATGTTCAGCGGAGAGCAAGCCAGTGCAAGGAGAACATGGAGGTTAGGACCGGACAAGATGCAGCACTATACCGGCTCGGGGCCAACCGTAACTTTCACTTTCGACGGAACGAACGTATGGAACGTCGAGCCTTCTGCTGCGATAAACATCAACCCCAGCGGCGACTTCCCAATCAGCCATATGGTGAGCATATACAACAGCGATGACACATACGCAGTGACTTTCGATTCGGCGGGGATTGCGATAAGTGTAGGTGCACTATCAAGTGCCATGTTCACATTCGATGGAACGAACTGGAAGCAAGTATTCGCTGGTGCACAAGTCGCGGGAACCGCATCAGGAACAGAGGGATTGATACAGTTCCGTGGAAGCCAATCGGGTGTCCACTCCTCTAATACCGGATTCAAGTTTGAGAAGGGTGAGGCTACTGGGGTTCTCATCAATAACGGTGCGGGATATGCTGGCGGAACCGCAACCGCACTCACCGTGGACACGGTCACTGCGACTGATAAGATAGCAATAGGAGATGTTCTACGTCGTAATACCGCTGGTGGGGATATCATAGGGACAGTAACGGCAGTAGCATCCACATCTGTGACCTTCGCTGCTGGGACTCTCAATGCAGTTGTCAATAACGATAACCTGTATAGGGACTCGGACTTGACTCTCACTGGTAATGCCTCAATCAGCGGTAATATACTCAATCCAAAGGGGGTGGAGATGGTCCCTACATCGAAAAACCCGTACTCCGCCGAAGAAGGTAATACGCTATGGCTCAACAGCGCAGTATCCAACAGGCTCTATCAAGGCGTTTACAAGTTATTGAACAGCAGCGACATAGTAGGTGTGACAACCCTTCTTGGACTCACTGACGTGCCAATCAACTACAGTGGTGGCGAGGACAAGTTCCTCTACGTCGACTCATCAACACAAGCAACTGGTGTAATAGTCGCCAATGGTGGTGGTAGCACATACGCCGCTGGCACTACCAGTGCAATGACGTTCTCCACCGTTGCTCCGAATACCGTGATTGCGGTGGGAGACCAACTGAGGCAGACCAATTCCAGTGGAACGATAGTAGGAACGGTAACGGCAGTCGATGCAACCACAATCACGATTGGTGCTGGGACTGGAGTCACCTTGACCAATGGTAATACGCTATACAGGGACAACGTAGTCAGATTCGTATCGATAGCGAGCAGCAACCTACCTGCTAATTTGAGTACGATAACCAACATCGGGCCAGCGGGAACCCTAACTGTGAACCAAGACCTCACTGTGACGGGCGACCTCACAGTATCGGGAGACAATACCACTCTCAATGTCGGAACCATCGATGTGGAAGACAAGCACATACTCCTCGGTAAGGTGGATAGCCCCACCGAAACGACAGCCGATGGTGGTGGGATAATCCTTCAAGGGGATGCTACTGCCACACCTGCGACGAAGAGCATACTTTGGAGCAACGCCAATGATGCTTGGCAATTCAACCAGCACATCTTCCCAAGCGCTGATAGCACTTACAGTCTCGGTGCGAGTGGGACGAGGTTCGCCAATGCCTACTTCGATACCTTCAACACGACGACTGCGACCTTCACCGGGGATGTCACCTTCGACACGAACACTCTCAAGGTGGATGCAGCGAATAACCGAGTCGGTGTCCTACAAGCGACTCCCGAGGCAACCTTCCAAATTGATGAGGTTGGACATGGTTACAAGAAAACCGCAGGTACTGGCGACAACAGCAGCACTAGCACACACATCTATCTACCCCTCTTTGACATGAAGAAGTTCAGAGGTGGCTCTGCGCTCATAGAGGTGGTGAATGCTACTGATAACTCCTCTGAGGTATTCAGAGTCACATTCACCCACAATGGGACTGCAAGCAGTGCCGCAAGTGCCTTCACGTTCGATGTCGTGGATGTGGGAATCAAGACTCACGGCAACACAGCGTGCACAATAGCAGTAGTGGCCTCAGAGACAGATGGAACAATAGATGCGTCTGACTATGCCGGTGGTTTGACCCAACTAGCAATCAAGATGACCCCCGGACAGAACAGTCAGAACTACACCACTAAGGTGTCTTGGGAAGCAATCGCAATATGAGGTGATTAGATGGCTGAAGTAGACTTCAAGGTACAGAAGGGCCTTATTGTCGAGGATGGCAATGTAATCGTCAAGGGCAGCGCAGCACCCGATGGGACTCCCGGCAGCAGTGGTGAGTCCACCGTGTTCGCCAAGATGTTCGATACCAGCCCTCTCAATGACACAGATGCGCATATGGAGATGTCGGGCATAACCATCCAAGCGATGTCTAACGCTACCGATACTAACATCATAGTCACTCCAAAGGGAAGTGGGTTCCTCAATGTCGGAGCAGAGGGCATGGAGGGGAAGATAGGGCAAGCGACCCAATACGATGCCAAGTTCACGACGCTGCGTGCAAAGGGAGCAGTCACTCTTGGTCAAGTGGGGGTGGATTCCACAATCACACAGGTAGCAGCAGCAGCAGATTCCGCTGGTCGCTCGATGACCATTACCGCTGGCTCTGCGCTGGATGGAGGAACGGATAACACGGGCGCAGGTGGTAACTTGATTCTACAAGGAGGGGCTGGTAAGGGGAGTCAGATTGGCGGTTCCATAATCTTCAACGTCGCTACTGAAGGGGTTAGCGGTGATACTCTCAATAACATCAATGACACGGCTTTGACGCTCGCCTCTAACCTCAAGGCGACATTCGGTGGTGATGTGTATATCGCTGGACGAGACTTGTTTCTTCAGAACAGCGCCACTGATACAGGAAAGTTCACCAGCACAGACTCTCTATTGACGCTCACTCATACTGCCACGAACGGCGATATAGCAATCACACCAACTGGAACTGGTGACCTAGACCTCTTCACAGATACGATAGATGTGGGTAAAGCCACTGCTACCGATACCACGATGACTCTGAGAGCCTCAGCAGTCGATACTGCTGGTCGTAATTTGACCATCACTTCGGGTTCTACTACAGGTGGTTCCGGTACGGATAACACAGGCATAGGTGGTAATCTGCTTTTGCAAGCAGGTGCTGGTAAGGGCACGGCTCTCGGTGGCTCCATAATCTTCAATGTCGCTACCGCAGGTTCGACGGGAACCGTTCTTAATTCCATTAACGATACTGCTCTGACAATCGCTTCTGATAAGACTGCGACCTTCGGAGGAGGGATAAAGGTCGCATCGGATTTAGACAGCAACATCACATCCGATGGGATGTATGTCTACGAGCATACCCCAAGCACCAACAAGCATCTCAGAATAAGGAACAACTACCAATCGGACTCAGTGGCACACCACATATACATCGAGCCAAATGAAGGAGACACCGATTATGCCTCCAATGCTTGGTTAGGCAAGACGTACATCATGAGTCCGCTTGAACTAGCGGATACGAATCTACTAAGAGTCGATACGGGCTACATAGCCAAGTTGGAGGGGAACACCAACATCAGTGGGTATACCGAGAAGATGAGTATAGCCAGCGCTTTGGGGTTGACTGTGGGTGGTAGTGCGATAAACAACAATACCATCGCCATGCAAGTAAACAGTGGTGCTAACGATGCCATTGGCGGTAGTGGTTCCAATGATGCTGACTATACGGAACTAAGACTCCATGTTGGAGTCACTGAGAGTATATGGGACGGCGGAGATACTACTTGGGATGAGGAACTCGCTACTCTCGTCTTCGATAACTCCGGTGGAGATGACAACCTACAAGGCTCTCGTGGTATGGTTCTCTCCAATGGTGTTAGCACACAGAACTTCGCTGGTGCATGGGCAGTAGGAACATCGAGGGACAGTTTTGACCGATTCATCATAGGGAGAAGCAATTACCATAAAAGTTGGGATGGGGTCAAAGGGGGCAACCACTCCCCATTTGAGCACTCAAGAACCGCAGACGTGATGAACGAGCCATATTTGACTCTCACTAAGATGGGTGTTTGGGAAACTCAACTAGGCAATGTCGCTGGAACGACAAGCGGTGGACTCACATACACTCCCGGCTCCTTCACCTTCTTGAGAGGGTCTAGCCATGAAACCGCCCCTCTAATGGGACTCGCTCTCGTAGAGCACACACAGTCGAGTGGCTCCGCCCCGACTACAGACTTCGACATCAGAATCTATGAGACTGGGCCGGGTAATGACTATACTGGATTCAAAGCACCGGCAGCAATTTCCTCAAGCCATATCTACACACTACCGGCAGCCTTGCCAGCAAGTAGCAAGGTTCTACAATCTACTGATGCGGGTGTTCTGACTTGGGTCGAACAGTCCGGCGGCACATCAGTTAGCGGCACGCCAGTGAACAATCAACTCGCTTTATGGACAGCGGCTGATACCCTTGAGGGAGATGCGGACCTGACCTTCGATGGCACCACGCTGGCCACCGATAGACTGCTCATTGACGAAACAGGGAAGACGACGACTACGTCTTACTCGTACAAAAACATCGAGGTATCTCATATACAGAGCGGCGTTGCTGCTGATACAGTGAGTCAAACCGTCAAGGGAGCGGAGATTGGTGTTTTCAACACTGGAACTAACCATGCGGGTTCTGTGGTCAATAGCACTGGTATAGACATTGATGTGACATTCACCAATGCTCAAGGTACAACCGCAGCCAAAGGTATTGATATCGCGGTATCAGGTGCAGATAGCAACTACTCAATCTATTCCCGTTCTGGTGATATCTATGCTGCGGGTTCGGCCACTACCAAGCCTGATGTGATTTTAACCAACACGTATGCGCCGGGGGCTGGTAGCAATGTATCGGGACCAACAATGCAGTTCAAGGCCATTAGGGATGGTAGTGAAGCAGGAAAAGCAGCAGATGACTTGGGACTTTTGAAATTTTACGGCAATGACTCTGCTGGAAATGAGACTCTGTTCGGCCAATTCAAGACGAGGGCCAACGCTGTCACTAATACTTCAGAAAGCGGTCTGATGTCATTCGCCGTGGCTACGTCTGGAAGTGGCTCACTAGGGGAGGTAATGACAATCACGGGTGGTGACACGGTCGCCTCTTCGACAGTGACGATATTGGGCAATCTCGATGTGCAGGGTGAGATGGTTACTCTGAATAACACCCAAACGGTAGTCGAGGACAAAACGCTAGTGGTTGGTGTCGCAGGTGGGATGGAGGAAGCGACATACGCACGTTCCTCTGCCGTAGTCACAGTCACTTCCGCATCACATGGTTTCAGCAATGCCGAAATCGTCTACATCTCTAATGCGGGTAATAGCATCAGTGATGGGGTGTACGCAGTAAGCAGCGTAGCGACCAACACATTCGTTTTGGATGGACACGGCACTTCCGGTACAGTTGCGGGTGCTTCTATGTTCCACTCATCAGCGAATGTGACGGATGCGACAGCAGCAGATTCCGGTATACACATACCCGGCGCTACACTCCATTCGATGACATACAATGCTACTCACGGTTTCAGATTCACTGATGACCTAGACATCGGCTCCGGCAAGCATTTCAGCATCAATGGAGATACCATGCTAACGCATACTGGTCTGAACATATATGGTAATTCTACATTGAATACCAACGTATTGACTTGGAACACACTCGGTAGCACGGTCGTCAACTCAAGCCTAACGGGTTTAGGCACGGTCACGAGCGGACAGTTAGGAACCGATGGAAGCCCTCTAACCGCTTACATCAACGGTGGCGAGATTGATGGCACAGCGATAGGCACTGAGTCTGCATCCACAGGCAAGTTCACCGAAGTCAGCGTAGATGCCGTGGCCATACTCGATACCAAAGTGGCAGCATCGCAAACCATCAGCGGTACCACCGTGACCACGTTGGTCGAGTTCCCCTTCGCAACATACCGTACTGTGAAGTATTGCGGTCATATTCTTGAAAGCAGTGCTTCTTCTGCTGCTGATGACGTGGATTCGTTTGAGGTACTGATATCCTACAAGGGGACAAGTGCTGCTGATATAGCCCCTATATACACAGTGTACGCATACATGAACTCCGGTGCAGCACCACTTGGTACACTCAGCGTTGCAGCGACAGACCCCGGCACAACTGGCACTAACACACACGTCGGACTTCGATTCACACCCGCTACGGCAGACAAGACGTTCTCTTGGGCGCTCGCTTCGACGATGATAATCAAACAGGCGGATATGACATGATGGAAAGTGAAATCATGGTGAGGGTATGGCAGAAAAGAATTTCAGGGTAAGAAAGGGTCTAACCGTAGACGGTACTGGTACATCCAGTATAGCGGGTAATGTCGGAATAGGCACTACAAGTCCCTATGTTGCCCTTGATGTGAGAGATGGTGATATTGGCTTAGGTCACTTGTGGACTGATGGAAGCGTCGCAACCCCTGTCAATATCGGTAAGCAAGATTCGACAGGTGGTTGGAGTGCAGGTTCGGCATTTATGACCTTTCGTGATTCAAATGCTACAAGTGTGAATAAGGGAACGTCAATTTATTTCAGCACTCACGAATATGGTGGTTCAACCGCAGAAAGGGTTAGATTTGCCGCAGATGGTAAGGTCGGAATAGGTACTGCAACTCCCGATTCAACGCTTCATCTGACAAGCGGTTCGGGCTATCTCAGAATGGATACGAGTGGCAGCGATGCTACGATAAAATCGGATTACAGGCTTACTCTACACGCAGACCCCGAAGCGGTAAATGGTGCGGGATATCGTAATATATGGTTCTACACAGGCAACGTGAAGCGAGCCGCTTTCACTGACTTCGGTATCTTCCATTCATACAGTTCAATGGTCGCTCAAGCACCAGCACAGGTTGTGATAACGGGAACGATAGACCCTGCGGCGAGCACTACAGTCACAGGCGTTAGCACTAAGTTCACACAGGAATTGAAAGTGGGTGATGGTCTATTAGTCACTGGTGAAACGAGATACGTAACGGCAATAGCAAGTGATACCTCATTGACAGTTGATTCTGCATTCTCTGACAACGCGAACGATGCCAGCCCCGAGAGGATACCCGCCATATTCAGTGCACTCAAGAGCGATGATTCTCTTGCGATGGTTGTAGGTAGTGCAGGTAATGTCGGAATAGGAGATACAACCCCTGCCGAGAAACTGCAAGTAGCAGGTAATATTCGTATTGCCAATGATGGTAATCTTAAGGTAGATGGAACTGGCTACTTAATGCTTGGAAATACAGATGGTGGAACCATTAAGGTATTTGGAGATGGTAGCAATTCAAGGATTCAAGCACATGGAAATCACTTGTATCTCCAAACCAATCGTGATTCTGATGACATCATATTTGCCACCAATGCAGGTGGAACGGACAGCGATTCCACAGTAGTCGAAGCCATGAGGATACACGGTCCTGATGGTAATGTCGGAATAGGTGTTTCTGACCCCGATAAAACACTTGAAGTCAATTCGGGAAGCACTAATCTTGATGGAATCAAAATAACAGGTAGCGGTGTCAATACATCATTTACTATTGAT
>Ga0098044_1001829_pt1 | contig 11053 bp, 23 predicted proteins | sample 10_taG_FD_75053 | JGI IMG/M metagenome (GOLD analysis project Ga0098044, IMG submission 75053) | Marine viral communities from the Subarctic Pacific Ocean - 10_ETSP_OMZ_AT15264 metaG | ecosystem: Environmental > Aquatic > Marine > Oceanic | place: Pacific Ocean | collected 2015-01-16 | reverse complement strand
CCGCGACCGCCATGCTACTGGGAAAACTGCCCCGGAGAACCTGTGGTGCGGGGGGGGAAATAAAACCCCTTTTGGAAATTCGGGTTCAGAATTTTCTCCATTTTTTTCAGAATTTTTTTTCAGAATTTTTTTGTCCAATAAATTTTGGTGAAACACGTTGAAATTTATGGAAAAAGTTGAAATTGATTTTCTGAATTTTCTTGGTTTTTTCGGGTCTGTTTCACGCGTTTTTTTCGCGGTCAATAAATGATTTATTTGACTGATGGTTTTTTGAAAAACCGCGTTCAAAAATTTTGCGATGAAATGATTCAAGGTTTGTTGAGCTTTCGGGTTTGATTTGATTCAGCTGCTTTCCTGAGCTGAGCTGCTCTGAAGATACTCCTTGATGCTTTGGAATGTTGGTGAATTCCCTTCTGATCAAATTCCAATGACAGATCAGTTATGTATTTGTTGACTTCCTGCCTTGAACAATTCAACTCCTTTGAAAGCGCTCGCACTGTTCGGCCATCGAGGAGGTCCGGGCGGTACACATAGCAGAGGGCAATGAAGCGCCTGTATCCTGCCTTGATGTTTGTTCGGCCCGCTAGGGTCTTTTGATCGGTGTTGCGTCCCCGGGAGAGGCAGAATGTAATGAGCCATGCGAGGGTGGCGCTGAAGACTTCAACGGCGTATTTGTCCGGGCAGTCAGCGGGATCTTCAACCGCGTCCCAATCAAATGCGCTGGTGTCGGGCATTGGCGGGGGTTCATTCATTCCGGCTGCGCTCCCTCCCGGCGATTGTTCCACGTGGAACATTTGTTGAACACGGGGGGTTGAGCGATCACGTGAGGGGATTAATTCAGGGTTGCCCGGAAGCGGTGTGAGGATTCAATCCAGTCTTGTAGCAAGGACTCTGTCCGGGCCAATTGAATCTGAATTTCCAGCTGCTTGTGCCTAGACAGGGGGTTGCGCATTTCGGAGAGCTTTTTGCATTCCAATTCATACACAAGCCACGCTTGGTCAAGGTCATCTTTGGTGGGGGGGGGGTTCATGCGGCAGCACCTCCGGGCCAAAGCCAAATGATCCCGCGCCACAGCGCCAGACCGATGAAGGCAATTGTTCCGGTCACCAGACCGATGAAGCCGATGAACAATGTCCAGCCAATCAATCTGCTGATCAGCCACCAAAATGCTCCTTGCGGTTCATTGTCCCCCGCCGGGGGATTTGTTTCACCCATTTCTTGCGGTGTTGTCATTCTCCTTGTTCACTCCTTGTATGGCAGCCGTGAATCGGTGCCGGGTTTATGTTTGCTGTGACTTTGTTCCTTGGTAAATTTTTTGATGTTGTCCAATACACATTTGAGCTTGGCCCGTTGGCGGGTTATCAATCCTTGATATGCTTTGAGCTGCTCAGCATCCTTGTTCCGGTCCAAAGCTCGCAAGCGCATAGTAGTGATGCGCTGAACATCGTCAATTTGGTCAATGGTCCGCTCGGCCTCAACGCAAGCATCACACTGAATTTTTAAGGTGAGGGGCTTTTCACGCCCGGGGATTGGGGTTGATTGAGAATATACCCGGCCGCAATGCTCACAGTCATCGCGGCTGAAATCCTTCAGGCCGTATTTGTGGAGATTGATCTCAGCGCTCATAGGGGTTCCCCGCATAGAGTTCTTGAAACCCATCAAACCAAAAGTCACCTTGGGGTTGTTTCACCCGATAGACTCCGGCGCTACATCCGGTTGGGGTTGCCCGCCTGCCAATCTGCTCAATCAAACCGCCCTTTTTTAATTCGCTGAAACGGCCGCTGACAGCGTTTGGGGTGGTGCCTAGTAGTTCCGCCGCCTCGTGGACTGTTAAGCCCTCAGAGGCAGCATTACGGATCAATATGAGCACTCCTGCGCGGCGATCTGGCAGGCTGCTTTCAATTTTTTGGAATGCTTCGTTGCTTTGTTCATTCCCGCCGTGACGGTTTTTGGTGATGTCTTGTTCAAGCATCGTGTTCCTTTCATTTGTTCAAATACTCGTTGATTCCCGTCTGATGGGAGTATTGGATGTGGCCAAGCTGCTGCTCCACACTGCCAATGTCCTCCCTCAGTGCGGCAACCTTGTCAGTCAATTCCTTGAGTTGGGAGGAAATTGTCAATTGCCCGGCCAGCTTCAGCCGCGCCTCATCCGTGATTCCATCATCCTTGAACATTTCGCCCAAGGCGCCGTGAAGGGTTTTGAAGTCAGTTAATGTTTGGTCAGTTTTGTTCATTGTCTTTTTTTAAGGCGCTGAATAGTGGAAATGGTTCGGGCTTGCTGAAATTGTGAATCTCAATGTCATGTTCAATTTCAAATTCCAAGACCGTGCGCAAAAACAGCGTCAAGACTTCAGCGGTTTTATCATCGTTGTTGTAAACATAATCAACTTTTGCGCTTTTTGTAAAACCCTCATCGGCAAACATCGTCCGTTGTTTTGTTCTGCTCCTCATCAAATTTGGTTTGTCTGCCTTTCCAGATCCTTCAAAACCACGTCCGGGGCATTGGTCCGGGCGGCCGGGGATTCATTCCGCGGCAAATCAGGCTCCCGAATGCCTTGCCAGCCGCTGGCGATGGTATGATTGATGGCGGTGATTGCCTGATCCTCCCCCATTGAACTGAGTTTCTTGAGCTGCTTGGCAATCTGGGTTGGCTTCAGGGGCTTGCGGATCTCATCCCGGTGTTTGATCCAATCATTCCAAACCTGTTTGAACTTTTCGGATTTCAAATTCTCAGGAAGATCCCCCCCGGACTTGTTCCGGGGGGTTGGGGGGGTTTTCTTTTCCATTCTATTCTTTTCCATTCTATTCAACGCCGCTATTCTCCCGCGGTCCGCCGGTGTGTCGGGAGAATCTCCCGACATAGGTGGGTCAGTCAGTATCCACCCGGCTTTTGCTAGGTATGGAATTGCCTTCTCAAAAATGCGCTCAGGCGCCCGGGTTTTGATTGCTAAATCCTCGGCGGAATAGATTCGGCCATCGCTTGACGTTAATTCCCCCCGGGTTGAACACCGGCTGGCTAACTGAACCAGCAGAATCCACGCGGCAAATATCTCTGGCCCATCCTTGCGGTTCATCAATCGACAGTAGGCAACGGAGTCATGAGCATTCGGCATTGGTACCCAACTCAGCATCTTCAACTTCCGGCTGGCGCAATTCTCAAAAAGCTCATCCCACTGATTGATGATGATTTTAGTCCCGGCCATATCAGTCATCCTCATATTTGACGCAATCCGGGCAGCGGTATCCAAGTGAGGAATCTGGTTCCACGGCAATATATCCCCGCCCATTACAATAGCGGCATGGCCGGTCATCATCCTCCTCCTTGAAAAAGTCAGTATCCAGCATGGAGTCATCCTCATCAAAGGGTTCATCATCAAATTCAGACATCTTCAATTCCCTTGAATTTGGGCATGATGGCCGCGGTCCTCTTGTCGCGGGCAAGGCTGGACCGGTTTGGAGTGTATTTCACGAGCCCGTGAAGGAGTGAATCCATTTCATCATCCAACCCTTTTCCCTTCAGGGCCGTGACCTGTTTGATCAGGGCTTTCAATCGGCCTTTGCCGATGTCGCAAACGTCAACAAATTCATGCGGCAAAATGGAGTGGCGCTCATTGCAGCGGTTGAATAGCTTCTGAGGGTTAATGATCTCAGCTTTTTTCGCGCCGGGTTTGAGCTTGTAGCCGGGGATTGCTTCCGGGTCTTTGTCGAGCAGATCCCGTGCGCGGAGTTCAATTGCTTCAATGATCTTTTTGGCGGCTGAACACGTGGTTAGCAGCTCAGGCAACTTCTCATCCGGTATGGTGGCCCCTTGGAGCTTGTTGAGATTGACGGTGAGCTGGGTTGCCTCCCCGCAATCAGCTTTCGCGCGGCAATATTTACATTGGAGCGGGCCAGCTTGGCGTGGAGCATTGGGAGCATTGGCCGCGTCTATGATAGATTGTATTTCAACCGCGGCGGCGTCCAAGTCCTCTGACTTGTATTCCACCAGCGATATTTCAGGCCTGATCCGGGGTTGGATGATGGCCGCGGTGACTTCAGTCACGTGCTCATAATTCTCAGCCACCAGCACGGCATAGCACCGCATTTGCAAATTGTGTTGGGCGTCAATCGGTTCCGCGTACCCGGTTTTGTAGTCAAAAATCAGGGCACGGTGTTCATCTACCACCAACCCGTCAAAGCGCCCGGACACCGTCCCGGCCAGCCCAAAGAGGCGCTGTTCACGCAAGTGGAACTGCTTTTCATGCTCCAGCTTCATCACCTCATCAAACATCGGCTGGCTCAGGAAAAATCCATCAATCACTTCATCCCTCAACTGGGCCGCACGAACGGCAAGTTGTTGCTCATCCTCATCGTCAAGGTTGTCAATGTTGCCAGCCTCCAGAGCATCATGGATGCGCGTCCCGGCGTCTGCTAATGCGTTTGAGCTGTTAGGTTTTCCCTTTTGCGCGGCAAAAGACCCGGGACACAACGCGGCTTGTTCCATGCCCGAGGCGGTAATGTGATTGGGCCGTGACTTTGATTCGCCGCTCACACGTGATTGACTAATCTGTTTGAGACTCATTATTGGGTTAATCTGATTGGCAAGGTTAGTGGGGATGACTGCCGCAGGAGGTGTAAGAAGGGGCAGCCATCCCCGGTGGAACTGAATTGTTATTCAGCGCCAACAGTTTGCGGGTCGGTTTTCATCTCAGCCCCGGGCGGTGAATCATCACCGAACAATTCCAGCTTCTGGCCCGGTTCAATCTCACCAAAAATTGGTTTCAAATCCGGCGCCTCATCTTCAGCGACCTCAGCGTCAATGGAGTCATCGGCATAGCCCGCGAATCCAAAGGCAACGCGGACACCTTGACTGAGCGCCTTGTGCCGCAACATTCTGAAGGGGTATTGCCTCCACGGTTCTGTGTTGCGCTTACATTCCTCATAAAACTCCGTGATGACAACGGGGTTCTCACGACCTTTAACCCAGATGGTGCAGGCGCATGAAAAGGGTTTTTTTTCATCGTCAACCTGAAACGAGAAGCTCACGCCATTCATGGAGGGGTGCTGGTTCATTATCTTGATCCAGCCATCAATCGAAATGACCGGCACAATGCCGCCGCCTTTGGCCGGGAATGCGTATATTTCCTTTTGCAAGGGGTTGAGCTTGTGCTCATTGGCGACAACAACCAGCGTCATCATCTCCTCATCATTGGCCCCTTTGAAACAGGTGCTCTTGAGTGTCTGGTGAAGTTTAGCCGGTTCAAGGTTCATGCGGTCCGCCATCACGGATAACGCGGAAGGGGTTTCAGTTTCTGACATTTTTCGTTTTAATTAGGGTTGTTGGTTCTGGGGTTAGGTTCATTATATCCATCTCTTGTTCCTTGGTGATTTGATCTGCGCAGGCTTGGCAGATATGCTGAGCAGGGATTGAGTCCGCGCCGCATAAAACACAGATTGTGGTTTCAGTTGCCATGGGAAGCACGGGCAAGAAACTCTTCAATGCTCTGGAGGGTAATACGCTTGGCGTGGCTTCCAAGGTCCAGCTTTTTGAGTTCCCCCCGTTTACACAGGGTGTCAACGTGGCTGGGGTGACACTCCAGCAGCTTGGCGGCGGTTTTTGTTTTGACCACTTGGCAGCTCTGGACGTTGGCGGCAATTTGGTTGAAGTATTTTTCATCAGTGTTATCAGTGTTCATTTGACTGGCTCTTTTATGATGTATAGCGCCAACCCCGGAAAGCGGTTTTTTTCAAGAAACTATCACCCGCCATCTCACCGGGTTATTCACTGAAAAGAAAACCCCCGGGGGGACCGGGGGAGCATTGCTGTTAAGCCTATGCCACCTTGCTGACTCTGACTTTCCTGCTCTTGTTATGCTCAGGTGAGGGGAGGTCATTGTTGAAGTCACGGTATTCCACCTTGGCGATTTTGTCATAATAGGCATCATGAGTAGTTTGGGGGCTGGCGTGGCCTAAAACGTGCGCGACATCCTGAAGGCTTTGCGTTTCCTCCGCTAATAGTGAGCCAAAGTATTTGCGCATTTCATGGATACACTGATGGCGGGTCCAGCCGCATTTCCTCATCCAGCCAGCAACCTCCTTTTCCAATTTCCTTTTCCGGTATTGATAATCACCGCCAATAACATATTCATCATGCGTTGCCATTCCAACCAGTTCATCATATAGGCTCGGAGAGATTTCAACCTTGCGCTCTTTGCTGCTCTTGGTGCCTGTTGATGATTGGTTGACTCCAAGATAAATCCAGATGCCGTTGCCTTCCATCCTTATATCATCCCACATCAGAAATTTTATTTCACCGATGCGGCACCCGCAACAAAATGCGATTTTGAATGCCTTGTACACTTCAGGGTCCGTTTTCACAATTGAGAGCAAACCTTGCTTCAGCCTATTGATTGAACGCAAATCAGGCAGCCGGTATTTTTTCTTGCGCACTTTGTTTATCCCCCGAGGCTTGACTCTACAAAATGCGTGGACCTCATCAGGGATCTTGATGTCAGTGTAAATTCCCTCATCTGGATCATCGCTCATAAGGTTTCCCACCACGCGCCCATTTGTAGCAAACAATGATCTGATTTTTAGAATGACGCTGTGAACCGTGCGCCTGAGCCGGTCATCCTCCGCCGGGTTGAGTTGCCCGGGGGTATTCATTTCATGTTCAGGCACCTTTTCATAGGCCATATATTTGACCCCTTCAGCCAGTTTGATTTGCCTGTAAGTTTTGATGGCTTCAGGATTCAAAAGCCGGGATGACATCTCACTCACCTTCAGTTCACGTACCTTTTGTTTGTTCTGACTGCCTGACAAGTTGACTGCCTTGCGGGCTGGCGCGCAAGGTCGGTCCCCTCCCACCTTGATTTTGACGTTGTAAACGGTACAGATGAAATTACACAGGGCATTGATGGACTCTTCAACTCCCTGCTTCAAACCCTTGGTTTGGTCTGCGGCCCGGTAGCGCGTAATGATTTCACCGAAGGTTGCCGCCCGGTCCCGTTGCGCTTTGGTGGCCTTCACGGCCGCGAGGTTGCCCGCAATTGTATTGGCGATGATGGTGGTGGCCTCATTGACGGCGGCCGCCTTGGATTCAGATTTCAACACGCGGTAAATTTCCCGCTTGTTCACCTCCTTGCGCAGTATCCATTTGCCGTTTTTTTTGCGAATGTTTTTGTCTGATATGATTTTGGTTTTCATCTGTGGTGTTCCTTCTGTTGAGTATATCCGGCATCAGTTCGGCCGCCCGGAAAAATTACCCGCGTGAAATTCCCTGACTTGTTCCCTTTTCCCGGAGCAAAAACCGGAGTGAAATTGGGCGGCCCCGTAAAAACAGGGCTGGAGTGAACGCGGCCCCCGGTTTAGAAAACCGGAGGTTGGGGCCAGTTGTGATTCTCCTTCATTAGTTTTCAAGGTGTATTGGGCGAGGACTAATGACAACTGACCATAACAGCCGCCAAAAAACCGGAGTGAAAACCGGAGTGAATTGAGGTCAATTGTTTTCGGCATTTCCAAATCTTTTCGCCACGTCATCAGTCATCAAGTCAATAGCAGAGCGGGCTGCCGTTTCATTTTCAGCGGTGTAGAATGTCAGGTCAATTGAGTAGTCCAAAAGGAGGGCCACAGCCATCCCCGCCTCCATGTCATCCTTGGCCATCCCGTCAACCAAATCAACAAGGCGCTCCCCCCATTTGTCATAGGTTTCTTCAGCGGTCATTCAGTTTCCTCCGGTTTGGGCACTGCCCATGTTGATTTCAATTCTGGCTTTCATTTCTCCTCCTCCTGTTTTTGTTGTTTCCATTTGGCCCATCTGGCTTTGGCCGCCTCCCGGGCTTGTTTCTTGCGTTTGGCGGTGCCAGCCGGGTTTGCCTTGCCCCCGGCTGCGCCGATTTTTCTCATGTAGTCACTCACTTGTTTTGGTATTGGTTGTTTGCTCATATTGGTTGTTTCCTGTCCCGAGGTTGGCGCAGGGGCTGTTCGGGTTATGGTTTGGTGTTCGGACCCCTCAAGGGGCAACTCAAGGGCACAGGGGCTTGCCTTGCCCCCTTTAGCTCCGGCGGACTTGAGAAACCAAGTCACATCATCCTGAAGGGTGCCCAGTGGCTGGATAAACCAATCCCATGCGAGGTGTTTCCATTTTGGGTCGTCACCCTCAAATCTGGCATAGGCATCGTGGATGTCCTGCGCGTAAAGGTAAACAATGTGATTGTCTTTGCGGGCTTCAAATCGGTGTCTCGTTTTCATTTGGTGGACTCCAATTCATAACCGTCAAACCATGCCCCGTGGCGGCGCGTATAGTTTACACGCTTGGCAGTTGTACAGGTGCGTGAGCTTGTCTCAGGGTCGCTGCAATGCGTTTGAGCTTCATCGAGTGTAAGGCCGCGTTGGATTACCCTTGACCGCTTATCGCTATTGAAAAACATTCTCACAATTTTGTAGCGGCTCATTTCTGTTCCTCCTTTTTGCAGTCGGATAGCTTTTGCCAAACATCTTTCAGTGTCCATTCATGGACACAGGTGATGCCTGATTCAGTGTCGAGCCATCCTTCATTAAGGCTGGCCCACCATCCATCCTCGCCCTCATTCCATAACTCCTTTACGGCCGGATGTTTTTCAATTCGTTTTCTCATTTCTGTTCCTCCTGCGGTTGCGCCTCCGTATCCTCAATTGAGATGATGCGTGTTTTGTCATACGTGGTTTCCCCGCGGAGTTGTGATGATTCGCAATCAAACCACTCCCCGGCTTGAAGTTTTAGTCTGGCCTCAGTTTGATTCTTGGCCTCAACAAAAAAGGTCTTGTGATATAGAATTACCTCGTCAGCTTCAATCTTGAATAGCTTCATTTCTGTTCCTCCGTCCATTCCAAGAGTTTTCCCGCATCACGCACGGTCATTTTCTGAAACCATTCTTTGGTACAATCATCCACATGAACCGGTGAGGATTCATCAATGGTGCCATCAGAGTTGACCGGGCAAACCCAGCCCAGCCGATTGACAGCGCTGCCGACACTTTCCAAGATGGTGAATTCATTGACATCCTCCTCCTCCTTGACATGGACAATTTCAATTTTATCCAATTCCAAAAACTCCGCGTGTTTCACGGCGACAGCTTTTTTTAGCAGCCGCACAACCGGGTCTGAATCCTCATCAAAGGGTTCACACTCCTTGTCAGCGGTCAGTATGGGGCTCATGGAATAGCTGCCAAGTGGGCTGACCGTTTCATATCCGTTGTAGGCAGAAATGCGTTTCAGCCCGGAGCCGTCTGCCCCGTCCAGCCCCTTGATGGTGATGGTTTTCGGGGTGCGCTTGGTCACAGTATATTCCCAAATACAATTGTGGTCCCCAAGGCTTGAGCAATAATAGCTTTTGCCAACTTCAAATAATTTCATTTTGCCACCTCCTTCCCTTCAGCGTAAGCAGCCTGATCCCATGAATCAAAAACCGGATCAATCAACTCCAAACCTTTATCAGATACCTGAATGGTGCTGCCATCGCATCCGTGTCCGTTGCCTTCACCGGGGCCGCCCTGATGGCAGTCTACCAGACCGGCTTTGCTCAAACTGCCGACCCAACCCGACACAGATCTGCGTTTGGCATTTTCAGGCCATTCCACGTGTCCGCAGTCCCACACCGCCCATTCCCATGGTTGGCCGCCCGAAATGGTGCCAGATTCTAACCTTTCACTGTCACCGTAGTCATTGAACAGGATGTTCATTATGGTGATGGCTTGGCCTTCAGTTAGGCTTTCTGGTATCTCTAGTTCAGCGGTTTCAACGTGCCGCCTGTTTTTGATTTTGATATGTTTCATTCTGTGTGTTCCTTTGTTGTTGTTGGTTTAGTGATACATGAGGGCTACTTTATCGCACAACTCCCGGTAGGAGTCTTGCCCCTCATCGCCGCAAGTGCCCTCAGCAAGGCAGCGGACATAGGCATTAAAATCGCTGGGGCAGTCAAACACCGCCACGTCATGGCCCATGTCCTCCAGCACCCACATGAGTTGTTCGGTGGAGTGATACTTGATCAGTGTTTCGTATTTGAATGGAGTTGTCATCTGGTTTGTTCCTTTTTGGTTTGTCGTTGTTCCGTTCACTATCAACAGTTGTAATGCGAAGCGGGTTCGAAGTCGAGAACTAATTTTGGGTCATTCCGTTTTTGTGTGAAATCGTGGACTCAATCGGCGAAAGTTTTTTTGATCTCATCTTGGATCACCTCAAAACCCTTGCCGAATAATCGCTGCGCTTTGCGGCGGGCAGCGGCTGGGCTTTCATAATTTCCCAGCGCCCGCGTTTGCACAATCTTGACCGGCTGCTTTTTGCGCGGGTGGAGCCATTCCCGACCGTTGTTGGGCACAGTGATTTTCATTTTGCCTCCACCCCCTTCCACTCCTGAATTTGCGAGTAGTAGAGGCTCTCTGAGGTTGTCATCAGCCAGCCCCACTCATGATACTTTTTGCGGGCATCATCATCCCGGCGGAATTTCATTGGCTCATGTCCGGCAACCGGGTCATTGCGGAGGTGAGCTTGATCGCCATTGAACTCAACCCGGTAGAAGGGACCATCATGGATGCAGCCACCCAGCAGCTCCAGCTTGTTCAAAACATTGATGTCGCAGATGTTCACCCAATAGATCCATCCGTCAATGATGTGCCAGCCGTCTGCCTGTTTCTGAATCCGGCTAAGCCGGTCCGCGGCATCTTTGCTGTTGAAGGCAAACTTGCGTTCAATTTGCTTCTGATGTTGCTCAGGGTAATTTAGAGCCTGATATGAGGTGGCTGCGATTGCGCCTGTGAATTTGATATGTTTCATTCTGTGTGTTCCTTTTTGGTTTGGGGTTATGCGGTAGCGGGGTTGTTGATGCTAACCTCGGAGAAGGCCAGTGCGAGGTCTTCAAACTTGCAAACATCGTGTTGTGCTTTTTCATACCCGGCTTGACTTCCGTCCATCTCCGCCTCCACCATCTGCTCCTCCGCGTCATCCAACTTTTCAGCCAGCAATTCGCGGATGTCGTTCAGCTCCTCGTGGGTCAGTTCCAATTTGATTAGGTTTTGTTTGTTCATCTGTTGTGTTCCTTT
>Ga0098044_1001828_pt1 | contig 11057 bp, 15 predicted proteins | sample 10_taG_FD_75053 | JGI IMG/M metagenome (GOLD analysis project Ga0098044, IMG submission 75053) | Marine viral communities from the Subarctic Pacific Ocean - 10_ETSP_OMZ_AT15264 metaG | ecosystem: Environmental > Aquatic > Marine > Oceanic | place: Pacific Ocean | collected 2015-01-16 | reverse complement strand
GTAACAGTTAATGTCGTTTCATAAGCATCAGCTGTAGCACCCTCAAATACAATTCCTGAACTACTTAAACTAATCGCATTAGCTGCACCAGCCGCACCAGCATAGACTGTTGTTCCAATTAATGAAGTTGCTGTTAATGAACTAACCCCAGTGAAAGTCGTTGCAGTTGCTCCAAGACTTAAACTTGTACTACCAATTGTGACCGCACTATTGGCAAGATTACCATTAGCAATTGATGTCGCTGTTGTTAGTACTGTTCCAGTCTCATTAGGAAGCGTAACAGTACGATCAGCAGTAGGATCTGTAACCGTTAATGTTGTTTCATAAGCATCAGCTGTAGCGCCTTCGAATACAACACCAGAACTACTAATTGCAACTGAATTAGCTGCATCAGCAGTGCCAGCATAGAGAGTTGTCGCGGTTAATGAAGTTAACCCAGCAATAGTCGAGGCAGTGGCACCAAGTGCAAGACTAGTACTTCCTATCGTTACTGAAGAATTTGCAAGTTGAGCATTAGGTATTGCACTTGTTCCTAATACACCAGTAGACGAGTTATACGTTAACCCTTCACCAGAAGCAATACTAATCTTTCCTCTTATATCTGTATCAGAAGGTCCTGTATAAGTAATAACACCACTAGTACTGTTATAAGCTAAACTTCCTTCTCCACCACTGTCTGTGACTGACACAGAAGCACGTGATCTTGCGTCTGTATAGTAAAGATTTGTATTCTCTGTAAGATCAGCTGTTGTATTACCACCAAAATCTATTTTATCCGAAGAGCTATTTAACTCTTGGAATAAACCACTGACTAATATAAGTGACTTCCTAGTTGCCATACTGTAGTCAGGCCCGTCTCAATTTGTATTGCAACAGAGAACTGTTATTTTATCTATCTTACCAAGAATACCGTTTTAACTTAGTAATACAGGGGACTCAATATTAATAATCAGTTGCGCTGAATTCACTGCTTCACCTACACGGGTAACGTACTGATTAGTCGTAGAAGGTGCTGATGTCGTAATACCACCAGAACCAACAGCTAAATAATAAATATCACCTGCATTCAAGCCAGAAGTAGGAAGTGCTCCTTTAACTAGTGCACGAACTAATGAGCCTGCAGATTCGGCAGTCTCAGCAAAACCAACAACAGTGGCTAAATCAAGAGTTGAATTTGCATTAGCTCGTCCTAATTTTCCATCACTTGCTCTCGCATATAAAGCTTCACCTTGACTGATATTTTCTAGTGTAATAGCTTCAAAACCAACCGTATTATCAGGAGCAACCGATTGAAGACTATCTTTTAAATCTATTAGAACTTCTACAAGACCTTGACTATTAGGTGAATAAGGTTCGTAATTACTAGTTATAGACATTAACTTAATAATATAGGTGGTTCTAATAAAATACTGAAATTAGAAGTTGTTGCACTTTCACCAACACGTGTAACAGCCTGACCGGCAGTAGAAGGAGGCGTTAATGTAATAGACCCAGCAGTAGAAGGACTTAAAAAATAAATATCTCCAGCATCAAGAGTAATTGAATTAGGCATGGCTTTTAAACCTGTTACTAACACCTTTACAGTTTCACCAGATGCAACAGCAGAATCAGCAAAACCAACAACTAAAGCATTCTCAAGAGTGCCATTACTTGCACTTGCTTTACCAACCTTACCATCACTCGTTCGCATGTAAAGTGCCTGTCCATCTGTAACTGCTTCAAAAGTTGTAGCATCGAAACCAACCCTGGTAGGAGTAAAACTAGGAAAACCCTCTTTTAAATCAATAATTGCATCAACTAAACCACGATAATCTGGCTCGTAAGGTTTACGAGTCATTGTTATAGAATTCGCAGTCATTAAATCAACAAGAACTGCGATTGCACCTTCTACATTTGGTTCGTATCCTGTCGCCATATCAAAGACTATATTAATTACTATTTTAATTTGTAAAACCCCTTAGAATAGAAGAAAGGAATTAATAAGATGTCACCGGAGCTTATTGCAGCTGTTTTATCAGGAAGCATAGGAGCTTTCGCTGGTTTATCACGTGCATTATCAAACTTTAATCAAAAATTAGAGAAACGTTTTGAAGGTATAGAGCATGACTTGGATAACCTGCACGAACGTGTAATACGTGATTATGTATTAAAAGAAGACTTACTAAGAGAGATGCAAGCTGTTCATACTAAGTTAGACCGTATTTTTGATCATCTGCTCAGCCATAGTTAGATAGCAACCCAAGCAGTAGTAGCTAAATTATACATATACAATGCACTAGTGGTTTGATTATAGTGTAATTGACCATCTACTGGACTTGTTGGATATCCTGCAGCATTTGAAACAACTGCTTTTGCTGTTTGCCAACTACTACCATCAAAAATTTTATATACTTGAGTACTAGCAGTGTCTAACCAAGATTCTCCTTTACTTAAAGAAGTAAATCCAGTGGCAGAAGTATTAGGAGCAGTTGAACCAACAAATGTAGGTCCAATTTTAATTAATCCTGTAGAAGGAGAAGCCGTATTATCAGCAAAAAAAAGACCTGGCTCACCTGCATTATTGTTAACAGCTAACTCAGCAGATCCAAGACGAATAGGAAAAGGCCTATCACGAAGAGTACTCGAACGACGGGAAAGAACCTGAATGGCCATAATTAAGAATTAATATAAAGATCAGCATCTACCACTATATCCTGATCAGTAATAGGACTGTAAGTACTACTATCTATTGTACTGTTTGCAGCGGCATCTTCAATAGGAGCACCATTTATATACTCACCATTATCTATTAAACCTAATTCAAAATCAGAAGTATACTCATCTATAGGCTTATCAACTAGTCCAAATTTGATGTCTTCTAATAAAGTCGGAGATCGATTAAATAATTTATTAATCAATGTGATCATTCGGTTCGTTGTATTGACTGATTTTCCAGTACGACTTAAATTACCATCTTCATCACGCTTTAAACCATCAGTAAGAGTCATTCCAATAACTGATGGATCAAAATTAGCAATAGATTGAGGCTGATTTTTATTACCTATAATTGCTTTACCTCCACTCCACTTCGTATTTTGTTGCATATGCATTAATATTTCAAACGAAGACTCCAAACGAGCCCGTTCTTTCTCAAAAGTCTTTTCAAAATAAGCTAATCCTTCTCCAATAGGTTGATCAGACGGCTCTAATAACCAAGAACGTACATATTCATGCTTTTTTAAATTACTAATAGTGCAATAACCACTAGTTACCCCACTAAAAGGATAAATAATAGTAAAACTGTCTACATTAGGGACTGAACTTACCATATATTCGCCAGAAACAGCATTTCCGCTTGTAAATGTGATTTGTAACTTAGTATTAATGTCCAAACCGTGATTTATGCTATTAATAGTTATATTTGGACCAGATTGACTGTAATCTGCAGCTAAATTAATAGGTTCATTCCCTTCATCGTGTGTTAAAGCAAACATTGCCGCATAAATATGCTTGCACCACCGTAATTGATAATACATTAAGCTTTGAGTAGAGAAATCTGACGTATCTCCATATTCTGGAAGCTCATAAAAGTTATTAAGTGTTACATAACCTAAATCTCGGAATGTACCAGGTATATCTCTTTCTCCGCTTAAAGAACCATCCGATTCTAATACTTGACCAGGCTTAGTGGCACTTACTGAAGTGCGCGGAAATTTCTTATTCCGTAAATCACGATATAAATCATAACTGTCTCGTCTTGAGAAATCTTGACAAGAACATTGCCAACGTAACTCAGTAATTAAATATCTATTAACAAGAAAACCACGATGAGCTGGAACTACAGTTGAAGTCTTTTCATCAACTGTTTTTGCACCATAACTATCCTTTCTTTGAAAAATTACTTCTTTTGTTGTTGCATCCAGCCCTGTAACGGTATACCCAACATAATCTTTATAATCACGACCACGTAACAAACGACTAAGTGTTAAATTACCAGAGGTAGTTCCACTAATAAGCGTTGTTAATGTAAATTGAGTAGTACTGGTAACAGTAATTGGATATCTACCAGAAGTGACATCGCCACTACTAACATCAATAAAGACCTTATTTCCTGTAGATAAACCATGAGCAGAGGAGCAAGTAACTGTAACAGTAGAACTACTTCTCGAATAAGTAGAAGAAATCCCTGGGTCCTTCTCAATAATACGATCAGCTAAACGCTCACCTGAGAAGAAAGAAAGTTCTGTAGGAAGATAACGAAGGCGGACTCGTGTAGCGGTCCAACGGGAATCCCCAAAAGTAGTCGATAAGTAATAAGTGACATTCCCACTATTTGTAGCTGAAGCAGATGTCGTAACTGTAAATGTGTTTTGTGTAGTACTGACAATTGAAAGTGTTTCATCAACACCTCCTCCTGTTGTAACATCCAACCAAACACTCTCTCCAGGATACAACCCATGATCTGCTTTGGATACAACTAATGCCGTGCCAGACTGGCTGTAGGTCCCGTTAACAGCATTGCCTAAATAACGCACTCCAAGAATTGGTAACCCAAAATCATAAAAACTAAATGCGTCAGTATCACGCATCCCAACCATTTGTTCGCCTAATTCTTGACGAGTTGAAGGAAAAGTGTATATTCTTGCTGGTATAAAGACACCAGGAAATTGTTGAAAAGTAAAATATAATCGATAATCACCACGGCGTTGTCTCTCCTTGGCAGTTGACCCTAACATACTCTGGGTTATGGAATATAACTCATAACCTCTCCGCCAACGGGTCCATAATGAATCCTGATTATAAAATTGAATCTCACTTGCGATATAACTTCTACCTACACCATTATTACTTCCAAAAGTACTATCAAAAGTATTCCCAACAGTAAGATTCTTTGAAAAATCGCTATTAAATCCTACTTTTGATGTAGGTTTAGAACCATTAAAACCAAATGGCATCGTCCTAATTTAATAATATCCGCCTTGAAGATTACAATAAAAACCGTTAGTTAATGCAGTCGCACCATTAACAGAAACATATAAAGCTTGTCCTCTTTTTAACATAAGACCACGCTGTTTAGGAGCTACCTCATTATTAGTACTGCCAAAATTTGTTCCCGCTTGAACTACCGGATGATTAATCAAAGGTAATATCTCTTTTAATGTCAAACTAACATACTGATTAACTGCAGGAGACTCAATACTAGCAACAAATAAAGGGAAGAATTGATTAATATTAGTTAAAGTACCGGTAGTTACTAAATAAAAACAAAAGTCTGTTGGCTCATAAACATCTACATTGCCAGTAATAGTACCTGATAGAGAAGGTATTGTAACTGTAAATGTTGTTGGAGTTATTGTTACAACTGTAAATTTACCATCAATTGGAACAGTTCCAGAGTTATAACTTGTGAAATTTAAAAAGACAGTTTGACCAACTTCTAAAGCATGGCCACCACTAACAGTTATCGTTGCAGTTGTAGAAGTCGCTGAGTACGTACCTGCTGTTGCAGTCCTTGGCGCCATATACTCTATTTCTCGCTTGGAGTATCGGAACCAAATTTCGTCAATATATGCACCACTAATAGAGGTATCCGTTAATGAAGAATCAACATCAAAAACTTTCGTAGAGTTACCAACAGAAGTTGGAATAAGACTCGTAGAAAATGCTTGTCCTGATGCAACAGTTAAAAGTGTTGAAGTTGTCGCTGGACGATCAACCATTAACGGCTGCTTATTTGAACTACTGCTTGACACGTTTATTTACAGATAGACTTAAAACTCATTATAACTGAAAGCTTTTTACTTCTCTTCTTTTTTATTCTTCTTATCTAAACGTGTACGTGCTTTATCAAGAGCTGCTTTTCGCTTCTCATCATCATTCTTAGAAGCGTTTTTATCATTCTTATTTTTAAAATGCTCTAATATCTCTAAAGGCATCGAACGTTTCTTAGCCATAAGGCTCATCCGGATCTAAATCTTCTCTGAAAGTTTGCCAAGCATTCGGACCGTCTAAATCACTTTCCCAGGCATTAGAATCTTCTGGAACAAATCCAAAGCCTACTCCATATGGTGCAGCCATTTGATTAGCTTGTACTCCAGATAGATCTTTCTGCCCCGCCATACGTGCTCCTCTTCCAGTGAATTGACCTCCTTGAGTTCCTGCTGATTCCCAAGGAATCTTTTTCCTTCTCGCACCGAAAAGATAGCCTGCCCTTGTTGTAGGGATGACAGACATTTTATGAAGCCGCTACACTAAAGGTTACTGTGGCAGCAGTCCCTCCTGATTCACTTACCCATTTTGTACGTACCCATTTAACAGGTCTACTAGCAATACTATAAGAAGTTGTACCATTTGCAGTTATTGTCTGATTCGCAATGATTGGAGCATAATTAGTACCATCAACACTACCTTCTAAACAAACAATTACATTAGTATCTACACTGGCTACAGTAACAATAAGTGTATAATTTGAAGTTGAAAAAAGATTATTAACCGCTACCTTTAATGCAGTGCCAGTTGCTGGTGCAGACAACGCACTCTCAGTGCTGAAAATAGTATCCTGAAAATAAGTTATCGACATTAAATTGAAACTAATCTACTAATAGAATAACAGGGGGAAATGCATTATCCCCAATCATCATAAGCACCAGTAAGACGTGCAACTCTTTCATCTCGATCCGCACGTTCCCTAGTTGTCCGCCTAGCACTATAATCATCTCGACCACTTAACATATCCATTCGTCGTTGACGTGACGATTCTCTATTCTCTCCAGTTCTCCTTGGCACACCTAAATCTTCAGCTCTTGGTGTAGGCATCACCGTTCGAGGACTATAGTCTGAAATACCTGGCGTTTTTCGCGGTTTTGGCTTGTCAGTTGAGGAATCTCCGGTGTATACAGCTGGCCCTCCGGTGCCTCCGGGAAACTTGTCAACAGCTGGCTTCTTACCCCCTGTTGAGGAATCTCCGGGGTATTCAACTGGCTGTGTGGTGATGGGATACTTTGGCTTCTTACCCCCTCCTTTGCCGTAACCCAAACCGCATTTCGGCGGCGGTACATCTACCGTCCCTCCTACGTCGCCAACGCACGTCCCATCCCAACCTCCTCTAACAGGATCTGCGGTCTCAACAGGATCTGCGGTCTCAACAGGATCTGCGGTCTCAACAGGTGGTAACTCTGTAGTTGCTGAAGTATCTATACCAGTAGCGGGCTCTTTGGGTTTGGTCGGTAATATCTCTGAGGGATCTATACCACTGTCTGGTAAGTCTGCAATAACTCCAATTTGTTCCTCTTCCGGCGGAGTAAACCCTGGTTGATTTTCTTCTAGATCACTGGGCTCTACCGGCTTCTCCTATTCCTCTACCTCTTTTACTTTCTTCTCTAAAAATTGCTTAGACCAATCTGAATTACCAATCGCTCCCCCTTCTCCATATTGATAGTCAGCATTTTCTACATAGTTAAGTGCATCTGAAGACCCTTCTCCCCTAAAAGCGTATTTCCCTGCTTTAGCTTCCCCACGACCATATATACCTTCCCCCCGTAATTGTTGATTTATCCAATCTTGCTTTGCTTTACTTTCCCAATCTTTCTCTGTTTTTAAATTCTTCTTTTCATTTCGTCCGCTTAGTCCTGTAAATTTTGCCCCTTCTTTAAACTGTAATCCACCATCGGAATAACTCCAATTCACACCTTTCAATTTTATTGGATTAGTTTCTCCGTATTTAGAATATTGAGCATTCTTTTCTGCATCACTAAGAGCATCAAAATCAGTACCATAGGCCTTCTCTTTTACGTACTGGTCATGAATATCTTTTCTGGATGCTTCAGGATTTTTTCTCAGCCAATCCTGCTGATAATTTTTTCCTTGCTTAGTCTTATCAAACCCCGCATCATAAGTCCAATCATTTAAAAATTCCTTTCCAGCGGCTTCTTTTTTGAGGACATCATCTCTTTTACCTAATGTGCCTTCAATAGTAGTGGAATGACCTGTATTCCCAGTTCCATAAACTGCCATGATTATTCTAAACCTCTTCTAAATAATTAATTATTATATATCTAGAATAACAGAGGGAATATCTTAACGTAGATAACGTCCTGCGTAGTCACTCACAAAACTACTAGCCCTAGTTTCTTCCTTATTTTCTTTCCGTCGGTCAATTTGTTTCTGAGACTCATCTGTTAACATTCCTAATCTACTCAATCTATCTTGAGTATCAGTAAGAGAAGAAGACCTGTCTGCTCCTAATAATAATTGCAACCGCTTCTCCCTATCTGGAACCTCATCTCTAGTAGGAGCTCGAGTTTTAGATCCAGTTAATTTCTCTTGGCGTAAATCATATGCTTCCTTTTCGACTGCTTTTTTTTCAGAAATCACTTTCTTCTCTTCAACAGCAGCTTTCGATCTAGCCATCGCTTCTACTTTTTTATTTAAAAATTCTTTACCTCCTCTTCTACCACTAGATTCAGCTTGTTTATTACGTGGCTGTACACGCTGTTTATTATCATACGACTCTTGAGAATCTCTCTGTTGAGGACCACCTCCCTGTCTTCTATCTTGACCCTCTGCCCATCGCTGTTGAGCTGCTTCTCGAGAAGCTGCGGCTGAGCGTCTAGCAGCTCGTGAATCTCCAGACTGCTCTTGCCGTTTCCTACTTGCAGATTGAGCGTCTTGAGAACGTCCTTGAGAACGTTCAGCCTTGGTTGAACCTGCTGTTGCATCACTACTACTATCCCAACGCCCTATTTGCTTTAATTGATCTCTAGTCCCTCTATCAACTTCTCCACCACCAGCTCTTCCTATAGTTTGATCACCTGCCTGAGCCCTAGCTCTACCATAAGTCACATCTTGCTGTAGATCTTGATGTCTACCTTGAGCACCATATTGCTTATTAACATGAGCCTCTCTCGCCTTCCTTGCTTCCTCTGGATTAGTTACACCAGAATAAATAGTAGTCATAATAAATTTCGCTCCTTAACGATATGAAGTTTCAAGAACAATCCTTGTTCCAACTGCAACATCAGCTGGCCCAGGTAAGGCTTGAATGAATTCAGCACCTTCTCGATTAAAACGATAACGAGCTTGCTCAGGGTTCCGATAATTTGGAACGTATAAATGTAATGCTAATCTGTCTGTTTCATATAAATATATCTGTGTCCAAGTCTTTAATGTATCTTTAAAATCAGAAGTTGAAATCGTACGATCAACATCACCAAGGATACTTTCAATACGACTCTTTGGAACTGCATCATTATTGACACTACCAGTCATATCTGTACGCTTCTCAGCCTCGTCACAACGACTAATCTGCTCAGCAATCTTGTCGTACCAGAATGAGTCCTGAATATTGTTAATTGCTTCTTCAAGACGTGCTTGGTCACCAGCTGGTACAGAAGTTAAGTTATAACCTAAATGCCAACGAACTTTTGATTGTAAATAAGTATCAAGCTTCATTAATCACATATAATATGAGCCTAAGACTAGTCTACGCGAACTAAGTTTTCTTTAAAGATCTCATCCCAGTCAACTCGCTTAATATATTTGAGCTGCTCTAACTTTTGAAATTTCTCACCAGACTGAGAAGTTTGCAAATCCTTGATGTCTCTCGCAGTCTTTAAACCAACCCCAGGCAGGGCATCTGCAATTTGACGTGCTGATGCTGTATTGATATTTATTCTTACATCAATAGGAAAAGTCTCACGGGTTGTTGGTTTGGCAGGTTTAACTCCCTCAGCTTCTAACTCTGCAATAAGGCGCTCCTCAGTCCGTATCTTCTCGTTAGTAGCTGCCAGATGAGGAGTTAGATCTGTCTCATCTATGTACAAGACCTCATCTTGAGCATCTAAACACATCATGATGCCATCACCATGTTTAGATATCACTTCCACTAATCCACCAGTGACTTTGTATTGGTACAACATAAATCAAATCAGTAATCTCTGATTAGCTTACCAAAGTAAATCTTAGCTTTCAACCTGGTCGATATTTAAAAATATAGTCTCCATATTCCATCACATTTGACGCCATGACCTTGTAACGTAATCCTCCTGTCAGTATCTGAGAGCTCATACCCAGGCATAATCTGATGCCATATAGGACCAATATGATAACAAGCTCGGCCTACTTTATAGGGTAAGACCATTGGTTTGGTATCATATATAGGATCATTCTCAAAGAGGATAGGCGATACCTTATCTTTCCAAGCATTTTTATACTCCCTAGGATCCATATCATCCATATATTTCTTAAAAGCTATATCTGTACCATCAGAATCTTGAAAATTAAAATTAAGCAGAGCATCTACTCCTAACTCTTTCCAATTCCAGAGCCATAAGCCACCTCCATTCTTAGGTAATTCAACAGGAATAGTGAAAGTAAAAGTCTCATCTAAGTCAACCTCATTAAATAGTTCCCAATAACGTGTATGTTGTCTGTATTGATGATCGAAATGAAGAGATGCTAAAGGTACCTGGAACATATCCACACAAAAAGGATGAGATACTTGACCTGGTTTATGTCCAAAAATATGAAACCCTGGATAACCAAGATCACTTACTACTTCTACTGAGCCAAGTATCTGAGAAAACTTTTCTATTACAATGTCATATAACCAGCTAAAACTCTTCTTCAATACAGGATTCATTAGTTCTCTATGATAGTCATACTTTTCTAAACTTTCGACCCCATCTATATACGTACATGCTCCGACAGTAAAAAAATCCATAGGCTCAGTCTCCCTACGAATCCAAACTTTCTCTAATTCATCTACAAGATCTACAACCTTATTAGATTGATCATCAGTTAATATTTCAAGAGATCCAATCGTCACAATATAGAACAGATAGAATAAAGCATTAAGAATACTCTAATGAAAGCGTAATATACTATGTCTTATATTCATGACCGCCGTCCACTACATTCTAAATTATCAGCGAAGAAAGATAGGTCTCGAAGAGAGAATCTTAAACAACCTCAAACACCTGAAAGCAGTGATCGTATTTCTAAACAAGCAGAACCTGGTATGAGACCGGTTGGCAACCTTATTGTCTCAGGCATGTTAGGCGCAGTAAAGGAGCGGGAAG
>Ga0098044_1001813_pt1 | contig 11093 bp, 25 predicted proteins | sample 10_taG_FD_75053 | JGI IMG/M metagenome (GOLD analysis project Ga0098044, IMG submission 75053) | Marine viral communities from the Subarctic Pacific Ocean - 10_ETSP_OMZ_AT15264 metaG | ecosystem: Environmental > Aquatic > Marine > Oceanic | place: Pacific Ocean | collected 2015-01-16 | reverse complement strand
TCTTATTATCATATTCAGTATAAACTGGATAGTGATAAATGCGGACGTTTTCTTCACAAAATGTGTAGATATCATAAGCATTGAATCGCTTATCGAGATAGATTTGACCGATGAAGTCATCAGAATGGTCGATCTTTGAAGCAAAAAATATCATCTCTTTTTGTTTGAAAGTAATGGCGTTTGTCTTATTCATACTATAGAAGACGTTTGGAGGTTACTAACAATCTATTCATGCAGTTTCAAGTTGGAGATATTTCACATTCTTCTTACGTTCTCCATTTTTCTTATACAAACCACCAGCAGGATATATTAGATTTCCCCATGCAACTTGATTCTTAAACTCTTCATATTGATCCACGCCAATAAGAAGTTGAGTGCGGGAATTATTTGCGGTTTCTTTACCCATACGAATCAATTCAATAGATTCAAATACTCCGATGAAGATCTCACTCAAAAGTTTTGCTTTGTCTTCAAAAATATCAAAGACGTTGATGTCTTCATTCAAACCATACTTCACCCCAATGAAGTCCATCTTCTGATCTTCTTTCCTGCTAGCATGAGTTGAACCAGTCCAGGAATTATCACCAGATGTTCCTTTAATCTCCCACAATTTTTTGTTGATAGCAAGATCACCAGAAGAACTACGATCTTTCTTTACATTAAATCCACCTTTTGCAAGTTGACATGTAATCACAGACTCAAGGATTCGTCCGAGATATACAAAAACCTCATTACGATCCTCAGTACCAAGTTGACGGAATGTGATAGGTTTATCTTCAATAACTCCGCAATTCTTTTCACGTTTTAAGTTGCGAAGAATCGGACAGAATCCAATCTCAACATTTAGTTCAAAAATCAATTCATTCACAACTTTCGGATCAGAGAAATAGTCGCGCATTTGTGCTGCATCAGACATAATAGTTTCAGTCAATTCTTTGAACAGGGGATAAACTTTAGTTTGCATTTTTGAGAATGAATTGTCTTGCTTGGTATGCTTCAAATTGTGAATTGAATGTAGCAATCTTGGTAAAATCTTCTCTCCAATAGATTGCCCACTTGTGTGAACCCATCACCGCCTTAACTAGGATAGGATTGTCGATACCAAGGGGATAGGGTTTCATGGTTGTGTGTTCCTGTACTATAGTATACATTTAGAGGTTACTAACTTTATTGTTGAGTAGTTTGCTCAACAGGAGTATCACTATTGACATAAGTTTGGAACTCATGTCCTTTCATGAAACCAAATCCTCCGCCCAACATAATCAATGTAATTAGGATTGCACCTGCTTTGCCTCTTGCTTCATCTACACTAGTTCTTGTTACTTTTTCGCCAATCCATGTCCCAGCAGTACCACCAAGGAGCATTAAAACCCAGGGAGTCCACATAACCAGCGCAAACAAAGTTGCACCCAGAATAAAAATCCCCATCGAACCACTTACATCAGGAACAGACATATTACTGTCCGAAGATGTGGTATCATCCCTAATTTGAAAAACACGATTTACCTCATGTTCTTTAACACCTTCGCGCCTAACAATTTGCTTTTTTGCTGCAAATACACTAACAGCATTTACTTCTACTGGGTATGGATGTTCTCCAGAAACCCATACTTGTGCTTTAAAACGTGCCATGATTGACTGTTTCTTATACTATAAAAGATCTTTGGAGGTTACTAACTTTAACGGAAACGAGATGTAGCAAAGTTAGCATAACTGAAGAGTGAACGATCAACCAACTTCACTGCACCATAGTCGTCAGAATAGAAGACAAAACCTTCACCATCGATCTCAACATCATCGAAGATGTAAGATTTAGGGGCATCATGGATGATGAAACTACTCATCAGATCTTCCTTGATTTCTATCACCAACTGATAAAGGTTGGCAAGTTGAGGAGAACCAAGGATTACAGTCAACAAAATGTCATCGAGTTCATGTCCTTCTGCAATGCAGGAGTTAATCTTTTGTTTGGCAATCTGTACCTCTTTAGCACTCAGGAAGGGAATCGCACCTAAATTAACTTTAGGTACTATTGCAGAGTCATATACCCTATCTACAGAAGGTTGTACCCACTTGACATAAGGTGTGTCGCAAAGACAATCATTCAGAGGTTGACAATCTGCATTATGAAATTCATCATTTACATCCACGATTGTGTGAGGTGCAATGACAAGAAGTTTATCAATCTCCTCGGGAAAAACATAAGAGATTGTATTGGATTGCAGGCAGTTAGTACCACCAAACCCAAGGAAATCACCCCAGTAAATGTTCTCAGAACGAGGCAGATAATTCAGACAGTGAGTGAGAACTTCTGCTAGAGATTCTTGATGTCCGAAGTGACGATAGATGTCATCAGTGTTGTAGCAAAGGCGAATATTTTTCTTGTTAAATGATGCTTTGGTACAAACAAAAAACTTACCGTTCTGAGGATTAGTGCCCCAAACAAGGGAAGTACCATCCATCTTCATGGAGATAGTACCAGTCCCATACAAAGTATCAAGAACCGAAAGATCGCCAGTGAGAATGAGATCTTCAGGATGTTCGATGTGAGTGCTTGTCATACTATAGAAAACGTTTGGAGGTAACTAACAATCTATTATTAAAAAAAGAGAGGATTGCTCCTCCCTTTATATTCACCGATTAATCGCAGAATAATATGCTTTGTATTTGTCGATGATAACATTGAACAACCAGGAAAGATCTTCTGCCAGTTTTTTTACTTCGTATTTATGGATGCCTAGACGTGCTTTGAAATCTTTAAACAAAAGTTCAAAGGTTGCAGCATAATCTTCATGTTCCATAACAACAGTGGGACGAGTCATAAACGAATCGTGTGCTTACACTAATGTGGACTTTTGGAGGTTACTAACTTTATTAGAGGAGAATCATTGTTCGTAAGGTTTCCTTAGTTTTGATATGTGCCAGCGCGAAGAATAATATAAGTCATGATTGTCAAATGCGGAAACATCAAAATCACGAACTGCAACGTCAATTACATTTCTTGTAGATAAAGATTCTCCACATTTTACACAGTGATCAACAACCTTTACAAAGAAGTCTCTTACATTCATCGACGAATCTCACTGATAGCAGGTTGTCCAAGGTTGAACACAGTATCAACAACTGCTTGCACTTTGCGAGCAGTGCTGATACCAATTGTATCATAGGTAGGAATGCAAACTAAACCAAACGTCTTAGACTTGTCACCCAATCGGATCACACGTCCGATAGATTGACTGATTGAAATGTAGTCCATGTTACGCATGAAGATGACTGCTTCCAAACCTGAAACGTTGATACCTTCAGACAGAATACTGTGGTGGATAACTACAAACTTCTTAGTAGAATCTTTGCCCCAGGCATTCAAAGTCTCGAAGAATGTCTCCCTGTCAACTTTCTTGCCATCGATGATTGCACCAGTCTTAGATGTAATCATCATCCAAGAATATCCACGCTGATACAACTCAGAGCAGAAATTAGAGTGAGTCAGAAGATTGATAATCTGCTTTGTTGTACGAGCACAGATGAGAGTCTTATCGATATTGTTGTCATCGATAGTTTCAATCAGATTATCACAATCGTCAGCATACATTACCTTACGTCCCTTAATCATAGGGAGTTGCTTGACAACAACCTTGGGAGGAAGAATGTAACCACCATCAACCAATTCAGGAGCAGGAACATTTACAAGAACTTGTCCGTAAACATGTCCCCAGTTCATGCCTGGTTTCTTGATAGTAAGAGAATGTTTCGGGGTTGCTGTATAGAAATAGCAACGATCTGCGTTCTCTGCGAAGAACTCAGTAGCAGGGAAGAAGTTCTTCCTCACACTATTATGTGCTTCGTCAAAGTAAATAATATTCACCTCAATATCTGCCTCCATGATACGATGCAGAGAATTGTAGGTGGTGAAGATAATGCAGTTCTCATGATTATCACGAGCAGTATTAGCAAAAACGTGAATGTTCTCTGGTTTTGTTGTACTGTAGTGATGCGTTTCACCACTGTGAACGTGCATCACATGCACAAAAGGATTAGTAATAACTTCTAGAAACTCGCTGCATAGTTGTTCAGCAAGAAGAATACGCGGAGCAACAACAACAATGGTTTTACCATAAAGAAGTCCAACGCGAGCATCTTCAATCATAGTGAGAGTTTTACCACCACCAGTAGGCACAATGATCTGTCCCTTATCATAATCACGCATACGATCTAGAATGGTTTGCTGATGCGGCCGCAGATCGATCATCTATTGTATGTCTGTATAACTGTGGACTTTTGGAGGTAACTAACTTTTATTCATAACGATATTGTAAGTAAACATAATCAAGAATAAAGTGCAAGTTCTAAAGGATTAAAGTTAAGTTGCATTGCTGTATGTGAACGGGTTTTATCAATATCTACCTTATCTCCGTGCTTGGTGGAGTTAATAGGCGCATGATAGCATCTCTGCTTTGTGTTGTAGAACCCCCAGATTGTCCTAACTGGATCGCTGCTATAACAATACTTACGGTGATGAAGTAACCAAATAGCAACAACATTTGATTTGTGAGACTTAACTTCATAGGAGAAACCTGTTGGTGGTTCATGAATAAAATCAGGGGGAAGTTCAATCAAGGTTGTGCAGGTTGTGGAGCAGGTTTTTTAACAGTAGTATGAACATGAACCATGCCGTTTTCGTACCAATATGTCACAAATGCACGGCGAAGCATCAGCAGTTCATCATATCGTTCCTGCTGTTCTTTAGTCAGTAATAAATCTTGTTCCCGCCAAGTAACTTTAAGTTCTTTAAGTTCGCGGAGCACCTGAGAAGAATTGTTCATAATGTGAGTGATTACAATGATGGAGGACTTTAGAGGTAACTAACTTTTATTGATTCCTTTTCTGTCATTCTTTACTACTTGATAACCCTCACGAATTGCATGGAGGATAATGTTATCATAAGAATGTGAGCGCAGTGGTATGTTTCGATGCAGAAGATCTTCTGCTAGCAGTTCTTTCTCTTCATGAGAGAGATGCTCTAGGTCAATAATGCCACCAATTCTGCCAATGCTTCCATTCTTAAAAATTGTTCGTCCAAATTATAATATAGTTGATAATTCTCTGTTGTCACATAATATCCAACAACTTCCTTCCCATCATCGTGCCAACCATAACCCCTAACTCTTTCATTAACACCATCAATCCGCATTTTCTTATTGCCGTTTAAGTAAGACTGATAGCGTTCATCGAGATTGATCATAGTTTTTGTGTTGGAATACGGACATTCTAACATTATCTATACGAAAATCAATGGTTTTTAATATTGTCTTTATAGTGTAGTAATACTTCTTAACTCGCTTGTAATATCCAAAGTATTCGTTACTGTGATTTGTGGTTCTCCATTAAATCCATGAGACATCATATGAACTAATCCTTTCTGATATTCTTCAATCGTTACAACATAAAATAAAGATTCGTATATTCCCTGTTGTTGTAACTTGGCAATACGATGGCATCCGTCTTCTAACAAATATCCATTTTCATATTTAAGAACAATGCCAGGATATGAAGTGTCAACTTGTTCTACTAGATCTGGATTAGGAGGAGGATAGCAAATATCCCGATGCATGATCATGACAGGATCTCTATCATCAGTAACAAATTTATAGCAAGTCATAATTCATTCACGGCAGTAGACTTTTAGAGGTTACTAACTTTATCAGTAATCAATGTTGCTGTTCAGATATTCTTCGACGCTAAACTTTTGCTTATCTTCGATGAGATCTGCAACGTCCTTTTCGATGTAATCAAATTCGATCAGTTCTTCAATCTGCTGTTCGCTCAGATAGTAATCCATAGTAATAAAAAAAGATGTGCCAGATAATTATATCTGGTTGTTGATTGTCAGGTATGTCTGCCTCACACTAGAGAAGACTTTTAGAGGTTACTAACAATATCAAGTGGACATTCTCTGGTGAATTCTACCCATGATTTTAGTTCTTCCCTTTGCATCAGGATTTTGTCCTGTTTCTTTCTTATATTTGTCAGTTTCTTGTTTCTTCATAATGCCACGAAGTTCAGTTTCACCTTTTCTGGTGATCTTCATTCTCACTTGTCTAGTGTAACCAGATGTTTTTGCTGGTTTGTAGTTAGGATTGACTGCTTTTTTTGTTTTCTTTCTCAGAAGTTCAGTTGCTTTCTTTTCATTACTCTTATTAGTTGTCGTAGTTTTCTTTACTTCTCCGCCAGACTTTCTTGCTGTGATTCTTGCTTGTGCTGCTTTCTTTCTCTCTGCTTTTGCTGCTGCTTTCTGTGCATCAGCAGCAGAACCTCTTGCCTGGGTAGGTTGTTGCTCACGCTCAGATCTTGCTTTAGTTGATCCTACATCTTTTCTGGTTTTATATCCACCAACGGACGCAATTTTTCCACCATCGACTACTTTAACTCTGGGTTTTACACCAGGGCGGCGTCTACTAGCGGTGTCACGTTTGGGTTCTTTACGTCCACCTTCACCAGTTTTTTTGATCTGAGATCTACCCTGAATTTCAGGATCATATACTTCAGACATAAATTGCTGAAATGATTTCATCAGAATAGAGACACTAAACCATTAATATTTAGTGTCTTTGAAATTATGTTCACCAAGCGTCAGGCGTGCTCAGATCTTCTACATATGCCGACGCACTTTCAGCACCTTGAATGTCAAGGACTTTCTCCCAATCTACATTGTGCGGATTGAAATCCCCCATCACGTTAAGTTCTAGCGTAACGCGATACTTTTGCTTTTGAAACAGATAGGTGGAAGGCATGGGGAACACTCCTGAATCGATTACTTTGTAATGATAGTTGACTTGAACCCAGAAGTCAAGGGGCAGAGGACACTACTTGAACCTGCCCAACCACTATATTTAGTACCTCGTTCATAAGTTGTTACAATGAGAACACTTTACTCTTGTGATTTATAATCATCACTATAATCTTGTCGCCTATTCTTCATATATTCAAGTTCATGCCATTGAAAACTATAGCATACAAGTAGAATGTGATTCTTCTTGTGAAATGATGATTTACACCCCTTATCACATGTGCCTAACCCAATGCTGATAGATTCTTCACACTTAAAGTACACCCAACCCTCATGGTTTTTCCATTTTACATAGTCATCAACTTTAGGAATGTACTGGTTCATCTGCAACACTGATTGATGTATAATCTGGATACATTGTAGACACAATATATTGTGCCAAATCTCTATTAGGTGCCACCATATCTACTGAGACCGTGTAGTAGAGTTGTTCATCACTCTCACCCCCTTGCATGGCAAGTTCTACCTCAACTTGCCACACATTTCCATTATGGAGATGGTTTAGTAGATTTACTTTCATATCAGCTTGCATGATGCACCTTCAGATCTGGATTTGGTTGTGATTTAGTCAAATCTCTGCGAGATTGATTCTTGATGACAATAAAGGCATCTTTGTTATACTTACGCACGCCAAATGGTGTTGCCCATTTCTTATTGTAGTCTTCTCCTTGATGAATACCTGACACAGTAGTTCCACCAATTTCTACATCTACTTCATCGCCATATTCCCATCCAAGTTTCTCTAAAGCAATGGCAAGTTGCCCTAGCATTTTACCTGGATACGTAACAGATTCATCCATTACATGTTCTTCGGGTTCAAGATTACCCTTCATGTTGTAAATTGCTCCACAATGCAGGTAAATTACCTCTCAAGTGTAATCGATCGAGTGTTAATTGTCAAACGTTGAAGGCATCAGTCAGTGCATTTGATCGGCGTTTTAATCTTCTCTGACAGACATCATAATAGGTTTCATCAATTTCAAATCCAATATATTGTCGATTAGTATCAACACAACAAACAGCAGTTGTACCAGATCCCATAAATGGATCAAGCACAGTATCTTTTTCATCACTCCATGTAAGGATATGATCTTTTACTAATGCTTCGGGAAAAATAGCAGGATGCTCAAATGCTTCAGCATCTTTTGATGAATAGTTCTTCCCAGTATTGTACTTCCAAATATTATTTCGCGGACTAAATTCTGGAATTGGTTTGATATTACGTTCTACAAGTGAACCATCTTTTTTGCGGATTGATCCTTTACCAAAGTGTGTATAACCTGCCCATCGGTTTGGTTTATCACAGAGAAGATGTGCAGTCTTTGGTTTAGTTTTCTTTGAGAACACAAACATATACTCAAATACTTGTGAGTATCGATTACCTGTTCTCTTTGCAGGGAATGGACTACCGTTTTTTTCATAGATCATGGTGTCATGCAACAGAAATCCAAGATCCATGAAGTGAACAACCTGGCGGAAACTAGAACCAGTTTCACTTCCTTTAACGGTAGCATCTCCAATCACCCATACAACAACTCCACCAACTTTCATCACTCGATAAAGTTCGGAAGCGACATCCTTGAATGTATCAAAGTTCCATGATGAACTGTCGTTATAAGAACGAAGATCATCATATGGTGGAGAAGTTACACAAAGATCGATAGAATTACTCTCCAGCGAATTCATTCCACTGATACAGTTTTCATGGAAAACCTGATTCATCCTATCGGTTCTGTGTTACGAATATTATATACCACGGGGTGAATCTTGTCAATCTTTGCTTCCAATCTATTCTCACACTCGTAGATAGAGTTAGTAAGTTCTACATTCTCCTGCTTCAGTTCTTCAATTTGTTTTTGAAGTTCCAAGATTTTATTGGCAAAAACAAATGTATTACTTTCTTCCTTTCTTTTGAAGAGATTTGAGAAGATTCCCATAACGGTTCGATACTTGATAATCCTTTGGTTTTAATTTATATCGATCGATGTATTTTTGTAAACGTTCTTCACATTCAAAGTGACAAACAGTGAGTGCGATACCTTTTACATTGTGATGATCTTTATTAACCTCCAATTTCCATGGGAATGATTTATATGGAAAGTTGACATTATAGTCTGGACTCAAAATAGAAGATCTAATCATTCACTTGCTCTCCATTCTTTTCTCATCGCCAACGTTTTGTTTTAAGATGATTGAGGACATCCTGACGAATGTCCATCAGTTCGTGATAACACTTCTGATTGTGGGCGCATTGACGAAGTGCTGGATCAGGTTTAATTACAGATTCGATGAAAATGTCTAAACCTCGATTCCATTTTTCTTGTTTAGATTCTCCATCATCAATAGTGTACTGATCCTTCATAAACCTCTCCATTTTGACTATTTAATCAGTTTCCAGTTAAGATCATTTTCCTTCTCCATCCAGAAGAAGTACCTGCCTGAAATGGAAGCGAGAAACATACGTCGATCGTCTTCCTTTTCTATTTTACATGAATGTAGGAGATCCATTTCATTAGCGAAACGATTCTTTGCTTTTGATGTCTTTGGTTGGACTGCAACGAATTTAGATTTGGTGATTTGCATACTATAAAGGATGTTTAGAGGTTACTAATAATCTATAAATTATATTCTCATCAACTACGATTTTCTTTAATTCCCATGTAATCTTTATAGAGAATTTCTTCCATCGTTCTTGCTTCATGTTCCCATGGTTGTTCATCATATGATAGATGATCAGCATCAACATTTTTCCAATGTCTGACACCTCTCTTATCTCTAAGTGTTCCTTTGACGTGTTGATAAACATGCCAGAGTTCATGTAGGAGAGTAGAGATGTAATCATCTACACTGAGGGTTGTTTCCATCTCAATCAGAAACTCACGAGGACGATGATCACAATCCATGATAGTGCAAAAACCCATTGCTGCCTCACGTTTTAACCCTCTATGAGACACTGTGATGTCTAGGTGATGGTTAGGCAGATACTTTGCTTTGAACCATTCTATAACGTCCTTACAGCGCCTCCTAGATGCCTTTCCAGTGATGTCAAGATAGAGCATTGATCGCAGCAGAAGTTACACGGGTTCCCCAGTTCATCAACCAGAAAAATGAAGCAATGAAGATCAGTTTGTGGGCGGCAGTCATCCTCCTCCTCTGTGTGTATGTGCATATTATAGATCCCGTCAAGCAAAAACCTGACGGGTGTGTGCCACTTTTTAAAGTGATTAGTTATATGTAAAGAAACCATCTTTTTGCTGAATTAACCAATATTGTTCTGCATTTTTTCCTATGGGACTATAACCCTCTTTATTTCTATGAAAATTATTTAAATTTTCTTGAATGATGGTTTTTATTTCAGCAACAAGATGACTATCAAGGTAATCCTCAATAATCCAAGAATTCTTATTTTCAAATACTTTCATAATTGATACTATTGTTTTTTATTTCACTTAAATCGGGAAAATTTGATGCTCCTTGATGTTCTGATGTGTTTAAAAATTCAATCCACCCTGTTGCAATATATTTAACTCCACTTAAAGGTGGATTACCTCTATGAGTATGTGTAAAATGTGCTGGAAAAAGAACGAAAGTTCCTGCTTTAGGTTTAAATCTCAAAGATTGATACAAAAATTCGGTTTCCCCACCTTCTTCAACATCATTTAAATATAAAATCCAAGTTAAAAATTTATTACTTGAATCTTCACATGCATCATGCTCACAATGCCAAATATGATAACCTTGTGTTGGTGCCGTTTTTTGTATTTTTATGTACTTTGATTTGTGTTTTCTTAGAGATTGTAAAATTGGATATTGAGTATTGTATATTGGATATATGTAGTCATAAAATCTACTATGAAATGAATTTATAAATCCTGGATCCCAATCTAATTCTATTGAAGGTATTATATCTAATGCAGTATCATCTTTTAAATTTAAAATAGAATTTAATTCTCCCAATCTACTATAGGTGTATCCAGTTTTATGATAATTTTCAAATAATTTTATAGTATCTTCACATTCTTTTTGTGTAAATACATTCTCATAAATTCCAATGAAATCTTTAAATTCATATTTTAATTTTGATGGATTAAAAGTCATAATTCAGTTAAAGTTAAGATTAATAACACAACGAGGTTCATCTGTTGATGTGACTGAATGATGTTCTATTGAACCATCAAACAATAACATTCGATTTTGTTTACACTCCACTTTAGCAGTATCTTTCAGAATTGTAAACCCATTATTT
>Ga0098044_1001809_pt1 | contig 11105 bp, 6 predicted proteins | sample 10_taG_FD_75053 | JGI IMG/M metagenome (GOLD analysis project Ga0098044, IMG submission 75053) | Marine viral communities from the Subarctic Pacific Ocean - 10_ETSP_OMZ_AT15264 metaG | ecosystem: Environmental > Aquatic > Marine > Oceanic | place: Pacific Ocean | collected 2015-01-16 | reverse complement strand
CTGTATTAGGAACTATGGCAAATAGAATGATGCAGGAAGGTCTTCCAATCTCTCCGCAAATTGCTGCTGGCGTTGGTGCGCCTAGCCTCGCTGGAGCCGATATATCAGGTTTACTATCTCAAGCAAGAACCGCAAAGTTAGATGCTGCTAGAGCGCAAGCAGCAAGTAGTTATGGTAGTGCATTTAAGAGTCAGACTGATGCTGGATGGGTTCCCGCAAATAAAACTGGAACTGGTAGACAATTAGCAACAGGAGGAGGGACTGCTACTGGAGTAATGCCAACAGCAAGAAGTATAATCCAAGAAGACTCGACTACTCGCAAAGCAAAGGTTCCAGCCGGAAGTACTACTCCTGTAGGGTTAACAGATCTAACAATAAAAACAGGTCGAAAACAGAAAGGATCAGGACTAGTTGGACAGACAAAGAACCTTGCTAATATTATTGGTAATGAACGATGGCACGAAATCGCTCGTCCACTAAAGCGTACTGCTGATTATCTTAAGATGTCTGTGCCTGATTTAATAGAGAAGATTCAGACTGGTATTGCTAAAGCCGATGGAAGCATACAAATGCGTGGAACCAAGACAATAGTCATAGATGGACAACCTTATGACTGGTTTAACTAATGGCCCCAAAAGCAATAAACTTTGCTGATCCTATTGAGGAGCCTAAAGCTGTAGAAGCTCCTACTAAAGCTCCTGTTTAAAAAGGTAGAGGCACAGACCTAACAGAAACATTTAGACAAGCTGTAGCTGGACCTACAGATATAATTACTGGCATTCCTTCTTTAGTTGGATTAATCCCAGCCGCTGCTGGTGCTGCTTATGAGGCAGCAACAACTGATAAGGGATTCAAAGAAAGTTTTGATGAATACAATCAGTTGCCATTTATGAAGGGTGCATATAATTTAACCCATGCTGGTCGTGGAGTTATTAACGATTTACTGGGAATTAAAGAACCAGTACGAACAGAAGACCAAGCTGCTAGATTAATAACTAGTACATTTATTCCTGGTATTGGGTGGTTAGGTGGATTAGCAAACGCTACAGGTAAAGTTGGTGCTGTTGGCAGGATGCTTACTCCTGTTATGAAGGTTACTAAAAGCCCTACTGGTTCGTATCTAACAGGAGGCAATGTACTTAGAGGTGGTGCACAAGTTGGAATGGGTGGCGCAGTTGATCAGTCGATGCGTCATGTGTATCCAAACCCAGAATTTCCTCCTATGTTTTCTGAACAGGCATTAACTGGTAAAGCTCCTGAAGCGATAAACTTTGCTGACGATCCTAATACTATAGACTTTTCTGATCCCACTTCACTTGATGCTCCTGTATCTAATGCACAAGATAATGGTCCAGTTAGTAATACAGTAGAGAAGCTACGGGCTTTAAATGAAGAGAACGATAGAGAAGAAAACGCTAATAATTACAAAGAGATAGCTCTTGTTATTGCTGCTTTAGGTGGAAGTTATGTAGCTAAAAGAGCTATCTCAAGCAGGATACAAACCGCAGCCGATAGGGCTGGTCCACTAGGTTCTGCTAGTCCTGACTTGAAGGGAGCAGATAAAGCATTTGTACAAATAGCTGAAGCTGATGGTGGATGGGGCAAAACTAAGACGGGTCTGGGCATTATTGGTAGGTATCTACATACAGATTGGACGGATGCAGCCCAACATAATATAGCGATGTTAAGATCTAAAGGCGTATCTGAAGCTGATATACAGATAATAGCACAAGCAGGGTCTACTGATTGGAAGAGTGTAGCTAAAGTATTCCATTGGTCGGGAGAACTTGGGCAAGGTAGTGGGATTAAGACTCACGCACCAAGAGCCTTAGAACTTGATCGGCTAAAACTTAATAATAAAGATCCAGTTCTACAAATTGGGCCAGACAAATGGCTTACTCAAAGGGAGTTATTTGATTTAAGCGAGGTAGCTAGAACAGATCAAACCAGCAGAATCATGGCTGTCGCTAATGATGTTATTGAAAGATCTAAACATCACAGAGGTAGTATTGATGCACCAACAGGGATAACTCCAGAGGCTTCAGACTTCTTAAATGCGGCAGCACAAGGAATGCCAGCAAACATTACTAATAACTTACGAAGAATCGCACGAGAAAATGGAATATCTATTACTCGAAACATGACTCCTCAAGATGTAGTTGATGCGCTTAGAGCAAAGAGTACATCAACAGATCCTACCGAGATAGTACCAGGACTTGTAGATGCTTTATCTAGATCAGATTTAGCTGGAGTACGCAGTATACTTGAGGCCAACAAAGATGCTGTACGCACGATCCGGCGTACTCTTGATGATGTAGAACAAGGTAATTACCCAAATAAGCAGAATAAGGATGGCTCGTGGGAGTTATGGGATGAGCCTAGAGAAATACATGTAGGACTAAGGAAGCCAATAGGAGAGTCAGAATATCGTATTTGGGGTAAAGGTAATAGATTAAGCGACGATATGTTATCTAGAATTGTTGATGCTGCTGATACCGACGGAGCTATTAATGCATTAAGTAGAAAAACATCTGAAACTTTAGATGCATTATTAGATTATAGAGTACATATGAATGAGCTTTCTCCAGAAGTTGCCAAAGCATACAGACGAAGATTTATGCATGGCCCTCCTGGTAAAGAGAGAATGGCATACATTCCAATGGTACATAGTAGTGGCCCAATAGGATTTTGGGAACGCATGAAAAATCTTGCTGGAATTAAAACTCGAAAAGGAGAAGAACTAAATTATGCTAAAGAGCTTGAGCAAAGAGGAATTAGACATGGGGAGGGAACAGACTTCTCAATACAACCTCTTGCAGCACTAACTAGATATGCCGATGATACTATTGAGGGAGTTAATCTTAATACTTATCAGCACCATTCTTTGTCTTATTGGACACAAATGCGTCATGGAAAAGTAGGCGATGATCCACATGCAATGCAATATACAGGTGTAGATACTAATGGAAACATAACAAAATTAACAGATAAAGCCGAAATTGCTGCACGAGAAGCAGATAATTTAGGTCCACAATATCTAGGTTATAAGTCATTTGATGCAACTAATGATTCTTTAGGAAAGTGGGAAGGGTTTACTGCTCCTTTTGGCAGAGGGAAGACCCGTGCATTTGATGATATGGACCCAAATATTAAATGGACTATGCAACATGGAAGACTCCATGCTTGGAAAGTTCCTGATGCTGGTTTACGTGCATCATTAGATCTACATCCTGCCTTATCTCCTGGTCAGCATTTCTTTAGGCATTGGAATAATATATTCAAAGCTGGAACTACTGGTCCTTTATCTGCCTTTGCTCCCGTTGCACACATATTTTCTGCACAACAAATAGCAACTAATGTAGCACGTACTAGTAAGACACATCTTAATGCTGCTGGTAAAGGATGGGCAAGTTATGTTGAGGGACTTAGTGGTACTTGGGATCTGCTAAAAACTAGTTGGGCTAAAGAACGTGCAGACTATTTGTCTCAACGTATTGCTAGTCAAATTGGTCGTGGCGAAATGCCTAATGCAGCCAAAGTACAATTAAGAGATCGCTTAGAAAAAGCGTATACGAACTCGTTCATGTTAAGAGCGCAGAAGGAAACTGGAAGAACCGCTGGATATATGGGTGGCGATACAAGGGGATTTTTAGATTCATTTACTGACAACGAAGCCAACTTTGTCAGGCATGTAGGACTTGACCAAGCTAATCTAGTTTGGCGTATGTGGAAATCGTGGAATCATGCGTGGCATGAAGGTCCAGCATACGCACAGTTACTTAAACATTATGGTGCTAATTTACGCAAAGGAATGTCTGCTAAAGATGAGGCTAGATTACTTCGTGAATCAGCAGATTTTTCTAAGAAGGTTGCTGGTGATATGAGGAAAGTTGGAGCAAGTCAGCAAGCTAAGTGGTTTAATGCAGCCGTGCCATTTGCTCCAGCCATGATCCAATCATGGGCAACTATTGGTGGAGCGATAAGAGCTAATCCTAGTAAATTCCTAACAGGAGTTACTTCATTAATTGTAGCTCCTACTGCTGCTGAAGTTATGTGGAACTTCTCAATGAGTGGCGAAACATTTAAAGATGAGAATGGGCGCGAGTGGACCCACAATGAATACTTTTGGAAAGGATTTAATGCACAACAACGAGCTTCTACTAATATAGTAATGATACCAGGAGTAGATCCCAGGAATGCTCACCAATTTCCTGTTAGTCCTGAATGGGGATTGATAAGAGGATTTGTTATAGACTCGATAGACGCGATCTTTAACTTTTCAGGTACAAGGAGCTTTGAAGATTTAGAACCAGCCCAATGGAATTTGATAGCTGGTATGAACAGAGTCCTTGATATTGCTATGCCGCCTCCAATGGCCGCAGCATTTACTGCTATAACAGGGAAAAGTGTGAGAGGAGGATTCTCTTTCGATCCACATGGGGGAGATGAGGAAGGAGAAGCAGGAGATATATCTATTACCACTGCCATGCCGATAGGTACAGGAAGTCGTTATACTGCTAGATCTCAAGAAGATGGTCTTATGGATAAGATGGCAGCAGAACTTATACAGGATATAGGTGGTAGTGGTGGTAAGTTGGTAGTAGATGTGTGGAATGCTGTTACTGCTGGATTAAGTGATAGACATGAAAAGGCTGGAGTTGTTACTGCACTTGAGCGAGGAACGGAAGCTCTTGGTTTAGCAGTTAACCAACAACTTAAATTCCCTGCTTTAGTATTTGGTAGAACAAGGAAGCTGTCTACTATGCAGCCAGCCGGTAAGAGAATGTATAGGATTAAAGAAACTATTAAAGCTCTCCAAGATATGGATCGAATGCTTGATACTGGTGGTAAGGGTACGTTAAGGGGAATATTTAAAGGTACTGGCCTTACTAATATGATGAATGATAATGCTGTATGGAATGAGGTAGCTGCATCTATTAGTGGGCTTAATGGAGATCTCCAAGAAAGTAATGAACAAATATCATTTATTCGTAAAAATAATAACTCTCTTGGAATGGATGGTATGAAGAGTGTTGGCGAGAAGAGAAGAATGGTAGACGCTAATAATGCTGAGTTAAATGATATTTATAATCATCAATATGTAATGGTTAAGGAGTGGGAGAGGAAGCTGACTCGTATATTACAAGATAAATATCAAGATGAAACTATAGAGGTTGACCTTGAAGGTAGTATTCCACAGTCTAGACTAGAAGGTAAATCATTCCTAGAAAGATTAAGAACTCCTTAGAGGCTCAGTCTTTCTAGTACTTCAGAGGTAACACCGAACTTCTCTATTCCTCTAGTGGCTCTATAGAATTTCCCACGGCCAACTTCGAATATCTGTATCATCCCACATTCATGTAGCACCTTAGTAAGGATGGCTAACTCTCTAGCGTCTAGTCGCTTCTGCATCTTGCGTAACAAGTCACCGTGCTTTATTCCATCAGTCCCGAAGTCAATTAAGATTTCTCGAATACGTGTTACGGCATCAGCCAGTCTTGCACTTTGACTGAAATCTCCTCCGAAGAGCGAATTGGCTCCAGCTTTAACTCCACTGATAACCTTGATTGCCGTTGAGATGTGATTAGTCTGAATTTCAAGTGTTCCGTCGTTGATGCATAGGCATGCAGCCAGCCGTAAGACGTGATCATCTTCTCTAGCCTCGAAGCTACTGAGGAAACTATCTCTGTTACATGGCTTGGAGGTGTACCATTGGGAGAACTTCTTGAGTCCTCCTTTGGAGATCTCGATTCCTCTAATGGAAGCAGCAGTTGCTCTGGTTCTAGACATGTATCCTTTAATTGTTTCTTCTTCGTTGTCGTCTCTTTGTCTGGGCCAAGGGATAGCTCTTTTTCTACTATCATCAACAACGAATATAACTCTCGACGTAAAGCCTCCTTCGATAACGGATGGGTTGATAGCAGTAACGAGCCAAGCTGGCGTCGATGCTGATATAAATGTGACGAAGACATCTTTCTGTATTATCTCCCCTGATTTGAGTGTACCTGGAGTACGCCGTTCACCCGGACAATCGTACAAGTCCGTTAGTAGTCCCGGCATTGAAGACATGTAGCCTTCTCTTCCAAGTACAGTTACTAACTCTGATACCGCGAAAGAGACGGAAGCCCTCCCATGTATCCTAGTCTGCTCGTGAAGCAGGAGTTCCAATGACTCGGGAGAGGTCTTACCGGCAAGAAGTGGTCGTCTATTATTCTCAGCAACTCTAGTAATCGTCGCAATTGCTGTTGATTTTCTCGTAGAGCCAGACTCAGCCGCCAGAATAAGATACCAATTAAGATAGACTGGAGTATTAGGGCGGTTAACATATACGTCCCTTCCACATGCATCTCCTATTGCCCATACCGCACACCAAAAATCATATGATTCTGCTGTCTCTACATATGACATGTACTCCATGTATTGTCCAATGAATGAGTCAGGTGGAACTAACTTTTTATAATTCATTCTCTTTTCTAGCCATTCTAGTCAGGAATGCTTCTAAGAACTGAGTAGCCACTACAACTCTTTGGCGTCGATTAGACTCAGTAGCTTTTTTAACGTATCCGGTATCAGATAAAGCGCCTTTTCGTAATAAGGGCTTAACTCTTGGGGTACAGGTTTGAATTGCCAAGCCTGTTTTGTGGCTAATCTCTTCTCCTATTAGTCCACGATCTCCTGAATCAAACACAGCCTTAAATACTTGTGCCTCTAAGGCTGGAACATCAATAGAAAGTGCTGCTTCCCAACTAGTAGCTGGATCATCAACTCTTGCTGGAACTGATGATCCATCTGTTATGTATAACTTACGTCTTTCAGTGTCGACCATCTATGTATTCCCTTCTCATCTGGTATTGATTCTTTAAAGTCAGTACCAATACTTATTTGTCTGCCCCTAATAGTAATAGGAGCTTCTGCATGTTTCTTCATAAGTCGTTGGACAGTTTCTTTGTCAGTAGGTTTATGTATTGCGATGAGGGCGTCATGGATATTGAGTAGCATACGTGCGTCCTCGGGCCACTCTTCATCTTCGTGACAAAGATAAATAACACCACTGACTTTATCACCAATCGTTGATTGAGGTACAAATGCGATAACACTGTCGAAGCTGTCCTCTGTTATTCTACCAAGTATGACAAATCTTCTTCCGAGAGGTGTATATAAGCAACGCTCTTCTCTAACAGTTGAAATTGTACGCTGCCATGCTTTGTTAATCTCAGGGAAAGCTCTATGATACGAGGCAAATGCTTCTTCTGCTTGACTAATTGGAATGCCACAGACAGTTGCGAGTTTGGGAGCTTGCATTCTATAATTAAGTCCGTGTACGCACCGCTTTCCAAGGTATCTAAGAGAACGTTTGCCATCGTCATCGTAGTCAGACTCCGGTATTTCATTGTAAGGTAGTCTGAATATCCTTGCAGCATTGCCTCTATGTACATCGAAGCCTTCTTCAACCTCGGCCCTCTCGAAATTTTCGATGAGTCCTTCCACATTCCATAAGTATGCGACAACTTTTGCCTCCGCTTGCTTGAGATCAAAGTACGACAACATATAACCCTCATCACATACGAACATTGGGTACGCTGCATGTGGTTGGTTCTGTAAGTTGCCTCCGCTTCCCCACAAAGTCCCGCTTGAACTTAGTCTTCCTGGTGCTGCTTGTACTCCGAACTGTTTGTACTCACAACGAAACCTACCATCTGGGTCTGGCTTCTGGGTAGCATAAGTAGAGAAGAACTTGTGGTCTTCTTTATAGTCATCAACAGCTTCGATGAATTTAACTTCTTCATCGGTTGTCCGTGGATGCTTCTTCATCCTATCTCTATTCTCCTTGTTAGTACTACTGCCTCGACCTACAAGTTGTAGTTCTCCGAAGAAGAATTGGGACAGTTGTTTAGGAGAGTTAGGATTAAGTGACCGCCAATGTTCACCAGCTAGATCACTAGCACGAGTTTGTATATCTTCTAGCTTATCTTTTAGTTCTACATCCAGCTTCTCTACAATGGAAGACTTGAGGTCCATGTCGAGTTTGATCCCACCAACTTGCATTTGGATAAGGTGAGGCTGCAACCGCATAACGTGGGAGAAGAAAAAGTCTTCCATGTCCTGGGATTGTAACTCACGTAAGATCCCTTTGTGTGCAGCCCAAGTGATACAGCAGTCTTTGACGTTATACTCCCAAAACTGATTAATATCTCCGCCCTCGCGCCAGGACTTACCTTCGTCCTTGTAATAAGGATGATCAGTATACTGCGCTGTAAGAAATCCAAGATTATGTGGTAGTGACGGGTAAAGAGTGTGGTGTGCAAGTAATGTGTCAAACCAAACTTTCGGGACATGTATTCTATCCTTGTACCAGAGCCAGCCACAATCAAACGATCCATTCTGTGCTATCAGTCTGGATCTTTTATCAGATAGTAGTCGTCCAATTCTTTTACGGAGCAGTCTCTCTTCATTAAGACTATATCTGTTTGACTTAGCATCTCTAAAATTGATTGATATACCTGTTCTAGCGTTGTTGGCGAATCCGATACATGCGGTTTCGCCAGACATGACCTCAATGTCAAATGCAATTGGCTGTTCAGATTCACTAAGTCTATCGAGATGTTCGATAGCCTCGTTGAAAGTTGGGTTAATTGTTGCGCTAACGATGTGTCGCTTGAATCTTCCATCCATAACTCTCCTAAGTTTAGCTACATCGAACTTGTAGAATGGTTCCATCTGGATATTCCGCAGTACGTGTGCCGGATTATTAGTTATTATTGCTTTGACTAGCCGTCGTTCTCTTCCAACCTTGCAATCATAAATAGATCCACGCCAGTTAGTGATGCCTGTTGCACCAATCAGAGCGTGTAATGCCATGTTGCCAAGGACTAGAACGTACTTCAGGTTGGATAGGTGATCTAACTCCCAATCAAGCAGTCCTTCCCAGTGTTCTATCTCTACTTTCTTAACTGGGTTACGTGCATCAGTCTTAGATGATAGAGATACCTGACGCTTAACAACGTTAGTCACGTAACAATCTTTTCTGGATATATCTAATGGCTTTAGTACATCCCATAGTAACTTGCCGCTGCCTCCTACTAACGGCATCTTCATCATGGCTTCACGCTCACCGGGAGCTTCGCCGATGATACAGATCTCGCTGTCTAGTTTACCAGAGCCAAGACAATCGACTTCTAACTGACAAGCCTTGGCCCGTTTAGTAAACTCCTGCATAAGCCATGCTTCAGTTACCACTGGCACTAATTCTCTCCTGTCTCTTCAACTGCTTCTGTAGTTTCCTGCCTTTACGAGCGTATCCTTCGATATCATCCCAATGATCTTTGTGGTAAGAGCCACATATGATACGAGCTATCTTGTGTAGGATATTTAGGATTGCGAAGTGGTGTGGATTGAGTGGTCTACCACAAAAATCAACAACAACAGTTACTAAGTCTGCTCCTAATGCAAAAGTCTTGGTTGCATCACCGTGAGTTTTCTCACGGTCATCAAGTAAGGCATCAGTCTTGTCTGACATTATTTATCTCCTTGTTTATATAGACTACGAGACAATGACTTCTGATCTGTGATTATATACACATGGTCTTTTGCTCTTGTTACTGCTGTATATAAGTTCTTTCTATTCAGCAGCCACGAGCGAGATGAGTTCATAATGTAACAGACACGATCATATTCACTGCCTTGAGACTTATGGGTTGTTATCACGTAAGCAAGGTCGAGATCTTTCTGTGGATTTATGTAGTAGTGTCCACCTCTACCTTCCATCTCCAATGATACAGGGACTTCAAGTTCTCTATCACCAAGGTCAATAGTGATACTAGCATCGGCGTTTAGAGACTTGATAACCCCTGTTTCACCATTGAATACTTCTAAGGGATAGTTATTAGTCGTGTAGATAACCTTATCTCCCTCATACATTCTGATATAATCTTGATCTACCCACTTATGGCGTTCAATTTCTGTGTATTCTTTGCTACTTGGGTGCAATAGGTTTTGGATACAGCCATTTAGTGCTTCAGTACCAACCCAACCAACCTTAGTTGGTGTTATCATTTGGTTATCTATTGTTCCAAAATCTATTCCCTCTAGCAGTGTACGTTGAACAAACTCCTGTACCTTTTCAACTGGATTGCCGGTCATTTGGATATCAAAGTCAGGCTTACGAACTGGCATACCACCTACAATAATCCTGTTAGCGTTAGCAATGATGTTGCTGTCTGCTTTCTGTCTGTGGATGTTGGTGAGTTGGATGCCGTTATATTTCTTTAGCATCTTCAAGAATGAGGAAGGTTCAGCTTGTAATTTCTTGGAGGATTCTATTGGTTGTAACTGGTTAGCATCACCAAACATTCTTATGATACCACCATGAGGCATAGCATCTATTAAGTTACGGTGAACTTCTACACTTACCATTGCGTATTCGTCGCATAGTACTACGTCGAATTCGATGGGATTCTGTCTGTCTCTCTTTGGATCGGTTGAGATAAGAGTCTTTCCAGTTTTCTCATCTCTTTCACCTGGATGGGGATACTCAAGGAGTCTATGAATCGTCCGAGCGCGGATACCTGTTGCCTCTTGTATTCGTTTTGCTGCTTTGCCAGTAGGAGCGCACAAAACGACTTCGTGTCCCCTTGCTTTAAGTGTTTGGTAGACATTCTGTAGAATCGTTGTCTTTCCAGTACCAGCCGCACCCGTAACTGGTACGATTCGACGGCTAATATCACAGCAAGCACCGATAGCTTCAGCTTGTGTCTGATCGAACTTAAACCCATTGATCATCATCATCCCCAACGGTTTGGGCCGTTGAGTTGCTGAGTCTATGCTCCTTAAGTTTCTGAGCGACTTGGACTGAACACCAACGACCGAAGTTAGCTATAGAGATACCTAAATACGCTGCTTCTTCTGCCAACATATCGTATTCAGCATTAGTGCAACGAATTCTTAGGTTCCCACCACGTCTTCCTGTGGAATTGGGACCGAAGCCTTTGGGAATCTCACTCGGAGTTGGTATTGATATTTTGTAGGGAGGATCGTATGACATCGTTAAGTTCTTTTTTTCGTTTTGCGTGGGAGAATGAAGTAATATTTGTGTGTTCGTGGCATGT
>Ga0098044_1001803_pt1 | contig 11114 bp, 11 predicted proteins | sample 10_taG_FD_75053 | JGI IMG/M metagenome (GOLD analysis project Ga0098044, IMG submission 75053) | Marine viral communities from the Subarctic Pacific Ocean - 10_ETSP_OMZ_AT15264 metaG | ecosystem: Environmental > Aquatic > Marine > Oceanic | place: Pacific Ocean | collected 2015-01-16 | reverse complement strand
AGCGCGGGCGATGCAGAGACGCTGCTGCTGGCCGCCGGAGAGGCCGGTACCGACCACATTGAGCTTGTCTTTTACTTCGTCCCAGAGGGCGGCGCGTGAAAGAGCCCAATGCACGCGTTCTTCCATGTCGGTGCGCGAGAGCTTTTCATAAAGACGGATGCCGAAAGCGACATTCTCGAAGATCGACATCGGGAAGGGCGTGGGCTTCTGGAAGACCATGCCGATTTTCGTGCGTAGCTCGATCAGATCGGCATTTGGCTTCAGAATGTTCTTGCCATCGACCATGACCTCGCCCGTGGCGCGCTGGCCAGGGTACATCTCATAGATGCGATTGAGCGAGCGGAGCAGGGTCGACTTGCCGCAGCCCGACGGACCGATGAAGGCCGTGACGCGGCGGTCAGGAATCGAGATGTTGACCTTTTTCAGAGCATGAAAATCGCCATAGTAGAAGTCGAGGTTCCTGACCCCGATCTTTTCAGGCATGGCAGGCTGATCCCCCAGGCTGGGGCGTTCGCTGGTGCCTATGGCGGATGCGGTCAATGTATCGCTGCTCATCGTTACGATCTCTTTCCCTTGGATGACAGTCTGGCCACGATGTTGAGCGCCAGAACGGCCGTCGTAATCAGAAGGGCCCCACCCCATGCAAGACTGCGCCAGTCTTCATAGGGGCTCATGGCGAACTGGAAGATAACCACGGGGAGGTTAGCCATGGGGGCGTTGAGGTTGGTGCTCCAGAACTGATTGTTCAGTGCAGTGAAGAGCAGTGGAGCGGTTTCGCCGCTGACGCGCGCAATAGCGAGCAGGATGCCGGTCAGGATGCCCTGAAAGGCGGCGCGGTAACTGATGTAGGTGATGACCTTCCAGCGTGGCGTACCGAGCGCCGCGCCAGCTTCGCGCAAGCTGTCCGGGATCAGTGAAAGCATGTCTTCGGTCGTGCGCACGATGATCGGCACAGCAATGATGGCGAGCGCTGCGATGCCCGCCCATGCCGAGAAGTGGCCCATCCCCAGCACGACGACGCCATAGACGAAGAGGCCGATGATGATTGAGGGCGCGCTCAGCAAGACGTCATTGATGAAGCGGACGAACTCGGCAAGTTTGCTCTGGCGGGCGTATTCGGCGAGAAAAGTTCCGGCCATGACGCCAACCGGGGTCGCAATGGCAACGGAAATGGCCGTCATTACGAGACTACCGAAGATAGCATTGGCCAGTCCACCTTCGCTGCCGGGAGCAGGTGTGCTTTCGAGAAAGAGCGAGGGTTTGATTGCTTGCAGGCCATTGTAGAGGAGAGTGACCAGAATGGCGCCGAGCGTGACGAGAACTGCCGCCGTCATCAGGAGTGAAAGGACTGTCATTGCTGAATCGAAGCGCAAGCGGCGACGAACGTGGGCGCGATTCATCGTATTTAGTTTTGTGGCTGGCACGCTCATGCGAGTCCTCCTTTGCCGCTCGTACGCAGCAACATGCGCTTCCCGATAGCAAGTACGGCGAAGGTCAGGATGAATAGTACAAGGCCCAGCGCAATCAGTGAGGCGGTGTAAAGCTCGCCATCGGCTTCGGTGAATTCATTTGCGAGCGTCGCCGAAATGGTGGTGCCAGGCGCCAGCAGCGACATGCTCAGGCGGTGGGCGTTACCGATAACGAAGGTAACCGCCATGGTTTCGCCAAGGGCGCGGCCAAGGCCGAGCATCACAGCGCCGACGACACCGACGCGGGAGTAGGGCAGCACGACGCGCCAGACTACTTCCCAGCGCGTGGCGCCGAGACCGTAGGCGCTTTCGCGCAGCACCGCAGGCACTGCTGCGAAGACTTCGCGCATGACCGAGGTGATGAAGGGTAGAATCATGAGGGCGAGAATAATACCCGCGAGAAAGACGCCGATGCCGATGGGCGGTCCCTGAAAGAGATGGCCGAGAATGGGGACGGAACCGAGAGTGGCAATCAGGAAGGGTTCGACATACTTCTGGCAAATAGGGACAAGAACGAAGAGGCCCCAGATGCCGTAAATGATGCTTGGAACTGCCGCCAAAAGCTCGATCGCGATGGCGATCGGCTGACGCAGCCAGTGCGGGCACATTTCGGTGAGAAAGAAGGCCATGCCAAAGCTGAATGGTACGCCGATCACCATGGCGATCACGGCGGTTTCAATCGTGCCGACCAGCGGTACGAAGGCGCCATATGAGTCTTTGACGGGATTCCAGGAGGAGGTCCAGATGAATGCGGGCCCAAATTGCTTGAGAGCGGGCCATGCATCGATGAACAAGACAATGACAATGCCGCTCAGGATCGTAAGGACGAGCATTGCGAAGAGGAATGTGGCGCTTTTGAAGAATGGGTCGCCCCAATTCAGGCCCCTGGAGCGGCGATGCGACTTGGGCGTATCTGTCATAACACTGCTTGTCTTCTTGATATCTTGCATCGGAGCCCCTGCCTGAGAAGGCAAGGGGAAGAGCTATCATACCCTTCCCCCACCAGTCGTGTCACAAAAGAGGTCTTTTTAGAGAACCGGCTTGCCAGAAGCATCCGTGACGGTCTTCCAGCTGTCTTCGACCTGTTCCACGACGTTCTTGGGCATCGGGACGTAGACGAGGTCTTCAGCAAGCTTGTCGCCGTGCTCGTAGCACCACTTGAAGAATTCGAGGACAGCCTTGCCGTTCGCGGGCTTGTCCTGCTTGTGGTAGACGAGGATGAACGTCGCTGCCGTCATCGGCCAGCTTTCGGCACCGGGCTGATCGGCGAGGATCACGCCGAAACCGGGGACCGAGTTCCACTTGGCGTTGGCAGCAGCAGCCTGGATCGAGGCGAGGCTGGGCTGAACGCGCTTGCCGGCCTGATTGAGCATGTCGGTGTAGGTCAGCTTGTTCTGGAGCGCATAGGCATATTCAACATAACCGATCGAGCCAGCGGTCTGACCGACGAGAGCGGCAACGCCTTCATTACCCTTGCCGCCGAGGCCGACAGGCCATTCAACGGCCTTGTCGACGCCAACAGCGGCCCACTTCGCGTCAACCGAGTTGAGGTAGTAGGTGAAGTTGAAGGTCGTGCCCGATCCGTCCGAACGGTGAACAACGGCAATCGCCTGGTCCGGGAGAGCAACGCCCTTGTTGAGAGCGGCGATCTGCGGATCGTTCCATTTCGTGATGTTGCCGAGGTAGATTTCAGCCAGGACATGGCCATTGAGGACCATTTCGCCGGGCTTTACGCCGGGAAGGTTGACGACCGGGACGATCGCACCCATGACCATCGGGAACTGGGCGAGGCCCGTTTCCTTGAGTTCATCGCCCGTCAGCGGGGCGTCGGAGGCGCCGAAATCAACGGTCTTCGCCTTGATCTGCTTGATGCCGCCGCCCGAGCCGATCGACTGATAGTTCATGCCAATGCCAGTCTTGGCTTTGTAGGCTTCGGCCCACTTGGCATAGATCGGGTAGGGGAAGGTGGCACCAGCGCCAGAAATATCAGCGGCCTGGGCCACTGTCGCGGTGGCCATAACGGCCAATGCGACGAGGCCTGCGCGGCCGATTTTCCCAAATTGTTTCAACATCGTGAAGTTCTCCAGTGTCGTGTCTAGCCGGCGTTGATCTCGCCCCCCTGACTACGACGTTTGAGTGACAGTTTTATGATGGCAAGCAAAGCAAGCCGGAGGAACGATCCGGGCCTGCATTGCAGGGCCAGACCAGGCTGTTCCGCTAAACCTCATCTCATGCGTCCGGAGATGGATCGAATGAGAGGGGTTGAGGTTTTGGCGGGGATTCTCGTATCCAACGGACAAATCACGCGCCGAGACGGTCTCGGAACGATGTTCATAGAAGAAACGAGAAAGACGGCGGAACCCCGATTGCGAGGAGGCAGGGGTTCCAGAATGGAAATTTCGAGTTTCAGAATCCGGCTTCGTGGCGCTGAAGAAGCGCTTCACGCGATCAAATTGGTCGATGCCGATCTGGTTCATGGCGACACAAAAGCCATCGCCGGGCGTCAGGGTCAAAACAAGGTTTTGTTACAATGACAGCAATGCCACACCCCTGAAATTTCGCGCAAAAATACGCTGCGATGTCATAAAAGCGCAAAAAATCCCGGCCTTGGGCAAGGCCGGGATTCTTCATTTGTCAGTAGGCGTTTTATTCACGCAAAAGCGTAGGGCCCGCCTTTTTCCAATGCGCGCTTATAAGCGGGACGTGCCTGCAGGCGCGCAAGCAGGTCAAGCAGGTTTGGATAATTATCCAGAAAACCGCGCATTTTGCCGGCTTCCAGCGTGAATGAGTTCTGGATATCGGCGGCGCTGAACTCAGGTCCTAACAGATAGCCGCCTTTTTCGATGGCATTGTTCATGTAGGAGAAGTGATTGTCGATTTCGCTCATGATACGCGGCCCGAGCGGAGCGGCAGCATCGCCGAGTCGGCTCGTGTAGAGCGCCAGCATCAGCGGCAACATGGCTGAGCCTTCGGCAAAGTGAAGCCACTCGATGTAACGGTCGTGGGCTTTGGAGCCTTCGGCTGGAACCAGACGGTTGCTGCCGTATCTCTTTGCCAGAATCTCGATAATCGCGCCCGATTCGGCGATGGTCTGGTCGCCATCGCTGACGACGGGCGATTTGCCGAGCGGGTGAACATCCTTCAATTCGGGCGGCGCGAGATTCGTTTCGGCGTCGCGTTGATATTTAATGATCTCATAGGGAACTTCGAGTTCCTCCAGCAGCCAGAGGATTCGCTGTGAACGCGAATTGTTCAGGTGGTGCACCTTGATCATTTTGGCGGCCTTTGCGGGTTGTTGTGTTTTGGTGGAGTCCTGCAAGCGCGCCTTTGCGAATGCGGAGATCCTGTCGATGGCCTCCCTGCCTTCAGGGAGTTGGTCGGCATTCATTTGCCAGACGTGCCAGACTTTGGGCCAGACCTCGAGCGTCACTTCAATGCCCGCTGCCTTCATTTTTTCGGCGATGCGTGTGCTGTCATCGAGCAGCATTTCCGTATCGCCGACCTGAAAGAGGGTGGGCGGCAGGCCGGTGATGTCGCCGAAGAGAGGCGAGAGGTAGGGATGCTGGGGATCTTCGTTTGGAAAATAGCGCGCTTGCACCGTATCCATCATCTCTGGAACGAAGAGCGTGTCGGCTTTGGCATTGCGCGTTGCCGAAGCGCCGGAATTGGTCATGTCTGTCGCGGGTGACAGGCAGACGAGCCCGGCGGGCAGCGGCAGGCCTTCATCTTTCAGACGAAGCGCAAGCACCAGTGTCAGATTGCCGCCCGCACTGTCGCCACCGACGACGATGTTCGATGCGTCCAGCCCCTTGTCGAGCAACCCGCGATAGGCTGCTACACAATCATCGAGGCCGGCGGGAAACTTGTGTTCAGGCGCGAGGCGATAATCGACGGCATAGACAGGAACGCCGACCTGTTTGGCAAGACGCCAGGTCATGGGGCGATAGATGGCGGGCGATCCTGCAACCCAGCCGCCGCCATGAATGTAGAAGAAGGCGCGGCTTTCATCGCTGCCCGATGCCGTTATGCGTTCCGTAGGTACGCCGCCGAGTGTTGTTTGCTCGAACTTGATGTCGGTCGGCGGTTGCTTTTGCAGCTTGATGCTTTCTTCCATGATGGGCCGCAGCTCCAGCACGTCCGGCTTCTTCTTCAAGCGACGTTTGATCTGGAAGCGCATGATGGGTTTGAGCAGATGGAGCTGGATGCTCATGAGGTCCCCCTGTTGGTCTTGGCTTTTCTTTTGATGCAATCGAGCGGCGCTTGCTGAGTCAAGGGCCGTAAAAACAAATGGCCGGGCGTTAGGCCCGGCCAGATAGTGTCTTGTGTGATCGAAGCTTAGCCGACAGTCAGATTGGCTGCAGACGTCTTGCCTTTTTCGGTCACAAGTTCGTAGTTGATTTGCTGACCTTCATTCAGAGTGCTCATGCCGGCACGTTCGACGGCGCTGATGTGAACGAACACATCACGACCACCATCGGACGGCTGGATAAAGCCATAGCCCTTTTGCGCGTTGAACCACTTTACAGTACCAGTAGCCATATGCCTCTCCTTACGCATTTGCATGCGGAAATAACCACGCTCCCATCGCGCGGCGGATGACAACCTGATTTTGGAAAGTGTCTCAGAAGGGCCCGTGGTAGAGTTCCGGGGGCACCGCCACCAAGGCAGGCCAAAACGTCGATTGCAAGAAAATCTGACAGCAATATTCAGGGTGAGTCAAACGGTTTTGGACCGATTGACGCACCCCTCTACCATTGTGCGCGCTTGCAACCCATTGATCGTGTTTTGAAATTCTGGACAGGAAGCTTGCGGGTGTCCCTCATTGGGACACGCCGAGGAGCCAGAGGCAGGGCTATTTATCGAGGCCTTTGCGGACGAAAGTCACTGCATAGAACAATTCACCGTCGAACAGATCCTTCGGTGCGCCCATACCTTCGATCATCTGGAATTTGCGTTGCACGATCTGGCCCTCCATGCGGTAGCCCTTCTCGCTCATGTTACGGCGATGGAACTCCATGGCTGCCGGGGTGAAGTCTTTGGCGAGCACGGTGATGCGTTCTGGTTCGCTGGATTTGGTCTCGTCGGCCATTCGGATGCAGATCCCTGAAGTAAGCAGTTGGTTTCGCGCGCAGTATGCGGCGGGGGCCTCGCCTTGTCGAGTGCGGGTTAGATAAGGGGTTGAGCAGGCAGGAGAAATGAGCTTGTCAGCATCAGAATGCCCATCACGAGGATGAACAGGCCTCCGGCAAGTTTGAGGCCTTTCTCGACGCGGTCTGTCCATTTGTTGTCCACCGTTCCGACAAGGCGCATGGCGAGATGTCGGGAGGTGACCGTTAATATGGCGAGCGTCGATACCGTGATGGCCGTGCCGACAGACATGGCGAGAGTGGAAATGGTGCCGACGAGGAAAGCGCCTTGAGCAAGGGCGAAGAGGAGAACCAATATCGCGCCTGTGCAGGGACGCAGGCCGACGGCCAGGACAATGGCAGCCATGTCGCGCCAGCTGCGGGCGGCGCGAATTTCCTTCGGCGTTGGCATATGGGCATGGCCGTCATGAGTATGATGGTGATCATGGTCATGGTCATGGTCATGGTCGTGGTTATGACCATGGTGATCGTGATCGTGATCGTGCGGATCGCGAAAGGTTCGCCAGATGAGCATGGCGCCGACGCCGATGACGAAGACGAAGCTGATCCGCTCGATCAGGGGAACGGATTCCGCGACGGCTCGATGCGTAAGTCCCAGGATGATGGCCAGCAATCCGACAGCAAGAATGGCTGTTATTGCCTGCCCGAGCGCACCAAGCGAGGCGAGAAGGATGCCACGTTTGAGATCGCCTTCGTCGGCAAGCAGGTACGAACTGACGACGACCTTGCCGTGACCGGGTCCGACAGCGTGAAAGATTCCATAGGCGAAGGAAATCGAAATAAGGGCCTCCGCTGCTCCGAAGGAACGCTCAAGATCGAATTCGTGGAAGGCTTTGGCGAGGCCGCGGAAATACGTCTGTTGCATGCGCATGGCGCGAAACAGCAGCGATGCGAAAAGGTTTGGCGAGCTTTGCTGCTCGGCATTTTGCGTTGTCGGTGGGGTAGGCGATTGGCTCGTCTGATCTGCGCCGGATGACGGCATGGCAAAAGGGTTGGAGGCTTGAGCAGGGAAGGCTACCAAAGTGACGGTTGTGAGAAGCGCCAGAAACAGAACCAGGGATACAATTGAGTGGCGCATATGAACTTCTCTTCCTGATCAGGAGGCCGGGCACGTCAATGTTGTGGTCGATGCGAAATAGGAACCAAAGCCCTCAGCAGCGCTTCCGTCGCCGCCCGTGAATGCACTCTTTGGAAGGTGCGCCCAGACATATTCGGCATTGGGTATTTTTGTCGCGACATGACATCCATCTTTTCCGTCGCCGGTCAGCTGGATGGGGTCCTTTTTTACATACTCGAGATCGATATAGAAGGTCGGATCGAATATGCGGATTTTTACCGGTGCTTTTTCGCTTGGTATCAAAGGTGTCTCGAAGGGCAGGGTGAACGAGGAGGTCAGGCGTCCGAGCTTTTTGTCGTAGGTCGTCGATCTTGCAATGGCGTCCTTGAATTTGACCATCTTGCCGTTCTGCTTCACCTCGGTGAAATAGTGCCAGGCGGGATCCTTGAGATTGTCCAGGTTGAGCTTCAGCAGCGAGTCCAGATCCTTTTGTGCGTAGGAACCGTCGGGCAGCTTTTTGAAATCTCCGACCGCGAAGGAGGAATAGAATTCGTCAAAGGTCCAGGTGATCGTGATGGCCGAGAGTTTGTGGCCCGCGTCGATCTCATAGTTCGTTTTGACATCCATCCAGACATGCGGATGCGCGTGTGCTGTAAGTGTGGTGGTGGGCAATAAAAAAAGTGCGATCAACATGGATCGCACTTTGCGTAATTCGAATTTCGGCATTACCTGGCCTTATTGTCGTCTGGCGCTGTCAGTGCAGGGCCTGCTCAGCGGTTGGGACGCAGGTAATAGCCAGTGCCTTGCCAGCTCATGTCGCGCGACAGGTCTTTCTGTTGCGAGTCCGTTGAGTTGAAGTTGTTGACCGTATTGCCGTAAGCGTCTTCGGTGTTCGAGGTGATCGTCAGACCGTTGATCGGGGATTTCGAATCAGGGTCCTGAAAATTGGCCTGGTTATCCGTATTGATCTGATAGCTCGTCAGCGCGAAGGCGGGCGAAAGGGCCAGCAGTGTGCCTACAGCGCCAGCGGATGCAGCGAGAATAAGTTTACGCATGAGCAATTCTCCTACCCTCGGGAAATTCCCGTTTTCGTTAGCAGATACCGCGGGGAGATATCTGTCAATAACAACACCATTAAATCGCGGCGAGATTGTGGAGAGGCTGCAAAACCCCTGTCATTCCGGAAAATTAGGGAATGACAGGGGAGAGGTGAATCAGAAGCCTTCGAGGCTCGCATAGCGATCCCGGTGGAAGTTGCCATCGCCGAATGTGGCGGCGGCCACCCGGGCGCGCTTCATGAACAGGCCAATGTCGAACTGGTCCGTCATTCCCATTCCGCCGCGCATCTGCAGGCCCTCATTGGTCATGCGCCGCGCGGTGTCCGACAGACGCGCCTTGGCCAGACTTGCGATCTGGGGCACGTCATTGCGTCGGGCTTCAAGGGCGTCGAGTGCGTCGAGTACGACGGAGCGGCAAAGCTCGATTTCGGCGAAGAGATCGGCGATCCGGTGTTTCAATCCCTGGAAGGAGCCGATCGGTACACCGAACTGCTTACGTTCCTTGAGGTATTCGACCGTCGTATCGAAGACTTCCTGAATGCCGCCGAGCATTTCAGCCGCCAGACCGATGCGCGCGATATCGAGCACCTGTTCAAGAACATCGTTGCCGCCATCAACAGAACCAAGAATGGCATCTTCGCCGACGGCAACATTGTCGAAGCTGACATTGGCGGCGTTGCGGCTGTCGACCATGAGGGTGCGTGTGACGCTGACGCCTACGGCCTCCGGGTCGACGATGAAGAGCGTGACGCCGGATTTGTCATCGACATTGCCGGATGTGCGCGCTGCCACGATCAGCTTGTCGGCAACATGGCCGTCCAGCACGAATGTCTTCTTGCCGGTGAGACGGAAGCTCGCGCCTTCCATAATCGCTTTGGTGGCGATGTGGGTCGGGTTGTGATGCGGGCCTTCTTCCAGCGCGAGCGCCATGATCGTTTCGCCTGCAGCAATCTGCGGGAGGATTTCCTGACGCTGTGTGGCGCTGCCAGCGAGTTGTACGACAGAGCCGCAGAGCAGTACGGTCGAGATCAGTGGGCTTGCCGCCAATGTACGGCCGGCTTGTTCCAGGACAAGGCCGAGGCCGATGGGGCCGAAATCCGTGCCGCCATATTGTTCCGGCGTCAGGATGCCGGCAAAGCCGAGATCGGCCATTTCTTTCCAGATCGACCTGTCAAAGCCGGAGGGATCTTTTGTGTCGCGCAGATTGCGCAGGTTGCTGATCGGCACACGTTCCTGAAAAAACTGTGTTGCCGTGTCACGAAGAAGCTGCTGTTCCTCGGTCAATACAAGTGCCATGGGCGTCGAACTCTTTATGTTTGTCTATTACGAGGAAAATCAGTCGGGCAGGCCAAGCACGCGCTTGGCGACGACGTTGAGCTGCACTTCTGACGTGCCGCCTTCAATCGAATTGCCTTTGGAGCGCAGCCATGAGCGCGTGACGCCGATTTCTGTCGGGGTAAAGCCTTCGCCTTCCCAGCCGAGGCCCTGCGTGCCCATGATTTCGAGCATCAGTTCATAGCGGCGCTTGTTGAGCTCGGTCCCGTAGTATTTGAAGATCGAGGAGGCGGCGCCTGTGCCAATACCAGCTTTTGCTTCTTCGGCGGTGCGCTGGAGCGTCAGGGCGAAGGCCTTGCCGTCCATCTTCTGCTGCGCGATGTGTTCGCGTAGCGCAGCGCTTGCGACCTTGCCATTGTTCTCGCCGAAATAATCCTTGGCGAGGCTTTCGAGGCTGGCGCTGGAGCCAACACCCGAGCCGAGACCCATACCGGAAATCATTTCGCGCTCGTGCTGAAGCAGGCGCTTGGCGATCGTCCAGCCCTTGTTCAATTCGCCGACGAGATTTTCTTTCGGGACTTTGACGTCTGTGAAAAAAGTCTCGCAGAAGGGCGAAGCGCCGGAGATCATGGTGATGGGGCGTGCTTCGACGCCAGGCGAGGCCATATCGAAGAGCAGGAAGCTGATGCCGTCATGTTTCTTCGTCGTGTCGGTGCGCACGAGGCAGAAAATCCAGTCGGCCTTGTCTGCATAAGAGGTCCATATCTTCTGACCATTGACGAGGTAGTGATCGCCCTTGTCTTCCGCCTTGGTCTGAAGACCGGCGAGATCGGAGCCCGCACCCGGTTCGGAGTAGCCCTGGCACCAGCGGATTTCGCCGCGCACGATGGGCGGCAGGAATTTCTGCTTCTGTTCTTCCGAGGCAAATTCGAGAAGGGCGGGCCCAAGCATCCAGAGGCCGAAGCTCGACAGGGGCGAGCGGGCCTTGATGCGGCGCATTTCCTGATTGAGGACCTGATTTTCTTCCTTGCTCAATCCGCCGCCACCATAGGCCTTGGGCCACGTTGGCGCTGTCCAGCCGCGTGCCGCCATCCGGTCAAGCCAGATT